>Ga0180429_10001463_pt1 | contig 20083 bp, 16 predicted proteins | sample SS_ome_FD_132428 | JGI IMG/M metagenome (GOLD analysis project Ga0180429, IMG submission 132428) | Hypersaline lake sediment archaeal communities from the Salton Sea, California, USA - SS_1_S_1 metaG | ecosystem: Environmental > Aquatic > Non-marine Saline and Alkaline > Hypersaline > Sediment ...
CCTTCGGCCTGATGCCGCACTACGAGTCGCTGCAGCGCGGCGTCATCCGCATCGGCGATCTCTCCTATTTCCTGGCCTTCACCGCGGCCCTGCTCGCGATGAACGCCTACTGGCTTGAAGGGAGGAAGCACGGATGATCGGAAAGAACCGCTTTCGCCTCGGCTTCCTGCTGCTGACCGTGCTGGCCCTGGCCATCGCCGTCTTCCTGACCGGCGTGCTCCAGGACCTCCGCGGCGCGCGTCTGGACCTGACCGAGGACAAGCTCTTCACGCTTTCGGATTCCGCCGAGAGCATCCTCTCCCGGCTGAAGGTCGCTGTGCAGGTGAAGTACTACGTCACCGGCCAGGACAAGATGCCCACCGAGCTCAAGAACCTCGAGCGCGACGTTCGCGACAAGCTGCGCGACTACGCCGACGCCTCGGGCGGCATGATCGAGTACAGCATCCACGATCCGAGTTCCGACGAGGAGCTGCAGGACGCTCTGATCGCCAAGGGCATTCGCCCCTTCCAGGTGAAGTCGGTGGAGCGCGACGAGATCGGCGTGAAGCTGATCTGGTCGGCCATCAGCATCGCCTACAAGGAGAATCCCGAGGAGATCCTGCCGCAGGTCGTGCCGCAGTCGCTCATGAGCCTCGAGTACGAGCTCATCAGCCGCGTCTATCGCATGACCCAGGATCGCCGGCCCCTGGTTGCGGTCTATGCGAAGAAGCCCGAGCTGGACGCCGAGACGATGCAGATGTACATGCAGATGGGCATGGCGCCGCCCGAGCTTCCCGACACCTTCGAGCCGGTGATCGAGCTGCTCCGCAGCGAGCACTACGACGTGCAGCGCATCGAGCTGACGCCCGACAGCCCGATTCCCGCCGAGGCGGACGCGCTGCTGGTGCTGAACCCGCGCGACCTGAATCCGCGCCAGGCCTGGGAGATCGGCAATGCCGTCTCCCGCGGCGTCAACACGCTCATCGGAGTTCAGAATCTCGAGTACGACTACCAGGCCGGACAGCGCGGCGGCTTCCGCATCACGGCGCGGCAGTCCAGTTCGGGTCTCGAGGGCTTGCTGCGACAGTACGGGGTCGTGGTCGGCAACATGCGCCTCTTCGACGCGGAGCACGAGACGCTGAACATCCCCCGGCAGGCGAACCTCGGAGGAATGCGCATCCAGACCTCCGAACCCGTTCGCGCCCCCATGCAGATCGCCGTCCGCGGCGAGCAGATGAACCGCGAGGTGTCGATCACCAACCGCATCGAGACGCTCTTCTTCCTGTGGGGAACCGACGTGGCCACCGACCCGCTTAGGCTGGCCTCGAAGAACATCGGCTCGAGAGTGCTGTTCTCCAGCAGCGACAAGAGCTGGCACAAGCCCTTCAGTCCCGAGCCGCTGACGCAGGCGGACATCACGCCGAGCGGACAGGACTTCGACGGGCCGAGCCCCCTGGCTTGGATGCTGGACGGCATCTTCGAGCAGCCCGAAGGCGCGATGCCCGAATGGCCCGAGGCCGATTCGCTGACGGTGAACGATCCCTTCGTCACGGGCGAGCCTGCCGCGGCCCAGCTCATGGTGGTCGGCTGCGCGAAGATGTTCGAGCAGCCCTTCGTGGGCGCCGCGGAGAACGCGATGTTCCTGCTCAACAGCGTCGATGCGCTGGCCCTGGGCGGCGAGCTCATCGGCATCCGGTCGCGGGCGATCACGCACCGGACGATCCGCTCGGCGGAGGCGGGCGAGAAGCTCGCCTACCGTCTTCTGACGGTGGCCTTCGTGCCCGTGCTCATCGCCCTGTTCGGCATCATCCGCATGCTCATGCGCCGAAAGGAATCGGCGCTCTACCTCGAGAACCTGAAGGGAAGGGGGTAGGCGATGAACCGCAGAACGCTCATCATCCTTATCGTGGTGCTCCTGGTTCTGATAGGGCTTCGCTGGATGCAGAATCGATCGCACGAGAGCTCCCTGGCCGAGCCCGATCGCGTGGCTCTTCTGCCCGGCTTCTCCATGGACGCCTTCGATCGCGTCGAATTGCGCGGGCCGGCCGGCGGCGAACTCGTTCTCGCGCGCGAGGCGGGGCTCTGGAAGGTCGCAAGCCGCTACGGCCATCCGGCCAAGCAGGCGAAGATCGACGAGCTGGAAACGGAGCTGTCCGCCCTCACCGGGCAATTCCGTTCCGATCGCGAGGACGTCCTCTCCGGCTACGGCCTCGGCGACAGCACGGCGGTGAGCCTGCGTCTCTTCGGCACCACCGGAGAGGAAGTCGAGCATCTCCTGCTGGGGGCCTCGCAGGCCCGCGGCGGCGGCCTCTTCCTCTGCCGGGCAGGCGAGAGCCGGGTCTATGCCTCGCAGAGCCGCCTGCTCGGCATCTTCGGCCTCTGGGGCGACAATCGCGAACCCGACGCGCGAAGCTTCCTGGACATGAAGCTCTGGTCCTGGGATCCCGCCGAGGTGGAGGCTTTCGGAATCGTCACCGACGAGGGCCGCATGGACTTCGCCAGAGCGGGCGCCGATTCGCTCACGGGCGAGGCCGTCTGGACTTTGGGCAACGCTCCCGCGCGGGCGACGGTCGTCGAGCAGGTGGTCACGACCCTGGCCAATCTCCAGGGGCGCGACCTGCTGGACCCAGCCGAGGATCCCGGCCTGGGCGAGGCCTCCCGGAGGGTGGAGATCATGCTTGGCGGCGGCGAGACGAAGGTGATCCGTTTCGGGGACAATCCCGAGGGCGGCGGCGACGTCCCATTCAAGGTGGACGACAGCGACTACGCCTACACGCTGTTCTCCAGCTATCCCGACCGCATATTCAAGAAGCGCGAGGAATTCCTGAACTAGATCTCCCGCATTCCGTGAAGAAGGCCGGGCGCGAAGGCGTCCGGCCTTTTCTTTGGATGCGAGCCCGAGAGCTTCTAAAACCGCAGTCCGATGACCGCCGAGATCACCTCGCTGGTGTAGTCGAGACCCGCGTCGTTGGTTTTGTAGATGTTCTCCAGGCCCATGTTGTATCGAAGCCAGAGGAATCCCGCGCCGAACTCGTAGCCCGCGCCCAGGGAGAAGGTGACCTCGCGATCGGCCAGCTCGTCGAGCAGGTCGCGTTCCACGCAGACGGAGGTCTCCCGCCCGCGTGTCGCCTCGCAGAAACTGGCCTTCTGCGGCAGGTGGAGCGCCGTGCCGAGAGAGACGAAGGCGCCCCGGTGCTTCGCCTTGCGCAGCAGCAGGTCGAAGGGAATATCGAAGCTGCGAAGCGCCAGATCCTCGCGGATGCCCTCCGAAGTGTCCTGCCAGGTTCTGCGGCTGGTCATCTGGATGGCCCCGCGAAGGGCGACGTTCTCGCCAAAATCCAGATCGGTGAAGAGGCCGGCCGTCCAGTCGAAACCGCGCTCGAAATTCGGCAGGATGCCCTCGGTGTCCGAGCCCAGGAGCCGGTAGGAATTGGCGCCGCCGTAGATGCCCAGGCCGGCGGCCGGGAGGACGGTCATCAGGAGCAGCAGGATCGGGAGGGCGATGCGCATCGGAGCCTTTCCATCGGATATCGAAGCCCGAAATGTGCTTCGAAAGCTGCGGAAAGTCAAGACCCTCAGAGAGTTAGCAGGCGTCCGGCCAGCTTTTCCGCGGCCCGGGCGGCCAGGACTTCCAGGTCCTCCAAATCCAGGCCGGCAATGGCGCTGCCGTCGAAGAGCATCTTTCCCCGGCTCACGGTCCGATTCACGCGCGGGGCCTCGCCGGCCGCGTCGAGGGTGATGAAGTCCGCGTCCGCGCCGGGTTCGAGCCGCCCCACCGGCCGCTCGAAGACCGAGGATGCGATTTCCGCGCCGCCCTCGTAGAGCAGGCTCGCCGCGCCGGCTCCGTCGCTGGCCGCCATGCGGGCCTCGGTGAGCATGCCGCCCAGGAAGCCGTCGCTGCCCAGGCCCACGGTCGCGCCCGCGGCCCGCTGCGCCTCCACGTCCGCGCGCCCCACTCCATTGTAGGCGTTCGATTGCGGGCAGTGGACGAGGAAGCATCCCCGCTCGGCGATCCGCTCCGCGTCTCCGGGCTCCAGGTGAACACCATGGGCGAGGATCGTTCCCTCCCGGAGAATTCCGAGTGCGTCCAGGCGTTCGACCACGCTCCCGTAGCCGCGCTCGCGGGCGTCGGCCAGGTCCGCGGCCGCCTCGGCGCAATGCAGATGGAAGGGCATATCGGTGGCTTCCGCGCAGCGGCGGAGGCTCTCGTCCGAGAGCGTGAAGGAGGCGTGCAGGCCGAAGAGAGCGCGGACGGTCTCATGCCCGCTGTAGCGGTAGATGGCCCGCAGGTTCTCCGAGACGCCCTCGCGGAACAGCTCCGCGCCTCCGCGGTCGGTGGTCTCGAAGGCCAGGGCCAGCTTCAGTCCCAGGATTTCCGCCTCCTCGGCGAGAATATCCAGGCTGCCCTCGGCGAAATGCGGGCTGGAATGATGATCGATGATCGTCGTGCAGCCGTGCAGAACCGCCGCCGCCAGGCCGGCCCGCGCGCTGACCCGAACGGAGTCCTCGTCGAGGGCCCGATCCAGCCTCCACCAGACGCTTTCGAGGATCTTCAGGAATTCGGTCGGCCGCTCAGGCCAGTCGAGCCGACCGGCCAGCGCACTGTAGAGATGCGTGTGCGCGTTGACCAGACCGGGGAGCAGCAGGTCGCCGCCCAGATCCACGCGCCGCTCGGCGAAGGGCGGCTCCTCGTCGCCGAGGTCGGCGATGCGGCCGTCCTCCTCGAGAATCCAGCGGCGCCCGCCGTCGAGCGTGGCGCCGTTCTCAAAGAGAGTCCGCGCCATGGCGTCCCTTTCCGATCAGCTCCAGCACCTGCTCGGGCCGGATGGGAATCTCCGTCACCGCCGCGCCCACAGCCTCGCTCACTGCGGCGGCGATGGCGGCCGCCGTGGGAATGATCACCGGTTCGCCCAGGCTTTTCGCGCCGAAGGGTCCCTGCGAGTGGGGTTCCTCCACGATGATCGTTTCGATCTCCGGGATCTCGATGCTTGTGGGCAGGTGATAGGTGGACAGGTTGCGCGCCAGGATCTCGCCGCCCTCGCGCGCGTAGTGCTCGGTCAGCGCCCAGCCGATGCCCTGCGCCACGCCGCCTTCGACCTGCGCCTGGACGCCCGCCGGATTGACCGCCTTGCCTACGTCGTGGGCCGCCCAGACGCGCAGCACCCGCACATTGCCGGTGAGACGATCGACGGCCACGCGGGCCGACTGAGTGGCGAAGGAATAGGCGAAATAGGCTTCGCCGCGACCCTTGCTCATGTCGAAATCGAGATCGGGAACATGCCACCAGCCCTCGGCGGCCAGGTTCAGGTTGCGGCGAAAGGCCTCTCCGGCCAGCTCCCGCATGCCGACCGCGCCGAGTTCCTCGCGCAGGGGCGCCAGGCGCTCATTCAGTTTTCGCGCGGCGTCGAGGATGGCGTTCCCGCTCATCACGACGTTGCGGCTGGCCACGGTCGGGCCGCTGTCGGGCACGAGGGCCGTATCGACTGGCATGAGACGAACATCCTCGGGGCGCAGGCCGAGCGCGTCGGCCGCCATCTGCAGCACGACCGTGCGCGCCCCCTGACCGAATTCGGTGAGCCCGGTGGCGCAGCTCGCCGATCCGTCGGCGTGCAGTTGCAGGTAGGCGCCGGCGCCGTCCATGTGCCACCCGGCCTTGCCCAGGCAGTTGCCGTAGTGCATGAGGGCATGCCCCGTGCCGAAGAGCCAGCGCCCGGGCTCGAAGGCGGCCTCCTCCACGACGGGCCCGGCGGCGGCCGCGGCCCTGCTCAGGGTTTCGAGAAGGCCCACGCTTTCGTCGAGGCGGTGTCCGGTGACGGTCTCATCACCCACCTCGATCGCGTTCAGCCTCCGCAATTCCACCGGATCCATTTTAAGTTCGGCGGCCATGGCATCGACGAGGCGTTCGTGGCCGAAGCAGGCCTGCGGGCTGCCGAAACCGCGGAAGGCGCCGTTGGGCACCTGATTGGTGTACCAGGCCCTGGTCTCGACCTTAACGTTGGGAATGCGATAGGGCCCGGCGCCCTGGATGCAGGCTCGGTAGATCACCGGCGGCGAGAGCGTGGCGTAGGCCCCGGCATCGGCATCCTGCCAGATTTCCATGGCCGTGAAGCGCCCGTCCCTCGTCGCGCCGAGGCGACCGCGGATGCGGAAGGGGTGCCGCTTGCTCGTGCCGGTGAAATCCTCCTCGCGATCGAGCAGAAGCCGCACGGGGCGCCCGGTCGCAAGGGCGAGCACGGCGGCGCGCGAGCAGAATTCGCTGGGCAGATCCTCCTTGCCGCCGAAGGCGCCGCCGGTCGGGGTCTGAATCACGCGCACGCGACTCTGGGCCAGGCCCGTCACGCGGGCCACGTCGCGCTGCACGTAGAAGGGACATTGCAGCGAACCGTAGAGGGTGAGCGAGCCGTCCCCCTCCGGAACGGCGATGCAGCCCTGCGGCTCGAGGTAGTAGTGCTCCTGCGCGCCGGTGAAGAGCTCGACCTCCACCACGGCCTCGGCCTCGGCGAATCCGCGTTCGACGCTGCCCTTGCGCACCTTCTGATGCACGGCGATGGGACCGCTCTCGTGGATGGGCGCATCGGGCGCCGCCTCGAGGTGGTCCAAATCGAAGACCGGGGGAAGTTCCTCCAGTTCGAATGCGATGGCCGCGCGCGCGGCTTCGGCCGCCTCGGGGGTTCTCGCGGCCACGAGGGCCATGGGCTCGCCCCGGTAGCGCACCTTGCCCTCGGCGAGCAGGGGCTGGTCGTCCAGGATCACGCCGACGCGATTTTGGCCGGGAATGTCCTCGGGACCGATCACGGCGGCCACTCCGGGCAGGGCGCGGGCGGCCTCGAGATCCAACCGCAGGATGCGGGCATGGGCCGCCGGGCTGCCCAGCTGCCGGGCGTGCAGCATGCCGTCCAGACGCAGGTCCGGCAGGAAGCGCGTGAGGCCCTTGAGCTTAGCAGCGGCGTCCTCACGGGGGAGCGAGGTCCCCACGAGTTCGGGATTCACCTTCTTGTTCAATCTACCTCCCGGAGGCAGCTTAGCTGGAAGCCACGGTCAATTAAAGGGGAAGCTCGCGAAACCTGGTCCTGGAGCGCCCGTAAGCTGGCTGGACACAAGGCAGGTGACCCCATGAAACGCATTCTGATCATTCTCGCGCTCGGCATCGTCTTCCTTGGAAGCACGGGAAGTTCCCGCCTGGTGAAGCACTTTGCCGAGGAAGGCGTGGAGGTGGACGGCTACAAGCTCAAGCACCGCCGCACCGTGGAATTGGAAGTCGATTTGGACGGAAGACTCGGCTACTTCGCGCATGTGGGCGATATCCGAATTCGGCCCGGCGATGGCGATGAAGCCATCCTGCGAATTGAAGTCATCGAATATGAAGCCGGCGATGCCGAGGTCTTCATCGACAGCGACGGTAGCGTGGATACGCGCAGCGAAAGCGACAAGCCCGCCGTGCTGGGAGAGCTGATCGCCGAGGTGCCGGAAAACCTCGAACTCGACCTCGGCAGCGGCCTGGGCGATATCGAGATCGAGGGCATGGACGGCTCTCGTCGGATCATCGTGGAAACGGGAATGGGAGATATCGTGCTCGAGGATCTCCGCAACATCCTCCGCATCGACGTTGAAACGGGCATGGGCGACATTCTGCTCGGTCCCGCCAAGAATCTCGAGGAAGTGGATCTGGCCACGGGCATGGGCAAGATCTCCGTGCGGCAGGTGGAGGCGGAAGTTCTGGACGCCGCGACAGGGATGGGTGGAATTCGATTCAACGAGTGCAATTTCGGCAAGCTCTACGCTGAGACCGGTCTCGGATCCGTGAAGCTGAAGGATACCGTCTATGAGGATTCCGATCTGGATACGGGTCTGGGAAGCGTGAAGTACCACTAGCGCCGGGCGCCGGCGCCTCGCAGTCGATTTAACGACAAGCACCCTCCTCGATTCGGGGAGGGTGTTCTGTTTCCCGCGCCTCTCTCCTGTTATAGTTCTTCCATGTCCGACAAGAATCCCTGGCTAGAGGTCTCGGCGTCCCACTACGAAGGCCACATGAATCATCCCTCCGTCGTGCAGTTGGGCTTTCTTTCCCGCGTGCTCGAAAGCTCGCTGAGAACCTCGAGGCCGCGCTCCCTGGCGGTCCCCGGTTGCGCAACGGGCACGGGATTCGAGCATATCGATCCGGATGTCACAAAGCGCGTGCTTGCGGTGGACATCAACCCGGAATACGTGGAAATCCTGAAGATGCGATATCAGAACCGTCTGCCCGGACTTGAGGCAGTCTGCGCCGATCTAGTGGAATTCGAGGCCGAGGCTGCGACCTTCGATCTAGTCTTCGCCGCGCTAGTTTTCGAATACGTCGATCCCGGGATCCTACTGGAAAAACTTGCCCGCTGGGTCTCTCCGGGTGGAAGGCTGCTCACTGTTCTGCAATTGCCCGGAAGTGGAGGGACGCATGTGAGCGAGACTCCCTTCCTCGGGGTTCGGGTCCTGGAGTCCGTCCTTCGGTGCGTGGATCCCGAGGCCCATGTGAAGATGGTGGCCGGCTTGGGCCTTTGTCTCAAGGGAGAGAAGATCGAGCGGCTCGATTCGGGCAAGGAGTTCCACCTCGCGGAATTCACTCTGGAAAACAAGCCCTGAGCTGCTATGATTTTCCGGCGCTCCACTCCGTCGTGCTTGCTCCCGGTTTCCGGAAGAGAAGAGGCAAGCCTTGAAGAAATCCAATCCCCTTGAGGCGGTCAGTCTCAAGTTTGGCGAAAGCCGCGCCCGAATTCGGCCCTGGCTGCTTCTATTCCTGATCGCCGGCTCAGGGGCTGCTCTCCTCGGCCTGCTGGCCCTCACTCTTCATGGTAAAAGCGATCGGGTAAGCGAAACCATTCGTCAGATGGTGGCCACTCACCAGATCCAACATCAGGCCACGGATCTGGTTCTGGAACTCGATGGCGTGAAGCCTTCCCTGGGCGGGGAGGGGAAGCCTAAAGACCCCCTTCGAAGATTGACCCGACTCTCCGAGGGCCTGCTGGATGGGGCCCAGGTCGCTGCCCTCGACATTCCACCGGTCCGGAATCCGGCGCTCCGGGATTCCGCAAGAGCCTTGTCCGCGTCCCTCGAAACCTTCCAGCGCGACTATCGCGATGCTCGGGAGATGCGGAATCGTGGCGCGGAATTTGAGGCACCGGAAAAGGCCCTCCATCAGAGCTTCGGCAACTTGGTCAGCGCTTCCCGATCGCTTCAACACGGCCTGCGCGAGGAGATCCGCGCGAACAATGCCGTTTTGAGAATCCTACAATTCTCCCTGATGGGATTTTCGGCCTTGCTTTGCGTTGCGCTTGCCGTTCTGCTCAGCTCCCGAGCCCGCCGTCGTCTTGGAGAACTGCTGAAGATCCGCCAAGCCCTGCAGCGCTACGACATGATGTTCGAGAACTCGCCGCTCGCCTATCATTCCCTGGATGAAGACGGGATGCTTCTCGCCGTCAATCAAGCCTGGCTGGACGAGCTGGGATATGAGCGAGAAGAGGTTCTCGGAACCCGTTTGAACGACTATCTTCAACCCCATGTCCAGGATTTCTTCAGCAGGCGCTTCGAGCGCTTCAAATCCGAAGGCACCGTTCGCGGCGTGAATTTGTCCATGCGTCGTCGCGACGGGACCGCGATTACGACTTCCTTCGACGGGAAGATCGAAAAGGACGAGAAAGGGCGATTTCTGCGCACGCACTTCGTGATGAAGAACATCACGAAGCAGGTGGCGGTCGAAAACAGCCTACGGATGCGCGAGAGGCAGCAGGCCATGGTGGCGGAGTTGGGCCAGGATGCGCTTGCCTGCTCCGACCCGCAGATTCTGTTCGAGAAAGCCGCCATCGGCGTGGCGGAAACTCTTCAGGTTGAGCTCAGCAAGGTTCTCGAAATATCTCCCGGAGGGAAGTCCTTGTTGCTGCGAGCCGGCGTGGGATGGAAGGAGGGCCTGGTCGGCAAGGCGCTGATTCCGGTCGCTCCGGATTCTCAAGCGGGATACACGCTTAAAAGCAGCGGACCGGTCATCGTCGAAGACCTTTCTTCGGAAGGGCGCTTCCGGGGTCCGGATCTTCTCATCGATCACGGTGTCGTCAGTGGAATGAGCGTCGTCATCGGCAGCCCGGACGATCCCTATGGCATACTTGCCGCCCATACGCGCCGGTTCAGGCGTTTCAGCCGGGACGACATCCACTTCCTTCAATCCGTCGCCAATCTTCTGGCCATCGCCATCACGCGCCTGAGGCGGGAGGCTCGTATTCGGGAGAGCGAAAACGAACTGAGAAGCCTCTTCGAACATGCGCCGGTGAGCATCAGCAAGCAGGACATGAGCGGCCTTTTCCTGTTTTTCGATGAGCTTCGCGCGGCCGGCGTATGCGACTTCCGCGACCATTTCAGGTCGCGGCCCACGGATCTGCGCAAGGCGGCCGGCCTGGTGAAATTGATCGACGTCAACCAGGCCTACGTTGAGATGTATGGCGCCCGCTCCAAGGAAGAACTCCGGATTTCCCTCGCCAGGATTTTCACGAGCAAGGCCCTGGATCAGTACGTGGAGGAATTGGCGGCGTTGGCGGAAGGAAGGCGCGAGTTTTCCCAATCCACCGAGTTCCGTTCCCTCACGGGGGAGACAAAGGAAATCTTCGTCAGCCTTCTCGTTGACCCCGTTCATCCGGATGGAAGCCTTGTCTATGTCTCCAGCGTGGATATGTCGGCCCTCCATCGCGCAGAGAGGGCGCTCGGACGAAGTGAGGATCAGCTGCGAACCATGCTGGACGCCGCCGAGGATATCATCTTCCTCAAAGATAGGGAGAGGCGCTTCACCCTTGTGAATCCCGCCCAGATCAGGGTGATCGGACTGCCCGCCAATCAGATTATCGGAAAAACGAGCGGAGAACTTTTCGGGGATGAGTTCGACGATGAGATTCGGGAAGCGGAAGGTCGCGTATTGGCGGGGGAAATCGTACGCAGTGAGCACGAAGATCTGATCGATGGCAGGCTGACCAGCTACAGCGCGGTTCGTGTTCCCGTTCGAAACGAGGCCGGAGAAATCGAGGGACTCTGCGGCATCCTGCGGGATGTCACCGATGCGGCGGAGGCCACACGCAGCGTGGCGCAAAGGGAGATGCTGCTGAGGGCGATTTTCGAGAGTGCTCAGGATTCCATCTTCATCAAGAATCTGGACAGTCGCTATACGCTCGCCAATCCCGCAATGGGAGGGCTCTTCGGTCTGTCCGTTGAGGAGTTGCTGCACCGAAGCGATGAGGATCTCTTCGGCGAGAATACCGCGAAGAAACTCCGGAAAACGGACCTCAAGGTCTTCTCGGGGGAGGCGGTGAAAAGCGTGAATATGAATCCCGTCAGGGGCGAGGCCCGCTACTTCGACGTGGTCAAGGTCCCCCTGCACGGTCCCGAAGGGAAAATTGAAGGACTCGTCGGCATCGCCCGGGACGTCACGAGCTACTACGAGATCAAGGAGGAGATTCTCAAGCTGGCCACCGCGATCGAGCAGGCCGGAGAGGTCGTGGTGATTGCCGATCGCGAGGGCAGAATTCAATACGTGAATCCAGCCTTCGAAGAGACCACGGGATGGACTCGCACCGAGGCCCTGGGCAAGACGGCCGCCATCCTGAAAAGCGGAGAGCATGATGAAGCCTTCTACCGCGATCTCTGGGATACGATTCTGGCCGGCGAAACCTGGAAGGGGCGTTTCACCAACAAGCGCAAGGATGGCAGCCTTTTCATGGAAACGGCCACGATTTCGCCCGTCTGCGATCACGACGGGAGGATCACGCACTTCGTCGGCGTGAAGCACGACGTCACGCGGCAGATGGAGATGGAAGAACAGATCCGTCATGCCCAGCGCATGGAGGCCGTGGGTCATCTGGCGGGAGGCCTGGCCCACGACTTCAACAACATCCTCCAAGCCATGACCGGGTTTCTCGAGCTCGCGCGCGACGGCCTGGACGCCGAGGATCAGCGCGACAAGGATCTGCGGGAAGTCGCCAAGGGCATGGATCGAGCCACCATTCTGACGCAGGAGCTGCTCACCTTCAGCCGCGTCCGCAAGGCGAATCTCGAGGTCCACGATCTCCGGCGAATCGTTCGGGATTCCCTGGACCTGATGCGCCCGATGCTCAGCGAGGGCATCTTCGTCGAACTCAAAATTCCGGAGACGCCCGCCCAAGTCATGGTCGATGAGGTGCAGATGGATCGGGCCATCATCAATCTTTGCATGAACGCGCGCGATGCCATGCAGAAAGGCGGCGAGTTGAGAATTGAGATCGCCGCCGCCCATGAAGGGCAGATCAGTTTCAGCATCGCCGATACGGGCGGTGGTATTCCGGCCGACAGGTTGGGGCGGATTTTCGATCCCTTCTACTCCACGAAGGACGTGGGCGAGGGAACCGGGCTCGGCCTGGCCGTGGTTCATGGTATCATCAAGCAGCATGGCGGCCGGATCGAAGTCGAGAGCGAAATCGGAAAGGGGACCCGCTTCCGGGTGTTCCTTCCCGAGGCGGAAGTTGTAAAATCGAGCGTGGAAGATCTCGCCCACAAGGCTCTACCCGAGTAAGGGCCGAGAAGGAGATTGCTTTGGCGAATATTCTGATCGTCGATGACGACGCCCAAATCCGCAAAGTATTCAGGCGCATTCTAGAGGCTGAAAGCCACGAAGTGATGGAGGCGGCCGACGGCATCGAAGGGGCCAAGCGCTTTCGCGACTGGCCGCCCGACCTGGTCCTGATGGACATCTTCATGCCCGAGCAGGAGGGCCTCCAAACCATCCGCGAGATTTGTTGGGATTTTCCCGACGTGAAGATCATCGCGATCTCCGGAGGGGGCAGAAGCGGACGGATGGAACCTCTCGAAGCCGCCGAGAAGTTCGGCGCCATACGGTCCCTCAAGAAACCGATCAGCCGCGAGCAGCTTCTCTCAGCGGTCAAGGAAGTGCTCGCGGGGCGAACATAGCGGACCGTCGGCATGAAGCTTCCCGAACTTCTGCTCGGAAGCCCGCGCCCCGCGGTGGTCGGAGTTCTGGGCAGCGGCGGCAAGACATCCACCATAGCCCTGCTCGCCGCCGAACTGGCCTCGGGCGGCGCCCGCGTGCTGGTGAGCACCAGCACGAAGGTCCATCCCTTTCCCGGCATTCCGCTGGTCGAAGATCCCGCCGCCCTGCCGGACGCCCTCGCGAGCCCGGGCGCCGTGTTTCTCGGCAGGCGCCTCGAGGAGGACGGCAAGCTCGCCGGTCCGACCCCTCTCGACCTGTCCGCGCTTCGAAAAATGGCGGATATCATCCTCATCGAGGCGGACGGCGCTCGCGGTAGGCCGCTCAAGATCCACCTGCCCCATGACCCCCTTCTGCCTCCGGGGACCGGCCTGGCCCTGATGCTGCTCGGCGCGAAGGCGGTCGGCCGTCCCGCCGGCGAGGAGACGGTTCACCGCCTCGTTCGGGCACCGGAGCGTCTCGGTCTAAGGGCGGGAGATCTTCTTCGCCCCGAAACCATCGCCGCGATGGCCCTCTCCTCCGATGGATATCTCGGACAGCTCGGCGGCGCCCGGCTTCGCATTCTCGTCAATCAAGCCGACGAGAATCCTGCCGGCGCTCGGGATCTTGCCGCTGCGCTTCGCCGCCGATGGACCGGCCCCATCATCGTGGGCTCGGCGCTTCGGGGTGAATTCACGCTGGACGCTCCCGCCAAGTCGAGACCTGCCCTGCTGATGCTCGCCGCGGGCCTGAGCCGCCGCTGGCCCGGCGACAAGCTCACCGCCCGCCTGGGGCGCCGCAGCGTGCTCGAGTGGAGTCTCTCCGCATGGCGCGATATCCCGCTCGAGCAGCGCATCCTGGTCTGCGGGGCCGGGCACGAGGCGAGCGCCCTGGCCGAGGGCTTTCGCCCCGTCCTCTGCGAGCGCCCCGAACGCGGAATGAGCGAGTCGATTCGCAGCGGGCTCCGGGCCATGAGCCCCGATGCCGACGGCCTGCTCATCGCCCTGGCCGACATGCCGGCCCTGCGGCCATCCAGCCTGCGGGCGCTTCTGGCCCGCATCGCCGAGGAACCCGACCGCCCGCTCAGGCCCCGCCACGGCGGACGTCCCGGGCATCCGGTCTATCTGCCGCGAGATCGAATCGACGAAATCGCCGCCTTGACCGGCGACCGCGGAGCCCGGGATGTGATAGAGTCCTGGCGCCCGAATTTCTTGGACCTGGACGACGCGGGCGTGGTACTGGATCTGGATCATCCGGGCGATGCGGCCCGGTTGGAATGCCTTCTCATGGAGGAGCACGAGGACGATGAAGCTCGATAGATTTCCCATCCTCATTCGCGGAGCCGGCGAGCACGCCAGCGGCGTGGCATGGCACCTGCGCAGGGCCGGGTTTCCCGTCGCCATGACCGAAAGGCACGAGCCCCTTGCGGTGAGGCGATTGGTCGCTTTCGCCAAGGCGGCCCGAAAGGGCGAGTGCACGGTGGAGGGCGTCACGGCCCGCCTCTGCGGCGAGCGTCTGCGCCCCGACGAGCAGGGACGTCCCGCCGACGCGCCTTCGCCGGGGGTGGACGATAAGATCACGGTCTGCGTGCGCGAGACATGGCGCGACGGCCAAATCGCCGTGGTCATCGACGACGGGATTGCACTCTCGGAGCACATCGAATTCCGGGCCATCGTGGACGCCCGAATGCTCAAGAAAGCCGACGGGAGCATCCTTGGCAGGGCGCCGTTCACACTGGCCCTCGGGCCGGGCTTCGTTGCGGGAGAGCACGTGGACGCCGTGGTCGAAACCCTGCGCGGCCACAATCTCGGTCGCGTCTATACAGTAGGCGGCGCGGCGCCGGATACGGGCATGCCCGGCGAGATCGGCGGAGAAACGCACACGCGCGTCTATCACTCGCCCTGCGAGGGCCGATTCTGGGCGCACGTGAAGATCGGCGACATGGTTCGCAAGGGCGACCTGATCGGCGTCTTCGAGGGCGACTGCGACGAACCCTGCACCATCGTGGCGGAAATCGCCGGTTCCGTGCGCGGACTGCTGGCCGACGGGGAGATCGTGGAAAAGGGCGTGAAGGTGGCCGACGTGGACCCGCGCGGCGAGGTCATCGATCCGGCCACACTTTCTGAGAAGACGCGCGCCCTGGCCGGCGGCGTGCTCACCGCGCTTCTCGCCGCCATCGACGAAGAGCCGTGAGCCGCGGCGTTTTCGAGCGTCTCCTGGGCGAGCTAGGAGAGGGCCGGTCCGCCGTGCTCGTGTCGGTGATCGAATCGCGCGGCTCGGTGCCGCGCAAGGACCGTCCCCGCATGCTCTTCACGCTCGAAGGCCTGCAGGTGGGCACTATCGGCGGCGGCTGCATCGACGGGTTCGCCCTGGAACTGTCCCGCCGCGCGCTCGAGGCCGATGGTCCGCTTCGCGACACCCTGATCATGGATGCGGAGAGCGGCGACGAAACCGGCCTGATCTGCGGCGGGGAAATTCTTGTCGAGGCCGAGGTCTTCTCGCCCGAGGATCTGTCCCGCGCGGAAAAGCTGGCCGCCGAGCCCGGAGAGGCCGCTCCGCGCCTGTTGCTCTTCGGCGGCGGGCATGTGGGCCTGGCCCTGGCGCGATTCGTTCACGAGCTGGGTTTCGAGGTGCATGTGCTGGACGATCGCGAGGCCTTCGGCAACCCCGAACGATTTCCTTTCGCCGCTTCGGCTCGCGCGGGGAAGGTGGCCGCGGCGGATCTCTGGCTGCCGACGGGCGAGAACGATGCCGTGGTGGTAGCCACGCGCGGACATCGTCACGACGAAGAGGCCCTGGCCTGGGCTGCGGGCACGGAAGCCGGCTATATCGGCATGCTGAGCTCGTCACGAAAGCGAAAGCTCATTCTCGCGGCTCTGCAGGCTCGCGGAATCGGGCCCGAGGCCTTGGCCGGACGCTTCCACGCTCCGGTGGGGCTTTCGATCGAGGCGGTCACGGCGGAGGAAATCGCCCTGGCCATCGCAGCCGAACTGGTTCAATGGAGACATGCCGCTAAGGAGTAGTTTGTACGATCTCGTATTTCGATCCGCACGCATCGTGACGCCCGACAGGGTGATCCTGGGAGATCTCGGCATTCTGGACGGTCTCATCGCGGCCGTCGGACCCGGGCTCGGCCCGGGCCGAGAGGAGATCGAGGCCTCGGGGCGGATCCTCTTTCCGGGCATCATCGACGCGCATGTGCATCTGGGGGTACCCATTCGCGGCGCCGAGTCGGTGGATGGAGTCCGCGAGGGAAGCCGAGCGGCCGTTTTCGGCGGCGTCACCACGCTTATCGACTTCACGGTGCAGAACAAGGGCGAATCGCTGGTCGAATCCTTCGAGAGGCGGCGCGCGGGCATCGAGGGCGCATCCTATTGCGACATCGCGCTTCACGCGAACTTCACCGATTTCAATGAGGGTAATCTCGCCGAGATCCCCGAAGTCCTGGCGCGCGGCGCGGCGGGGATCAAGATCTTCATGGCCTACCGAAGGGCGGGCATGCAGCTTTCGGACGTCGAAATCCTGAACGTGGCGCAGCGCGTGAGCCGGGCCGGCGGGCTGCTCATGGTTCACGCGGAAAACGGTGACGCCGCGGATTTCCTCGCCGAGGGCCTGGCGGAGGAGGGGCGGCGCGACGCCGCAGCGCACGCGGAGAGCCGTCCCGATCTCATCGAGGCGGAGGCCGTCTTTCGCGTGGCGACACTGGCGCGCATCGCGAAATGCCCGCTCTACCTCGTGCACCTCAGCTCGGCCCGAGGACTGGAAACGATTCGCCGACTCCGCGCCGACGATTGGGATATTCTCGTGGAGACCTGTCCGCAATACCTCCTGCTGGACAGCTCGCGATACGCGGAGCCGGACGGCCAACGCTACCTGGCCAGCCCGCCGCTCCGGGCGAAAAACGACGGACTCCGCCTTCTGGACGCGGTGCTCGGTGACGAGATCGAGGTGGTCGCCACCGATCACTGTCCCTTTTCCCGCGCCGCCAAGGATGCGGCCGAAGACTTCCTCTCCGTGCCCAACGGCATCGGCGGTGTCGAGACGCTCTTTCCCCTGATGTTCACGCGCCTGACCAATCTCGCCGAGGGAGGTCTGGCGCCCAAGCACAATACGATTCTCCTGCGTCTCGCGCGCCTGATGGCCGAAAATCCCGCGCGTATCTTCGGCCTGGCGCCGAGAAAGGGCGCCATCGTTTCCGGTGCGGAGGCGGACCTGCTGCTCTACGATCCCGCACCCCATCGCGAGGTGAGGGCCGAGGACTTGCACGGAGCCGCAGACTGGGACGCTTATGAGGGCATGGCCATTCGAGGGGCCGTGGAGGGCGTCTGGCTGCGGGGCAAACGCATCGTGGAGGGGGAGGCCCTGCTGGGAAAGGCGGGGGACGGGCGATTCGTGGAAGCCCTGCCCGGGAAGGCTTAGGATGCAGTCCATAGACCTTGTTCGCGGCAATCTGGAGCGGAGCATGGAATTCGCGCTCGTCCGCGTCGAGGAGATGAAAGAGCACTGCACGATCTTCCCGACGCCCCGGGGAGGGGCGCACACGATCTGGGTGCTCGGTCATCTGGCCTATATCGAGGCTCTCGTCCTGCGCCGCTTCATGCTCGGAGAAACAAATCCCCTGGCGGACTGGGAGGAGATCTTCGACGGAAAGGAGGTGGACGGGAACCCCGACCGCTATCCGCCCTTCGATGAGGTTCTCGCTCGATGTCGATCGATGCGGAAATCCACCCTGGCTCTTCTCGACACGCTTTCGGAGGAAGATCTCGACCGCTCGAGCGCAGCCGCGCCTCCCGGACACGAGGCGAGCTTCGGAACTTGGCGCCGCTGCTTACAGTTTTTGGCCGATCACTTCTACATGCATCGGGGTCAATTGGCGGATGCCCGGCGGGCCGCGGGGCTGGATCGGATGTGGATGTAGAGGTGGCGATAGGCGCCGCCCACGATTGGTGTAGGAGCTTCCACGCCTTCTGCGACCGCCGGAACTTTCCGGAGAACCAGCCTTGGATCCCCGAAATTTGGACATTGCGGGATTGGGCTGCACGGGCGCCGAATCCGTGTATCCTGTTATTCTGACCTCGGCCACCGACCTTAAATTCGAATCGAGAATCGAGAAGAAATAGCAATGCCACTGATCCCAATCGTCGCACCCGAAAACGCTCGAGGTATCCGCAAGCTGTTCTTCAATTGGACGCGGAAGCAGTACGGAGGAATTGTTCCCGGCGTGTTCCAGATCCTTGCTTTGGATCTTCGCACGGCAAAGCCGGCGGGTGATCTCTATCGCCATTTGCATCTGCGGAAGTCCTCGCCCCTCACTCGCCTCCAGCGTGAAATGCTGGCCACCGTCGTCAACGGAAAAGTGGGGGGAGCCCCCTGACTGGGGCTCCACACGGCGGCGGTACGCCGCCTTACCGGCGATGAACATCTCAATCACGAGTTCGCAACGACCTGGCCCGAGTACGACCTCGACGAAAAAACTCGGGCCCTCCTCGCCTACGCCGGCAAGCTCACGGAAGCGCCGAGCATGATGGCAGAGGAGGATACGAATCGGCTTCAGGAGGCGGGCTGGAAGGCGCGCGAAATCTGGGAAATCGCGGCACTGACCGCCTTCTTCAATTTCAGCGGCCGAATGGAGGCGGCATCCGGTCTTCCGCAGGACCAGATCCCGGAGGCGGCTCGACTCGCTGAGGCGGACGAGCGTTGAGTCGGGACGATCAACGTTCGGCCGGAAACGGAGAAGGTCCGAGAGATTATTGGGCTTGAAGCAGGTGCCTATTTCCGCCAGAAACCTGGACGCATCACCACCAGCACGGTGAAGATCTCGAGCCTCCCGAGCAGCATGCAGAGCATGAGGACCCACTTTCCCGGGATGGGAATCCAGGCGTATGTCTGCGTCGAGCCGACGCCCGAGAGGCCGGGGCCGATGTTGCCGATGGTGGCGGCCACCGAGGACACGGCGGTCGTCAGGTCGGGCACGAAGAAGGCCATCAGCACCGAGCAGACCACGAAAAGCCCGACGAAGAGCACGAAGAAGCCGACGATGTTGGCCACGCGGTCTTCGCCCAAGGGGACTCGGCGAACCTTGAGCGGCGAGATCAGGCGCGGCCGGACCACCTTTTTCATCTCGCGATAGGCCGCCTTGAAGGTGACCATCACGCGGATCATCTTCATGCCGCCGCCGGTGGATCCCGCGCAGCCTCCCCAGAACATGAACACGACGAAGAGCAGGCCGATGGCCCGCGGCCAGGCGTCGAAGTCGGCCGTGCCGAAACCCGTGGTCGTGACGATGGCGATCACCTGGAAGCTCGCGTAGCGGAAGGCTCCGGGCAGCGAGGCGACCTTGTCCGATTCCCGATCGAGGTGCCCGAGCAATTCGGTGTCGCCGCGGGGTTCGTTCTGGAAGTGACCTGCGACCTCCGAACTTTCGGGAAGCCCGCCGATCCAGAGCATCAGGGTGGTGAAGGCGATGGCCAGCGCGACCGCGCCGAAGTAGAAGTGAAATTCTCGGTTTCGACGCAGGCTCAGCCAGTCGCCGCGGAATAGCAGGCGATAGTGCAGCAGGAAGTTCGTCCCGGCCATGAACATGAAGACGATGACAACCCAGTCGATGTAGGCGCTCTCGTAGGCGCCCACCGAGGCGTTGCGCGTGGAGAATCCGCCGGTGGCCAGGGTGCCGAAGGCGTGGCAGAGCGCGTCGAAGAGATCCATCCCGCCGAACATGAGCAGCAGGACCTCGATGCCGGTGAGCAGCACATAGACGCCCCAGAGGATTTTCGCGGTTTCGGCCAGGCGCGGACGAAGCCGGTCGGCGGTGGGGCCCGGTACCTCGCCGCGGAACATCTGATAGCCGCCCACGCCCATGGCGGGAAAGATCGCCAGCACGAGCGTGACGATACCCATTCCGCCGAGCCAGTGCGTGAGGCTGCGCCAGAACAGAAGGCCGCGCGGCAGCGCCTCGATGTCGCCGAGAATCGTCGCGCCCGTCGTGGTGAATCCGCTCATGACTTCGAAGTAGGCGTCGGTGAAGGCCAGCAGCGGCGAAAAGCCCTGGCTCAGGAAGTGGACGGTGAAGGGAACCGAACCCAGCAGCGCCAGAAGCACCCATCCCAAGGTGACGATGGCGAAGCCCTCGCGGATGCC
>Ga0180429_10001464_pt1 | contig 20076 bp, 13 predicted proteins | sample SS_ome_FD_132428 | JGI IMG/M metagenome (GOLD analysis project Ga0180429, IMG submission 132428) | Hypersaline lake sediment archaeal communities from the Salton Sea, California, USA - SS_1_S_1 metaG | ecosystem: Environmental > Aquatic > Non-marine Saline and Alkaline > Hypersaline > Sediment ...
CGCCGCCCTGGCCATACTCCTTCGCGACGGCGACTTCGTCGGGGGTCGGGCGGCGGGAAAGAACCGTCAGGTAAAGCTTCTCTACGATTTCATCCGTTGTGCCACCGGAAGTGTAGATGGCCCTGAGCTTGAGGCTCTGATCCAGCTTGCTCTGGATATGGCTCGAATTCAACATGTGCAGCCACTGGGACGGGTCAAGCTTGTTATTCCGCTCGTCCTCCGTGCCGGTGGCCCGCGCCGAACGTCCAAATAACGTCAGGAACGAACTGGTAATACTGCCGTCGGCCAGGGCGATCGCCGGCTGATCCTTGGGAATATACGTGAACGGCTCCGGGATGGCACTGGTATAGAGATCCGTCGTACCGGTAATCTTGTTGACGGCGTCGATCAACACCTCGGCCTCCAAGCGGCGCAACGGGTAGCTGGCAAAACTTGCCTCGGCCTGCGGATGGTCGAACCGGGTCATGGAGGAAAGTTGATACGTGTTGGAAGTCAGAATCAGCCGGTACAGGTGTTTCAAATCGTAGTCGTTGGCGATCAGTTCCTTCTCCAGATAGGCCAGTAACTCGGGATTGCCGGGCGGGTTGTCGTCGCGAATATCGTCCGGCGGGTGGATGATGCCGCGCCCCATCAGCCACGCCCAGACGCGGTTGACGATGCTCCGCGTGAACCAGGGATTCTCCGCGCTGATCAGCCAGTCGGCGAAGATATCCCGCGGATCCTGGTTGGCGGGCAACTCGACCTTGGTTCCATCCGGAAAGACGGCCGACAACGGCTCGGCGTCGGCCACGGGCGGAGTTTCGTCTTCCGATTCCGAGCCGCTCTCGGCAGGCTTGTCGGACGTGCTGATGGCGGCCTGTCCCGGGGCGACGTTGCCGGGCACGGCACTAACATGGAGCGGATCCCAGAAGACGTTCTCCTCCTTCCATTCGGCGGTCGGCTTGTAACCGATCTGCGAGAAGAAGACCGCCATGCCCGACAAACGATCCGCCGGCCACGACTCGGTTCGGGCTCCCATGAACGCCAGCGCCGCGGCAGTGGCGATGCCTTCGGGCGTCTTGTTCTGGATGGCCCGGTAAAAGTTGACCGGCCCGACGCGGAAATTGCTGCCGCTCGAGGTGAGCATCTCCCGGGCGAACTGATCGTACGGCTTGTTCTCGACGATCGATGCCCGAACCCAGCGGTGATACGCCTGGGCCGCATTGGGCCAGAGGTTGATCGGGAACTCTGCCTTGATTCGCAGCACGTCGCCCCATTTCATCGACCAGTAATCCCCGAACTCATCCCGCTCAAACAGCCGATCGATCAGGGCACGCCGTTTGTTTTTCGTATCAGGATCCCCAATGAACTGCCTGGCCTCATCCTCGGTGGGGAGCGTGCCGATCACGTCCAGATAGGCGCGTCGCACAAAGACGGCGTCGGAGCAGAGGACGGGCTGGATCTCCAGCGACGACAGCTTGGCGAAAACGATCTTGTCAAGCTCGCCCGCGGGGGCCGGGGGGATGGAACTCTCATAGACGTTTGGCGCGTTCTCCGCCGTCGCGGCCGTGCTTGCGACCACCAAGAAGACAACCGCCAGAATCAATGGTATCTTTCTCATGCCTTCTCAACTCCGTACGGGGGTCGCTTTTTGCGCTCGGTGACCAAGGGATATCCTAGATTATATTCGAGCGTCCCGCTGGAAGCGAGCCGGGAGCCAATCCGGCCTCACAATATCGACCATTTCACCAAAACGGATTCACGTTGTATCTAGCTCCCCAGGGGGCTTAGACCGACCGCCCGGAGAGGGAGCCCGTTACCACCCATCTACAATCGATTCGGTCGTGCATCCGGTAACCGTTCTGTAGCCTGGCGAACTGGCTCAATGACTTTCGGTGGATCTTCAGCACGGCACCCTTTCCCCGCGTTAGATCAGGACTTTCCCTCGCGAAACTGCACGGTTGACACACACCGTATCGTAAGCCAAGCACGCGGGTCGTGTCAAGCATTTGCGGCCGTGCCCGAAAGGTCCTGGCGTGAATCTCATTTCGAGACCTGACCGTGTCGGACTTCGCCGCCGCCCAGCGAGATGAGGCTGGCGCTGGTTCTCAGGTACATCACGCCGTCGGCCACGGCCGGAGTGGCGTAACTCGGTTCGCCCAAAGGCTGGCGGGCCAACAGTTCGAACGTGTCGGCCGCCGCCAGGACGAAAACGTCGCCATTCTTGGCAATACAATAAAGGCGATCGTTCACCCATACCGGCGAACCGTAGAACGCGCCCCCCACCCGTTCGCGCCAGATCTCTTCGCCCGTCGACAATTTCAGGCAACTGACGACCCCGTCGTCGGCCCACAGGAATAGCCGTCCGTCCTTGACCAGCGGCGTGGGCACCAGTGGTACGGATTTTGTCACATCGTACACGACGGCCGGTTCGATTCCGCGGGCACGCGAACCGGGCCGCACCGCGACAAGGCGATTGCCGCGCGTGCCGTAGCCGAACCCGCCGATCACGAGGCCGGCGGCCGAGACGGGCGAACCCACGCAACGATTGGGAAAAACGTCGTCAATCTCCCAGCTAGCCGCGCCGCTGGCCGGGTCGACGGCGGTGATGCCGTGGGCCGTGCTGGTGAAGATCAATTCTTCACGGCCGTGCTGGCCGCGATGGAGACTGGGAGTCGAATAGGCGGCCAAGGCGGTGCGGCGGGGGACCTTCCAGCGGGTGTGCCCCGTCTTGCGGTCCACGGCGATCAAGAAACTCTTGCCCGGCGGGCCGATCGGAATCCCCTTGGGCAGAAAGCGGGCCATGCGTTTCGGATCCATCTGGTCGTTTGCCAACACGACGAGATCTCCGACGACAATCGGCGAGGTGCCGCTGCCGTGAAGCCCCACAAAGGGTCCGAGGTCGCGGCGCCACGCCTCGCGACCATCAGAATCGAGCGCCAACAAGACCACCTCCTCGGGAGTTGTCCAGGTGAGCACGACCCCTGCCGCATCCGCCGCCGGAGTGGCAGCGGAAAAACTGTTGTCTCGGTGCTGCCGATATTTTTTTGACGGATAGCGGCGTTGCCAAAGGGTCTGGCCGTCGGCCGTGTCGAGGCAGAGCACGATCCGCTCGGCCGTATCCGCATCGCCGCAGGTCAGGAAGATGCGATGGCCCCAAATCACCGGCGAGCTGTGTCCCTCGGTGGGCAAGCGCACCTTCCAGTTATAGTCCCGGTCCGTCCACGAACTCGGGATCGTTGTGGCGTTGCTGATCCCGTCGCCGTTCGGGCCTCGAAACCGGGGCCACTCCTGCCGCTCGGCAAACGACACCGAGTGAAGCAACACAAACACAAGGACGCACCACACTACCGGGTGGGGCAGGAGGTCCGGGCAATTGCGACCTCTTCGGCCGCGTCCGCTTGGCCGGCGACAATCGGCTTTGCCGGTCCGGATGGATCCAGACCGCTGAGCCAGAGTATTTCGTCTTGATCGGATCATTGTTCCAGTTCAGCTTCTTCTTGTTCGTGAGGAACCGATTTGCCTCCAATGCCATGCAGAACCAAGAGGCTGCCGTCTCCGCATCCGCTTACGTCCCATAGTGGTTCTTTCTTCCCGGCCAACCCCCCCAGGCGCGTTGACGCGAGGTCACTGGATATCGATACTGAGGTCTCAGTCCAACTGTGCGTCAACCAATGGAGGCAAGCCGATGCAATCCATACCCATTAGTGTCAAGCCTGCCCCCGCTTATTTGCCAGGTCCTTTACGACACGGAATTGCCACACTTATACGTGCTATCTTGGCGGTGTGTTTGTCAATAGGCACTGCGTTTTCTGATGCCAAGTCCGACAATTACAGTGTACCAAATATCGTACTCATACTTGCCGACGACCTGGGCTTCTCCGATCTGGGATGCTACGGTGGCGAGATATCTACGCCGAATCTCGACCAGTTGGCCAAGAACGGGCTGCGGTTTACGCAATTCTACAACTGCGGGCGAGGCTGTCCCACTCGGGCCGCGCTGCTGACGGGATTGTATCCGCATCAGACCGGCGTGGGGCTGATGATGAACGATTATCGCCGGCCGGGGTACCGCGGTAATCTCAACAACAGTTGCATCACCATTGCCCAACTGCTCCACGCGGCCGGATACGAAACCTACGCGGCCGGCAAGTGGCACGTGTCGCGATACGTCGCACCGGAGGGACCCAAGTTCAACTGGCCGCTGCAACGCGGGTTCGATCGATTCTACGGAACCATACACGGCGCCGGCAGCTACTTCGATCCGGTAACGCTCTGCCGCGACAACCAGTTCGTCCGCCGCGAACAGAGCGGCGAGTACTACTACACCGACGCGGTCAGCGGGCACGCGGCCGGGTTCGTCGAACAGGCCGGGCGTTCCGACAAACCGTTCTTCCTCTACGTCGCCTACACGGCGCCCCACTGGCCGTTGCACGCCCCACGGCAACTTGTCTCCCGGTATCGGGGACGCTACGCCGCCGGATGGGACGAACTGCGCAAGATACGCTACCGGCGAATGGTATCGCTGCGTATCATCAAGCCGAACTGGCCGTTGACCGACCGCGACCCGAGGATCCGTCCTTGGGTGCAGTATCCCAACAAGAGCTGGCAGCAGCGGCGGATGGAGGTATACGCCGCCCAGGTCGACGCCATGGACCGCGGGATCGGGCTGATTATGGAAAAGGTCCGGCAGATAGGACAAGAACGCAACACGCTGGTAATCTTCCTCTCGGACAACGGCGGCTGCGCCGAGGAGATCAGCACCAAGTGGCAAGGCCCGCACATCCCCACCCGGACGCACGCGGGAGGTTCCGTGGTGCTGGGAAACAACCCCAACGTGCTGCCCGGTCCGGAAGGGACCTATCAGAGTTACGGTATCGCCTGGGCGAACCTCAGCAATACGCCGTTTCGGCTCTACAAGCACTTCGTCCACGAGGGCGGCATCGCCACGCCGTTGATCGCCTATTGGCCCTCGGTGATCACGAGTCGCGGCAAGCTGACCGATCAGGTCGGCCACGTGATCGATCTGATGCCCACCTGCGCCGAGGTGGCCAAGATCCGTTATCCTTCTCACCAGGGCGGCCGCGCGATCGAACCGGTTGCCGGCCGCAGCCTGGTACCGGTCTTTCTCGGCGGCACCCGCCAGGTCGAAACTTTCTTCTGGGAACACGAAGGAAATCGGGCGGTACGCGAGGGCAAGTGGAAACTCGTTTCGCGTCACCCCAATTCCTGGGAACTCTACGACATCGAGGCCGACCGCACCGAGCTAAACGATCTGGCCGCACGGTTTCCCGTGATCGTGCAGGACCTTAACCACGCGTACGAACGTTGGGCGAAACAGTGCAACGTTGAGAAGTGGCGGAAGAAGTAGATTGCCGTTTGTTATTGCCGCAGCCTGCGGTATGATAGCCGCTCGCGGCACGTGCAAGGAGGCGCGGAAACATGGCACCCAACGCTCAGACCGGCAATCACGGCTGGTTGCTGTTGCTGGCATCGTTGCTAGCAGCGGTTATCTTCGTCTATCCGCTTACGCTGGGGACCCCGTTGCTGGACCCCGACGAGGGCCTGCACGCGGCGATTGCCCAGGAGATGGCCGAACGGGGAGACTGGATCACCCCTCGCTTTCGCGGTGAACCGTTCCTCGACAAGCCGATCTTCTACTTCTGGGCCGAGGCGCTTTCGCTGCGGATATTCGGCATGAATGAAGCAGCCGTGAGGCTGCCGGGCTTGATGTTCGGACTGCTCGGCGCCGTGACCACGGCTATCGTCGGCTGGCGGTTCTTCGGCCGCGCCATCGGCCTTGTGGCCGGCGTGCTCTACACCACGATGATCCTGCCGGTGGCATTGGCCCAGGCCGCCGCGCACGACGTGGCCTTGGTACCCTGGGTAAACCTGGCCCTGCTGCTGTTCTGGGAATCGGATCGGGCCAAATCACGACGTGCCGCGGCCGGATGCACGCTGGCCATCGGTCTGCTGCTGGGGCTGAGCATACTGACGAAGGGGCTGGCCGGCGTGGCCCTGGTCGGAGTGGCCTACGGCTGTTATCTGTTGGTCACGGGGCGTCTGACCATCGCCGCCTGCGCGCGTGGAGCGGCCGCATTGGGGATCGCCGCCGCGGTCGCCTCGACCTGGTACGCGGCAGTCGAAAGCCAGCATCCAGGCTACCTCTACTACTACTTCGTCGAGCGGCACCTGTTGGGCTTCGCCACCGATTCACAGATCCACGGCGGTGAGCCCTGGTGGTACTACCTGCCGATATTGCTCGGCGGCAGCCTGCCCTGGATCGGCTACCTGCCGGTCACCGTCCGCGATAGTTGGGCTCGGTGGAAGCAGAAAAAGGCGACGGGAGAAGATGGAAGGGAGAAGGGTGAAGGGAGAAGGGTGAAGGGGAAGCACCGGACTCTCCTCTCTCCTCTCACCTCTCTCCCCTCGTCCCTCACCCCTCACCCCTCATCCCTCGCCCCTCGCCCCTCGCAATCAAACGGCGCGATGGTCCTGCTATGGTGCTGGATAATCGGCTGCACGTTGCTGCTTTCGTTGTCGCACTCGAAGTTGGTCACCTACATCTGGCCGGTCTTTCCGGCAGTGGCGATCCTGGCGGCGGTCGGCTGGGGGCGTTGGATCGAAGGCACCTTGAGCGACACCGCCTCGCGCTCGCTGGTGCGAACGCTCGTGCCCGGGTGCGTCGCCGGCCCGTTCATCTTGCCGGTGGCGCTGTTGATCACGCAGGCGGAGTTCTCTATCCGATTTTCGTGGCCGGTCTGGGTGGCTTCGGCCGCGGCGGCGGCCGCTTCGGCCGTACCGCTTTCGTTCTTATATGAACGCCGGCGCCGGGCGACCTTCTCGGCGGCCACGTTCTCGGCGGCCCTGCAATTCGCCGTGGTGATGACCGTCGCGCTGCCGCCGGTGGCGGCCACTACGTCGGCCCGGGACCTGGCCTGCCACTTCAACCGTCTCGGCCGGCTGCCGTCGAAGTTGCTGATTGCCGAAGCGAGAATCGGCTCGCTGGTGTTCTATCTCGAGCCCGAGCTTCGAGCCGCGTTGCGGGAAGATCAACTCAAACAGGTGCACCACCTGTACGAGTTCTCCGAGTGGGAACCGGACATGACGGTGGCCGTGCCGGAGCGTCGCGTGGAACGGGTAAACGGATACGTCGACCTCGACGATTTGGCGTACGAATCGACCGGCCGGCATCGCCTGTACCGAGCGACTGAACTTCGGCGCCGACTTGCACTGGCGGCAGCCGCGCGAGACGCCGTCAAGCGAAGATAGCCGGGAGTTGGCAAGAAGAGAAGGGCGAAGGGTGAGAGGAGAGACCGAGACTTTCCGCGTCGCCCCTCACCCTTCTCCCCTCACCCTTCTCCCCTCACCCTTCTTCACGCCGCCCGCGATCCTGCCTGTTCTCTGTCGTCGGTTGGCCGAGCATTCGGAACCGGGGCCGACTCTGCAGGCCGGCCCAGTCGCCGTTCCCAGGTGTCGAACCAACGGGGCAGCAGACCGACCTTCAGGCAGGCGGCGGCGATCAGGCATCCCGTGGCGGCGCCGCAGAGCACGTCGCTGAGGAAGTGGTCGCCCGCTTCGACCCTTTGGCACGCGACCAGTGCGGCCAGTCCGGCAAACAGCCTCCGCCCGTGCGGATAGAGCCAAATCAACCCCACGGCCAATCCCACCGCAGTGGCCGTATGGGCAGATGGAAAGCTCTGGCCTGCGCTGCCGGCGGAGGTAAGCGGCAGCCAACCGCCGAAGCTTGCCAGAATGCCGTCGGTGAAGTCGAACTGGTGTGGCCGGGTCCGAACGACGAGCATCTTCACCACGTTGGCGGCCAGACCGGCCCCCAGCGAACAGGCCAGCAGCCGGGGCAGACCCCAACGACGCAACGGATCGAGTTGATGGACGGCCGCAACAATCACCAACACCCCCAGCCCGTTGCCAAACGGTTCCAACACCCCAAGCAGATCGCGCAAGAAGTCGGGGCAGTTGTAGGCGGTACACCACCGGGAGATCGGCCCATCGACGAGCAGGGCCATCGGTGCCGCCAGTAGCAGCAAGGCCGGCAACAGCAACGGCCGCAAAGGTGCTGACGGGGTATCCGGTCTCAAGAGAGTGTGCTTCATGGTTGGGTCCGTTATTCCTATTCTCGCGTACTTGCCTATGCTGCCCGGAAAACGGGTCCCTTGTGTAATCCTTATCGGTTATCCGGGCCGTGCCGTTTAGCGGATTGCCTGCTATACCGCGGATTATGCCCGCGAGCGGTATATCCGAGATTCGGCTGCGATGCGACGGAGCAGTCACCACTTCACAGCTTCTCGATCTTCAGGCGGCCGGCTACCTGGGCGACCGGCAGAAAACTGCTCAGAGCCGAGGCGCCGTCGAGGCTGCTGTGGCCCAACTTCAGATGGCCCGCCCCGATGCCGCCTTTGGCCAGCGTGGCATCGAGCGGGATCCAGCGATCGTCGATGTAGACCTCGTTCCAGGCGTGATAGCCGAACGATTGGGTGCCCTGCATGTAGACCAGCCCGATGGCAACTCGGGCGGGTAGGCCGCGGGCTCGGGCCAGAGCGGCCAGGAATACGGCGTGCTCGCTGCAATCGCCCTCGCGGGTTTCGGCCACATCGGCGGCGGTTGCGAAGGCCTGCGAGAAGTTCTTCTCGGTTATTTCGTGGTGGACGTACTGTTCCAATGCAACTGCCACTCGCCACGGGTCCGTCTCGTCGCCGGCGGCCTTGCCAGCCTCGGCCACGATCTTCGTGTTGTCGCTCTGGACCAGGTTGTTCGGCTCCCGATCGGCGGTCGTGGCCGGATCATCCGGGGCGTTTGGATTACCGTCGTCTTGGCCGGGACGAATCGCGAAAACGGTCAATTCCGCCGTGTTGGCGTCGATCGACTTGACTGCCTGCGAATCTCCACTTACGAACGCCGCCGCCGGATCACCGTCGTCGAGCCGCACCAGGTAGCGGATCTGCCTGGCTTCGTGCGGTCGTTCGATCGGCCGCTCGAGTCTTACGGAGATGTCCCAGCCCAGGTCGAGATCGGCGGCCTCGAACTCCTCTAGGGCAACCGCCTTGGGGACGCGAAACGTCTCGATTTCCAGTGCCTTGATGAAGGTTTTCAGTATCGCGCCCGTGCGATCGATCCACGCGATTCCATCCAGCGTCGTGCCGCCGGGGAACTCCGTAACGGTATCGATCCGCAGCAGTTCGACACTGCCGGAGAGCAGTTTCACGGTCTCGTAGTCCTTGGCGGCCATCTCGATCGTGGCGACTTGATACACGGCGACGGCCAGGGCGCGCATCGATCGTTTTTCGCCCGCCTTCATGGGCTTCCTAAGCAGCGACATTTCGCTGGCGTAGAACCCTCCGTATTCTGCCTTCCAGGGGATAGACGAGGAGAGTTCCTTGCCCTGCGTGACCGTCTTGATTTCGAGCCGCTCGCCGGCGACGCGGCCGGAAACCTTTAGCGGCACGGGCCCCTGCTTGATTTCGCTTTGGAAGTCGATCAGTTGGCCGTCGGGCGTTTCGTTGCTGGAAAAGCTAATATCCTGCTCGGTGGTCTGGCCGAACCGCTTGATGGCCAGGTGGTTCAGTCCGTCGATCCGCACGACGTCCCGTCCGGATACGGTGGCGTGCTTGATCGAGGTGCGACCGTATCCGACGCGGCCGCCTCGAATGCGGTAGACGTCCCAGATTTCGTGATCGATTCTACTGTTGACGTTTGCCGCAGCTTGATCTTCGGCGGCGGCCTGCCGCTGTGTCGTGTCGCTGGGTGCGGTCGCCGGGCCGCAACCATCGGTCATGGCCAGCAGAACACCGAAGCAGACGAGACGAACCTGGTTGATCGATTTTGTAGACATGGCGGTTTTTGTCGGTGGAGGTTGATGCGGTCGTTTGACCCCAATACCGTTCATATTTCTTGTTAGCCTGGTCGCCTGCGACCGGCAGAGGGGCCGTTTTCCCGGGTTTTGCCGTCGCAGGCGACGGGGCTAACATCTGTTTTCGCAGAATATGAACGGTATTGGGGTTAAACGACCTGGTAGAAACCGGAAAGTTACTCATCGGCTGCCCTCTAAGTCTACCGGTATCGGCAGTCCGGAGCCAGCGGGTCGCCAAAGAATGGGGGCCTGTGGAAGGCATATTTTCCGCCACCCGGATAGCTTCGCGCCGGTGGGAAATGTTTTCGCTGCGAAGTGTTTTTCCCGGCGTCCGGCCGGTCTTGCAGGTGGTAGAGTTAGCTTAGATTCGGTCGCGCTGGCGATCTGTCGGCGGAGGGGGCAATTCGGCCCGCGGCCGGCCGCTGGGCACCTCGCAGGAAATGGTTGTGGCAGCGGTGCCGGTTGTTCCGTTTCTGTCGCCAAGAGTTCGGCAAAGGTCCGCGAAGTCGCGAACCGTCCGGCGCGGCCGGTGCGAAGCGTGACCTACGGTTTGATAGAGAGTTCCCAGCTACGGCTCGGCCGCCCCGCCGATACAGAGTCGTTCGCTTAGCGAATAGAAAGCATTGATGGGCTTCCTGAAAAAGTTCTTCCGCAATGTATTCCGTGAAGGCTCGATGCCAAGCGGTACCAGCAGTTTCCAGCAACTCAGCGAAGAGGAACTGGAAGCTCACCTGGGCGTTTCCCGGTATGGTGACTTCATGCTCACCGAAGCCGTGCGCCCTTCATACGATCTGCAAGTAGTTCCGGCACAAGGCTATCGTCACGACTCCTATCGCGACGAGCAAAACAACACCTCGGTGCCCGTGCTGATGGCCGCCGCGTCGAAGGAGGATCTGTTCGAGACCTTCATGGACCTGTTGGACCCGCTGGGACACGTCGTCGACGTAGTGCTGGAGACGAGCCACAATCGCGACAGCAACGGACACACCGATCTCTACCGCGAGCACATCGACGTGCCCGTGCTCAAGAGTATCCTCTGGGAATTCGAGGACCTGCTGTTGAACGACGGTTGCACCGGTCTGGCGGTTCTCAACCCGGGCATCCCGCAGGAACTCCAGTTCGACGAGCACAAGCTGCTGATTGCCTATGGCGACGAACTCGGCCGGTACGAGCAGATCCTTCGCCAACGCAGCGTCGGTTGCGACGAGCAGTTGAAGTTCATCACCGAGGCCGAGCACGTCCACTCGTCGAGCGACGATTACGCCCGGCAGTTCGACGAACTGAAGACCCGACTCGGGATGGATTGCGAGTACATGTAGCGGCCAGTGCGGCCGCACACGAGTGTAGCATCACAACGCTCCCGCGTCACAACGCGGGGGCGTTGCACGTTTCTTGAGGGCGAATAGTGCGGCCTGCCGGTCGTCGGTCCATTTCGCGGGTGGCAGCGATGATTTTGCGCAGTGGACTTTGCGATCTTGTTCGACTTGTTCACAAAATCGTCGGTGTTGCCTTGGCAACGAGAGGATCGCAAATCCCTCCGGAACTCCCCTGGTAGTCGTTTGGCCATGGCATCATTCCTCTCGTCGGAAAACGACTGCCACAACCCTCCGGTGACTCCGCCACACCGACGATCTTCCGAACAAGTTTTCTCGAATGGAAAACCCACTTCGGAAAAGCATCTGGTACCCGGTGTCGGGCGGATCGTTCGGCTTCTTATCACAACCCGGGTCCGCCTTGACTACGAACGCCACCGCCGGGCTCGCCCCGGCGGAGCGCTGATTGCCGGCTACGAGCCGCCGCCACACACCCCACGCCACCGCCGGGCTCGTCCCGGCGGAGCGCTGATTGACAGCTACGAGGGCTTGCCTCAAGGGAGCGATGGCTGCAAACTAATGGAACGACTCCAAACCGCACAGGCGAAGAGATGCCCAATCCCCTGTACACGGCCACCAACTGCCGCGGAGCCAGACGGAGTGCGAATTCTCGAACATCGCTTTTCCGATCCAAGCGTGAGCCAGTTTTTCCTAAGGGCCCACTCAAAAACAACTTCGGCGGATAGTCGCCTTTCGCTCCGCGAAAGTAGCGTTTTGACTGCGCTACTTTCGCGGAGCGAAAGGCGACTATCCGCTGCTTGCCGAAGTTATTCCTAAGTCATCGCTAAGCACGAAGCCGGACGTGGCTCCGCGGCAATTCGTCCGTTCGGTGAAGGGCCGCCTACAATATCTCGTTCGAGACAAGAGACCCAAGGCTTTCAGACGCAATTACGGTTTCAAACCCGGGCGGACGACGTCGACCTCTCACGGCCGCGGCACGGCGCGCACGGCGTCTACTGGTATAGCCTGCACATTGTCTTCGTTCACGACTCGCGTTATATGGAGATTCGCGAAGACCGGCTCGGTGCCGTTGCGGGCGTGCTTTTCCAGGCGACCGCGAAACACGGGCGGCGATTGTCGCGTGCTTCGGTGTTGCCGGACCACGTGCATTTGACCGTGGGGTGCGACGCCGGCGAGTCGCCGGCCGAAGTGACGCTTGGCTACATGAACAATGTTGCCTATGTGTTGGGGTAGCTGGCAATCAGCGCTCCGCCGGGGCGAGCCCGGCGGTGGCGTTTTGGTGTGTGGCGCGGCTACGCCGCCCCGATTGACAAGCAATCGGGTGCGCCCGCTGGCGGTTTAGCCGTCCTCGTCGGCGTCCTCACGCTTCGTCCACTCTTGCAGCCAGACGATATCTTCGCGCAGCTCTTCGAGCGTTTGTTGCAGGCCGATGAAGCGGTTTCGGAAGCGGTGCCAGCCGAAATGTCCGGCCGTGGCGCCGCCGATCAACAGCCCGAGGCCGAAGATCGCCAGCCAGGCCGTGTTGGGAACGCCCAGCCAGCCGTCGAGCAGCCGGGCAAGGCAAACGAGCAATATCGGCACGGCCGACAGTGCCATTACGATCGCGATCGCCAGCACGACGGCCAGTTGTTTGATCGAGCGCAGATCGGCTTCCGCTTCTGTTCTGGCGAGTTGCCAGCGCAACAGGAGGCTTTCGCGAAGATCGGACCCCATGGCGCCGATCTCGTTCTTCACGTCGTCGAGCAATGGTCGTTCACGCCGGCTCATCGTCTGCTCCCGGGACGTTCTTGTCGGCCTTTTCGGTGGCCGAGTCGGCCCAGACCTGTTGGATTTCATTCCAGGCGAGCCGGCCGAAGCGATTCATTGCCCGGCGCATCAGCCTCAGCCCGACCCATCGGCTGAGACGGCGTCGGACCACGCCGGCCGACAGTGCCAGCCCAGCACCGAAAGCCCCCAGAAGGCCGACGGCCGGCAATCGCTTGACGTAGGTCTGCCAGGCGAGCAGCCGTCGTCCGTGCCGCTCGGTGCGGCGGATTCGCCCGTCGATGTGCCGCCGCAGCCGCCCGATCCGCCGCCGCAGATCGCGTATCGTCCGCTCGGTTTCGGTATCGACGGTTCGTCGCGGCATGAGATTCACCGTCCAAACCAGCGTCCGAACAACCGGCCCAGGAAGAACCCCACGGCCGCGGCCGCGAACAGCCCGGCACCGGGATGCTTGCGGACCGACTCGAGCGTGCCGTCGATCACGTCGCCGACGGTCTTCTCGCGGACCTTCTGCAACTGGTCGGTCGCTTCCTGGCGGACCTTCTCGTAGAGGTGTTTGGCCTTTTCGAGTTCGTCCTTCGCGCGCTGCACCGCGTCGGCGGCCTCTTCGACCTCCGGCGCGGCGTTTGTCGTCTTCTTCTTCGCCACGATATTCTCCTTCAGCTCGGGTGCCACTGCTGGCTTGTCCAGCAGTGTTGCGTGTGGCCTCAGCTTTCTAGCAGGGTGCCACTGCTGGCTTGCCCAGCAGTGCCGACAACACGGTTGGGCAAGCCAACCGTGGCACCCGCAAGTTCGACTTGGACAGACCACTCGTGCAGTTTCAGAAATGTACTTTACCGCACGGCGCCGCGAAAGCCAAATTCCGCAGAATACGGCCCTCCCCCACACGGCGTACAGCCGATACAGACGGCACAGGTGGAAGAGGGGTTGGGGATTAGGGGTTGGGGGATGGGAGTTGGTTCACGCTGGAATGATCACCCTTAGCGGGGCAGCAACGCTGCCCGTTGTGGCTGAACTCCCGCCGGGTGCCATGCAATGCCATCAACGGATTCAGGTACGCCCTGACCTACTCGCCTTGGACATGCCCACGCAAGCGTGGGCATGCCACCGCGCGAGAGAGCGGTTCAATCTTCCGGCTCGATCAGATACGCCCGATCCTCCAGCTTCAGCAACACCGGCTCGTCGAAGACCATGTATTGCGAGAGCTTCTTGCCGTGGCGTCGGGCCAACTCGAAGTACTCGTCGCTGAACTGTTTGATCCGCGTGACGTTCTTCTCCAACTCCTTGGTAACCAGTGAATCGATCCAACGTTCGCCGCGATGGTAGAACGTGCGGCTGCCGAGTTTGCGGACCGTTTGCCGTGCGAGCCGGGCCTCCTCTTCGGCCTTTTCGCCGAAGGCCAGCCCGCTCTGCCGCCAGCCGTGCGTCGCCTGGCCGCGGCCGGCCTGACCGCCAAAGGCGGCGCCGTTGGCCGGTCCCGCCCCGGGCCCCCCCCGCGGTCTCAACTGGGCAGCGGGCATGTCTGCCGCGATAGCCGGTTCGGCGGGCGCCGGTGCCCGGGCGGCGGCCTTCATGTGCCCCTTCATCGCCCGCTGCAAAAATCCACCCGCTCCGGATGCCTCGCTGAGCGCTTCCAACCGGTCGTCGGTACGCCGGGTAGCCGCCGCCAGATCGTGGATACTCGTGTTCTCGTCGGCCATGAACGAGGTGTAGGGCGTGAGGATCCCGTGTCGCTTCGAGAGCGCGACCAACTCCTCGATCAGTTCGTTGTTCTTGCCGCCGAGATCCAACTCGTCGAGGATCTCGCCCACGCGGCGGACCGCCCAGAGCTTTTCGATGAAGGCGTGCGTCTCGTCGTTGCTCTTTTTTGCGAGCTTGGCGGGGAAGTCGAGCTTCTGTTGCTCGTCGCCGATCTTGCCGCTGACGATCACTTTGGCGAGCCCCGGCTTCTGGTATCGGCCGACCACGACCAACTGCTCGCCGGCGAACAGGTCGAAGGAATCCTTCGGATAGATGCGGTTGATCCGCTTGGCCGTGTAGGCGTTGCGAGGTTCGTCGAAGACGAATTGCAGCTTCACGCCGGTCATCACGGGCGACTCGATCCGCTTATATAGCCGGCTGACGCGGTCTTCGATGTCTTCGTTCGGTTTGACGTACTCGGCCTGACCGAAATTCTCGCGGACCAGTTTGTCCAACAGCCGGCTGTTGACGTCGTAGCCGACGCCGAAGGTGAAGATTCGGGCGTGATGCTCGTTCGACTCCTTGGCGTTTTTGACGATCTTCAGTTCGTTGGTCTCGCCGGCAGTCGGCAGGCCGTCGGTGAGGAACAGCACGTAGGTGGGCCGGCCGCTGTCGTGAAGCTGACCGAGCGTGGCGCGAAGGGCGCCGTCGATGTTCGTGCTTCCGCCGGCGTAGATCCCGTCGATGAATCCCAGGGCGGCCTTGCGGGTCTTTTCATCGTACCGCTGTAGCTCGGGCCGGAAGGTCTCGACCTGGCTGTCGTAGGCCACGATGTTGAATAGGTCGCCGTCGCGGAGGTTGTTCAGGACGTGCTTCAGGGCCCCGCGGGCCTGCTCGATCTTCTTGCCGCTCATGCTGCCCGACCGATCCGCGACGAAAACCACCGTCTTCTTGGGCCGTTTGTCGTCGGGGGCCTTGATCTTCGGACTGGCCAGAAGCAAGAAGTAGCCGTCTTCGCCGTCGTCCGGTCGATAGCTCAGCACCCGGGTGCTCACCTTTCCCTTGCCGACGTCGAACAGGAGGCGGAAGTCGGTCGAGGGTACTTCGTTCTTCGTGGTGTAGGTAATCACCGCGTGGCGGTCGTCGGGGCGCTTGATTTCGATGGCGTGAGTGGGGCTGTAGACGTTCTTGATGTCGATCTGGCTCTCGATCGTCGCCCGAACGCGCACCTCCTCGACCGCGTGCGAGGTGTACTTGGCCGTCGAGAGCGGGAAGAGGAAATCGGTCAGGCCTTCCTGCTTGCGGCAGATCTGCGAGTAGCGGAGCGTTACCGTCCGCTTCGCGCCGGCGGGGACCGGGAAGACGCTCGTCTTGAACAGGCCCGTGCCCATCCACTCGAGCAACGCCGGGTCCTTGTTCTTGCGGACGATCGCTTCGTACATCCGCCGGGCATCTTTTGCGTCGAGCAACTTCGCGGGGAATTCCCTGCCGTCGACCAGCAGCGTCATTCGCTCGATCGCACCGTCGTAAGGCAGCGGAAACACGAACGATACCTCCAACTGCTGACTGCCGGTGTTCTCGAATGTCTGTGAGACCTGGACCTGCGCCACCTGCTCGATCAGCCGGGCGTTGACCTCGAGGGTCTTGATCTTATAGCTGGCCGAAGGCGTCGGCGTCGGACGTGGGGTCGGCTGCGGCGGATAGATGATCCGCGGCCGCGGCAGACGGACCACCTGGTTCGGGTCCACCACGATGAGCAGCCCCTGCGCGCTGGCAATCGATGGCAGCCAGCTAACCACCAGAAGCAGGCATAGTAGCATCGCGGTCAAGTGGGTCAAAGGTCGGAACATGGTCTCGGCTCCCTTTTTCGGAAAGGACGGGGCGTTTGTCGATAGAAACTCCAGGCTAGTGTATATGACGACATGGGTTGCCGGATAGTTCCCTCACCGTCACTTGTGGCTGCCTCATAGTCGTGGTTCGCTCTGCGAACCAGCGTTTGTTGGCGGAGCGAACAACGACTATGAGGTGAGACGGGCTCGGAGGCCCATCATACACATTGATTTACAGCCTCTGCGTTCTCGTGGCACCCCCTCTATGGACGGGGCACTCGGGCAAGGCGGGGTAAATAGGCAAACTGTCCCGGCGGACTTTCCCCCTAATATTCACCTCATGTTTGACCTGATTGTCTAAGCTGTTATGATCGACATAGACTACTTTTCTACTGCCCGTGGAATGTGCTATTCAGGATGCAAGGCGGGCTGTCGGTGTACTCTCTTACTTTGCACGAAAGGAAGGTTGCAATGCAAACGGCCAAACAGCTTTCGGTTTCGTTGGTCAATAAGCCGGGACGACTTGCCGCGCTGCTGGCGGCGTTGAACAAGGAGAAGGTGACCCTGAGGGCGCTGTCGGTCATGGATACGGGCGATCGGGGAACGCTCCGCTTTGTGCCCGAGGACATCGGCGCCGCGAAGAATGTCCTGGAGAAAACGAACCTCCGCTGCGATGTGGCGGACGTGTTGTTGGTCGAGATTCCCAGTCACTCGGGAGCGTTTAGCAATATCTGTGAGAAGTTGGCCGCCGATCATCTCAACATCGACTACGCTTATTGCTCTTTCAACAGCGGTGGCTCCAAGGGAGGAGTGCTGGCGGTGGTGAAGGTCAACAACCTGACCAAGGCCCAGCGCGTACTCAGCGAGAACGGCAACACGTCGCGCCGCGCGCGTCAAGGGCGGCGGCCGGTCCACGCCAGGTAGCGATCTCGATTTCTGGAAACGCGGCTTGGGGGCGAGTTGTCCGGTTCTCTGTAGGAGGCGACTCCAGTCGCCTCCTACATAACCGCCCAATATCGGCAAGTTGTTTATCGGCTGTCCCTCAGGTTCTCGATCAAGTCACTTGCGTTGATCGAGCCGCCCTGACTTGTTGATCGCCCGCCAGAGCCGCAAGCCCAATGCAACACTGAACGCGATACCGACCATACCGGGCACGGATACATCCTGAATCAGTGGGATCCACTGCGTAAGCGGCAGCCCGCTGACCAGCGGCGGCACGTTGCGGCTGACCAGCAGCGAAGAGCCGAGGAACAGCGCGCTGGCAAGCATTCCCAGCACCAGCCGGTTGACGGATGGTTCAAGTCCGCGATGGTCGAGGTGGACGTCGAACTTGCCGGTTTGGATCTGCTCGAGGATCTCGACCACGCCGCGTGGAAACACCGATACCAGGTGCTCGACTTCGGAAAACAGCCGCCGCATTTTTCGCAGCCGCCGGCCCGGCGAAAACTGCCGCAACAGTGCCTTCCTGCGATAGGGGGCCATGACCTCTATCAGGTTGAACGTCGGGCTCACCAACCGTGAGGTCCCTTCCAGCGTAATCAGGGCCTTCAGCAGCATGGCAATCCGGGCGGGGAGCATGATGTGGTAGCGGCGGACCATCTCGGTCAATTCGTTCAACGCGCTGCCGAGTTCCAGTTGCTCCAGCGACTGGCTGCCGTAATGGGCAACGAAATCGGCCACGTCGACGCTCAACGCGGCCCGATCGAGCGACGGCGGCACCGCTCCCACCCGGGTGATGATCGACGTAAGGTGCTCGGCGTCCTGGTTTCCCACCGCCAATAGCATCTCGCCGATCTCCTCGTGCAGCCGCTCGTCGATCCGGCCTACCATGCCGAAATCGAGCAACCCGATCACGTGATTATCCAGCACGAGGATGTTGCCTGGATGGGGATCGGCGTGATAGAACCCGTGCGAAAAGATCATTTCCAGGCAGATATTGGCTCCGCGCCGGGCAACCTCGTCGAAATCGGTGTCCGCCGCCGCCTGCTTCCTGATGTCGGCCAGCTTCGTGCCCTCGATGAACTCCATCGTCAGCACGCGACTGGTGCATAAACTCGGATACGCGCGAGGAATGCGCACGGTGGAATCGCGGCGGAAATTGCGGGCGAAATTCTGCATGTTCCGCTCTTCGCGGCTGAAATCGAGTTCCCTGCGCAACGCGCGGCGAAACTCGTCGACGATCGCTTCGGGACGGTAGTTCTGGAATTCGGGGATCCGCTCGGCCATTTGGGCCAGCCCGGCGAGCATGTCGAGGTCGACCGCCACTTTTCGCTGGATGTCGCGGTGTTGAACCTTCACGGCCACCACTTCTCCCGAGGGGAGCCTCGCCCGATGGACCTGCCCGATCGAGGCCGAGGCCAGCGCCTGGTCGTCGAATTCGGCGAATAGTTTTTCGACCGGAGCGGCCAGTTCGGTCTGGATTGTCTTTCGGACGGCGTCGGGAGGATCGGGGGCAACGTCGCTTTGAAGGTGTTTCAGTTCGTCGGCCAGTTCAACGCCGACCATGTCGGGCCGGGTGCTGAGAATCTGGCCAAGTTTGATGAACGTTGGGCCCAGTTCGGCCAGGGCGAGCCGCACTCGGGTTTGCCAGGGATGTCGCGCGATGGCGGCCCCACCCCGGGCTTTCAGAAGATCCTTGGCAAAATCGGGCCCCAGCCGGCCGATCCAAGCAGCCAACTCGTACTTGCTCAACACCGAGAGGATCTCTCCCCAGCGTCCGACGTGTCGATAGATCTGTGGGATGGAACTGATCTTCATCACAATCTTACTATACCCTACCGGGGGGAACTTGGCCAGTATGGCGCAACTCTTGGCCGGCTGCGGCATAGAGGGCCGGTGGGCACGTATAGGCTTTTACCGATTCAGGTGGCTTGCCCGCCATCGGCGATCCGATATAATTCTTCTACGCGCGGAGAAAAGCCGCGGAGAAAAGCCCACCGAGAGAAATCGAAGAAAGTTCTCAAATTGACCCGTTTGGCCTTTGACAGGGTTGGGGCGGGTTGCTATATTCAAGGTTTCGTTGGTTGTGGGGCATTCGTTGAATACAGTTTTACGGGGGATTTGTTGCCGAACAGTGGTGGCAATGCGTCCCCTGTCGAACTGGCAGTGAGCATGCGGCCCCCGAAAAACGGGGGGTGCTTGAAGTTCTTTGACAATTAGGTTGTGGTAGAAAGTGGCATCTTATGTGAACCACGTGGATGGGTCGCAAGACTCATTCAATTGGTTCCGAGGGCACTTAGATAGCATTCGTTACTAGAATCATCCTCGTTGAGGGGTCGGCAGTTCACTGTCGACTGTTCAGTCTGGGGTGAATCAGTGGTGCTGCGTGAATCGGCTCCGTTGGGAGTGTTGGATTCATGTGGCCAAGCTACTAAGGGCACATGGGGGATGTCTTGGCGTCAGGAGACGTTGAAGGGCGTGGAAGACTGCGATAAGCCCGGGGGAGTTGTCAAACGAGCGTTGATCCCTGGATTCCTGAACTGACATGCACTGAATACATAGGTGCATGTGGGTAACGCGGCGAACTGAAACATCTAAGTAACCGCAGGAAAAGAAAGAAAAATCGATTTCCCAAGTAGCGGCGAGCGAACCGGAAACAGCCCAAACCGCGGGGGTTTTCCTC
>Ga0180429_10001467_pt1 | contig 20043 bp, 19 predicted proteins | sample SS_ome_FD_132428 | JGI IMG/M metagenome (GOLD analysis project Ga0180429, IMG submission 132428) | Hypersaline lake sediment archaeal communities from the Salton Sea, California, USA - SS_1_S_1 metaG | ecosystem: Environmental > Aquatic > Non-marine Saline and Alkaline > Hypersaline > Sediment ...
GGCGGCATTCTTCATCGGAGTGGCACGAACGCGCGCTGGGGCACGGGCGGGGCGTTGCCGACTTTTTGATCGTAGAGCTCGTGGACGGACAGAATTTCCCGGGCGGCGACCTCCACCGTTTCCACACCGCTGATCCGGTCGTGCAGGTAATCGTAGTCCTTGCCCATGCGATGGAGGGTGACGACCCCAGCGCGGGAGGGCTCCGTCCGGACGCCGACCACGTAGTCTCCATTGTCGAGAAGGAGCCGCGTGGCGCGGATCCGAATCACCTCGACCTTCATGTCGCCGTAACCGTGAGCTTCCTTGATCTTTTTCGCATCGCCGTCGTGAATGTGTTCCCACCGCAGCGTGATGATTCCGCCGTTGTCGCAGCGCTTGATCACGACACCCACCTCGGCGTCGAAGGCGAGCAGCTCTCCGTGCAGCTCGACGCCGTTTTTCAGGCGGATGACCTCGCCCGTGCCGGCTGGTGCGAAAATCGCCAGCCCGAGGGCGAAGAGCAAGATGATGGTTGCCGATCGTTTCATCGTTTCGTTCCTGATCGAGCGTACCCCGTGGCGCGATCGTGGGCGCGGGCCATTCATTCTATCTGTCGATTGTGTCTCGGACACGTTTTTTTTTGGGCTTTTCGCCGGGGAAGCAAAAGGCAATACCACCTGTTTGTCGATCTCTTCGAAGAGGGATTGGTCCCTTGCGGGAGATTCGAATCAAAGATGGCTCGAACGATTCAAACGAAGAGCACGGTCACTCTGAAAGATCTCGTCCGGCTCGGTCCATTCCGGGTCGAACTGGAGGGGGAGTGTCACCCGGCGCCCTTCTCCAAGAAAGACTGCATCCGGTCCGACTGGATCTACAACGACGGGGACCTTTCGAGCGACCAGGGCTTTCACTCCGGAGAGAGCCGGGAGGGCCGCTTTGTGGCCAAGACCCGATCGGGGACGCTCGAGATCGATGGGCACAGGATTTTACCCTACGTGGGTGCGTCATTTCAGGGGCCGATGATCCGGGACGGCGATGAAGTGGTGGTGACCGAATACTGTCTCGAACCGGACCGCCGCTACTACGCTCTCGTGGAGACCTCGATCCACACCCTTCCCGGTTTCCGGGTCATACCCTTTTGGCGCCGGCGCACGACCGTCCTGCGCCTTGCGCTATCCGATCGCGCGTTTGTCGACGGCCGGCCCGGGCGGCCGCTTGTTCCGACCTTTCGGGGAATGACCTGGGAGGGACGGGACTCCTCTTTCTGATCCGCCTCCAACGGAGTTGCCCCTTTTCACTGGATGAGGTAATTCTTTACTCTGTACACTGCATGCCGCCCGGGAGAGCTCTGCGCCCGGGGCGTGCGTCGAGAGTTCGGGCAGAGTCGACCGAAAGGAGACAGCGGATGAAGATCACCATCACCTACTGCGGTGAATGAAACTACGAACCGAGGGCGGCCGGTCTGGCCGGCTCGATCAAAAAGGAACTGAATCTCTCCGTCGACCTGATCCGCGGCGGCGGCGGTATTTTCGATGTGGCCGCCGACGGCCGCATCGTCTTTTCCAAGTTTGCCGTGGGCCGTTTTCCCGAGGAGGCCGAAGTCATCGAACCTCTTCGAAAACTCATCTCTCACTAGGAACGCAGAGATGGTACGCATCGGCTATTACCAGTTCGCCCCGGTCTTCGGTGACAAGACGAGGAATCTCGAACACCTACTCGATGCTCTCGCCGGCGTCGAGGCCGACATCGTGGTCCTGCCCGAGCTCCCCTTCACGGGGTATCTCTTCCGGGATCGCGTCGAGCTCGAGGAAATGGCCGAGGATCCGGCGGAGTCGGCCATCGTCGAGAGCCTGACCGGCCTCTGCAAGGCGAGGGATTTTTATTGCGTCACCGGCTTTGCCGAACGCGCGCCGGGGGCGTGCTTCAACAGCGCCCTCCTTCTCGGCCCCGAGGGGCTCGTCCACACCTACAGGAAGCTCCATCTCTTCTGCGAGGAGAAGACTATTTTCGAAGCGGGCGATCGCCCGCTCGCCGTGCACGAGATCGCCGGAATCAGGATGGGAATGATGATCTGCTTCGACTGGGCGCTCCCCGAGGTGGCGCGCACCCTGGCGCTCAAGGGGGCCGACGTGATCTGCCATCCCTCGAATCTTGTCCTCGACTACTGCCAGCAGACTATGAAAGCGCGCTGCATCGAGAATTCCATCTTCGCCGTGACGGCGAACCGTTACGGCACCGACGAGCGGACCCACGGCACGGTCACCTTCACCGGAAGGAGCCAGATCGTCGATCCGCGCGGCAACGTGCTTCACCGGAGTACTCGGGGGGAGGACGATCTCGTGATTGTCGACATCGACGTGAATCGCGCGCGGGACAAGAAGATCACACCCTGGAACGATCTCCTCGGCGACAGGCGCCCCGAATTCTACAGAGAGCTTTGCGCCGATGACGGACACAATGGAGCGACGCAATCATGAAACGATGCACTCGACGGGAGTTCGTGGCCGCCGCGGGGCGGAGCGCCGCCCTGCTCGCTCTGCCGGGCTGCGCGGCGGGCGTCCTGGCCTCGGCGGGCGGTGGGCGCGGTGAGAAACCGAACATCATCCTCTGCATGAGTGACGATCAGGGGTGGGGCGACACGGGTTACAACGGACATCCCATTCTCAAGACACCCCATCTCGACGCCATGAGCCGCGAGGGGATCCGGTTCGACCGGTTCTATGCCGGCGCGCCCGTCTGTTCGCCCACGCGGGGGAGCTGCCTCACCGGGCGGCACCCCTATCGCTACGGCATCGTGGGCGCCAACAAGGGCCACATGCGCGATCAGGAGACCACTCTCGCCGAGGTTCTCAAGGAAGAGGGATACGCCACGGGCCATTTCGGCAAGTGGCATCTCGGCACGCTCACCACGGCGATCAAGGACTCCAACAGGGGCCGGCCCGGTGAAAGCGCCCATTACGCGCCGCCCTGGGAGCACGGTTTCGATGTCTGCTTCTCGACGGAAGCCAAGGTGCCCACGTGGAATCCGATGATCAAGCCGGGCACGGACGGCGAGCCCTACGGCACCCACTACTGGACCGGCCCCGGAGCGCGCGCCACGGAGAATCTCGAGGGAGACGATTCGCGGGTGATCATGGATCGCGTCCTTCCCTTCGTGCGCGACGCGGCGCGCGCCGGCAAACCTTTTTTCGCCGTGATCTGGTTTCACGCGCCCCACCTTCCCTGCGTGGCCGGCCGGCGCCTGCTCGAGATGTACGATCAGAATCCCTACTTCGCCTGCATCACGGCGATGGACGAGCAGATCGGGCGGCTCAGAAAAGAGCTCGCCCGGAGCGGTGTGGCCCGAAACACGATGTTCTGGTTCTGCGCCGACAACGGTCCGGAAGGAAAAAAATTCGACGGCCGGAACGGTTCGGCCCGCATGCTCCGGGGGCGCAAGCGCAGCCTTCACGACGGCGGCGTGCGTGTGCCCGGGCTGCTCGTCTGGCCCGACAGGATCGCCGCGCCGCGCCCCGTGGCCGTTCCCTGTTCGACGAGCGATTATTTTCCCACGGTGCTCGATGCCCTCGGCCGCGGTGCGCCCGCCGGACCCGAGCCGCTCGACGGGATCAGCCTCATGCCCCTCGTCGACGGGACGATGACCGAGCGGCCCTCTCCGATCGCTTTCGAATCGGGCAAGCAGGTCGCGCTCATCGACAACCGCTTCAAAATCTACTCGGGCGACGGTGGGAAAACTTTCGAACTCTACGATCTCGTCGCCGATCCGGCCGAGAGCGCCGATCTCGCCGGACTTAAGCCCGACGTGGCCAATGCCATGTCCCGGAGACTCGACGAATGGCGGGCTTCGTGCCGGACGAGCCGCGAACGGGGGAGGGAGCGATGAGATGAACAAAAAGCCCTTCGCCAGGCCGGAAATTCTGATTTGGGTGCTCGCCGTTTTTCTCCTTTCGGGCGGCGGGGCGGCCCGATCGGCCGGAGCCGAAGAATTCGCCCCGACGCGAAAGGTCAGCTTCGAGATCAATTTCGACTTTCTTCTTCACGGCCTGTCGCGGAGCATCTACTTCGTTGCCCTCGTTCCCCAGACCGATCGTTTCAGGCAGACCGTCGATGTCGACTACTCGATCGAACCGGACCACGTCTTCTCCGATGGAATGACGCGCTACGCCGTCTGGTACTTCCAGGAACCGCCGGACTCCTTCCCGCTCTCCATCAAGGTGGACGCCGAGATCAGGCAGAGGGATCTGAAAACCATTCGAGCCGGCGAAAGGGACGGAATCGTCGAAGAGGGCGACCTTGTCGACACAAAGGATCTCGCCGAATTCCTCCTTCCAGAGAAGTGGATCGAATGCGACGACGTGGCGCTCGTCGGCGCCGCGAAAAATATTCCTGACGGCGACGACGAGATCGCCGCGGCGCGCGGCGTGTTCGACTTCGTGCGGCGATCGGTAATGTACGGCGGTTACAACGCGACCAACCGTGGCGCGAAGAGAACCTTCGCAAAAGGCTCGGGCGACTGCACCGATTACAGCGACCTCTTTGTCGCCCTCATGCGCGCCAAAAAAATTCCCGCCCGCGTGGTGAGCGGCTGGGTGATCGATTGGACGGAGGGCACGTCGGGCAAGCACAACTGGGCGGAGTTCTATTCGAGGCGGTACGGCTGGGTGCCCGTCGACGTGCTCCTCGCCGATCAGGGCCGGGCCACTTTCGACACCCTGCCGAACATGTTCGTCTACTTCACGCAAAAACGAAACGACGATCAAAATCCCGATTTCTCCCTCTGGCGGATCAAGTCGCTGGGCGACCGGGTAACGGTGGAAGCCGAGTGCCGGGTACTCTCCGCCGACGGCGGGGACCTTCCCGAGGCTTCGCGGTGGTAGGACGAACGAGATAGGGCTGAAGCCAAATGCGGCCCCGATCCAGTGCCTTGTGGACAATCAGAGCCGGTTCAGGCTTTATAAAGGGCCGGTTTCTAGCAGAGACCGCGGTGAAGAGCGTATAGAGATGATCCACGCCGTGTGCGTGGATCAGAGGAGCCAACACTGATGGAGAACAAGATGATCGTCAAGAGTTCGGCCGCGATTCTCGTGCTGCTCGCCGGCATTCTGGCCATCGCGTGGTCCGCGCCCGACGTCTTCGGGCAGCCCGAAGATGCCGGGCAGCCCGAAGATGCCGGGCAGCCCGAAGATGCCGGGCAGCCCGAAGATGCCGAAAAGAACGATTTTTTTCCGCCCCGCGCATCGCCCGAGGAGGTCGGAGTCGATTCGGCGATCCTCGTCGAGATGTTGGAGGAGATCACGAGACTCAGAGCCGACCTTCACAGTCTCATCGTGATCCGAAACAACCGCTGTCTGCTCGAGAGCTACGTCGCCCCCTACGGTGCCGGCGATGTTCAGAATGTCAAGTCGATCGGCAAGAGCATCATGTCGGCCCTGACCGGAATCGCTCTGCGCGACGAGATTCTCGAAAACCTCGACCGGACCGTGGAGAGTTATCTCCCCGAGTTTTTCTCCGACGAAATGGACCCGCGAAAGAAGACGATTAACTTGCGCCATCTTCTCACCATGATGTCGGGGATGAAGGTCGACGAGGAAGGTCCGGCGATGAACCAAATCGTGGGAAGCGGGAACTGGGTCAAGGCCACCATCGAAAGCCCTCTTTCCGCCGATCCGGGGACGACCTTCAAGTACTCCTCGGCGCTGCCCCATACCATGTCGGCCATCCTCACCAAGGCGAGCGGCAAGAACCTCTTCGACTATGCGAAGGCCGTTCTTTTTCAGCCGCTCGGTTTCGACACCGACTCGATTCAGTGGACGCGCGATCCGCAGGGATACCCCTTCGGAGGAGGGGAGCTCTGGCTCTCACCGCGCGATCTGGCCCGGTTCGGCTGGCTCTACTTGAACAAGGGCAAGTGGGACGGAAAACAGCTTGTCCCCGCCGAGTGGATCGAGGAGTCGACGCGCAACCACGTCAAGGGCGACACCCCTGCTCAGTACGGATACTGGTGGTGGCTCGTCCCGGGCGGCGCCTACGCGGCCAAGGGATGGGGCGGCCAGCTCGTCGCCGTGATCCCCGACCAGAACATGGTCGTCGTCGTCACCGGCGCCGATCATGGCCTTCCGTCGAGGCTTATTCCGCCCTTCGTCATGCGCGCCGTCCTGTCGAACGAGCCGCTGCCCGCCAATCCCGAGGCAAACCGAGCCCTCGAAGGGGCCATCAAAAAATTGGCCGCCCCCGATCCTCAGCCCGTTGCGGCGCTCCCCGAAATCGCCGGGAAGATCTCGGGGAAGCGGTGGGCGCTCGAGCAGCCCAACGCGATGGACTACAAGAGCCTCGCTCTCGAGTTCGGCGATGAGACGAGCGCCGAGTGCGTGCTCGTCGTGGAGACGTCGAAGGGACCGGTGCGGCTCAAGATCGGGCTCGACAACGTCTATCGTATCACGCCCACAGGCGGGCACGGCAGCAAGCCGGCCGGCAATACCTATGCCATGAGGGGCAGGTGGAGGGACGAGACCTCTTTCTCCCTCGACGCTCACGAGATGGGCAGTCCCACGCACATCATGCTCGACCTTCGTTTCAAGGAGGGGGGACTGGAATTCATCGGCTCGGCGAGGCCGCAGAACAAACTCTTTTCGCTGAGGATCAAGGAATCAGAGGAGTAGACCGGGTGCGGCCGAAGAAGATCGATTCGGGAACACAGACGGAGGCGATTCTCGAGAGTGTTGCCGACGGAGTCTTCACGGTCGACGGCGACTGGAGGATCACCCTCTTCAACAGGGCCGCCGAGGAGATTACCGGAATTGCGCGCGACGAGGCGGTCGGCCGCTTCTGCTGGGAAGTGCTGCGCGCCAGCGTGTGCGAAAACGATTGCGTTCTGCGCCGCACAATGGAAACGGGGCAGCCCCTCGTCAACCTTCCCATCTTCATCGTGCGCGGCGACGGAAAGCGGATTCCCATCAGCGTGAGCACGGCGCTTCTCAAGGATGCGTCGGGCGAGATCCTGGGCGGCGTGGAGACCTTTCGCGATCTTTCGCTCGTCGAGGAGCTGCGCCGGGAGCTCAAGGACAAGCGTTCCCTCGGCGACATCGTCAGCAAGAATCCCAAGATGATCGAGCTCATGGAGATCTTGCCGCGCATCGCCGAGAGCGAGAGCACCTTCCTGATCGAGGGCAAGAGCGGCACGGGCAAGGAGATTTTCGCCCGCGTTGCCCACGAACTGAGCGCACGGTCGGGCAAACCTTTCGTGGCGCTCAACTGCGGCGCCCTTCCCGACGCGCTGCTCGAGAGCGAGCTTTTCGGATACAAGGCGGGGGCGTTCACCGATGCGCGCACAGACCGTCCGGGCCGTTTCGCGGCCGCCCAGGGCGGAACGCTCTTTCTCGACGAGATCGGCGACGTGTCGCACGCCATGCAGGTCAAGCTTCTTCGCGTTCTCCAGGAGCGCCGTTACGAGCCCCTCGGTTCGACCGACTCCGTCGATTTGGACGTGCGCATCATCGCGGCGACGAACAAGAACCTCAAAACCCTGGTGAAAAAAGAAAAGTTCCGCGAAGACCTCTTTTACCGGATCAATGTGGTGCGCATGGTGCTCCCGCCTCTGGCCGAAAGGCGCGAGGACATTCCGCTCCTCGTGGAGCACTTCGTGGAGCGTTTCAACCGGCTCCAGTCCCGCTTCATCCGGGGAGCCACTCCCGAGACCCTGGCCACCCTCGCCACCCATGACTGGCCGGGCAATGTGCGCGAACTCGAGAACGCGATCGAGCATGCCTTCATCCTCTGCCAGGGTGATTCGATCGAGGTGGGCCACCTCCCCGAGCAGCTCGTGCCTCGCGAGACGTTACACGCCGTGGGGGGCGGATCGACTCTCGCCGACCTCGAGGCGCGCGCCATCGCCCAGAGTCTGGAGCGGAACAACTACAAGCGCATGGCCACGGCGCGCGAGCTCGGCATCGACAAGAACACCCTTCGCCGGAAGATCCTCAAGTACAACATTTCAGTGCCGCGCTAGGCGGCGTGTGGGGAGTGACTCATCCTCGGTGGGCGATGGAATCGTTCCATCCCCTGTTGTTGGATAGGCACAAATTGCACCCGTTGTTTTTTTGATAGGGTTCAATATGCATCTTTTCGTAGATGAGTATTGATCCTTAGTGGGACTCCGCCGTCTCCTTAAGGCGTTTATTTGAAACGAATAAAGTATAAATTATAATTTTATCCTCCTGGGAATGCGAATTGCTCTCTTTGGGGACGGAGATGTGACATGCTGATAGCAGTGCCTGTTTTTAGATCCCGCATATCGCCCGTCTTTGACGTGGCTCAGATCCTTTTCATGGTCGATGTCGAAGACGGAGTCGAAGGCGGGAGACGTGAGCTCTCCCTGAGTGGGCTCCGCCCCAAGGAACGGAGCGCACTCCTCGAACGGGAAGGTGTGGATTTGCTCATTTGCGGGGCGATCACACGCTTCTCGCAGCACCTTGTGGAGAGGGCCGGAATCAGAATCCATGCGGGAGTCGCGGGAGATGTGGAACAGGTCTTGAACGCCTTCTGCCAGAACCGACTCGATCAAGCCTGTTTCCGCATGCCGGGATGTTGCAGACGGAGGGGCCAACGCGGGCGAGGCGGGCGGTTCATCGATCGTTGAGGGAGCCGAAAGGAGAGTCATGAAAATAGCAGTATCGAGCCAGGGCAAAGACCTCACCAGCGTCGTCGATCCCCGTTTCGGAAGGGCGCCATTTTTTCTGATCGTCGACACCGAGGCCGGCACCCACACCCTGTGCGAGAACTCGCAGAATCTCAACGCCCTTCAAGGCGCGGGGATCCAGGCGGCCGAAACAGTGGTGCGCCAGGGAGTGAGCGCTCTTCTGACCGGCCACTGCGGCCCGAAAGCATTCCGGGCGCTGACCGCGGCCGGTGTGGAGGTCTTTGTCAACGTCACCGGTTCTGTGGGTGATGCCGTAAAAAAATTCAAGAAGGGCGAGTACGAACGGGCCGCAAGCCCCGACGTGCAGGGCCACTGGAACGGATAAATAGAACGGAAAAATCTAGGAAAGGAGGCTCTCATGCCTCGAGGAGACAGAACAGGCCCGATGGGACAAGGGCCGAGAAGCGGTCGCGGAGCAGGATACTGCTCGGGCTTTGAGACGCCAGGTTTCACGAGCGCCGGCGGTGGGTACGGCCAAGGCCGCGGTATGGGCCAGGGCCGCGGTATGGGCCAGGGCCGCGGAATGGGCCAAGGCCGCGGAATGGGCCAGGGCCGCGGAATGGGCCAAGGCCGCGGAATGGGCCGAGGCCGTGGATTGGGCCAGAGCCGCGGAATGGAACGGCGGTGGAGCAATCGCTTCGCGGGCTGGTGCCGGGGATTCTGGCAGAATTTCTCCAACTACGATTTTGCCTCGCGGAATGACGAGATTGACGCGTTGCAACAGGATGAAGCCGATCTCGAGAAAGAACTTGGACGGATCAAGACCCGCATGGCGGAGCTCAATTCAAAGGAGAGAACCGAGAGGGATAGGCAATCATGAAGATTGCCGTGGCAAGTGGCAAGGGCGGGACAGGCAAGACCACAATCGCCTTGAATCTCGCCCTCTGCCTTGCTGACAAGGCACGCCTTGCACACAAGGCACGCCTTGCGGACACGCTACACCCGGTGACCTATGTCGACTGCGATGTGGAGGAGCCGAACGGCCACATCTTTTTGAAACCAAAAATCGAGATCACCGAGACCGATTCCGTCCCCGTGCCGAAGGTCGACGAGGCGGCGTGCACCGCCTGCGGCGAGTGTAGCCGGATCTGCCAGTTCAGCGCAATCGTCTGCCTCGGCAGTGCGGCCATGACATTTCCCGAGCTCTGCAAGGGGTGCGGCGGGTGCTTCATGGTGTGTCACGACGGAGCACTCACCGAGGCGAAACGCGCCGTGGGAAAGATCGAGAAAGGTTCGTCGGGGCCGTTGGGATTTCTTCATGGAAAGCTGCGTGTTGGCGAAGCCATGTCGCCTCCCCTGATTCGACGGCTCAAGGCCGAGATCCCAACGATTCCCGCGAGCACCACGATCCCCAAAGAAGGGATCGTCATTCTCGACGCGCCGCCCGGAACGTCGTGCCCCGTGGTCGAAACGGTCCGCGACGCCGACTTCGTCCTCCTCGTGACCGAACCGACCCCCTTCGGTCTCAACGACCTCGAGCTTGCCGTCGCCATGGTTCGGCTCCTTCGAGTCCCCTTCGCGGTCGGTGTCAACCGGGCCGGATCGGGCGACGATCGGGTCGAGCGCTACTGTCGAAAGGAGGACATCCCGATCCTCTTCGAGCTCGACGACGACCGCCGGATCTCCACGGCCTACTCGCGGGGCGAACTCCTGATCAGTGCGCTCCCCGAGTACCGTGGGCTTTTCGATCGTCTGGGATCTCGAATCTTGGAGATGGTCTCGTGAAAGAACTGACGGTCATCAGCGGAAAAGGCGGCACCGGCAAGACAAGCCTGGTGGCTTCCTTTGCGGCTCTCGGACGGAGCACGGTCATCGCCGACTGCGATGTGGATGCCGCCGATCTCCACCTGGTGACCGATCCGCGCACCGTGGAGTGCCATTCCTTCACCGGCGGCAAGGAGGGGCGAATCGATCCGGCCCTCTGCAACGGCTGCGGGACCTGCGCCGACCTCTGCCGGTTCGGGGCCATCTCACCCGGTGGCGCGCCAAAAGCGCTCACTGCCGAAAGGTGCACCATCGATCCCTTCGCCTGCGAGGGGTGCGGCGTGTGCGCCCATTTCTGCGAATCGGGCGCGATCGAGCTCGTCGAACCGGTGCAGGGCGAATGGTTTTTCAGTGAGACGAGGCTCGGACCGATGGTGCACGCCAGGCTCGGAATTGCGGCCGAAAATTCGGGAAAGCTCGTCTCGCTGATCCGGAACCGCGCCAGGCAGATCGCCGAGGAGAGGCGGCTCGACCTGATCATCGTCGACGGATCGCCCGGAATCGGATGCCCCGTGATCGCGTCGATCACGGCGTGCGATCTTGTCGTGGCCGTGACCGAGCCGACCCTCTCGGGACTGCACGATCTGGAGCGTGTGGCCGAACTCACCGCACATTTCGGAATCCCCCTGATCGTGGCAATCAACAAGTTCGACCTCAACGAGACGATCGCCGGGGAACTCGAAGAGTGGTGTGCCGAAAAAGAAATTACAGTCGCCGGGCGGGTTCCCTATTCCAGCGATTTTACGGCGGCGATGATCGCCAGCGAGAGCGTGGTCGAATTCACCGAGAGCCCAGCGTCGACGGCCATCAAGAAACTGTGGAACGCGATCGAAGAGGCGCTTCGTAACGGAGAGCGTTGATCCGGTATTTTATTTACCAGCGAGTGAGGAACAGGAAATGGAGAACCTCGAAAGTCAGCCCGCGCAGGCCGAGTCGTGCACGAGCTGCAAGCAGTCCGATTGTTCCGCCAAGGGGCCGAAGCCGAATGAGTCGGAGAAAGATTTCGCCCTGCGGCGGGCGATCGCACAGCGCATGTGCCACATCGGCAAGAAGATCCTCGTCCTTTCCGGCAAGGGCGGCGTGGGCAAAAGCACGGTGGCCGCAAACACGGCCGTGTCGCTCGTTCTCGAAGGGAAGAAAGTGGGGCTCATGGATATCGATATCCACGGGCCGAGCATTCCAAAGCTTCTCAACGTCAACTCCCTGCCCGTGACGGGCGGGGAAAAATCGATCGAACCGGTCACGACGGCGGGCGGGCTCAAGGTGATGTCGATCGGCTTCTTTCTGCAAAACAAGGACGATGCGGTGATCTGGCGCGGGCCGATGAAGTTCGGCATGATCAGGCAGTTCCTCTCCGACGTGGAGTGGGGCGATCTCGATTATCTCATCGTCGACTCCCCGCCCGGTACGGGCGATGAGCCGTTGGCCATCACCGAACTGATCGGCGACGTGGACGGCGCCGTCATCGTCACCACCCCCCAGGATATGGCTGTCGACGATGTGCGGCGTTCGATCAACTTCTGTCGCCAGCTCAACGTTCCCGTCGCCGGAGTGGTGGAGAACATGTGCGGTTTCGTCTGTCCCCACTGCGGAGAGGAGACGGATATCTTCAAGCGGGGGGGCGGCGCGGCCATGGCCGACCAGATGAAGGTTCCCTATCTCGGCGCGATCCCCATCGATCCCGATATCGTCGAGGCGAGTGACAACGGCACGCCCTACATCGAACGGTTCGCCCAGAGTCGCGCTGCCGAGGCATTTCGCCAGTCGATCGTTCAGCCTCTCATTGATCTCAATAAAAAAGGAAAGTGATATGAAAATCGCCATCCCCACAGCGAATGGAACGTTATGCCCCCACTTCGGTCACTGCGAGAGTTTCGCGCTGCTCGAGGTGGACAAGCAGAATAAAGCGGTTCTGAAAAGAGACGACCTCGTTCCGCCGCCCCACGAGCCGGGCCTGTTGCCCCGATGGCTCCAGGAGCGGGGCGTCACAATGGTCATCGCCGGCGGAATGGGCCACCGCGCCCAGGAGTTTTTCACCCAGATGGGTATCGAGGTTCTCGTCGGAGCCCCGAGCCAAGACCCCGAGGATCTGGCCCGATCGTGGATGGACGGGACCCTCGCTCTCGGAGGAAATGTTTGCGACCACTGATTTGCGATTACTGAAACGTGCGTTGATTCGGATGGTTTGTCTTCATTCAAGGCCTCCTCTCAAAGTGCTCAGGAAGATCTGCTAACGACCGTCCGATTCAACAAAAGCGGGTCCGGCAAAGGCATAACCCACCTTGACCGGGCCCGCGTTTTTTTGCGCCTTGGCGCGAAAGAAGTTCAACAACTGAACCGGCCTCACTCAAAGGTCGCTGATTCCGTAGCGTTTCATCTTGCGCCAAAGCGTGTTGCGTGAGATTCCGAGCTCCTTGGCGGACAGTGTCCGGTTGCGGTCGTTCCGCTCGAGTACGGAGCGGATCGTTTCGGCCTCGGCGTTTTGCAGCGGTGTGGAGGTTTGAGTTTCCCCTTCCCGATCATTGGCCCCGCCGAGGAGTTGGGGGGGAAGATCCTCGAGCTGAATGGTGTTGCCCGCGCAGACCACGAAGGCGTGTTCGATCGCGTTTTCCAGTTCGCGCACGTTGCCCGGGTAGGAGTGGGCCATGAGGATCGCCATGACCCGCTCCGAGCAGCGCTGGATACGACGCCCCTGGACGGCGTTGAATCGATCGGTGAAGTGCTGGATGAGAAGAGGAATGTCCTCCCTCCGCTCCCGCAGCGGCGGAATGGTGAGGCGCACCACGTTGAGCCTGAAATAGAGGTCCTGGCGGAATTTTTTCCGCTGCACCTCGTGGGTGAGATCGGTGTTGGTGGCGGCGATGATGCGCACGTCGGTGCTGACCGGTTCCGTTCCGCCGAGCGGCTCGTATTCCTTTTCCTGGAGCACGCGGAGGAGCTTGACCTGCATGACCTGGCTGAGGTCGCCGATCTCGTCGAAGAAGAGCGATCCCCCCTCGGCGCGGGCGAAGCGTCCCGGCTTGTCGGTCTTGGCGTCGGTGAAGGCCCCCTTCTTGTAGCCGAAGAGCTCGCTCTCGAGAAGGGTGTCTGGCAGCGCGCCGCAGTTGACGGCGACGAAGGGTTTGTCCTTCCGCGGGCTCAGGTTGTGGACGGCGCGAGCGATGAGCTCCTTGCCCGTGCCGCTCTCGCCCTCGATGAGCACATTGCTCTTGCTGTTGGCCACGAGGGGAAGCATCTCGAAGATGTTCTGCATGAGCCTGCTCTTGGAGACGATGTCTTCGAGCATATAGGTGCCGAAGAGCCTCTTGCGGAGCTCCTTGACGGCGCTCAGATCGCGAAACATCTCGACGCCGCCGAGAACGAGGCCGTGGTCGTTGATGAGCGCCGCCGTGCTGATCGCGATCGGCAGCCGGCGGCCGTCCTTGGTGAGAATCGTCACCTCGCGGTCCTCGATCTGCTGTCCCGTCCGGATGCTGTGTTTGAGGGTGCAGTCCTCCTCGCAGATATCGGTCTGGAAGATGTCGCAGCACGGCATGCCGACCACCTCTTCGCCCTTGTAACCGGTGATCTCCTCGGCCTTGCGGTTGAAGCTCGTGATCCGGCCGTCCGAGTTGATCGTGAAAATGCCCTGCGAGATGGCATCAAAAATCAGTGGAAAATAGCGTGAATCGAGTTCGGTTTCCCTCGGATCGAGTATCATTGCCTGTCATGCCCTTATGTAATATCCATGTCTCAATTGTGTGACGTTCGTATTGTGACATGTTCCAATGGTGAGACAAGTTCTTTGTGTGTATTAATTTCATTGATACCAGAGTATGAATTTTTATATCAATGTAAACTATTATTAAGCGTGTAATTATATTTGATTAAACATTTAAAGAATATATCAAATTTGAACGACTTTTCGGGCCCCTCCCTTTAGTCCCCCTTCGGCGCACTCTTTGCCTCATGCGTTGCGTGTCACATTTTGTCACAACATTTTGGAACACCTGCGTGAGGAACATCTCATGGCCGTGAAGTACAGCTTCTACGTGGAACCCTTCGAAGAGACAGGCCGCCCCAAACGATTCCTGGAAGCGATGGCGGCGATCCTGAAGCACTCGAACTACGGCTTCCTCCTCGACATTTATTCGAAGATTCGCACCCGCTGCACGCGGTGTCGCGTCGACTGTCAGATCTATCAAGCATCGAACGATCCGCGCGACATCCCCTGCGCGCGCAGCGAGCTGATCATGAAGATCTACCGCCGCTACTTCACGCCCGCCGGGCGGATGAGCGCGAAGGTTTTCGGCGGCTTCACGCTCACCGATGAGTTCATCGACGACATGACCGAGCGGCTCTACAACTGCACCGCCTGCCGCCGCTGCAAGATCACCTGCCCCATGGGCATCGACCACGGGCTCATCACCCATCTGAGCCGCTGGATCCTGGCCGAGATCGGCATCATTCCCAAGGCGCTCGTCGTCGCCACGCGCGAGCAGATCGACGGCGATTCCAAGAACACGAGCGCCATCCCGATCGCGGCTCTCAAGGACACGTGCGAGTTCCTCGAGGAGGAGCTCATGGAGATCTACAACGTGCCCGTCAAGTTTCCCATCGATGTGGAAGGCGCAGACTATGTCTTCTTCCCCGCCGTGAGCGACTACCTTCTCGAGCCCGACACCCTCATGGGCAACGCCGCCGTCTTCCACGCCACCGGGGACAAGTGGACGATCGGCAGCAAGTACTACGACGGGATCAACTACGGCCTCTTCTACAGCGACCGCATGTGGGACAAGATCGTCAACATGGAGGTCGCCGAGGTCAAGAGGCTGGGGGGCAAGAACATCCTCATCGGCGAATGCGGCCACGCGTCGCGGTCGGCCAAGGTGGGCGTGCCCAATTTCTGCACCGACGACGAGCTCCCTCCCGTGATCAACATCATGGAGTACACCTACCGCGTGATCAAGGAAGGCCGCCTCAAGCTCAAGGGCAAGGTCATCGACGAGCGCGTCACCTATCACGATCCGTGCAACATCGCCCGCTCGGGGTGGATCGTCGACCAGCCGCGCGAGATGCTCCGCATGATCTGCAAGGACTACGTCGACATGTACCCCAACGGACCCGACAACTACTGCTGCGGCGGCGGGGGCGGCAGCGTGTCGATCGACGAGGTCCGCAAGTACCGCACGATGACCACGGGCGAGACCAAGGCGCGCCAGATTCGCGAGACGGGCGCCAAGTACGTGGTCGCCCCCTGCGCCAACTGCAAGAAACAGCTCAAGGAAGTGTGCGAGGACCACGGCCTCGACGAGGTGGAGATCGTCGGCCTTCACGATCTCCTCCTCAAGGCGATCGTTTTTCCCGAGACCGCTCAGACCGATGCCGAAGCCGGCGCTGCCGAAGACAATGCCGCCGAAGATAATGCTGAAAGGACGGTTCAACAATGATGGACAAGTGGTTGGAACTGGCCAAGGGGCCCATATTTCAGTTCGCCTTCCTCTTCATGGTGCTCGGCCTCGGGCGGCATCTGGTGCTCGCCCTGATCGGCACCTTTCAGGCGATCCGCCGCGCCAACAACAAGCAGATTCCCGTCAAGACGGTGATGAAGGCGACCGCCGGCTGGCTCGTGCCGGTGAACAAGCTCAAGGGCAACGCCCTCTTCAGCATCACGTCGATCGTCATGCACGTGGGAATGATCATCGTTCCCCTTTTTCTCTTTTCCCACGTGGCGCTCTGGAAGGCGGGCATCGGATTCGGTTGGCCCGCCCTCGGACTCGGCGCGTCCGACGTGCTGACGCTGATCACCATCGCCGCTCTCTTCGCCCTGCTCGCCATGCGCCTCATCCGTCGCGACGGCCGCGCGCTGAGCCGGTTCGAGGATTATGCGATTCTGATTCTCCTGGCCGTGCCCTTCGTGAGCGGATACCTCGCACTGCACCCGGCCATGAATCCCTTCGGATACAAGGGTACGCTGCTCGTCCATGTGATGTCGGGCAATCTGTGCCTTTTTCTCATGCCACTGACCAAGCTCTCCCACGTGGTTCTCATGCCCGGCACCCAGCTCTTTGCCGAGGTGGCGTGGCACTTTCCCGCTGACAGCGGGCGGAACGTGGCGATTGCGCTTCACAAGGAAGAGGAACCGGTATGAACGACCAGATGGCGATACTCACCGATGTGACCAAGTGTATCGGCTGCGAAGAGTGCGTCCACGCCTGCAAGAGCACCTACGCGCTCCCCGCCGACAGGCCGTGGCGGTGGCAGAAGGATGTGACCGATCTCTCGGCCACGCGCTGGACGACGATCATCAACAAGCCTGGCGGCGTGCACGTGCGCAAGCAGTGCCGCCACTGCGCCGAGCCGGCGTGCGCGTCGGTCTGTCCCGTGGGCGCGCTCACCAAGACGCCCGAGGGGGCGGTCGTCTACGACGGCGCCAAGTGCATGGGCTGCCGCTACTGCATGATGGCCTGCCCCTACGGCATCCCGCGCTACACATGGCTCGAGCCGATCCCCTACGTGCGCAAGTGCGTCATGTGCCACGAGAAGATTCAGAAGGGCGAGCTCGAGCAGCCGGCGTGCACCAAGGCGTGCCCCACGGACGCTACGATCTACGGACCGCGCGTCGAGCTCCTCGCCGAGGCGCGGAAACGGATCGCGGCGGAACCGAAAAAATACATCGACCGGATCTGGGGCGAGAAGGAGGTGGGGGGGACCAACGTGCTCTACATCGCCGGCATCGACCTCGGATTTCTCGGCTGGACGCCCGACCTGGGCAATGAGTCCTTGCCGGCCAAAACCTGGCCCGCGCTGCGCGCCGTGCCCGCCGTCTTCGTCGGTGTGGGCGTCGCCATGAGCGCGGCGAGCTGGGTGATCGGCAGGCGGATGAAGATCGCCGCCGCCCAGGCCGCGGCGGCGCCCGCCGAATCCGCCGAGGCGCCCGCCATAGATGAGCCAACACAGGAAGAACCCAAGGGGGAGGCAGACTCCAAATGAAAGTCAGAATAGTCAAGAGCATACTCTGGTTCATCGTCGGCGCCGCTGCGGTGGTCGCCATCGCGCGTTTCTATCGCGGACTGGGCGCGTCGACGGCGATGACCGACACGACCCCCTGGGGGCTGTGGATCGGTTTCGACGTTCTCTGCGGTGTGGCGCTCGCCGCCGGCGGTTTCGTTATCGCCGCCACGGTCTACGTCTTCCGCCGGGAAAAGTACCACGCCATCGTCCGTCCCGCCGTGCTCACGGCGTTTCTCGGTTACGCCGCCGTCGTGGGCGGGCTGCTCTTCGACCTCGGCCTGCCGTGGAACATCTGGCACGCCATGATCTACTGGCAGCCCCACTCGGCGCTCTTCGAGGTCGCCTGGTGTGTCATGCTCTATCTCACCGTGCTCGCTCTCGAGTTCAGCCCCGTGGTGCTCGAGAAGTCTCCCTTTCACAAGCTCTACAAGTTCATGAAGGCGATCACGCTCCCCCTGGTGATTCTCGGCATCATGCTGAGTACGCTCCACCAGTCGAGTCTGGGAACGCTCTTCCTCATCATGCCCTTCAGACTCAACCCGCTCTGGTACTCGCCCTTTCTTCCCGTGCTCTTTTTCATCTCCGCCGTTTCGCTCGGACTGGCCATGGTGTGCGTCGAGTCGCTCCTCTCGAGCTGGCTCTACGATCGCGAGACTGAACGGCCCCTTCTGAGCGGGCTGGCCAAGGCGGCAGTCTGGGTGCTCGGACTCTATCTCATCCTGCGCCTTGGCGATCTTGCCGGGCGCGGGCAGCTCGGCCTCGCCTTCGACGGGAGCTGGGAAAGCATTCTGTTCCTCGGCGAGATCGCGCTGAGTGCGGTGATCCCCATGATCCTCTTTGCCCTGCCGCGGTCGCGAAACAGTCTCGCCGGCGTCGGATTCGGCGCGGTGTGCGTCGTGCTCGGCATCGTGCTCAACCGCCTCGCCGTGGGCGGCATCGCCACGGTGACCGCCACAGGCTCCACCTACCTGCCTTCGCTCATGGAGGTCACGATCTCGGCCGGAGTGGTGAGCGCGGCGGCTCTCGCCTTCCTCTTCTTCGTGGAAAATTTTAACGTCTACGGCGCCCCGCTGCGCAAGGTGGACGCTGTGGGCGATCTGCCCGAAGAGGACCCGGTGACCGGCACGCGGCTCGCCGCTCCCTGGTCGCCCGCCTGGCGCCAGTACTCGCTCGCCTTCGTGGTTGCCGTCAGCCTGACCTTTGCGCTCTTGCCCGACGCCGTTCTCGAGGGCGCCCAGCCACTGCCCGTTCCCGTCGAGGGACCGCGCTTGACCTATGCGTTGAAATCGCCCGCCGAGGAGAGTGGGGCACCGGCGATGTTTGCGCTCTACGACGAAGCACGGCAGTCTGTGCCCGAACGCAGCTCCGTCGTCGACGTTCTTCTGCTCGACGCCGACCGCGACGGGCGGATGGTTTTCTTTCCCCACGAGGCGCACAAGGCTACGCTCGGCGGCGAAGCGTCGAGCGCCCATGGTGGCGAGGAATCGTGCGCGCTCTGTCACCACATGAACAGGCCCCTCGATCGGGCCACGTCGTGTTATCTGTGCCACAGCGACATGTTCAGCATGGCCGACACCTTCGACCACGATTTGCATGTGGACAAGATGGGCGGCAACGATGCCTGCATCGAGTGCCACACCGATCCTGGCGAGGTCAAGAGCCGCACCACGGCGGTGGCCTGCCTCGAGTGCCACAAGGCGATGGCCGTCGAAGGGTCGTTCATCAAGGCGACCGATTCGCCCGTGCTCGACCTGGCGCCCGGCTACATGGACGCCCTCCACGGCCTCTGCGTCGACTGCCACGAGGACCGCGTGAAGAATCACAATGCCCATCCCGCCCTCGCCCGTTGCGAAACGTGCCACCGCGAGATGGATCCCAAGGAGTTCAAGAAGCTGGCGCCCCACGTGGAAGACGAAACCGCGCCGGACAAGAAATAGGGGGCAACGATGGAGAACGCTCCAAAAAAGAACGATCCCAAGAGGGTCGTCATCGTCGACGACGAGGAGGATGTCGTTCTCTACCTCTCCATGATCCTCACCGATCACGGCTACGAGGTTCAGAGCGCAAACGGCGGACGTGAAGGTCTCGCGCTGATCAAGCAGTCGAAACCCGACCTCGTCTGCCTCGATATTCTCATGCCGATCGAGACCGGTCTCAGCCTGTTCAAGAAGGTGCGCACCGATCCGGAGCTCGCGGATCTCCCCGTAATCATCATCAGCGGCATGGACCTGAGCGAGAAGATGGGCGACGACGACGAGGGCGTGGGCGCGCAAATCAGACATCCCGAGGGGTATCTGGAAAAGCCGGTCAAGCCGGAGCAGCTTCTCGAGACGGTCAAGGCCGTGATCGGGTGAAACTATGAGTGAAACACAGGAGTCGAAAAGCTGGCGAAAAGCGGTCCACGATGAGCTCTACGAGCGCGTTCCGTGCAACATCGCCGTGATCGACCGGTCGATGCGCATCGTCGACCACAACAAGAATTTTTCCGATATCTTCGGCGAAGGGATCGGCAAGCCCTGTTACACCGTTTACAAGAGACGGACCTCGACCTGTGCCGACTGCATGACGCTCAAGACATTCGAGGATGGCGCGGTGCGCGGCAACGATGCCGA
>Ga0180429_10001470_pt1 | contig 20019 bp, 30 predicted proteins | sample SS_ome_FD_132428 | JGI IMG/M metagenome (GOLD analysis project Ga0180429, IMG submission 132428) | Hypersaline lake sediment archaeal communities from the Salton Sea, California, USA - SS_1_S_1 metaG | ecosystem: Environmental > Aquatic > Non-marine Saline and Alkaline > Hypersaline > Sediment ...
GCGGCCTCGCGGACGAGGGAGACGGTCGCGCCCTGGCTGACGGCGAGGAGGACGACGAGGGTCAGCATGTAGACGAGGAGACGCCATGCGCCCGCGCCGAATCCGATGTAGCTGGCGGAGAGCGTCGCCGCCGGGTTGATCAGTCCGATGCGCGGCGCGATGAACTGCCAAAACGCCGGGATGATCGCCGGAATGAGAATGATCGGAGACTCCCCGATCAATCGCCCCGCTCGTACGAACTGCTGCCCAAGACTGACCCGATCTCCGCTGTTCGGCATGCGCTCCCCCTCACGACGTCTCGCACAGGATCGACCGAGGAGACGCCCGTTCGATCCTAGTCCGGGCGGGCGTCCGAGTCAATCGGGCGACCTTCGCGGGGGACTCGCGGCCGTCGATGAGGAGACCGACTAGCCGCCGTAGTCGGCGCTCTGGATCGGGATGGTGAACGTGACGGTCGTCCGCTGGCCGAGTGCGTTCTCGGCGGTCACCATGACGTAGCCCGTCTGGGCTGGAATCTCGACGCCCTCGTCGGCGGGGCCGCCGAAGTCCCACACGTTCGTCCGCTGCCCGATGAGCCGTGGATAGCCCGACTCGAGACCCGTCGGATCGTACGGCAGGGCTTCGCCGGGAATGCTCCGGTACATCGGGTAGACGATGCACGCGTTCTCGATCCGCCGGCCGAGGTAGACGGCGTGGTACGTGCCGTCGTACGGCGCGATGAAGATCGAGTAGTGCTGAGAGAACTCGGAGCCCCAGACATCGACGTCGACGATCGCCGCATCGGGGGTGACGACGAACTCCAGCAAGGTCCGTTCCCGAGGAATCAAGTACCACCGATCCCGGATTCCGTTGATGATCAGGTTGCTGATGGTCGGGGGGGCGTTCGACCCGGTCGCGGTGACGGTGTCGGTGTAGATCTGTCCGCCGATCTCGGTCTCGACCGTCGCTTCCCAGTCGAGCGTGTCGACGGCGACCGTCAGCGTCGGCTCCTCCTGCGTGATCGTCTCGTTCGGTAGATGGAACGTGAAGCTGTCCCCAAACCCGGTCGCCGTGATCGTCGCTTCGAACGGCACTTGACCGCGGTTGGGGACGATCGACGCGTGGAACTCGGCCGTCGACTGCGTACAGCCGACGAGGAAGAGGCAGCAGAGACCCAGGATCGAGCGCTTCACGGTTGCGGTCACGGTCACCTGCGAGTCTATCGCATCTCCGCCGAGGGATCAGTGGTCGGCACGCCCGGTCACCGGCGGGCCGGCGGCTCGATTCACGAGGTCGGCTGGAAGTAGTAGACGACGCTCGCTCGAAGGACCGAGTCCGTCTCCGTCGAGGAGTACGCGATCTCGGCGTTCGCGCGGATCGCCAGGCGGCGGTTGACGTTGAACTCCAGGATCGCGGCGACGAGGAGCCCGACGGTTGTGGTCGACCCGGCCCAGGCGATGGCGCCGACGGCGGCGAGGCCGTCGATCTCCTCGTTGTCGATCAGTCTGGTTTCGAGACGCCCACTCAGCGAAAGGGTCGATGATTCGTACTCGGTGCTGAGCGAGACGCCCCACCGATCGGAGAAGGAGTACGTGATGAACGGCCACGGCAAGGCGGCGACGAGGACGCCAACTCCGAAGCTTCGGTTCGACGACAGATTCCGCTGCGGGAACGCCGAGAGCGTTCCCGTGCCGACGATCGCCACGAGGGCGACGACCGTCACGATCGCCTTCCATCGCGTCACATCGAGCCCCCTCATGCCCTCGAGAGTTCAGGTGTCCACAGATCTTGTGCCGAGACGCCCTCTCGGCCGAAGGACATCGGGAACGCGCGTTGAGGACGTTCTGACAGGCGACGTGGAACTGCGTGAGCGAGTGAGACAAGCCCTGACGCCGTGTGCGCTGTTCTGGTGGAGGTGGCAGATCTGAATGGAGGATCTTCAACGTGTCCTTCCCAGCCTGACAGCGTGAATGCAGGACGTGGGCTTGAGGCTGTTTCGTCGGGGACACCCTCGAGTACTGGACAGCATCGGAACTGATCGTTGGCCGACATCGGTTGAGGCGCACGCCGTTCTCGCTGCGATCATGGACATCGAGGCGTGACAAGAAACGCACGATGTTGTTGATGTGCATCAACAGCGTCTCAGAGCATCGGGCGAATGGCGCAGTTCGTCGTCTCGGGTACACCCTACTTGACAGCTTTCGAACTCCCTGACCCGGACTTGCCTGTGCACACAACCACCTCGGGAAGCGTGCTCGCGGAAGGGTCAGCGATTCTTGACTCCAACACCTCGATCTCTACCAGGAGACTGCGAACGATGCTCGATGCTGATTGCTGAGATAGGGATGCAGCACGAGTGCGTAGTCAAAGACGTAGTTGGCCGGGCGGACTCCCAAACCGAAGCTACAGATCCAGATGCCGTCACGCTTCAGGCCGCAACGCAATGCAAGAGCAGGCACTGGAGACCACTCAAGGCCGAGATGCAAAGCCTCTGTGCTTCGCACTTCCATGCAAGCAACGAACTGCTCCAGGGCCTCTGCTGAGAGCCCGATTGAGACTCTCTTCTCCCAGCTCTCGGTGTGGCCGCTGTTGTAGGTCACTGGCACAGCGAAGAGGTTCTCGGCCACCATTCCGAATGCGAGGCGAGCGAGAAGTGGCCCAGCAAACCAAGGGTCGTCAAGTCGCAACAGGAACGACAAGTCCGCAGCAAATCCACTGCCGTCACCCAACTCCAATGTGTCCACGATGACCAGCTTCGTGCTAAGACCAAAGGCAATGCAGTCTGCAAGTTGCATGCTGGAGAGAATGGGGATGTTGGAGGCGGAAACGCTAGTGGCGGCAAGCAGCCCGTAGTTGCGGTAGGAGAACGTTCCGATCACGTTCCCGAACTCGTCGGTCTCTGGGACGTCGCCGAAGTCGAAGTAGTGAACGCTCATCCCGAGGTTTTGCAGACGAGCAGTCACGTGCCCATGGCCAGCTGTCGCTGGTCGGGTCTCTGCGGAAGACGCCAACGACAGCCCGCTGCACCAGGCTAGGCCGGCGGGGTTGCAGTTCACAGCACTGCTATCGTCTACCAGACCGATGAAGGCGCCTCCCAGAGCAAGAGAGCGCGCTCCCTCACCAAGATCCCAGAGCGAAGCGACGTTGGTGTAGGGCTCCGAGCCCAAGCCACCAGCGGAGACGGCCAAGATCACAGCAATGAAAACGAGGAGCTTCAGGTCGCGTTCACTTCGAGCGGCAGTCATCTATCGCTGGATCACCATCTTCCCTTGTCCGGCTACTCTTCCGTCTGCGATGAGGACGTAGACGTACGGGCCGTTTGCGAGAGGGATCCCATACTGGTCCACAGGGTCCCATTTCCCCGTGCTTGGGAAGCGCGACGAGTCCACGTCGAGCGGGATCTCAAGCACCTTCCGTCCCGTGACGCAGAAGATCATCAGCTTCGCGGCCTCCGCTCCTTCCGGCAGCGAGTAGAAGAAGGCTGTGCCAGCGGAAGGAACGGGATTCGGGCCAACACGGACTGCACCGGCCCCCAACTCAACCGGATTGATATCCACTGCGTACAGGGTGTCGGCACCCAGTATCACCCTGTAGCCCTCAGACGGCGCGCTTTCGAGGAGCACACCATCTGCAAGGACTAGCTCACTGCCATCCCTGGGATCTCGTACAACCAGCCTGTATGTCGCATCGTGGGCGGCGTCTGGCTCAGGCACTACTGCAATCCGGTACTCGCCGCTCTTCCAGGACGGGAGGATGATCAGCTTGTCGACGCTGCCATCCCCGTTGACGTCATCCTCGAAGTACACGGCACCCAGTAGAGTACAGAGGCTCCGACTGACGACAGCGCCATCCGGATCGGTGAGCACTAGATCCGCTGGACAGAACAGAGTGACGAATGCGTTGAGCCCCCGGATTGGGCACGAAGCCCCCGGAGCCCAGCAACCAGCCACGCCCTCACAGTGCCCTCCGACTACACGCACATCGCTGTCGACGCAGATCTCATGCGGACTCACCGGATCCCCAATGAAGTGCGCTTCGTCGCTGTTGTCTGGATTCGCCTCGATGTTGATCCCGCGGTTCCAGTAGGCTGCCCAGACGAGTTCGCTGCAGTACCATGCCGTCTGCTCCGGATCCGGATCCTTCTGAACCCACAGTGGATCGTAGCTGTAGTTCAGGTGTTGCGCGATGCTCCATGCAATCGATGCTGCTCCGGTCCTGTCCTCGATCGGGCAGTCAACACGAAGGATGATTGCCTCCTCGTATGCGTCCCACGCATCAATGGAGCTAACGCAGTCAGCGAGACCTGGGTCTACTGTTAGTCCGCAGCCAACATAGATGCCGATGTGCCCGAGGCCAGCCAGACTTCTAGGAGCATACAGAATGTCGCCTATCTGCAGATCGCTTCGCCACTCCGGAATCACAATCGCGAATTCCCAGCTTGCTGGAACCGGGTCCGCCAGTCCGTGCGCGTCCTGTGCCCGTACTTCGAATGTGTACTCGCCATCTGGCAACTCAACGAACTCGACGTGGGACGCGGCAGCCCAGTCAGTCCACTGACCACCATCTAGGCCAAGCAGGCGATACGAGAAGACAAGGTCTGAAGCGGCAGTCAGATCATCGTCTCCTTCCCAGCGGATCTCGACGCACCCGCCTGTGATTGATGTCGCCGTGATGTGCGTGTCGGGATGAGAGCCTGCGGGATTGGGCTCAAGAACCGGCTCGCTAGCCCACAGGTGTGACGGACCACAGCCATCGTACGAGCTACCGCCAGGGTAGTTCTCGCGGGTCGATTGGATGTCGTAGGGGTCGGTCTTGCCCTGTCCGTACGCGCCACGCTGGACTTCGAAGTGCAGGTGAACCCACGTCGTGTCCCGTGATCCAGTTGCCCCCGCACTGCCAAGCTTCTCGCCACGTGAGACGCCCTTCCAGGTTTGGTAGTCCGTATCCCATCTCGATCTCGACGGAATGCCTGGTACTACGCTTGCCAGGTGCGAGTAGAGAGTGAAGTAATGCTGTCCACCCGGATCTGTCTCCACGTGTCTCACGAGCACAAACGTGCCATACCCTCCCCCTGAAGACTGCATGGCACTACCATCAGCAGCGGCCACAACATCGAAGGCATCCCAAGGTGGCTGATCGATGTCTCCACGGATGTAGTCAATGCCGTTGTGGACGTACGGATCGTTCGGATTGCTACCGATCGGCGATGTGTACCTCCAGCCTTGCTGGATCTTCACGGTAGGATCTGTGAATGGCAGCGTCAGGAACCTCGGAACAGAGCCAGTGATCGCGAATGCATGGCTGGCAGGGGACGGATCAATCGCTCCGTCGCTGTCTTTGGCTCTGACCTGGAAGGTGTAACTACCTGTCAGCAGGCCGGTGTAGGTCCTAGATGTGCCAGATGCCCAGGTTGACCACCCAGGATCCGAGGATCCGAGGAGTCGATAGCAGAACTCCAAGCTCCCCGCAGGAGTTTCGTCATCAGTCCCGCTCCATGTGAACGCAGCCGATCCGCTCGCTTCATCTACGTCAGAAGACTCGATCTTCGCGTTGGGGGCTTCGTTGCCAGCCACGGTGATCTCGTGCGGGTCGTCGAAGGTGCCGTGCGAGTTGCCCACGCCGAGGTCGTCCACGGCGTGGATGTAGTACTCGATGCCAGCCGTAGTGATGAAGCTGATTGGGATCGTGTCCTCATAACCTCCGCCGCCAGTAGGCCGCATCTCACCATTGGTGCGATAGACGAGTTGTCCCACTCTCCTGTACCACAGTCTCGCAGAGTCCAGCGCGTTTGTGGTATCAGCTATCTGCGCTGAGATCGTCACACGTGTGTGCTCGGCAACTGTGGTCACCGGCGTGTGTGTGATCTGCGGCGCCACATTCGGCAGAATGGCCAGCTGGTGTGGGCGGGTACGTGGATCAACGGAGGGACTCGTGGCAGTGCTCTGACCGTCGGTTGCGGCGATGTAGTAGTCAACACCAGGAGGATCCACGGCGGCTCCGGGGATCGTACCGCTCCAGACGTCCGAGGAGTGGGCCATCGCCGTAGAAGCGTAGTTCGCATCACCCGTTCGCCGGTAGTAGAGCGTAGCGTTCTGAACGAACGGTGCCGTGCTGTCTGTGATCTCAGCACGGATAGCGAGCGCTGTGCCGGCAGCCCACGGCTGCTTGTGCAGATCAAGCGTGTCCTGGGTGCGAGCAATCCTTGGTGCCGAGCCGGGCGTATACCAGCCCTCGCAGGTCGCTTGATCTCCTTGATGGTCCACTTGCACCACGACGTGTCGCTCGACACCATTGAACGCCGGTTCGCTGCTTCTGTACGTGATCCGATACGTGTTCGCAACCTGAGACGTGATGTGGGCGAGGATGTCGCCAAACGCGGAGTAGATGTCGAAGGACTGGCCATTCGTGGCCTCGGCGATTGTGCCGTAGTCGTCGATTGAGTTCTCGTAGGCAAGATCAATCAGTGCGAATAGAGTGACTGCCCTGTTCAGAAGTGCGTTCCTAGCGTCGTCATAGGAGAAGGTCCCGTGGTTCGTGTCACCGGGGTGTGTTACGCACTCGTCCGTAATCAGAATGAAGACCTTCTGAGCCCCCGGTCGGAACGCGAATCCGTTCGATGCTTCGTGGAGAGCATCCCAACCTGGTTCATGCCCTCCGTTGATGACGTTCCTTCCCCAGACATCATTCTTGAAGTACTCTGGGTCCGATGTGAGAGTCCCGCCATCTTCGATGATTGGCTGCCCTCCACCCTCGGTTGCTCCGAATCGGCACAGTCCTAACTGGTAGTCAACACCAGCTGCCTCCAGCTGATCCACGAAGGCTCGCACGTTGTCCCGGACTGTGTCCCGCTCTCCACTCATGCTCCCGCTGTTGTCCATGAGGAAGACGATGTCCGCCGTTCGGACACCCCCACCGATCTCCGGCGGGGTTACCTCGAAGTAGTCGGTCTGTAGGTTCCCGTTCTCTGTGACCTGGAAGTTGCCCTGGCCAAGTGTTGAGATCCCCGCACCTGCCTGCTCGGCAACCACGCTGAGGTATACGAAGGGGAAGTTCTGATGATCAAGACTGATGAGTGCCGCGGTGAGTGATCCCGCAACAGCACTGACAGAGGCTAGGGTAACGCTCAGAAGGACTGCTGCTACCGCAAGACACCTATTGCGCGGCACTGCCACGACTCCGACTGCCTCCGTATACGTTCACAGCGCGGACATGTTATCATGTTCGGCTAGCTGTGTCTTCCTGCTCGCGGCTCCCCGCGCCACCACACCAACCACTCTGAAGGCTCTCAGCCTGCGCACGTGTACGCCAGGCGCCAGTGAGTAGCGCTCGAACTCGCCTGATCCGCTCGGTCTCGGAGCCAATCAAGCTCCTGCTGGGATTGCCAGATCCCCGGAAGATGTCAGTGGGCGTTGCCTCTCTGAAGGTCCGTCCGAGGACAGAGCACCACCAAGCGGAGAAGCGAGCCGCGAACGCGCAGCACGAGGAGGCTTCCGCTTCGTCAGTCCGAGTCTCCGAGGTTGACCCGGGAGACGGGGTCGGGTCTTTGCTTTCGAATCGCGCGAAGAGACCTAGGGCGGGAGAAGACGAAGCACGAGATCCTCTGGATGTCGGTACGGCGATCCATGCTCTCGATCGTGAGAGAACCGAGGACCTCGTGTCCCCGGTTCTCGAATCAGCCCTGTCTGGTGGAGCTAGCGCGGCTCTGAACAGAACCTTCACCATCGCCGTCCCGGGGATGGCCGGCCGTGGCCGCCGCGGTTCACTGGGGGGGACGCATGCCTAGCGGGGATGTTGATCAGCGCGGGAGCCCGTCACCAAACGGGAGCAACGGGCGGGATGAGCGCGGTCGGTTCACTGCCGGGAACGCGGGCGGGCCCGGGAATCCTCACGCTGCACAGGTGGGGCGTCTACGGTCGGCTCTCGTGAGTGCGGTCACGGAAGAGGACATGCGCGAGGTCATCACGGCCCTGGTGGACAAGGCAAAGGCCGGCAGCATCGCGGCCGCTCGGGTCCTATTCGATCGCGTGCTGGGGAAGCCAGTCGAGGCCGATCTCATTGCGCGAATCGAGGCGTTGGAAGAGTACACGGGGGGTGAGTGACGTGAGTCTGGCTGGGCGAGTTGGTCGGCTTGAGCGAGGTTCTTCCTTCGCGGCTAAGGGGTGGCGGCTGGCAGACGCCCCTACGCCTCCCCCTGATCCAGACGGGGATGATGTGTGGGCGGTCCTTATGCGGATCCGCGACAGCTATCCAGATCCTGTAGTCCGGAACAAGAGCCTGATGGACATGGCGGAGGACCTCGTTCCCGGATTCAAGCAGCGGGTAGAGGAAGAGGGCGCAGCCTATCAGGCCTCGCATGAGTGGCGGTGGATCAATGGACGGTGCTATGTCCGCGAGCGGCCGGAGCTTCGGAGATGAGCCATGAGCTTCTCGAGCGGCACAAGACAGGCAAGACAGGAGTAGGAGGCCGAGATGAGAGCGAACGGAATGGGAGCACGTCTGTCGCGGCTCGAGGATTGCATCCGGCCGAAGGGATCACGACAGCTTGTGGTCTGGTGGCCAGGAGAGCCGAAGCCAGAAGTGCCGGAGGGCGGAGTGCTCTTCCAGGTTGTGTATGAGGACGAAGAGGAGATCGAGACATGAGGGACATCGAAACACGGCTGAGAAGACTGGAGGCGAGCCTTGAGGAAACAGAGCCGGAGGTAGTCATCCTCTTCGGCGACGATCCAATCCCACCTGGCGTAACGGAGCGAACGACGATCCTTCGATTCGATGAAGGCGACCGTGATCTATGATCTCGCTCGACGCGCGACTGAGACGCCTTGAGAAGACGCGGGACGGGGATCCTGGCTACGTGCTTCTGTTCGGAGACGATCCTGAGCCGGAGGGCTTGCCCGTCGGGACTGTCGTCATACGCTTTCCTGAGCAGTGTCGGGACGTATAGGAGCGGGTCTCTGCAACGCTGTTGAGCTTTGCCGGGCTCTCCGAGGCTGCGGAGTAGACCTCCACGCCTCGAACGATGCCGGCGCACTGCGGACGGGAGTCGAGGCTGGTTTCTACCCTGATATCTGCACCATCCCAGCCGGAACGCACCCCGGCGGCCGGTTCCGCGGGCTCAACCTGCGGGGGCTTCGGCAGGTGCGTCGGGTGATCCACGTGCGCCCGGTTGACTGACACCTATAATCCCCGTGAAGGGAGGGGGGCATGCACAAAGAGACGCTGTCCGACCAGTGCGCGGCTGTGTCTCGGCGCCTGGCCTGATGGCGTGGAGCCTCCCGCGTCTTCATTGCAGCGAGGGAAGGGGGACCGCATGGCCAAGGCCGGCAAGTCGCGTGGTGCGAAGCTTGTGGGTGTCGTGGCTTTCCTGGTCGTCTTCGTGGTGTTGCTGATGATGTGCACCGCCGACAGAGACGGCCTGCCCGTCGAGTCGGACACATCAACGTCCGCTCGCGCGGAACCGGCGGAAGAGGGTCCTGCCGGGGCGTACACATCAGACGCAGTCTACACGGAATCGGCAGAGGAACGCCGGGGAGGCAGCGTTGGCGAAACGGTGGAAGCATGGGTGGCAGCCAAGAGCTTCGTCGAGGAGCAGCTGGTCGCCCCGGCAACGGCCAAGTTCAATGGCGTAGCGAAAGAGCCTTGGGTCATCTACCTCGGGGGCGCCCGATATCGAGTCTCAGCGAGCGTGGATTCGCAGAACAGCTTCGGGGCGATGCTGAGGACGGAGTTCGTGGCGGTGGTTCGAGCCAAGCGAGACGAGCACCAGACTTGGGTCCTCGAGAGTTTGGAGTTCTGAGTGGGCACACGGATTGCGGTTGGACCACTGAGGCTTCTGATCGTCTGAAGGCCAGGTTTGCGTGAGGTGAGTCGACGGCACACAGTCACCCCCGCAGCCGGCGGACAGCACACGGGAGCCCCCTTCGTTGACTGTGAATCAGTACGCTTTCTCTTGACGTCGAGAGGTCCCGGCGGTACACTGCGTGATAGAGTACGTAAAAGTGCGAGAATGCGTACTGCGGAGGTGCGGACGATGAAGCCGAAACGTAGAGGGCAACCGAAGAAGCTCCCGGAGTTCCTGACGGAGGACGAAGTCACGGCGCTGGTCCAGCAGCCTAATCCCCGCTACCCAACAGGTGAGCGCAACCGCCTCCTCATGATTGTGATGCTCGATGCCGGCCTCCGCCTCTCAGAGGCGATCCATCTTCGCTGGCGAGACCTTGACCTGAACACGGGCCGGCTCACGGTTCGACAGGGCAAGGGGGCCAAGGATCGAATCGTGTGGCTTGGAGCGGATGCAGTAGAGCTGATGCGATCGTGGAGGCAGCGCCAGGCAGACGACGTAGGAGAAGCCGCGGAGCACGTCTTCACAACGCTCGAGGGGAAGCCCCTACAGCCTCGCTACGTGCAGGCAATGGTGGAGCGGTATGGCGTTCGAGCGGGGCTTGAGAAGCACATCCACCCGCACCTGCTCCGACACACGTACGCGACGGCGTTCTACCGGGAGACACACAACCTTCGGCACCTACAAGCTAATCTCGGCCACTCCGACCTCACGACGACATCGATCTACACACACGTTGTGGATACGGAGAGGGAGGCGGAGAGCCGATCCTTTCGGCACGCGGCGGCACTGGTCGGAGCGGCTGGGTAGCAAGACAAGTCGGGAGTCTTGATCGGAAGTCTCACCATGCGGAACGATTCTGAGGACATCGGGCACTTCTCGTAGACAGGTTCGCCAGGAACCCTATAGTCAGGAAGAGAGAGCCAGCCTCGCCCTTGGCAGGTACGCTGAGCCGGCCCTCTCCGGATGCTACGGTAGGCAATAGCACATTTCGGGCCGCGAGGCAAGCCCGGGGCGAGGCGGCATCAGACCAAAGGAGCCTCGCCATGCGAAAGGCCTTGCGCGTGCTGTTGTTCCTGGCAAGTTCCTTCCTGATAACTGCCTGGCTCGGTGTGGACGCGGGCGCCCTCTTCGTCTGCGCTTTCGTTGCCGTCAGGGAACTGTCGCGTGACAACTAGGCACAGCCGGGCGGAGCGAGAAGAGGAGGCGAAGAGCCGATCCGGGTCCCTGCCGTTACGGCAACGACTCGCAAGCGATGCCGTCGCTATCGCCATCAAGCCTGTGCACGTCGCCATAGCCCTGCTGCCTGCAGTAGTCATAGCACGCCTGCGCTGCTGCCTGCGTTGCGAAGTCCGAGCAGTTGAGGTCCGGACCAGAGCAATTGCAGGGGCCGGAGGGTGGCGTTGGCTGAGGATCAGGTTCTGACGGGGGAGGTTCCGCTTCTTCCGCTGTGACAGTGATCTGTCGTTGTGTCGAACCCACCCCTCCGTCGTTGTCGGTGACTCTGAGCCGCGCCGTGTAGGTTGTCGTCTCTACAGCGGCGTATGTGTGGCTCGTCGTTTCACCGGCACCACTCGTTCCGTCTCCGAAGGTCCAGCTGTAGGCACGTATCACCCCGTCAGCATCATAGGAGCTGCCGGCATCGAACGAGACAGAGAGCGGAGCCTCGCCACTCGTCGGAGCGCACACGAAGATCGCAACAGGCAACGAGTTGGAGTCGGGGCAGCTTGCCGCGATGAGTGCAAGCGATCCGAGGACTACGCATGACAGCCCAATCCGCCACCTCATGCCTCTTCCCCCTTCGTTTCGCGGCGTGTGGCTTCGTCGGTGCCGCTTCGCGTGCTTCCGCCCGATGGCGTCTCCTCCATCAGCTTCTCGAGGAACTCCCTCCGACGTCGAGCTATCACGTCCGCTCGAACCATGACGAGGGCTTCGAGGTATCGCTCGAGGTCCGCTTGCTCTGCTTCTGTCAGGTCCATGCGAGTCCCAGTTGGTCGGCCTTCGGCTCCACCCGGTCGTCGGTCACTGTGCCCTCCTCCGCCTACTCATCGGGCTCTTGGCTGAGATCCACGTCGAAGTACCGCGCGATCGCCTCGACGATGACGAACGAGATCGACCGCCGCTCCTGTTTGGCCTCGGCTTCGAGACGCTCCATGAGCTTGTGCTGCCGTGCGCGCTCGTCGAAGTAGATCGTGACTCGAGAGGGATCCTGAGCTGCCATTTCGCCCGCATCATACCCGTATCCTCGAAGTCAGGGCAACACACCCACCTGGGTGCAAGTTGCATCGCCCCGCTGCCCCGCTCCGCGCCGCCCATGATGTCCCTGGAGGCGGGAGGACATTGCGGGAATGTGCACAGGACGGCACAGGTCTATGACTTGTATTGACTTACGTGCGCTTCTCAGTGTAGAGTGGCGAGAAAGGAGGTCCCGATGCACGGCCCAGCCTACGAGGGAGATCCCTACGCGCCACGGCCTCGATCGGAGATGGTCGTGTACATTCCGCAGCAGTATCGAGAGAGGAGGTTCTTCAGTCGGCTTCAACGGTGTGCGGAGTCGGAAGAGCGATCGCTGTCGGCGGTTGTCGTGAGGGCGTGTGAAGAGTTCATGGCCCGGCACGACACGCCAGAGGCCATCAAGACCTAGGGGCGACGTAAGAGACGAGTAGCACAGTCGTTCTCGGAGCCTACCAACTCCAAGAGAGAGAACGGCACGCGGGGCGGTTGCGGAGCTGACCAACGGAGGCTAGCCCGCGGCCGCCCTCCGATTGCCGGGAGTCCTTGACAGGTGTTCGCAAGAATCGTATCTTGGAGCTAGGTACGCTGGCACACTCCATGCGGCCCCGCAGTAACCCTGCGGGGCTTTTTTCATTGTAGCCAGCGACGAAACGAGGTGAGGGGAATGGCGGCGAAGATTGGAACTGTCAGTGCGAGCTTGCCGCAAGCGTTGATCGAGAGGCTACGGCAACAGGCGGAGCGCGAGGATCGATCTCGGAGCCGAATCGTACGGCGCGCGCTGGAGCGAGAGCTGAACGACCCGCAGTCTCCGGAGGAACGGGCGCGGAGGGCTTCACAATGTCGGTAGTGGCGGCGGTTACGCTTCCCGACGGCGCGATCCTTGCGGCCGACAGCCGGGTGAGGGTAGAGCGGCCGGACAGGCAGGAAGAGCCCCCGCTGCACACGGACAAGATCGAGACCGTCAAGGGGCGGGTGTGCGCCGCGCGCTTCGGAATCGAGGAATCCGCGGCCGCGGCAATCGCAGAGATCCGGGAACGGTTTGACGAGTTGACGACGCCGCAGGCGATCATGGACGCACAGGACGCCGCCGTCCGCGCGCAGATGGCGGCCCTCTCACGCCGGTCGGAGGACTTCAATCCCGATCATCTCGGCGTGGGCGTTGTCACGGCCGGATTGCGCGGGCGGGTCCCGTTCCTCGCCGCTTCGGTTCATCACACGGCGGGTATCGTCGGCCCGATTCTCGAAGAGCGGGGCGGGGCGGCGTGGCTCTTCGGGTCGGGCGTGACGCCGGAGGTCCGCGACAACTTCGGCGGTCTGTGCAATCGCGTATGGGATGTCTGCCGCTGGGAACAGGACCAAGGGCCGATGAACTGCCGGATCAGGTTGCTTGTGGACGCGATTCGCGAGGCGTTCGAGCAGGCGACGAGGAATGAGCCCAAGCTGACGGGTGGCAACTACACGATGCGGATCATCCGCGAGGGCTTCGGGGGTGAGGCGGGTGGCGCCGACGACTAGCCGCGGGGTCCGCGGTCGGATGCTCGATGCCCTCCGGGCGCTTGGAGAGGGCGAACGACTCCACAGCGGCACGATCACCGGGCAACTCATCAACCTCGCCGACGGCGGGGCGTTTCGCATGAACAAGATCAACTACAGCGATGACACCTCGCCGGGGTTCTACTTGGGGGCGGGCGGGGGGAATGCCCTATTCAACATCGGCAACCAGGTTACATACCTCAAGTGGACCGGAACGGGGTTGATCGTCAAGGGCACGATCTACGGCGACATGACGACGATGTCGATCAGGAGCGACTTCAACATGGCCGATCACGCCCTCTTCAACTGCGGCCAGCTCCGCGGGGGGACGGGGGGCGCGACCAACGTACTCGACCTCGACGGGAACGAGTGGATAGGGCAAAGCGCCGCCACGTACCTCTTTCTGAACAACACGGGCTCGCTGCGGTGGGCCACGCAGGGGACGGTCTACTCGGGCGGCAACCTGTACCTCGAAGCAGACGGGGTCTTGGATCTTGATGGATGGACTGGGATCTCGTTGCAGGTTGGAGGGGCCACAGTCGCCACGATCACAGAGATCCAGGCGACTGATAGCCTCTCGTTTGACATCGGACACGAGGGATACATGAAGCTCACTGTGGGGTCACAGACGCGCTATATCGCGTTCAGAACGACGTAGACGAGTCCTACTCGCTTCGACGGCGGAAGGCGGCTAGGAATCGCCAGCGCGGGCGGGGCAATGCGAATTGGGCTCCGGAGGGGAGGCGTGACCCGCTTCTTCCGTGATGGGCAGGCTACAGCGCTACGAGGATGAAGTAGAAGAACAACCAGGACGCCGCCCCCACGACTGCGTTCCTCAAGCGGCAGGACTGCCATGCCTTCTCATAGCCAGCGATGTAGCCCTCCTCGTAGTCGGAAAGGTTCTCCCCGATTGCCGATAGCCGCCATCTCGGGGGCGAGTTGGGGGGATCGACAACCGAGTACCCAACGTAGAAGACGCCTCCAACGACCCCTCGCAAGAAGTGGTCTGTCTCGCTGCAATCCTCGGCGCCGGCCTCCTGCCCCGAGGCGTATCCGTCTGCGTACCCCGCGCCAAGGCCTACAAGTGGCGCTGTGAGCACGATGGCCGCCAACGCCAGGACGACTCCTGCCTTCATGGCACCTCCCTGTTGCTCCTCATGCCTGTCGAGCCTGTCGCACGACGTCCGCCCAGTCACCATGAGAGGGCGTAGGCTACATCATCGTGCCTCCGAGGAGAAGAGAAGGCGAAACAGATCACGAGTTCGCGATTGAATCTGGAGGCTTCGTACAGGCGACTAGTCGAGAGCCTGTCTTTCCACGTACTCACGATGCCTGCGGCACTTGCCGAAATTGCTGCAGTGGCGCTGTGTGCGAGTTCGGGCCACAAACAGGCGGCGGCAATCGGGATTGGCGCAGTAGCCCAGGCGAGGCTGCGTGCTCAGGATTCCTGCAAGGTCAAGGAGTACCCACGCCTCCAAGATCTGAAGCGGCTCCCATCGGTAGGGCTCGGAGGCCTTGAAGCGTGGCATGGGCTGAGGCTCTATGGTTAACCGTAGATCGCCGCGCCAGTGGGCATACTGCATTGCGATGGAAGCCGCGCTGGTTCCTGTGATCGCTTCTGCGGCGACGAGGATACGCACGGGAAGCCTCCGCTGCTCTCCGCAGAGTGCGCGATCGAACGTGGCTCGCGAAACTCCGGCTTCGCGCGCAAGCGCCTTCGTCGGGAGCGACGATTGCTCTGCGGCCACGCGCACGGGATTCCTGGGGGGCCACGGGATCGCTTCGGAAGCCAGGAGACTGCGCGCGTCTATGCCCCGGCCGGCAAGGCGGAACCCCCCTCGAAAGATACTAGGGCTGTCTGGCTCAAGCCGCGTGACAAGCCAGCGCAGACTCGAGATGTTAAGAACTCCTCGAACCGCGTAGTCATCGAGGATCATGGCGACAACCGGGAACAGGTTCTGGGCGAACTCGCGTGTTCCTGTTCCCCGCGTGCTCTCCATCCACTCGAACCAGGTCAGCCAGTTCTCGGCAGTCTCTACCGGCGCTCTCGTTGTGGTGTCGGCAGGAGCGGGCGAGTCAATGGTATCGGCCGCGTCCGACTCGTCGCCGGTCATCGTGAGAGGCGAGTACTCCAGAACAAGAAGGCGAAGATCTCCGGGGGCATCATCCCCGACGCGAGCAAGATCGGAGTACTCGAGCGCGTTGTACAGGTCAAGTGCTGGGTGGGGCTTCTCGCTCTCTCTCAACTATAAGTCCTATTCTGTACGTGATATAGACGCTTTAAGGCCAAAAAGCGCCGGAAGGCACGTTGATTCGATCATAGCGGATGCGGCAGCATCGTTCAACACGAGCAACGGGAGGGGAGCACGGCATGATAAGAGAGACTCTGACGATCGGTGAGGCTGCGGACTGCCTTGGCATCGGCCGAAGCCTTGCGTATCGGGCTGCCCGCGACGGCTCCATTCCAACCATCCGGCTTGGGAATCGGCTGCTTGTACCGCGTGCGAAGCTGACACAGTTGCTGGAGGGCGGGCACACGCGCCGGCTCGGCAGCCGGGCTGGTGCTTGGGGCGCCGAAGCAGGGGCCGGCAGTCGCGGCGGTGTTGATGAAGGCAGGTAGGTACCTCGGCCCCGTATGGCCTTTCTACGGCCCGGACCGAGGAGAGGCGATGCTCCGGTTCCGCCGGGACGCGGTTCACCCTGCGTTTCGCGACGAATGGGATCGGGCGCACAGGCCTCCCCCAGTGCTCGCTAGCCTGTCGGAGCGCAAGGGCGAAGCCTGCGCGGAGCGGTCACGAGGAGCCTCAGTTCAGCAGCGGTCGAGTTCGAAGCCGGTCGGGATCGAACTGCCGGAGGGCATCTCGTGAGCGCGCCGGCGGTGCAGCAGCGAGGCGGGTACTTCCTGCTAACCTGGGAAGAGGAGTTCGTCGCCGCTGATGTCCGTCGGGTACGCGAATCGGGCGACCACGTTCGGGCTGAGGTCACATGGCGCAGTATCGCGCCTGGCGAGGCCCCGCACCTACACTCGAGCGTCTTGAGCTTGACAAGCTCCTCGGCAAAGGCGAGCGTGGATAGGTCGCTCTCAGCTGTCCATCCGGACAAGCCCTGGGCTCGCATCATCGAGCAGCTGGCGTTCACGGTAGTGCGCCTCTACAGAAAGGGCGAGCCGATCGTCGCGCTTCGGACGGGCGGAGAGCAGCCGGCGACGATCCCGCTCGCCATCGAGCCGTTTGTGTACGAAGACCTGCCGTTCGTGTTCTTCGGAGAGCCTGGGTCGGGGAAGTCCTACCTGGCTGTCCTTCTCGCTGCGCTTGGGGCGACTCAAGCACGAATCTCGGGGGTTCCGTTCGGGGCGCGCCGGGAGTTTGTCCCGCTGATTCTTGACTGGGAGTCACACGAGCAGGACCTGCGAAGTCGAGTTAGCCGAGTCGAGCAGGGCTTGGAAGCGTCACTGGATGGCCGGATCCACTACCGCTTTTGTGCGGGTCCACTCTCACGGTCCATTGACCAGCTAGTCGAGAGCACAACCGACCTTGCTCCAGATCTTGTGATCATCGATTCGCTTGGCCCCGCAGCGGGAGGAGATCTCAACTCCGCGCAGTCTGCGCAGGAGTTCTTCGAGGCGCTTCGCCAGTTGCGATGTACGGCCATCATCCTCGCGCACTGTGCCAAGAACGGAGACCCCAGATTCCGCTCGATCTTCGGCAGTCAGTTCTTCACGGCGCACGCGAGGGGCGTTGCTGAAGTGAAACGGTTCCAGGAACCGGGGGACGATGAGGTCTCGATCGGTGTCTACCACCGGAAGTCCAATGTATCGCGCAAGCATCGACCGTTCGGGCTGCGCATGCGATTCGATGGCGACGACGGGCCAGTCACGTTCGGTTGGCAAGATCTGCGGGACGTACCGGCGCTGGCCAGATCGCTCTCTGTTGGGGATCGCGTCATGAACGCACTGCGGTCAGGTGCGCTTGCGCCTGCTGCAATCGCCGAGGCGACAGACACCGCAGGGGGCACTGTGCGCAGCGCCCTCGCTCGGTTGAAAGGGAAAGGAAAGGTCATCCAGTTGGATGGGGGGATCTACGGTCTCCCGGAGGGGGAGAGAGACTATGCTCCCTTCTAGACGTGGCAGCGCGGCAGGCACCCTCCCTAAAGGGAGGGGGTGCCACGCCACGGCAAGCGTGGCAGATAGCGTGGCATCTTGTCACGGTCCGGAGCGCCCGCCCGAAGAGGGTTGTGGGCGCCGCGTGCATCGGTGCCACGGCTCTGCCACGGAACTCGCCGCAAAGCGCGCCACGGCAGTTGCCACGGCACGCACCCTGGCGGTGTGGAGATGAAGGCACAGAACGTCCTAGAAGCTCAGCCTTCTGCGACGGGCACACGTCCCTCTGCGCTTGAGCGGGAGCAGCTCAGGCCGCTGGCACGTCTCATTGCCGCCGCGATTGGTGGCGTTGACGCTGACGATGAGTAGGATGGCGAAGCGGAGGAACTAGACGAACATGAGAGCGATTGCGTACGTGAGGGTGTCGACGAAGCGACAGGAGGAGAAGGAGCTCTCCATCCCTGCTCAGCTGCGCGAGATCCGGGCGTTCGCACGAATGAACGAATGGGAGATCGTCGATGAGTTCGCGGACAAGGCTCGCAGCGGTCGCGAGTCTGAGCGGCCCCAACTGCAGGCGATGCTCGCTGCTCTTCGAGCGGGGCGCGCCGACGTTCTCATCGTCTGGAAGCTCGATCGGCTGGCGCGAAACGCACTCCTCTCGAAGCTCATACGGCGAGAGCTTGACGAGCACGGGATCCGGCTCGTGTCGCTCAAGGAGCCTACCGGGAAGACTCCTCAAGAGAAGCTCATCACGCACGTCTTCGAGGGCTTGGCCGAGTTCTACTCGGACAACCTGAGTCAGGACATCAAGCGGGGACAGCGCGAGGTAGCCAGGAAGGGCTTCTACCCGTTCAGCCAGGCCCCGATTGGCTACAAGCGCGTTCCGGCGAAGGATGGGACAGCCACACGGTATCTGCTGGTCCCTGACGAGGCGTGGGGGAGCGTTATCGGCCGCATTGCCGACGAGTACGCGAGCGGCAGGACGGGGAAGCAGGTTGCCGACGGGCTAAACGCTGACGGGCTTCAGATCGGCACGCGAAGATGGACGGCGAAGAAGATCTACTACATCCTCAAGAACCCCGTCTACCGCGGGGACACAATCATCGGGGCGCGCAGTGGCCCCCCCGAGGATCTGGAGATCATCCGGGAAACGCACGAACCGTTGATCGACGCGGCCACGTTCGATCGGATCCAGGCAATCCTCGCTGCGCGGACCAATGACCACTCAATCGCCCGATTCGAGACAAGCCCGTATCTCCTAAGCGGTCTTCTCCGGTGCGGCCTCTGTGGTCGACACATGGTTGGGGCTTCCGCGAAGAGCGGAGCGTATCGGTACTACGAGTGTCAGGGTCGTAAGCAGGGCGGAGAGGAAGCCTGCCGGGGGATCCGGGTTCCCAAACGGAAGATCGAGCATGCAGTGCTCACGGAGGTTCGCTCGCTCATCCTCGATGAGGCAAACCTCTCAGCGCTGGTTGGGCTTGTGAACGAGGAGCTTTCGGGAACACGCGATAGGGCGATTGCGGAGTTCGAGGGAGCGAAGAAGGCGGTTGCGGCGATGAGGCGGAAGCTGCAGCGGAACTACGAGGCGCTTGAGTCCGGGCTGCTGGACCTGGAGGACCTCGCACCGCGTATACGCAAGCTCAGGGAAGAGATCCGACTGGCGGAGCGCGAGCGCGATCATCGTGAGGTTCTCGTGCAAGAGCAGGAGGCGGCAGCGGTGACGCTTGAAAGCGTGTTGCCGTACGCGCGGAAGCTTCGGGAAACCCTCCGGATCGGCTCTCTCAGAGAGCGCAAGGCGTTCCTGGCTGGCCTGATCGCACGTATCGTCGTGAGGCCCGAGGGGGTCGAACTTGAGTATCGGCTTCCTCTTGATCAAGCAAGAACCGAGGAGGTTCTCTCCCCGGTTCTAACTAGAGTCGCGCTTGGTGGAGGTGGCGGGAGTCGAACCCGCGTCCGAAGATGCCGCCGGTTGGCGTCTACAAGCTTAGTCCCGTGTTCTGGTTTCGGAACGGACGCTCCCACAGGCAGGATCGTCCGAGCCTAGCTTCCGAAGGATTCGACGCGACCGGAGGAAGCGACCAGTCACGCTATACCCGCTTGAGTCGACGCCTGGGTGAAGCCCGCGGGAGACTCCACTAGACGGCCTTCCCTAGTTAAGGGAAGGAGCTGCGAATGCTAGTGTCTGTGTATTCGCGGTTGTTTTTTGGTCCGCCCGATTAAGGAGAGGACAGCTGCTCCGCTTGCAGCCTCGCTTTGACAACTCCGTCGAAGCCGTGTCACCCCCATGTCAAAGAACCGACCTGATTGTACTTCGCCCGGGTTGCATCGCCAACCC
>Ga0180429_10001472_pt1 | contig 19997 bp, 16 predicted proteins | sample SS_ome_FD_132428 | JGI IMG/M metagenome (GOLD analysis project Ga0180429, IMG submission 132428) | Hypersaline lake sediment archaeal communities from the Salton Sea, California, USA - SS_1_S_1 metaG | ecosystem: Environmental > Aquatic > Non-marine Saline and Alkaline > Hypersaline > Sediment ...
ACGACGATCGTGTTTTCCAACAAGTCGGGATCGATCCGATCGATGGCTCGAAAGAGGAGGCGGATGTTCTCGTCGACCCACGAAATCTCGCCGTCATAGAGCGCCAGGAGTCGCGCGAGATCGCGTCGATCCATCGCGGCGTTGATCCTGGGATCGGTCATCACACCGCGGCCGTCGACCCAGCCATCATAGGGCGGTCCGAAACGCCTGTCGTGGGGAGGGGGCGGCGTGAAGTCGTTGTGCACGTCAAAATAGTGCAAGAAGAGAAAGAAGGGATCGCCCTCTTCTTCGCGCACGAACCGCTCCGCGGCGCCACTGACGGCAGCGCTCGTGATCGCCGAATGGGACGACCTCTCCATCTCCGAGAGGAGCTGTGACACCTTGTCTTGTGACGCTTGTCCGAGCTCTTCGGCGGAAAGGTCGTAAACGGAAGTGAAGTCGAAACAGGACTCGTAGATGTCGAAACCCCTGTGGAAGCCGAAAAAGGGGTGGAGATAGGGACCGGAAAAAAATCCCCCTGTCCGGTAGCCGGCTTGCTGAAAGAGTTCGGCCAGGAGCGGAACATCCTCGGGGCAGGGGACCCGATCGTCGACCATCCCGTGGAGATCGTCGGGCAGCCCGGTGAAGAGCGCGTAGTGGCCGGGCAAGGTCCACGATGAGCTGCTCACCGCGTCGGCGAAGAGCGCTCCCTTCGCCGCCAGTTCGTCGAGAAAGGGGGTCGTCGATCTGCCCATCGGCCGGTGGCCGTAGACGCCCATCCGGTCCGGCCGGAGCGTGTCGATGGAAATGAGAATCACATTGGGTCTGTCCGGCCCGCCGGCCCACATGATGAGCCACGAGGCCGCGGCGGCGAGAACGATCCCGAGTGCGATCAGCGTTCGTGCTCTAATTCTCATGCTCATTGCCGTTCCGATCGATGATGCCTTTCGCTCAGTTCTCTCTGATGCAGGCGATCTTTTTCCATGCCTCCTCCCTGTCGAAACCGGGAGAGTGGTGCCTGTCGTGACAGGTGGTGCACGAGACGGTCGTCGCCGGCGGATCGCCCTCCTCCACGTGGTCTCCCGCCGGGCCGTGGCACGCCTCGCAGCCCACGTCGATCAGATGGGGAGTGGCCGCCATCCCTCTGAAGCCTTTCTCGATCGCGTAACCCGTGACGTGGCACGAAACACAGCCGGGATCGTAATCGCGGCCGCTCTCGACCAGCGTGGCCCAGGCCTTCGCGTGTGGCGACTCCTTCCAGATCGTGTATGTTTCAGGATGGCACAAGGCGCAGCTTGCCGATCCCCTGTAAGCGCGGCCCGAAGGGTTGGGATTCGTGGCGTACTGTTCTTCGAGTACCTTCTCCAGTTCGATCCGTTGCCGGTAGATTTCCAGGGGGAATCGGACCACGTCCGATTCGGGCAACGAATCGTCGAGAGCCTCGAAGCGGGATTCGCCCACCTCCCAGCCGCCGTCGGGCTTCGTCACGATCGTCGAGAATCCGACGAAACGGCCGCGATCGCCCGGTGTGACGGTCCGGGCGTCGCCCGTCTCTTTCCCGAATTCATAGACCTGAGGTTCCGAATCGGGCGAGGAATAGACGATCAGCCAGGGAGAGGGAATCTCCCGGGCCAGAGCCCGGGCGTCAGCGCGCGTGCCGCGCAGGAGAAGGACGTGAAAATCGGCCTTGGCGTCCGGGTGCTCGGCCGCCTCCGAGACCGCCGCACCCCCGGGCGCGAGGCGCACTCCCTCGGGCAGCTCCTTTTCGAGGGACGGGGCGATCACGCCGAAGAGAGCGACCTCGACCGGCGCGTTCCGGCCGTCGATGTCGAGACCGATCCGACAGACCTTTTTAAAGGGGAGAGGCTCTTCGTTCTCCACGATGGCGTTGGTCAGCAGAAAGGGAAAGTCGACGATCTCCGACGCCTCTCTGAGGCGATCCCAGCCGAGGCGAAGCTCCTCGGGCCCGAGCGATGCTGCCGCGTAGCCCATTTCGCCGAGAGCGACGAGAAGCGTTTCGTAGCGGAGCCGGTCGAGATGAGTGATCTTCCCCGAGTCGGAGGGAGCCCGTTTTCCGCTCGTTCCGTCGACCAGCCCTCCCGTGGCCAGAATGAGCGACTTGTGACGATCGGGGGCGATCGCCTGGAGGAGGGCCGCCCGCCGGCCGATGCCGCCCAGCATACCCTTGGTGCATCCGCAGGGTTGAAGAACGCCGCGGTCCGCCCCCGTATAGGCGATGACGAACTCTCCCGGGGGATCTGGTTCGATGGCGGCCTGGGGCGAGCAGGACGAAGCCGTCGCCGCGAGGGCGAGGATTGCCACGAGGCAGAGAGCGGGAGCGGGCTGCCTGGAGGCTGATCGGACTGAGAGCTTGGTGTGGGGACTCATGAATTCTCCAATCGGTCGGACGCCGCCGTGGGGGCGTTCTGCTGATTGACCCATCCCTTGAAAGAGACCTCCTTGCGCGGCAGAAGTCGATGGCTGCTGAGAAAAATGATCTTGCCGCGAAAGAACCGGGACGAGATACCGGGGGCCACGTCGACGAAGAGCTTGAAGCGCGTCCCGGCTTCGAGAGTGTGAAGCTTGACCGATACGAATTCCTTCTCGGCCGAATCGACAATCACCTCGGCGATCTCATAGGGCACGGCGGGATCGAGATTGACGATGTCCACGACGGCCTGGGCGCCCTCGGTGCCGCGAAGAACGCCGAAGTTGACCATGTCGCCGCCCGGAGTGGCCTCGAAGGAAATCACCGCGTCGATGAGGGCCGTACCGAAAAGCGTGAGCCTCTCGATGCGCTCGCTCTCCACGTCGAGGTGAAGGATGAAGGTCTGCGTTCCGGAGGGAGGTTTTCGGTCGAGTGTGACCGTTACGGTCCACGTGGGGACGGGGGCGTCTTTTACCGGTTCGGCCCTCCACGAGAAATAGGTGGGGAGGCGCGATCCGCCCGTGATCGAGAAATCGCCCGCGCCCGCGGAGCGCACCACGATCCGCTTTTCGAGAGGCTCTCCGTCCCACGAGACTCGGCCGAAATCGATCCGCCGCGGCTCGATCACGAAGGCGGGCCGGATCTCGGCTCTGATCGGCAGCGAAAGCGCCGGATCCGCCTCGTCGCCCGTGTAGAAAAATATCTTCCGCGCCACCCGTCCCGAGAGGGCGAGCGAGCGAAACTCGAGCTGAACCGTGCACGACTGGCCCGGCTCGAGGCGGCAGAGCGGGCCGTCGCCGAAATCGTCCGGTTCGATCGTGCTGCCATCGGGCAGGGTGATGAGGGGAATCGCGCACCCGCAGGTGAACACGATGCGGGCGAGTTTGAGCGTCGAGTCGCTCCTGTTGGAAAGCCTGATCGTCCTGGAAACGACCTCGCCCGAGAGTACACGGCCGAATTCGATGACATCGAGATCGGCAACGAGGCGCTCTCGGGGGAGAATCGATGCCGCCATCGACAGGGGCCACAGGGTGACGAGAAGAAGGAGAACGATCGCCGAGAGACGGCCGTAGGGCCGCTCGAGGAAAAGAGTAAAGATGGTCTCTTTCATCTGCAAAAGGATTTCTCGACGAAACTGGGCATTGTCGACGACTGGACTCTGTGAACTGATAACGAAATGATCATTGTTCGAGTTGGATCGTCTCCTCTTTTCTCTCTTCTTTTTCCTTCATTTCCGCGCTGCGCCTGATTGCGTCCGCCGCCTCTTCGGGGCGGCCGGCATGTTCGAGAACGACGCCCAGGCGATGAAGGTTTATGGCACTCGGCCCTTTCTCCACGATCAGGTTCTCCATGATACGGGCCGCATCGTCGAAGCGCCCGGCGCGCACCTCGAATTCGAAGAGTTCGAGGGCCGCCCTCTCGAAGAGACGGAAATTTTCGGAGCCTTCGGGATGGGATGCCTCGGCGAGCAATTCCCGAAGAAGGCTCCTGTATTCCCCGGCGCGACCGAGTGCGGCGAGCGCCTGGGCGGCCTTGTACATGGCGTTCATGCGGACGGCAGTTCCGAATCGGCCGATCTTGTAGCCGGCCACGGCGATTTTCAACGCTCCGCCTGCGTCGTCTTCCTGGAGGGCCGCCTTGCTCAGCGCCACATGGGCGCGGATCGAAGCGGGGTGGGTTTTTAAAGCCGCCGTCCAGAGGCTCTTGCTGTCGACCCAGTCGCGGCTGCGGTCGTGGGTCAAAAGAGAGAGTATTAGAATCAGAGCGACGGTCAGTGCGGCCGCTCCCTTTCGCATGGCGGGAGATCGTCGATCGATGGCGCCGAGCGCTGCGCAGACAGAGACGCAGGCTCCCATGAGGGGGAGATAGAGGTAGCGGTCGTTCACGAGGCTGCGGACGGTGATGACGAGGCTCGACGTGGGAAACTGGGCTGCCGCAAAGAGGAGGATTCCGCACGCTGCGAGCGGGTGGCGCCTGATCGAGAGGATGGCGAACGCCACCAGTAGAAAATAAACGCACCCTCCGGCCGCCACCTCCCACATGGGCAGCCCATCGAAGAATCCGTCCTGATAGTCGAGATTGTGGAACCAGGGGCGAAGGAGCAGGCCCGCCTGGTAGAGGCAGCCGTATGCGCCATAGAGAAAATTCTTGAACCACCCGCCGCCGTGGGGCGCAACCTGATGGATCGCTCCGTCCATGACGTGGTAGCGCCAGGCGAGGTAGACGAGAGCCGCTCCGAGAGAGGCGATGCCGCAGGCGACGATCGTCTTTTTTCTCAGGCCCTTGATGCAGAAAGCGCAGAGGAAAATGAAAACGCCCGTCATGACTCCCGATTCGCGCCCGAGGCAGGCAAGAAAGGTCGCCACGCCGACAAAGAGGACCGTCGCCGCCACGCCGCGTGGAGCCGGTACCTGGCGGTTGGGCCCGATCGCGACGATGAGCGCGAGGAGGATAAAAAAGGCCGAGATCTGTCCGCTGCGGCTCGAAATCCACACCACCGACTCGACCTGGACCGGATGAAGCGCAAAGAGCGCCGCGCCGGCCAGTGGAATCCACAGGGCTCCCGAAGGTTCCCCGGCGGGCGCGAGCAGTTTCAGGAGAAAGTAGAAGAAGAGCAGAGTGTTCAGCAGGTGAAATCCGAGCCCCGCCGCATGATGAACGACTGCGCTTCCCTTCCCCAAGCGGTTTTCCACAAAAAAGGAGAGCGTACTGAGGGGACGGTAGATATCGGGTTCGGCGTCGGGCGCCACCGAGTGCTTGTCGACGAAAAGCGCCGTCCAGTCGAGTGGTCCCTGGAGAAAGGGATTGTGAGTGATGAGCCGGCTGTCGTCGTAGACGAATCCGGCTTGAAAAGCGGGGCCGTAGGCGCAGAGCAGGGCCACGCCGAGCAAAAGGCCGAGGCCGGCGAGTACTGCAAGTCGGGGCTGTCGAGGTCGGCTCATAGAATCCCCAGGCCAATATCGAGCTCGCGGTGGCAGTTCCACCAGCACGTCGAACAGATCGCGGGATCAAGGGTATCGCGAAGCGATCCCGATTTGAAGATATGATCGAGGCTTTTCGTCCGGCCGATCACCGGAGCGGAGCCCTTGCGAAGAGTCGCCGCAGCCGTGGCTGCCGGCACGCAGGGAAAAAGAGCGCCTTCGGAATCGACAACGATCGAAGTGCGCAGTGCCGAGCACCGCCGCGGCAAGCGGCATCCGAGGAAAAAGGAACGCATGCCGTGCAGATAGGCGCGCGAGTTATCGACGATCGACGGGGCGGCGCCGATGAGCGCCGTCACCGCTTCGGCCGCACGGTGGGAGGCATTTCGACGGGGGGAGACGAAGGAGGTGTGGAGGGGGATAAACGAGCATCCGTCGACTCCCATCGTCCGGCCGAGTTCGAGAAAGCCGTCGACGCTTGATGCGTTCCGTGCACCGAGAGTCATGACGAGCCTGAGGCCCGTGTCCGCCCCGAGTCGGCGGCGGGCGGCGAGAAGGCAGGCCACCCCTTCGATGGCGCGGTCGAAGGCCCCCTCGCCACGCTGTGCGTCATGGGGTTCCTTGCAGCCGGCATCGAGGGAGACATTGATCGAGCCCACACCCGTCTCGAGAAGCGCCGTCGCCCGTGCCGCATCGACGAGGGTCCCATTGGTGTTCAGGTGAACGAAGACGCCGCGCGAGACGGCGCGCGCGATTGCCGATTCGACCTGCGGATGCAGCAGCGGTTCTCCTCCGGTCAGCCCGAGGGCGTCGACGCCGAGGTCGGCAAGGCGATCGACGAGATCGACGGGATCGGATTGGGGCGTGCCCGCCGCGCCGCGACGGTGGGTGGGACAGAAGTCGCAGTCGAGATTGCAGCGCGCCGTCACGGAGAGCGTGGCGACGATCGGCGGGACCAGGGGCGGGCAGAGGCCGGGCCTGATACGCGCGTCGAGCGCTTTGAGTGCGAGAGCGAAGAGACGGTTCGGTGTGCGGCGTGCCAGCCGTCTGAGCGCGCGTCCATAAGATCGCCTCAAGTCTTCCTCCCGTCATCGATGAGAGATCGCGCCATCTTCACGATTCCCGGTCTCAGAATATTGCCCACCATGGCAGGGTACGCCTCGCAAGGGGTCCAGCATCCGGGGCAACGGCCCGCCTTGATCTCCTTGACCGTGTCGCGCCAGAGGGCCCCCCGGCGCAACGCGGCAATGGAGAAATCGTGATCGCGCAGATTTCCAAGGGAACGGGGGAAGATGGTGCAGGGATAGACATCGAGGCCGGCGTCGACAAAGACCGAGCAGCGGAGCGCCTTGCACGGCAGTGGCGCTCTGCGCGTCGACAGGAATTCGCGCGCGCAACCGAGGTAGATCCTTTCGAGGAGGTTTACGCTCCATCCGCCCCCCGCCGCCTCGCGGGCGCGGCGGCCGGCGGCGGCTTTTTCGAGGGTGCCCTCGATCGCATCGAGCCGCAAACGCGCGGCGGGAAGATTGCGGTAATAGTGCTTCGAACCGTGAGCGAGATTGAGATGAATCTCGTGGCTGCCCGCCAATCCGAGCTCTGCAATCAATTCGCCGAGGGGATCGCTGGTGAGCGCCATGAGTTCCTCGGAGAGGGTCATCCCGGCAAAGACCGATAGCCGGCCGCCCGCGCCGGCGGCTATCCGCTTGAGAGAGCGCCATGTTTCCGCCGCTCTATCGAAGGCGCCCGCCGCACCGCGAAGCCGATCGTGCGACGTCGGTCCGCCGTCGAAGCTCACAGTGGCCACGATCCGCCTCAGTCCGGTGGCAAGGCCTGCTTCGACCTGGCCGGCGATGCCGTGGGGATCCTGTCCCGCCGTGGGGAAATTGAGAAGGGCCAGGCCTTTCAGGCGCATCGCGACCAACCGGAAAATTTCAACCATGTCGCCGCGCAAAAAGATTTCGCCACCGGTGAGGTTGAGCCAGGAGATTTTCCGATTTGCACTCAAGAAGGCGTCCACGTCGTCGATCGACGGTTCCCGCGGTTCGGCCCTCTGCCAGATCGAGCAGGTCGTGCAACGGAGAGGACACCTCTCCGACACCATCATCGTCACACGGAATGGAAGGGAGCGCCCCAGGTTGAGGAGGAGCGCATCCTTGGCCAGACCGATCAACGGGCTGCCCATCACCGGTCTGCCCTTCGGGTCGGCTTCGCCGCCCCAGTCGGCTTCGCCGCCCCAGTCGGCTTTGCCGCCCCAGTCGGCTTCGCCGCCCCAGTTGGCGTCGCCGTCCCAGCGGGTTCCGCCGCCTCAGGGGGCAGGGCGTTGCTCCGTCTGCCAGAGAGCATGGTGAGAGCGGCGTCGGCCACGTGCTCCCGATCGATGCTGAGGATACAGGAGGGCAGCTGGCAACTGCTCGTTTTGGCATTGAGGTTCGTGATGCACGGCGAGCAGGGGAAGCGGAGATAAAAGGACCGCGCCCTGTGGTTGACCGGCCCGTAGAGATCGGGCGTGTTCGGCCCGTAGAGTGCGATGAGACGGAGATCGAGAGCCGAGCCGATGTGAACGGGCGCCGTGTCGTTGGTGATGAGCAGATCGACGCGTGAAAGAAATTCGACCAGTTCGAGCAGGGTGAGCTGGCCCATGAGACAGAGCGCGGGCGCCCTGCTGATCCGCCGGAACTGGTCGGCGAGGGGAAGTTCTGGCGCCGTTCCGGTGAGCACGATGCGGGCGCCCGCCTCGTCGAGGAGACGGTCTGCCACGTGGGCGAAACCCTCGATCGGCCAGCGCCGTGCCGGAAAGTTGTCTCCCGAGCCGGGATGAATGGCCACCAGGGGGCCCTCGGTCCGGTCCCAGTTCGCGAGGATCTCGTCAACCCGCGCGGCCCCATTCCGATCGCGCGGCACCTCGAGAGACGGATAGCCCGCGATGTCGACACCCGCCGACCGGACCACGTCCGAGAAGGTCGAGGTCATGTGCCGATCGAACCGGTAGGGAACCTTGATGTTGTAAAGCTTGGCGCGCGCCTGGCCGGGCGTCTTGAGTCCCACCCTCTGGGGCGCGCCCGAGACGAGGCCGATGATCGCCGTGAGGCGCAGAAACTGTTCGAAGTCGAGATAGAGATCGGGCCGCAGACCGAAGAGCTTGACGGGAAGGCGGATCACGTCGATCAGGCTCGAAAGAGCGCCGCCGCTTTTGAGGGTGATGATGCTGTCGAGCTCGTCGAGTCTCTCGAGGAACGGGGCATTGCGGTCGATCGTGAGAAAATGGATGCGCGCCTCGGGAAAAGCCTGGCGCACGGCGCGGATCATGGGAATGATCATCACCAGGTTTCCCACGCCCCAGAGCTTGACCATCACGATGGTGCGGACCCTCACCGTGCGGGGGGGGAAAAGGATCGACAAGAGCGCCCGGATTCCGGCGAGAAGATAGAGAGCGGGGATTCCCCCGTAGCGGTCGAGGAGCTTCAGGAAATTGAGTGATCTTTCTCGCATCAAAAACTCGCACATCGGGAAGAGCGGTCCCGATTGTCTAGTTCCGTTGATAGCACGGTGTAACTTAATGAATCAGCCCGTGACCGTTCGACGGTCTGGAGACGATTTCACAGGAATCTCTCTGGAATTCAAGGGATTACGATCTTTTCACTGGATGCCTTCGGGCATGCTATAGGATAAATGAAGGTGGTGGGTGGTTCGACGTCGATGTCTCTGCTTGGAGGAGGCTGGTGAATAGCAGCCCGTTCATGCGATTTGTGGCCCGTGCTGTGGCCCGGTCCTATCTTGGGCGTCCCGATCAGGCCGGGATCATCGAGATCAAATATCCCCGTATTCGCGATCTTCCCCCCGCTCTGATCAATGAGCTCTCCTTTCGCTTTCGATCGACGAGGGCGTTCCGGCTGACGGCGCTCAACGTGGAGCTGACGAGCCGGTGCAATCTCAACTGCAGAATCTGCCCCCGCCACGCCTCGCGTGGAGCCGACACCGATGACCTCGATTTCGACACCTTTCGCGCCATTGTCGACTCCACACCCGATCTGCGCGTTCTGCTGCCCTATCAGTGGGGCGAACCCCTGCTGAGCCCGATCATTTTTGACTCCATCGCCTATGCGGCCGCACGCGGCGTGCGGGTCATGGTCACCACCAACGGCACCTTGCTCGACCGGCCGAAGGCGCGAGAGCTCGTCGACGCGGGGCTCGAGAGGCTCACCATCTCCTTCGACGGTTCCGCCGAGACCCACGAATCGATCCGCCGCACAGGGAGCGGAGAGATCCTGGAAAAGATCGCAATCTTCAACGAAGTGCGCCGGGCGGCCCGATCGAAGTGTGCACTCGACGTCTCCATGGTGGTAGACGAAACAACGGAATCTTCCATGGGCGAATTCGCGGCGACCTTCGAGCCTCTCGCCGACAGGATTCAGTATATCCCTCGATTCGTCCGCACGCCGCGCCACAAAGCCTGTCGCGAACTCTGGCGAGGCCAGATGGTCGTCCTCGCCAATGGCGACGTGACGGTCTGCTGCGTCGACGCTCGGGGAGACGCCGTGCTCGGCAACGTGCGCGACCGCATGCCGATCGAGTGGTTCAACAGCCCCGAGATGCGGGCCTTTCGCAAACGTCACATCTCGGGCGATCTCCCCGATCCGTGCGCCCACTGCGGTGAATACCTCTGCGATTCGGTGAGCGCCCGGTTCGCCTAGCGCCGTCGTTGGCGCGCTCATTTTGAGGCCAGTTTACCCCCGTAGGTCTTGATCGAATCGACGCGCAGAAAACAGCGCCCCTTGAGGTCCCAGTCGGGGCGGTAAATAGAACCCTTGACGCAGAGGAGACCGCTGACCTTCTTTTTTCTCATGAGCCGCTTGAAGTAGATGTTGCGAGGATTGACGAGGAGCGGAACCGATTTGTTCTCGAACTGAAGGGCCGCCTTGCCGCCGCGCAGGCGAACCCTTTTGGCTTTCTTTTTCAAGATCGTCGCGGGCAGATGAATATGAATGCGCTTGCCGACGAATTTTTTCCCGCCCGTGGCGTAGAACTCCTTGAGAGATTTCTTGTTCAGAATACTCCGTGTGCTGATCTCCGAGCCGCCCAGAAAGATCAAGGCGAGCATGAGAGAGGTGGTGAGCCGCAATCCCTGAGCCATTCCCTTCCCCTTCCTTGTGAGTCGCGTCGAATTCCTTGTCGCTCGTAAACCCGCGCTCCGGTCCGAATGAGTGCCGTTCAATGGCGGGTGACACGCCGCGTGCGACGGCCATCTACGGCGGTTGCCGAGGAGACGGATTCCGCCCGAAGGGGTTACGGGGATCGACGGCAAAATGCGCCGATCACTCGAAGAGGCGGGCTATTTTTTCCGTGGTGGGATCGTTGACCAGTCCCTTTTCGGTCACGATGGCGGCGATGTTGGCCGCCGGCGTCACGTCGAATGCCGGATTATAAACGGCCACCTCGGGCGGAGCGCAGGCCGCTCCCGCAAAGGATCTGATTTCGTTCGCGTCCCGTTCTTCGATCGGAATGGCCGCTCCGTCGGCCGAGCGCCTGTCGATCGTCGACAGGGGAGCGACGACGTAGAAGGGGATCGAGTGGGCCTTGGCCAGGACCGACACCGAGTAGGTCCCGATCTTGTTGGCGGCGTCGCCGTTGGCGGCGATCCGATCGGCGCCGACGAAAACCGCATCGATCCGGCCTTCCTTCATGACCTGTCCGGCCATGTTGTCGCTGATCAGGGTCACGTCGACACCGGCCTCCATGAGCTCCCACGTGGTCAGCCGCGCCCCCTGGAGCAGCGGGCGGGTTTCGTCGGCGTAGACGTGGATCCGTTTCCCTTTTTCCCGGGCGGCGAAGAAGACGGCGAGCGCCGTGCCGTAAGCGCCCGTGGCGAGACCTCCGGCGTTGCAGTGGGTGAGCGCCCCCTGCCCGTCGCCGATCAGTTCCTGACCGATCTCGCCGAGGCGGCGGCAGATCGCGCGATCCTCTTCGAGCGCGGTCTGCGCCTCATCGAGGAGCCTCTGCTTGATCGACGGCGTGTCGAGGTCGTGATGGCGGCGCGCCACGTCTTTCATCCGCTCGAGCGCCCAGAAGAGATTGACCGCCGTGGGGCGCGACGTGGCGAGAAAGTCGGTCACCCGCTCGAGTTCTCTGTCGAAGTCGGCGCGCGATCCCTCGAACTCCTGAACGCCCAGAATCGTTCCGAAACAGGCCGCCAGGCCGATCGCCGGTGCGCCGCGGATGGCGAGGCGCCTGATCTGGGTGCGCAGGTCGTCGATGGTGCGCACACGGATCACGTCGAGCTTGAGGGGGAGTTCGGTCTGGTCGATCATGGCGATCTCGCCCGGAATCGTACCCTTCCATTCGATGGTGGCAGCGCTCATGGTCACTCCTGGTTCGTTAGGTGGTGGCGGTCATTGGCCGTTGATCTTGGCATCCTTTGCGCGGACCCCGTCAGCCTTGGCCTGGCGGAAGTCTTTCATCTTCTGGCCGATTTCCTCGTTTCCGAGAGCGAGAATCTCGAGCGCGAAAAGGGCCGCATTCGATCCGCCCGCCTTGCCGATCGCCATGGTGGCCACCGGAATGCCGGCCGGCATCTGGACCGTCGACAGGAGGGCGTCCATCCCCGACAGGGGCGAACCGGGCATGGGCACGCCGATCACGGGCAGGATCGTCTGGGCGGCCACCGCCCCGGCGAGATGGGCGGCGCAACCTGCCGCGGCGATGAGGACCTTGTACCCTTGGCCCTCGGCTTCGCGTACGAACTGCGCCACATCATCGGGAGTCCGGTGGGCGGACATGACCCGCACAGTCGGCTCGATGCCGAAATCTTTCAAGATGGCGATACAACCTTCGAGATGGGGGAGATCGGAGTCCGATCCCATGAGAAGAGCGACGGGAGAGGTCATGGTCTTGAATTCCTCCTTGGTGATTCAACCGGTCAGCCGGTCGAGAGCTTCCGTGTATTTTTGTGCCGTGCGCGCCACCACCTCATCGGGCAGGGTGGGCGCCGGCGGCTTCTTGTTCCAGCCCGAGTTGAGCAGGAAGTCGCGCACGTACTGTTTGTCGAAGGCTTCCTGATGGCTGCCGGGCGCATACCCGTCGAGAGGCCAGAAACGGGACGAGTCGGGGGTGAGCACCTCGTCGATCAGCGTGACCGCTCCGTCGTAAAGGCCGAACTCGAACTTGGTGTCACAGAGGATGAAACCCCGCGATTCGGCATGGACGCTGGCGCGCGAAAAGATCTCGAGAGCGAGGGGCTCGATCTTCTCGGCCAGGTCGGCGCCGATGATTTCCTTGAGCCGGTCGGGCGAGATATTCTCGTCGTGGAAGCCCTGCTCGGCCTTGGTCGACGGGGTGAGCAGGGGAGTCTCGATGCGGCTCGATTCCCGGAGCCCACCGGGGAGCCCGATGCCGCAGACCGTGCCCTGCTTCTTGTATTCGGCCCAGCCCGAACCGGCCAGATAACCGCGGACGATGAACTCGGCCGGCAGGGGGTCGGCCTTCTTGACGAGGAGCGCCCGGCCCTCGAGCAGTTCCGCTTCCTCGGGGAGGAGCCCCTCGACGGCGGTCATGTCGTCGGTGATCAGGTGGTTGGGCACGAGATCGCGCAGGAGGTCGAACCAGAACAGCGAGAGCTGTGTGAGAACGCGCCCCTTGCCGGGGATCGCCGACGGGAGGACCGCGTCGAAGGCCGAGATGCGATCGGTGGCCACCATGAGCAGGTCGTCGCCGGCGCTGAACACGTCGCGCACCTTGCCGCGGTTGAAGAGTTTCAGGTTTTTCAGTTCGACTTCGAAAAGCAAAGTTTCACTCATTTTAACTTTCCCCAAAAGTAGAGGACTGGAGACAAGGGGAATCGCCCATTCGACTGAGGCCCCAACGCTGATCCCGGAGCGGCTCGACCGCCGGTCCGAGGCACACATTTTATCGGAGAGGGCCGTGATTGGTAGCATAATCCTGGATCGGTTGGTCCCGCAGCGGAAGCACTTTTATTTGGGACATCCGATGCAACGATCTTTCGCTTTCGATATGATCTGGGCGTGAAGAGGCCAGAGGCGGAGGGCGACTGGCAAAGACGCCTGCAAACTCGATAGGACCGACAAGGAGGACTCATGATTCTCGTTCTCGGAGGGGCCGGCTATATCGGCAGCCACATCGTCAAGAGGCTCGTGAACGATGGACAGCCGGTGGTGGTCTACGATGATCTCAGCCAGGGGCACGAGGAGGCGATCGCCGGGGTGCCCCTCGTTCGCGCCGAGATAGGCGACACGCCCCGTTTGCGGCAAGCGATCGTCGACCACGGCGTGGAGTCGGTGATCCATTTTGCCGCCTTCTGCTACGTGGGCGAATCTGTCGACGAGCCGCTCCGCTATTACAGGAACAACGTGGTCGGCTCGGTGAGCGTACTCGAGGCGATGCGCGCCGAGGGAGTGAAGCGGATCATCTTTTCCTCGTCGGCGGCCACCTACGGGATTCCCAAAACGGTGCCCATTCCCGAGACCGAGCCTCAGCAGCCGATCAATCCCTATGGCCGCACGAAACTCATGATCGAGCAGGTGATGGCCGATTCCGACGCGGCGTGGGGGCTGCGCTACACGGCGCTCCGTTATTTCAACGCCGCCGGCGCCGACGTGGAGGGCCGGCTCGGCGAGTGGCACGATCCGGAAACCCACCTCATTCCGCTCGCCTGCTACGCGGCGCTCGGCACGATTCCGGCCTTTACCATTCATGGCGGCGACTACGACACGCCCGACGGATCCTGTGTGCGTGATTTCATTCACGTCGACGATCTGGCCGATGCTCATGTGCGCGCCCTGAGGCGTCTCGAATCGGGTGCTCCGAGCCGGTCGTTCAATCTCGGAAATGGCGAGGGATTTTCCGTGCGCCAGGTGGCCGAAGCCGTGCGCCGCCTGTCGGGGAAGGACTTTTCCATCGTTACCGGCCCTCCGCGGCCCGGAGACCCTCCCGTTCTCGTGGCCGACGCATCGTCGGCGCGGACCGAACTGGGGTGGACGCCGCGCCACTCCGATCTCGACACGATCGTGCGAACATCGTGGCGCTGGCTCGAGACCCATCCGCGGGGGTACGGGGCATGACGTCTCTCACCGTGCTCGGAAGCGGCGCCGCCGTCCCCGCCGCGCGCCGCGCTCCGCCCGGCTACCTCATCACGACCGACGACCGCTCGGCGTTTCTCGTCGATCCGGGTCCGGGGGCTCTCCACCGCGCGGTCGTCGGCGGGACCGAGGTGGAGGCAATCAAAACCGTTTTTCTCACCCATCATCATCCCGATCATACCCTCGATCTGATGAGCCTCCTCTTTGCGAGGAGAAGTGTTTTGCTCCGCCCCCGGCTCGGGCCGCTCGTTGTGATCGGTCCCCGCGGCACGGGCGACCTCTATCGGCGCATGGCGGCGCTCTACGGCCGCTGGGTGGAGGCGCCCGCGGGCGAACTCGAAATCATCGAAGTCGACGCCGGCTTGGAGGGAACGCCGATTCCGATCGCCTCCGGCATCGAGGGGATCGCCGCCTCCGTCGACCACTCGGCGCCGTGCCACGGATACCGGTTCGAGTTCGGCGACGGCACCATCGCGCTCTCGGGCGATACGGCCGATTGCGCCGGCCTCGACCGGCTCGGCCGCGGGGCGGATCTTTTTGTTCTCGAATGTTCCCTTCCCGACGAATATGCGTCCACACCGGGCCATCTCAGTCCCACCGGGGCGGGCCGGGCGGCGTCGAGAATCGGCCCGCGCAAGCTCGTCCTCTCCCACCTCTATCCCTCGGTCGACGGACGCCTGGCCCTGAAAACGGTGCAGCGCTTGTTCGGCGGACCCGTGGTGCTTGCCGAGGACGGAGATCTCTTCGAACTCTGAACTTTTTCGCCGCCGGCGATTTCTGCTCGCAGATGAAATTTCCCCTGATATTCTCTAAGCGTTGAGATCGGAGAGAACGCACCCTTTGCGGTGAGAGCGCACCCTGTCGGAGAGGAGGACAGTTTCATGGCGTGCCTTTGGAGGTCATCGATGAGATCTGACAGGAAGTTTTTCTTTTTCGCCACATTCCTGGCCCTCCTCGCCTCTGCTTGGCTCGCGGCCGCGGGAAGCGCCGCGGCGAATGACGCCATCGCGTCGAGCGTCGATCGACTCCTCGCGCACCCCAACCTGAGGGGCGCGTCGATCGGTGTGGAGATCCGGTCTCTCGAGGATGGGCGCCTTCTCTATGGGCGCAACACTCGCGAGGCGCTCATCGTGGCGTCGAACAACAAGCTCGTCTCCACGGCGTCGGCGCTTTTTCATCTGGGCGCCGACTACCACTTCGAGACAGCCCTCTTCGCGCGCGGCACGGTCGAAGAGGGCACCCTTAAAGGCGACCTGATCGTGAAGGGCGGGGGCGACCCCTGCCTGACCGATCGTTTCTACGAAAAGGGCGGCCTCGAGCCGATGCGAATCCTCGCCGCCGCCGTCGTCGACGCGGGGATCGAAGGGATCGCGGGCGATCTGATCCTCGATGACACCCTCTTCGATCGCGAATTCGTCGCTCCCGGCTGGCCGCGCGACCAGCTCAGCAGGCACTATTGCGCACCTGTTGCGGGGATCTCCTTTTTGGAGAACGTGCTTCACGTGCACGTTTCAACGGCGGGCGGGGTGGGGACGGCCGCCCGCGTCTCCCTCGAGCCCGGGTGTGCGCCCTTCGAGGTGCACGGCATGATCAAGGTGGGGGGGGCGAAGGCGCCAAACGCCATCAATCTCGCCCGGCCCGATGCGCAGGGCGTGGTCAGGGTGCGGGGGACCACTCCCCATTCGAAACAGATCTGGAAGGGCAAGGTGGCCGTGGCCGATCCGCCGCGCTATTTCGGCCTGCTCCTGGCGTCCTTGCTCGCCGAGCGGGGCGTGTCGCTCGCGGGGAGTGTCCAGATGGCGAAGGAGCCCGTCGACTGCGGCAGCTCCTGCCGGCGCCTCGGCCTGCTGCGTTCACCTCTGCGCGACGCGCTGATCGTGACCAACAAGGAAAGCCACAATAACTTCGCCGAACATCTCTTCAAGATCGCCGGCTGGAAGGCGACGGGCAAGGGGACTTTCGCCAGCGGTTCGGCCGCCGTGGGCGCCCTTCTCGGCGGGATCGGCGCCGACCGGGCCGATCCTTTCACCATCGTCGACGGCTCGGGCCTTTCGCGAGGCAACCGGTTCTCGGCGCGAACGATGGTGGCCCTTCTCGAGGGGATGTACCGATCCACGATGCGCGACGTCTACCTCCGCACTCTGCCGATTTCGGGCAGCGATGGAAGCCTGGAAAAGAGGATGACCGAGGAGCGCTATCGCAAGCGCGTGCGGGCCAAGACGGGGTGGATCAGGGAAGTGTCGGCCCTCTCCGGCTACGTGCAGGCGCAGAGCAAAGAGGTCTTCGCCTTTTCGATCATCTTCAACGGGTACAGGGGCTCCAACAGCCAAATGAAAAAGGTGCAAGACGATATCTGCAGGGTTGTGGTCGACGCGAAATAGTGTACATTCCGCCGGAACCGAATCACCGGTGACGAGAGAGGACAGATAGACCGATGCGCTGTGTTAAAGACCTGACCGCCTGGCTGGAGAGCGAATACACCGTCAGCCACCTAATGGTCAACCACGAATTCTGCCCGCCCGAGATCGAGGGCGACATCACGATCAACTGCTTCCGCTTCGCCAAGAGCCTCAAGCGGAACCCGATGGAGGTGGCCGCTCGGGTTACGGAGTTTCTCTCCTCCCACGGCGACGTGCGTCTCGCCACATGCACTAAGGCTTTCGTGAACGTCACCCTCGAGACGGCGGCGCTCTTTGGCGACACCGTTGCCGACAGGGAGGCGCTGCTCGACACTGTTCTTCTTCCCGAGGCCGAGCGGTGCCGGATTCTCATCGAGTATCCCGCGCCCAACTCGAACAAACCGCTCCACCTCGGCCATGTGCGGAACATCGCTCTCGGCTCGTCGATCGTGGCGATCCTCGCCCGTGTGGGGCACGAGTCGATTCCGGTCAACCTCGTCAACGACCGGGGGATCCACATCAGCAAATCGATGATCGCCTACGAACGTTGGGGCGAGGGGACCGATCCGCAGAAATCGGGCACCAAGGGCGACCACCTGGTGGGCGACTTCTATGTCAAGTACAACGCCGCTCTCCAAGATCAGCTCGCGGCGCTCAGGAAAGACGATCCCTCGCTCGAGGCCGAGTCGGACGACGCCCTCTTCGAGAGGACCGAGATCGGCGCCGCCGCCCAGGAGATGCTCAAGAAATGGGAGGCGGGCGACAGCGCCGTACGGGAGCTCTGGGAAAAGATGAACCGCTGGGCGCTCGACGGATTCGATCAGACCTTCGCGCGCACGGGCGTCGCCTTCGAGAAGATCTACCTCGAGAGCGAGACCTACAAGCTCGGCAAAAAAATCGTCGACCGAGGGCTCGAAGAGGGGCTCTTCGAGCGGCGCGACGACGGCGCCGTGGTGGTCGACCTCGAATCGGTCAAGCTCGGCACGAAGGTGCTCCTCCGGCCCGACGGCACGAGCGTTTACATGACGCAGGATCTGGGCACGACCGATCTCAAGCACAAGGATTTTGAACCCCACCGCCAGATCTGGATCGTCGGCGACGAGCAGATACACCATTTCAAGGTCCTCTTTGCCATACTCGGCACCCTCGGCTACGGGTGGGCCGACAAGCTCCACCACATGGCTTATGGAATGGTCGATCTCCCCACGGGCAAGATGAAGGGCCGCGAGGGCACCGTGGTCGACGCCGACGACCTCTTCGACGAGATGGAGGCGCTCGCACGGCTGGCGTGCGAGGCGGCATGCACGGAACGGGGCGACGCCCTCCCCGAAGACATCGATCACCGTGCGCGCGTGATCGGCCAGGGGGCGCTCAAGTTCTGGCTTCTCAAGTTCAAGCCCCGCTCGCGGATCCTCTTCGATCCGGCCCAGTCGATCAATCTCAAGGGCGACACCGGTCCCTATGTTCAATACGCCTGCGCGCGGATCAGCTCGATCCTCGCCAAGGAAGAGGTTTCCGAAGGGCGGGATGGGCCCTCGGCGCAGGTCGACTGGAGCGTGCTCGACAGGCCCGAGGAACGCAATCTCGCCCTGCGCTGCGCCGACTACGGCCGCACTGTGCGCCGCGCGGCGGCAGATCTCGATCCCTCGGTGCTCGCCGACTACCTGCTCTCCCTCGCCAAGGAGTTCAGCCGCTTTTACCGTGCTTGCCCCGTGCTCAATGCCGACTCCCCGTCGCTGCGGACGGCCCGTCTCGCACTCTGCGCCAGCGTTCTCGAACTGCTCAGAGACGGACTGAGCACTCTCACGATCGATTACCTGGAGAGTATGTGAAAAAGACCCTCATGCTCGGTGAAATTCTCGATCAGCCCGCGGTGCTCGAACGCACGGCGCGTGCCGTGGAGGACTATTTCAGCGCCAAAGCGATCGACAGGGCGCCCGAGGGCCGGATCCTGTTGACCGGCTGCGGCGACATGGACTTCAGCGCCCGCGCCTGTGCGGGGCTCCTCTCCGCCGAGTGTCCCTCGAGCCGCCGAAGGGTCCATGCTCTGAGTTCGATGGAGATGCGCTGGGAGGCCGATCACATTACCGACGGCGATGTGGTGATCGTCTCGAGTTTCTCGGGCCTCACACCGCGGAGCGTCGAGGCGCTCCTGCTCGCCCGCGACCGGGGGGCGCGGCTATTCAGCATCACGGGCAATCCCGATTCGACACTCGCTCGCGAGGCCGACGACGTGCTCTTTCTGCCCACCGGACCGCGTGACGAACTGCACAAGCACGCCTACGCGGGCTATCACGCCAATGTGCCCCAGACCAAGACCTACACGGCGGCGCTCTATGCAGAACTGCTGCTGCTCGCACGCCTCGTTTCCGACGGCGATGGGGACGGCGACCGTTGGGGGGCGGAGCTCGAATCTTTGCCCGCCCACGTGGAAGGGGCGATCGCGGCGCTCGAACCCGCCATCGACAGCTATGTGTCGACGGCGCTCGGCGGCCCCGAGGCGGTCGTAATTCTCGGAAGCGGCATCTGGAGGCCTGCGGCCATGTACGGCGCGGCCAAGTTTCTCGAGATGAGTATCGCCTCGCGCCACCAGTGCCTCGAGGAGTTCAACCACCTCGAGCTCTTTCTCACCGGCGCCGAGTCGCTCGTTGTTCTTGTCTGTCCCGACACCCGCTCGTGGACGCGCGGTGGGGAACTTGTCGACGCCTATGAAAAACTTGGCTGCGGCCGCCTCGTTTTGAGGGCGGCCGATGAAGGGGCGGCTCCGGTCTCCGCCGGCGCGGCGCACGTCGCACTGAGCGGCGCGGGGACCACGGCACGCTTCTTTTCCGCTGTTCTCGCCCTCCAACTCCTCGCCGCCGCATCCGGTCCCGCACTGGGCCGCGATATCGATCGATGGGTGGGCGGAAAGCGCACCGCACTCATCGAGCAACTCAGCCAAACCACGATACGCGCTTCAGAAATTCGTGCCCCGCGCCTGTAGGATTCTCGCTGATAGGGGACTGTTCGGTCTCTATAACGTCCTTCTGGAAAACAGTTAACACGATAAGTTCTTTGGGTGCGAAATATTTCGCGTGATCCGCCGATCAGGGGCGGTTTCTTTTGCGAATTCACCTCAAAAATTGCTTCCACTCTTCCCGCCCGGTTCGGTATTATTGCACGATTATGCGGTCTCTAAATA
>Ga0180429_10001476_pt1 | contig 19946 bp, 19 predicted proteins | sample SS_ome_FD_132428 | JGI IMG/M metagenome (GOLD analysis project Ga0180429, IMG submission 132428) | Hypersaline lake sediment archaeal communities from the Salton Sea, California, USA - SS_1_S_1 metaG | ecosystem: Environmental > Aquatic > Non-marine Saline and Alkaline > Hypersaline > Sediment ...
CGCACGAACAGGTTGGGCACGCCCAGTACGAAATGTCCTCTGGAGAAACTCAGGGGGCGTGTGTGCTTGAACCAGATATCGCGCAGACCATTGCCGTGCCGCTCGGCGAAGCCGTCACGGACCTGATTCCAGATGTGCTGCGTGAGTAGATTCAAAACGACCCTCGACTCGTGACCAACCAGTAGGGTGCGATAGTAATGACCTCCAACGGCCGCGTCAATGAACTCTTTGATTCAAACATTCCGACGGGCTGAACGGTACGATAAGGTAGGCCTCAGGTCGGAGGTGGTGAGGCGTTTAGCTCGAGCCGAGCTTTTCGAGGAGCTTCTTGGCTTCCGCATTGTGGGGATCGTAGCCGAGGGTTTTTTCGACGTCCTTCAACGCGTCGGCCGCGCGGTCCATGTCGATGAGAAGAGCTGCGCGGGAGAGGTGGATTGACGCCAGTGAATCGTAATCGTCCCCCGCCGCCGGCTGGCTCTCTCCCGGGTCGCCCTCGAGATCGGGGGTGATCACGAGGGCCACGTCGAACTCTCGGAGAGCGTCTGCGAAGCGGCCGAGCGTGTGCAGGCACCGTCCCAGCTCGACGTGGAGGGAGCGGATAAAAGGATCGACTTCGATCCCCTCGCTGAGAAGAGCCGCCGCCCGTTCCAGATCGCCTTCCTCTTTATAGTACTCGGCGAGCTGCATGCGGCTTTCGACGTCGGTCTCGAGACGCGCCGTGAGCTCGGCCATGAGCTCTCTCGCCTCAGACTCATTGCCGTCCTCGATGTGAAGGAGCGCGAGGAGTTCGTAGGCGTTTCCATCACCGATGAAACCGGGAAAGGCGGCGATCGCTTTTTCAAAGAGCGCTGCCGCCTCCTCCCTCTTGCCCGCGTCGCGTTTCACGAGACCCAGATTGCGGAAGGTCTCGAAGTAAATCGCCCCCCCTCCGTCGAGCCTCCTCGTGTAGAGCGTCTCGGCCCGATCGACGTTGCCCTCGGAAAGGGCGATGGTGGCGGCCAGATCGACCCCCTCCATGCTGTCGGGATTGATCTTGAAGAGGCGGTCGAGATAGTAGCGGGCATCGACGAGCTTCCCCCGTTGATAGCTCGCCCAGGCCGCCTTGGCGAGGAGATCCTCATCGCCCGGGGAGCGTCTCAGGTCGGACAGGAAATCTCGCCGTTTCTTGTCGCCCCAGACCGGTCTCATCGCCACGGGGGCGACCACGTTGGCCTCGACCCAGTCGCCGAAGGCCTCATCGAGGATCTCGGCATTGGGACCGACAGCATCCTTGCCGAGTACGGCGGCGAAGGCTTCCTCCGTGTTCAGGCCGCGCGCAAAGGACTTGAGAATGTTCACGAGCGCCTCCCAGCCATGGGTTTCGTTCATGAAACGCACGAAACATCCTGCTTGAAAATAGGCGAAGAGCACACGCGGCCCCGACGTGATCTGCCTGTTGAAATCACTGATCGGAATGAGACTCTCGTTGTGCCAGGCATGGTAGAGTTCGTGATCCATGTCCCTGTGCCAGCGCTCGTGGGCCTCATATTCTTCGAAAACGGAGAATCCTTCCGTCAGCCATCGCGGGACGCGAAAGTGGGAGAGCTTGAGGGTGAAAACGTGGGCGAGCTCGTGGTGCAGGGTGCGCGCCCAGACGAAGGCGCGGCGCGTTTCCTTGCACCGCGGAGAGAGGATCGTGACCACGTCGCCGAAACAGACTCCCAGCGCACCGAGGCCGGTAAATCCCACGCTGCGCACGGCAAAATCCTGGTGAAAGGAGAACATCTCGAGCAAGATCGGGCGTTGCGGCGCAAAGCCGTACTTATCGGCGAGCGTCTCCCAGCTCTTCTCGTAGAAGGCGGGCAGGTAATGCTCGAGTACCTTCCACTCATCGATGTCGAGCGTAAAGACTCCGTTGCCCGCGGCGACCCTCTTGTTCGCCTTGAGCTCGCCAAGGATTTTGAGCATGTTGTAGCGCCAGGGGTACTCGTAGGGATCGCGCTCCTCCGATTCGAGAAGATACTTTTCCGCCTCGGCTTCGAGTCCGAGGTTGGCCAGAATGCGCCCCATGACAATATAGGCGTCGCCGAAATCGGGATCGATCTCGATGCACCTGGCGAGCCAGTCGCGTGCCTCGTTGAGGCGGTGATGGTAAAGGAGGGCCTCTCCCACGTCGCAGAACGCCGCGCCGTAGGTCACATCGATGGCGCGAATCGTTTCGATCACCGCCTCGCACCCGGCTACGTCTTCCTGAAGGTAGAGACAGGCCGCCTTGCGGCCGAGGAGGAGCTTGTCGCGCGGGTTCTGCTCGAGCCCCGTCTCGATCAATTCGAGGGCGTCGCCGTAAGCGCCGTTTCGGATCAGGAGGCGCGACTTGAATCCCAGTGCGCCCGAGTGGCGGCCGTTGAGCAGAAGAGCGCGCTCGCAATCTTCCCAGGCGAGGGAATATTTCTGGCCGTAGAGGCGCGTTTCGGCCCGTTCCACCAGTGCGTCGGGATGGTTGGGATTGATCTCGAGCGCGTCATCGAGGGCGTTGAGAGCCCTGTTTCCCGAGTCGAGGCGGGTGAGGCGGTAGAGTTTTCCGAGGAGCAGTAATGCCTCGTACCTCTCCTGCCTGTAATTGGGCCCCACCTTTCCATTGAATGCGCGGTCCGCATAGACGGCGGCGCGGGCCGCGTTCTCGAGATCGCCCAGCAGGAAGTAGAGACGGCCGAGAGCGAGCATCTCGTCGCCATTCTCGTGGGCGTAGCGCTTGCCGTCGATCGCGGCGCGGGCCATCTCGCGCGCCTCGGTCCTCTCCCCCCTCTCGAAGAGCACTCTCGCCAATGCGGCTCGTCCCTCGAGAAATGTCTCGTCCACCGACAGCGCCTTGCGGAGTTGATCCTCCGCCTCTGCATAGCGCCCCTTCTTTTCCAGGATCCGAGCCACGAGGAGTAGTGCGCGCGGATTGCGCCGATCGAGGTCCGCCCAGCGCTCGGCTCCGGCAAGGGCTTCGTCGAGATGGCCGTAGAGGAGTTCGAGCTCCCCCAGGGCGCCGAGAGCCTCAACCGATTGGGGAAAGTCGGCCAGATACTCGCGCAGATCGCGCCGTCCGTCACGGTAGTCGCCCCGATAGGCCTGGCTGATCGAGGAGCTGAGAAACTCGAGATCCTCGTCCGTGGGCGCAGGACGCGTCTCCTCTTGTCCACCCGCCGCAGGGGAGATCGATAGTGCAACAATTAAAAACAATGAAGAGAACATGATTGGAGACTCTCCAGTTCGGGGGGGATCGGTCAGGCGCTCGCCGCCCTGAAGCGAAGTCTACTCAATCGCTCCGAGGCTTCCAGAATACGATCGATGGGCGGAACGAGCGCCAGGCGGACGTATCGGTCCGCGTCGCCCCCACCGTGCGCGCCCCTCTCCGAAATCCCGGCCGGTTCGGCCAGCCAGGAACCGGGAGAGACGATCAACGCCTGGTCCGGTTCGAGGAGCCGGCGCGCCACTTCCAGATCTGATAGCCCTTCGGGAGTTTTTTGCCAGACGAAAAGCCCCGCCTCGGGGGCGCATTCGGGAAATCCCGCCTTCGTGAGCGCTTTCACGAGAATGTCCCGTTTTGAGCCGTAGTCGGCGCGCAGCGCCTCGACGTGGGCCTCGTCGCCGAGCGCGACAGCGGCGGCGTCCTGGATGAAGGAGGGCGTGCCCGAGTCGATGTTGGTCTTGACCTTTTGAAAAACCTCGATCGCGTCGCGGTCACCGGCCACCCAGCCGCAACGATACCCGGTCATGGCCGACCGCTTCGACAGTGAAAAAAATGCGAGCACGCCGCGCCGCGTGTGCTCGAGAACAGATTGGGGCCGCCGATCGAACCATATCTCGCTGTAGGCCTCGTCGGAACAGAGAAGGAGATCGTGGTGGCGGCAAAAGGCCGCGATCGCGTCGAGCCGCCGTCCGGGAATCACCTTGCCCGTGGGGACGAAGGGCTGGCAGATCCAGAATATCTTCGCCTTGCGCGCCACGTCGGTGGGAATCGAATCGAGATCGGGCAGAAACTCATTGCTCTCGCAGAGGGGATAAAAATAGTTACGCCCCTCGGCAAAGGTTGCTCCCCGGGCATAGGGCGGATAACCCGGCGTGGGGCTGATCACCACGTCGCCCCCGTCGACGAATCCCTCATGCACGTTGAAGACCGCTTCCTTCGAACCGATCGTGGCCGTGATCTCCGTATCAGGATCGATGGAGAGTCCAAATCGACGTTCCATCCACCGGGCGGCGGCGGTTCGGAAAGCCTCGCCGCCCCTGTAAGAGGGATATCCCGAGGCGCGGCGCTCTTCGATCGCGCGCACACAGGCGGCGCGGATGATCGGCGGCGTGGGCACCGTGGGATCGCCGACACCGAAGTCGATGGGATCGACACCCGACGCCCGCAGCCGCGCCACGATCGCGTCGAGTTCGGCAAAGGCGTAGGTACCCAGTTTTTGAACGCGTTTCGACGGAACGATCGCCATGGCTCTGCCTTCCGAGTGCGGGGGAACTGTTCCTTTGAGCTTGAAGTCAGTCGACTGAGCTTGAGGTCACACGGTCTCGATCAGAAAGGACACTCCTCGTCGACATTCCCTCCTTGAGCAGGGCCTCCTTGAGCAGGGCCGCCCTGAGCAGGACCGGGGCCGGGAGCATAGCCCTGGCCGCCCGCCGCCTGGTCGGGACCTCCGCCGTAGCCCTGGGCGGCCTGCTGCTGGCCGCCGTCGGCACGGTTCTCGGATCGGCCGCTGTCGAGAAACTGGACGGTCTCGGCCACGACCCTGATGCGCGAACGTTTCTGGCCTTCCTGGGTCTGCCATTCGTTGTAGGTCAGGTGACCCTCGACATAGACCTGTCGTCCCTTTCTCAGATAGCTGTTCACCGTCTCGCCGAGCTTTCCCCAGGCGCTCACATCGAGAAAACAGGTGTCTTCTTTTTTTTCTCCGTTTGCCGCATTGTAGTACCGGTTGACAGCGAGGCCGAATTCGGCGACGCCGGCACCGGAAGGGATGTACTTGAGCTCCGGGTCACGGGTCAATCGGCCGATCAACATGACCTTGTTCAGGTTTGCCATATCCTCCTCCTCGCACGGCCAAAGGCCACAGATAACAGTCAGGGGTTTTAGATAATTGTAGGATCCTTTATAGCATTCCGGCAGGGCGAAGAAAAGGTGCGGCCCCAATGCGCCTAATCTTCTCTTTGTGCCCTGCGGCGATTCGGCGGTTCGTCGAACCGGCCAAGAGGCTGTCCGGGTACTTTTTACGCGGGCTTGAAAAAAGGCGTTAACTGCAGGGTTCTCGAAAGCCGATGAATAAGTATCCAGAAAACCAACGGAGCCGGAGCCCCAAGGGCTTGGACACTGACGAGACCAATAGCAACTGGAAACCAGCATGACCATCCAAACCGGGACAAAACAGCGCCGTCAAGCAGATCGTGTCCAAACGCAGAGTCCGCTCTCGGCGGTAAAAATCAATGACTGCGAAGAAGCCGTTCTCAAGAATATCAGCAAAAACGGCCTCTGCTGCACCACCCATACACTGATCCCTGAAATGACCCAGGTCGTTCTCACCATCAGACTGCCGGCCCTTCCCCAGGAAGAAGCCGAATACTACTCCTTCAAGAGCCATGGTGCGGTGGTCCGCTGCGACCCGGTCGTCAAAAACAACTCGCGCCTCAAGTGGGAGATCGGAATCTTTTTCACCGAGATGGATAGCAAGTCGGCCAATGTTCTCGCACGGTACATCAGCCGCCGCCAGCAACCGGACGAATTATACTGACGCCCCCCGCCTCAGAGGGTTACATCTCCCTCGACGGATCGGGCCAAGCCAACGACACGCCAGTTCCCGGCAAGATCATTCCTGCGGCAGGTCAACTCGAAACCCAACGACCGGCCGAGTGCGGCGATCTCCTCACCCATCCCCATGGCGATCTCGAAAAGGATTTCGCCCTTCGGTCCTAGAATCGTCTCCGCCTGTTCGAGAATCTCCCTGTAATAACAGAGCGGGTCGCCCGCGGGAGTGAACAGGGCGGCATGCGGTTCGTAACGCCGCACATTCTCCTCAACGGGATCGGTTCCCTCGGGATCGACGTAGGGCGGATTGCAGGTAATGAGATCGAAACGGCTTTCCGGGCTGCGGCTTTGGGCGACCAACGCCGCCAGCGGTTCGACCATGTGGCCGGCGAGAAAGGCGATCCTCTCCGCCACACCGTGGCGGTGGGCGTTTTGTTTTGCCACGGCGAGCGCATCGACGGAAAGATCGGTCGCCGTGAGAGAGAGATCTTTTTTCAGGACGGCGAGAGTGACCGCCACGCATCCCGAGCCCGTTCCGATATCGGCGCACCGGAACGACGCACCATCGGCGGGGGGCGGTTTTCTGCCGTTCACGACGTCGAGCGCCGCCTGCACGAGCTCCTCCGTCTCGGGCCGGGGAATCAAGACCGCCGGCGACACGGCGAAGTCGAGAGAGAAAAATTCCCGCACTCCCCTGATGTACGCAGTCGGCTCCCCCTCGATCCGCCTCATCACGAGTGCGCGAAAAGCATCGACCTCCTCATTCCGCAGGGGCTGGTCGAAGCGCAGAAAGAGGTCGACCCTCTCGACCGCCAGCGCGCTGGAGAGGAGGAGTTCGGCCTCGAGCCGCGCCGACTCGATCCCCTTGCGTTTCATGTAGGGCCCAGCCTCGCGCAGAAGCGTCTCGACAGTCCACATTCTCGTTTCCTCTATCAAAAGAAACAGGGCCCGGCTCTCAAGGCCGGACCCTGTGTGTCATGCGTCAAAACTCGAGCGGAGAGGGCGCGTCGATCCGCCGAACCTACCGTCCCCGTCCACGACCCCTCTTGGGCTTGGCGGCACCCTTCGCTTTGCCGCCGCCCGAAACTGCCGAGAAGAGGGAGAGCACAAATGTCAGCGCCACGATCGTCGATCCGACGAGGAGCAGGATCGTGCCTGAACCGATCTCGGCTGTGAGGGCGTTGAGAGCCTTGTATTTGAAGAAGAACTCGGGCCAGCTCACCACGGCGCCTTCCTGAGCCAACGCGGCGGCCAGTGCTTCGGCCGAAAGGGATGCTCTGTCCACGATAACGCGGCCGGAATCGGCCACCACAGCCCAGACCTTGTTGGTCGTCACTGCTCCCGCGGCACCCACAACCATCCACCAGCAATGGATGGCCGGAATGAACATGAGAAAGACAGGTCCCATCTTGAGCCGTTTGGCATAGATGCTGAAGGACATGGCGAAGATCATGAAGACCGAGAAGAGCAGGTAGAAGGCGCCCGCAAAGGTATGATAGGCCGGAACGAGCGCTTGACCTTCGCCGGCCGAGAAGGGGAGCAGGCTGCCGAGAAAGGAGATCACGCCGGCCCAGAAGAACCACCAGAGCTGCTTGAATACGCCGCCCTCGAAAATATGGACGGTGTGGCCGCAGTACTTGCAGACAGACGCATCGGCGAGGATGGTCTCCTTGCAGAAGATGCAGTACTTGACCATGACCCCTTCGGTCGCGCCCGCCTTGTCCTCATTGGACATCTTGACCTCGGCCGGCGCTTCATCGACCACCTCATCAACGGCGTCGATCTCGTCGGCACCGATCGCCTCGTCGGCACCGATCGCCTCGTCGGCACCGTGCGCGGTCTCATCGCCGAGGTCCGCCAGTTCCTCCTGGTAGGTTCCGTCCTTGCCGAAACCACCCTCCATCTCGTCGTCACTGTTCATATTCTTGTCAGGGTCTGAAACCATCGAGGATCATCCTCCAAATATTTCTTGGGACAATCTGCCGTTAAACGGGCGTGAGGCCACTTCGGTTGATGCAAAATTGTAAGGGTTGTAAAGATCGAGGCAAGCCAAAAGACCTTTCTCAAAGGTTTTTGATCTTTTCCTCGATCTCCCAGCCTTTGAGATCGGCCACGAGAGCATCGAGGTTGCCTGAGAGTACCACCTCGAGCGAGTAGCTCGATTTGATCCGGTGGTCGGTCACTCTGTTCTGTGGAAAGTTGTAGGTCCTGATCCGCATGTTGCGGTCGCCCGAACCGATCTGACTGCGCCGCTCCTCGGAGCGCTCGGCGTTCCGCTTGGTCTCCTCGATGTCGAAGAGGCGGGCATTGAGGATCCGGAGCGCCTTGGCGCGGTTCTTGTGCTGCGACGATTCATCCTGGCACTGCACGACCAGCCCCGTGGGAAGGTGGGTGATGCGGATCGCCGTGGCCACCTTGTTCACGTTCTGGCCGCCCGGACCGCTGGCACAAAAGGTGTCGACCTTGAGATCGGCGTCCTTGAGATCTATTTCGACCTCCTCGGCCTCGGGCAGAACGGCCACCGTCGCCGCCGAGGTGTGAATGCGCCCCTGCGACTCGGTCACCGGAACGCGCTGCACGCGGTGCCCGCCGCTCTCGAAGCGGAGGAGATCCCACGCATCGCCGCCCGACACGGAAAAGATCAACTCCTTGAATCCACCCACCTCGCTGCCCGAGCTGGAGAGGATCTCGATCTTGAGGTTGTGCGACTCGGCGAATTTCTGATAAATCTTGAAAAGGTCGCCCGAGAAAAGGCTCGCCTCGTCACCACCGGTACCGGCGCGGATCTCGACGATCAGGTCCTTGCCGGCGAAGGTGTCGTCGGCAAGCATCATTCCCTTGATTTCCTCGAAAAGCTCTTCCTTCCTCGAACTGTGCTCGGCCATCTCCTCCGTGGCGAGATCGATCATGTCGCGATCGGTCTCCTCGGCGATGATTTCCTCGGCCTCGGCGATCTGCTGGACGACGCTTTCATATTCCCTGTACTTGTTGACCTTGCGCGTCAGGGTGCCCATCTCCTTGAGGGCTTTGGCGTACTCGGCCTTGTTGGCGATAAAAGCGGGATCCTGGATGTTCTTCTCCAGGACCTCGTAGCGTTCGCAGAGTTCTTTGAGTTTATCGAGCATCTCGGGATGGAGACTCCTGAAACGCAACGCACGCCGGAGCGCCGGACTTCTCCGGCCTCGCGCTGCCGATCTCTATGAGATCTATTCTTCCTCGGTTTTCTGGGTATTCTGGAGCTTGTACTTCTTGAGGAATTTCTCGACGCGGCCCGCCGTATCGACGAACTTCTGCTTGCCCGTGTAGAAAGGATGGCAGTCGGAGCAGATTTCCACGTTGATCTTCTCGCGCGTGGAACGGGTCTCGAATCTGTTTCCGCAACCGCAGGTCACGACACAGTCAACATACTTGGGGTGAATCTTCTTTTTCATTCTCGCAGTCCTCATGGCCGGCCGCGTCTGTCCGGCAGCCGTCAAGGCGTCGGTTACGAGTGCCGTCACTTTTCGACACTGTTCATAAACAGGTTATTCTAACACCATCGGTTCAAAAATCAACCCGTCAAGACGGCGGAAAAAGTCCGAGATCATTGAACCTTAAGTTCTTTTATTTCAGGTGGTAAAGTGATCTTATCACCTGCGCGGAGGTGATGTTTTTCAAACCACCCCTCGTTCATTTCGATCGCGTATCGGCAGGGTTCGTTCGACTGGTAGCTCACGCTCTCCAGCAGGGGGCGCATCTCGTGGATGTTGACGATCGTCCCGTCGTCGCGCACAAAGGCGATGGAGAGAGGTATCCAGGAGTTCTTCATCCAGAAGCTGAGGGGCCGTCGATCGGGGTAGACGAACAGCATGCCCCGGTCCTCGTCGAGCTGCTCGCGGTACATCAATCCCCGGGCGCGCTCGTAGGGCGTGAGAGCCAGTTCGAGAACCACCGAGCGCCCCCCCATTTCGAAAACGATCGTGTTCTCCACTGTCCGATCGGTCTCGTCCACCGGGCGCCCGTTGCCGTTGCATCCCGCCACGGACAGGAGAAAAATCGCAAGAAGCGTTTCGGCTGCGCGGCCGCTGAGCCGACGAGAGCAGGATCTAACGTATTGGCGGATCATCACGGTTCTCCAGATTTCGACTGCCCGTCACCGGCCGTTGACCTTGCGGCCCAGTTCTTCGAAGGTCTCCAGGAAAAGCTCGGTCGGAAAGCCGACCACGTTGTCGAAAGATCCCTCGATGCGCTCCACGAAGCGGTCACCCGTCTCCTGGATCGCATAGGCGCCCGCTTTTCCGAAGCACTCGCCCGTGGCCACATAGGCGTCGATCTCGTCGAGGGTCATCGGTTTCGTGTAAATGCGGGTCCTGTCGAATCCGGACAGTTCGACGCCCGTTGGTTTGTGAACGAGGCAGAGACCGGAGATCACATCCTGGACCTTGCCGCTGAGAAAGGAGAGGATGCGGCGCGCGTCGCCGGCCGACGCGGGCTTTCCGAGGATCGTCTCCCCCACGGCGACGATCGTGTCCGATCCGATCACTGTTCCCTCTTTGAGAGAGCGGGCGACGTGACGCGCCTTCCAGCAGGCGAGCTCCCGGGCGGCGGCGCTCGGTTCGCCCAGTCCGGTCGGATCGGGTTCGTCGATCGTAACCGGCCGGATCTCGAAGTCGACTCCCAATGTGCTGAGGATGTTCCGGCGCCGTGGAGACGCCGATGCCAGGATGACGGGCATGAGTGACGCGTCGATCTGCAACTCTTTTCCCTTTCCAACCGGCCGACAGTGCCTGCCGCTAGTGGCTCTTGAAAAAATCGCAGAGGTCGCTGAGAAAACAATCCTCACAGTTCGGATTCTTCGAGAAACAGACCTTTTCGCCGTGGCGGACCATGAGATTCTGAAAACGAAGGTTTTCCGAGGGCGGGATCATTTTCAAGAATTCGGCGCGCGCCGCAATGATCGACTGCGTTTTCTTGATGATGCCGAGCCTGATGCCGACGCGCATGCTGTCGGGAGCGAGCACGAAGAACTTCTCCTTTTCCTTGTCGGAGAGCCCTTTTTTGTCCTGCTCGGCCATGAAACTCTGAAGAACGATGCAGGCGTTGGCTCTGCCGAGCGCTTTCAGTCCCATCAGGAAGCGGCGGAGAGGTTCGTATTCCATCGCTTTGAACATGTCATTGTCGAGCACGCAGAACTCGTTCATCACGGCATTGAGAAAGTCCCTCATGCGCGCCATGCGCTCCCTCATATCGGAGCATTTGAGGGGAGCGAGTTTCTCGACGAGTTCGCCCACCGTCGACACGCGGACCTCGTTCCAATCGATGAAGTCCGCTTCGAGAGCGCGTACAGACTTGGACGCTTTCTTGAAATCCCAGCCCTCGCGAATGATGAGAAAGATGCACTGCTCGAGCGACGCGCCCCCGCCGATCACCTTGGTCACGCCGTACTTCTTTTCCATCCTGGCGAGACAGGTTTTGGTGCGCGCCTTGTTTGTGGCCGTGCTGGCTGCCATGGCTTACTTGATTCCCAGCTTCTTGATGATCGACGCCACCGTCTCGCTCGGCTTGGCGCCCACGCTGAGCCAGTACTTGAGGCGGTCGATGTTGAGGTCGTATTTCTGCTCGTCGTTCTTTTCAAAAACGTTGTAGGTGCCGATGTCCTCGATCGAACGGCCGTCGCGCCGCGTGCGCACGTCCATCACCGAAATCCTGTAAAACGGCCGGTTCCGTCGGCCCAGCCTCTTGCACCGAATTTTGACTGCCAAGATAAACTCCTTTCTCAGAGAGATCTACTTGCGCGAACGCGATTGCTTTCTGCGTTTGCGCTCTTTTTTGCGCTTGTCCTTACGTTTTTTTGCGTTCTTCGAGATATTTTTTAACTTGCCGGCCGCACTGAGCTGGCCCAGTGTTTCTTCCTTGTGGCGCGCCATCCCCTTCATGCCGGGCATGACGGCCTTGGCCATCTTGCCCATCATGCCCGAGCCCATCTTTTTCATCATCTGCTGCATCTGGCCGAACTGCTTGATCAGGTCGTTCACGTCGGGCACGGTAACACCCGCGCCGCGCGCGATGCGCCGCTTGCGGCTCATGTTGAAGAGGTCGGGCCGGAGGCGTTCCTCGAGGGTCATCGAGTGGATGATCGCCTCCACCTTGCCCAGTCCCGACTCATCGACACCGGCATCGGCGAACTGCCCTCCCATTCCGCCCGGCAGCTTCTCGAGAAGCCCCTTGAGCGGCCCCATCTTGCGGATTCCCTGAAGCTGAAAAAGAAAGTCCTCAAAGGTGAATTCGGCGCGAAAGAGCTTTTTGGCCTGTTCCTCGGCCGTCTCCTCGTCGATCACCTCGCGCGCCTGCTCCACGAGACTGACCACGTCGCCCATGCCGAGGACGCGCGACGCCATCCGGTCGGGATGAAACTCCTCGAACTCGTTGACCTTTTCGCCCATGCCGACGAACTTGATCGGCTTGCCCGTCACCGCCTTGATCGAAATCGCCGCGCCGCCGCGCGAGTCGCCGTCGAGCTTGGTGAGGATCAGGCCGGAGAGTTCGAGGCGGTCGTTGAATTCCTTGGCCGAGTTCACCGCATCCTGGCCGGTCATGGCGTCGCAGACGAGAATGATCTCGTGCGGTTTTGTGACACGCGTGATCTCGGCGAGCTCCTGCATGAGGGGTTCGTCGATATGGAGGCGGCCGGCCGTGTCGAGAATCACGATATCGCGCCCCTTGGCGCGCGCGAAGCTGACGGCGTTGGCGCAGATCAGCGGCGGCGACAGGCCGTCCTCGTGGTAGACGGGCACGTCGAGCTGCTGGCCGAGTACTTTGAGCTGCTCCACGGCGGCGGGCCGCTGAATGTCGGCCGCCACGAGGAGCGGATTGCGCCCCTTCTTTTTCATGAGGTTGGCGAGCTTGGCGCAGGTCGTCGTCTTACCCGAACCCTGGAGCCCGGCAAGGGCGATGATCGTGGGTGGTGCGGGCGCGAAGGAGATCCCCACACCCTCGGGCCCCATCAACTCGGTGAGCTCATCCTGGAAGATCTTGACGATCATCTGGCCGGGAGTCACCGACTGGATGAGTTCCTCGCCCTCGGCCTTGGCCGAAACTTTCTTGATGAGATCCTTGGCAACCTTGAAGTTGACGTCCGCCTCGAGCAGGGCGGTCCGAATCTCACGCAAACCCTCCTTGATGTTCTCGGCGGTCAGCCGTTTGCGGCCGCTGAACTTCTCAAAGACTTTTTGCAGGGATCCTGATATCGACTCGAACATGAAAGTTTCCGTCTCGTCCGACTGCGGCAGGCTCAAAAAATCGCCTACCCCCAATGTGGCCCTCACAGCAAAAGGGCCGTTAAGTCGCTATTTTCTAACAGTCAACACTCGCGGCACGAGATCAGCTCATCGATCCCGGCCGGAACCATGGAACCGGGTCTTATACCATACCCTCCAGTTCGTTACAAGGCACGAACCGAGGAAATGGGTATCAAATATCGACCTTCAGGCGACAGGTGGAACCGCTCTCAAATCCGCTCGATCCGCGCACCCAGGGCGTTGAGTTTCCGGTCGATCCCCTCGTAGCCCCTGTCGATATGGTAGACACGATGAATCTCGGTCTCGCCGTCGGCCACGAGGCCGGCCAGAACGAGGGCGGCGCTCGCCCGGAGGTCGGACGCCATGACCTGGGCGCCCGAGAGCGCCTCGACGCCATGAACGATCGCTTGATTCCCCTCCTTGCGGATCTCGGCACCGAGCCGATTCAGCTCGGCCACATGGATAAACCGATCGGGATAAATTCTTTCTGTAACGATGGATATGCCATCAGCCAGGGTCATGAGAACCATGGTCTGGGCCTGCAGATCGGTGGGGAATCCAGGAAACGAATGGGTCGAGATGTCGGTGGGCAGGAACTTGTTCCCAGCCTTCACACGCAGCGTCGATCCGATCCTTTCCACCGAAACGCCCGCCGTGTTCATGATGTGGAGAAAGGCCATCATATGATCGGGCTCAGCGCCGATCACATCGACCTGCCGGCCCACGAGTGCACCGGCGATGAGGAAGGTTCCCGCCTCGATCCTGTCGGGAATCACGCTGTAGTCGCAGCCGTGGAGCTCCTTGACACCCTCGATTACGAGCCGGTGCGTTCCGGTCCCCTGAATTCGCGCCCCCATGGCAATAAGAAAACGGGCAAGATCGTCGAGCTCGGGCTCCATGGCGGCGTTCTCGATCACCGTGCGGCCCTCGGCGAGCACGGCGGCCATCAACACATTGGCCGTTCCCAGGACGGTGCTCCCAAAGGTCGACCCTAAAAAGACTTCTGCACCCCTGAGGCGCACCTGGCTCGCCTCCACATAACCGCGGCGCACCTCGAGTTGTGCGCCGAGACTGGAGAGGCCCTTGATATGGAGATCGATCGGTCTCACGCCGAGCACACACCCGCCGGGCATCGACACCCTCGCCGCGCCCCTCTTGGCCAGAAGAGGGCCGAGCACGCAGATCGACGCCCTCATGGTGCTCACCAATTCGTAGGGCGCCGTGCAACACGACTCATCGCTGGCTTTGATCCGGACCGCATCGCCGTCGAAATCAACGGTCATTCCCAGCTCGCCGAGCACGGCCGCCATGGTGCGCACGTCGCGCAGGTCGGGCACATTGCGAACCACCACCTCCTCGTCGGTGAGAAGCGCCGCCGCCATGATGGGAAGCACGGCATTCTTGGCGCCACTGACCTGAATCGAACCCTCGAGAGCCCGCCCTCCGTGAACGATAAATTTGTCCATTCCGCTCCTTTTTCAGCCCGATTCGGGTTATCTCCTGGAGTGGCGTCCCCACCACTCCTTCCACAGTTCGATGCAGCGCGCCTGCTCCTCCTGGGGAGCGTCGCTTTCGAATCCCATATCCTCGTCACTGAGCAGACAGAGGGTGTTGTCCGCCTCGTCGCGCACCGCGGGCTCCGCGTCGGACAGGAGGGGCAGGACGCGATCGAAGGCATCGAGATCTCCGAGATGACCGATAACCTCGAGCGCCTTCGTTCTCACAGCCACATCGTGCCGGAGATAGGGAAGGAACTCCTGCCATTCTTCGATGACATATTCTGTCTGGCGCAAAACGGCGAGAAGGACGGTGACCGTTTCGATCTGTTCCTTCTCGAGAGCAACCTTCATGAGCTTGACGATCGCCTGAATGCCCTTGCGGCCCATGTAACTCAAGGCCAGCGCCGAACGCCGCTGAACGGCCGCGTCGCCGTTGACGATGAGCTCGATCAGGTCATCCATCACCGCCTCGCCCTTGCGGGCCAGCGCGCCGAGCGACTGCTTGAGCAGTTCCGGCCCCTCCGCCGGGGGCGTGCCGCTCCCACAGCCCGACGACGCACACCCCCCGCCCTTCTGCGCCGCCTTGACGTGAGCGAGGAGCTTCTCGGCTGCCTTGTCCCCGTAAGGGGGCGGAACGACCAGGCCGAGGCCCTCGATGTCGACGTTCGGTTCGTCGCTGGCGAGCGTGTAGGGAATCTGCCATTGCTTGAGACAGGCCTCCATCCCCTCGAGCTCTTCCTCGGATTGGGCCGAAAAAACGACCTTTCCCGGTCCTTCTCCAGTGGAAGGAATATCGTCGAGCGATGCGACGAGCGAAACGCCGCAATCGAAACACTGGGTGACTTTATCTTCGTATTCTTCGCGGCATTGGGGACAAATCGGCATAAAAAATCCTCTCAGAATCGTGTACTCAGTTCTACTTCCCCACGAGCCGGCCGAGGGGTCGGCCACCGATGACATGCAGGTGGAGATGAAACACTTCCTGGCCGCCATCGCTGTTACAGTTCATGATCATCCGGTAGCCCGAGTCGGCGATACCGGCATCGGCCGCCAGGCGGCGACCGGCGAGAATCATGTCTCCCACGAGGTTCCCATCATCGTCGCCGAGATCGTTGAGAGTTGCAATATGGCGCCGCGGGATGACCAGAATGTGGAAAGGCGCAGACGGATTTATGTCCTTGAATGACACAACTCTTTCATTTTCAAAGAGTTTCGTTGTCGGAATTTCGCCCGACACAATCTTGCAGAAGAGGCAGCTCTTATCCTGTTCCATGATCGACTCCGTCTTTCAAACCGATCTCCGCTCCCCGCGGGGTCGCCAAAATCGTCTGGCGAGGTCGCCAAATTCGTCTGGCGAGGTCGCCAAATTCGTACCGTGAGTTCACTGCTTTTGGGGGGGTTGATTTCTGTCCTTTTTTTGTTAGTCTTTGACCTTTGCACTGCGCCCGAATTCGGCTGAGGTGCCGCATCGACTCGATCGAGGGCCACGCGGTGTCTCGAATCGTAACAAGAAGCGTCTCGATGCGCATCAAGAAGACGGTATTGTAATGAACAAGGAGTCTATTTTGAATCCTGATATCGGCGACACTGCCACGAAAACCGGTGCCATGGTTGAGGACGAGCCCCAGAGAGACGAACTCGATCACGGACAGGCCGCGATTAGTGCCCTGAACAGGGGACCGAACACTCTCGAGGATATCAACGAGCTGAGAAACGCGGTCTACGCAAATCCCGAATCATGGGACAAATTCGACAGATTCGTTCGCGAACAGCTCACCGAGGCGGACAGCGACTACGAAGAGAAACACGCCATCGGTCTCGCCCTGCTCGGCCATTACGACCGGGCCGAGGAGGAACTCGAGCGTCTCAACCAGACTCCGATCGTGGGATGCCTGCTGGCGCGCATCTACCTCGAAACCGACCGGGAAGTCAAAGCGGTCGCCCTGCTCAGGAAAATTCACGACCGCGTCCCCGAGGTTCCCGACTACCACATTCTTCTCTGCCGTGCCCTCGAGGCAGAGGGCGAAGTGGATGCCTTTCTGCGCGAATTGGAAATCATCGAACAAAAATATCCCAACAATCCCGAAACGCTCTATCTCAAGGGCCGCTCGATGGAACGGGAAGGCGAATATGAAGCGGCCAAAAGACTCTATCAAGAGGTCCTCGACAAGGTGCCCAATCACGGCCCCTCCCTCTTCCGCCTTGCGCTCCGCTCCGACCTGGATAACGATGACGACGAGGCCGTCGACTATTACAACCGGGCGATCTCGACGGGTGTCCCCAATGTTGCCGCCGTGATGAATCTCGGCGTTCTCTACGAAGACCGCGAGCAGTACGACGAGGCGGTCCAGTGCTTCGAGACGGTCGTCACCTACTACCCCAACGACAGCCGGGCGCGGAAGTATCTCGAGGATGCCAGGGCGAGCCTCAGAATGTACTACGACGAGGAAAAGGAACGCAAAGAGGACAAGCAGAGCCAGATCCTCAAGATCCCCGTCTCCGACTTCGAGCTTTCCGTCAGAAGCCGGAACTGCCTCGCCAAGATGAACATCCAGAGCCTGGGCGATCTGATCAAGAGGACCGAGGCCGAGCTTCTCGCCTTCAAGAACTTCGGCGAAACCTCGCTGATGGAGATCAAGGAGATCCTCTCGTCCAAGGGCTTGCGCCTCGGCATGATCACCGCCGAAGGCGAAGAGCTTCCCGCACTGCCCGACCCGGCGGAGACGAACGCCGTCAACGATCTGATCCTCAACAAGCCGATCTCCGATCTCGACCTGTCGGTCCGTTCGCGGAGCTGCCTCGGTGCGCTCAGCATTCAGACCCTCGGCCATCTGGCGGCAACGAGCGAACAGATTCTCATGAGCCAGAAGAATTTCGGACAGACATCGCTCAACGAGATTCGCAAGAAACTCGCCGACTACGGCCTGTCTCTCAAGGTATAGAGCCGGCTGCTCGAGGAATATTGAGGCGGTTGCTCAAGGGATATTGAGGCGGTTGCTCAAGGGATATTGAGGCCAAATGCTCGATTCGATCACCGGCGAAGTCGTCAGGAAGGATGCCACCTCTGTCGTGCTCCGCACGGGGGGCGTGGCGTTCCGCCTCGATGTGCCGGCGCGCACGCTCGACAACCTGCCTCAAAGCGGTGAGGTCACCCTCTACTCCCATCTCACCCTACGCGACGAGAACCTGAAACTCTTCGGTTTTGAATCGCTATTCGAACGGGAAGTTTTCTGGAAGCTCACCTCCGTGGCCGGCGTGGGCGGCGCCATTGCCCTCGTCATCCTCTCGGGCAGCACACCCGACGAGGTGATCGACGCGATCGTGTCGGAGAAACACCTCATCTTCCAGCAGGCCAAGGGCGTGGGCGCAAAAACGGCAAAGAGGATCGTCCTCGAACTCAAGGGCAAGGTTGAGGAGATGGGGATCGCCGCCGGATCGGGGGGCGTGGCCAGTGCGTCCCATGCGGTATCGGTCGGCCAGGATCTTCTCGCCGCCCTCGTCACTCTTGGCTTCTCCCAGTCCCAGGCGCGCGACGCTGCGGCGCGGGCGCTGGCCGACCATCCCGACGAGGAGGATCTCGAGGCGTTGATCAAGGCGTCTCTGGCGTCGATGGGCGGTTGAGGGCCTTGAAGACATAGACGAGATCGGCCGCTCCTTCAGCGTCGGGCCGCTCCCCGCAGAACCCGCCAAAGAGCCCGGTCATTTCCAGATCCGCCAGGCGTCCGGCCGTCTCGATCTCCTCGGAGGTGTGTGGATAGAGCCGGAAACGATCGATTTTGCGCGTCCACCCCTTCCGTTCATCGGGCGAAAGGGAGACGAAGATCACCTCCCATGGATCACCGCCTCGCGGCACGAAACCTTTGAGGAGTAGAGATCCATCGTCCAGACAGCGGACCGGCCCCCAGGGTTCGTCATCGCGCTTGGCCAGCATGAGAAAATTGATCGTGTGGAGCACGAGCACTCCGCCGGGAGACAAAAGGCCCGAAAGGTTCGACAGGGCGCGGGGCAGTTCGTCACCGTCGACGAGGGCGATTGAATTTCCCACGCACACGATGCCGTCGAATCGCTCCCCTTTTGTGAGGGAATGGCCGTCGAGATCGGAGAAGGACGCCTCGATCCAGTCGATCTCGACCTCCTCGGCACGCGCCGCCTCACGCGCCTTGTCGAGCAGCCTCCTGTCCGGATCGATTCCGGTGAGGCGAAAACCGAGCTGCCCGAGGGCGACGGCATGCCGGCCGCTGCCGCAGGCGACGTCGGCCACGCGTCTAGCGCCCCCGGCGGCGAGAACCTTTTGTAAAAAAGGAATCTCCCGCGCCAGCCGCCGTTGCCAATCAATGTAGAGATCGAAAACGTCGCTGGCGCGGGAGAAATTCATGTCAAGAGTCTATCACGCTTAAGGCTGAACCTCAACATCCTCGACGAGGCTCAAAACGAACTGGCCCGTGGCGCCGGCCCGATCGTCCATCGCCGCCTGGAAGAAGACCTCCCTGCCGATCCATGCGGGATCGTTCGGCACGGTGATCCATATGTTGCGCACGCCCGCGGGCGGGATCTGTTTGATGAACAGCGTGTTGATCGGCGCCGCGATCTCGAGCGTTCCGAGCCAGGGAATGTTGTGGCTCCCGCGGCTGAAGGAGTATGCCAGTGCGGCCACCTCGCCGGGAACACCGCTCGTGGAGACCCGGACCGTCTCGCCGATGCTCGGCTTCTGCTTGTCGACCTCCACGTTGACCAGAAGGCGCAGGGCGGCGTCGAAGACCTGGACCTTGCCGCTGCCGTAGCGCGAGTCCTTGCCGGTCGGCCCCTTGTCCTCGGCCGTTTCCTGAAGCGCCTGCGAGATCTTGCGCGGCGACGCATGCTCGTTGGTGGCGATCAGGAGACAGAGAGCGCCGCCCAGATGGGGCGTGGCGGCCGATGTGCCGCCAAAGCTCGAATTGTATCCCCCACCGATATCGGTGGTGACCACGTTGGTGTAGGTGCAGATATCGGGTTTGAGCAGTCCTGCCATGGGGCCGCTCCACCCGCCGTAGGGATAGTCCCAGTACGCGGGGTCCTGGCTATGGCCGTAGCCGGGGTCGTAGATTGTCATGTCTTCCCACGCCGACGGTCCCTGGCCGGAGTAAGTGTAAAGGCTCTCATCGAGTTCGACGCCCGCGCAGCCGAGCACCGATGAGGTGCCGCCCACGACCTGATCGGGATGGATCCACGGTCCGGGGCAGTTGCCGGGTGTCGAGATATTGAAGGGGATCGGGAAACCGCTCGTGTCATTGCCCTGATTGCCGATCGAGTTGGCATGGATCACGCCGGCGATCAGCTCGTTGACGCAGTTCAGGCGGAACATGTGATAGTCGGGATCGTGAATGCCCCACTTGTAGGAGTAGCTCGACGTGATGGCGTTGCAAC
>Ga0180429_10001477_pt1 | contig 19938 bp, 13 predicted proteins | sample SS_ome_FD_132428 | JGI IMG/M metagenome (GOLD analysis project Ga0180429, IMG submission 132428) | Hypersaline lake sediment archaeal communities from the Salton Sea, California, USA - SS_1_S_1 metaG | ecosystem: Environmental > Aquatic > Non-marine Saline and Alkaline > Hypersaline > Sediment ...
ACTTCACCATCCATGATCATATTGAATCCTTTTATGGAGTCTTCAATGTCCACAAATACGCCTGGGATTCCTGTGAACTGCTCAGCCACATGGAAGGGCTGCGACAGAAAACGTGAAACGCGCCTGGCCCTGTGAACAACCAGCTTATCCTCTTCGGAGAGTTCATCCATACCCAGGATGGCAATGATGTCCTGGAGCTCGTTGTAACGCTGCAGCAATTCTTTAATCCGTTGTGCAGTATTATAGTGTTCATCACCCACAATGTCTGCTTTCAGAATTCTGGATGTTGAATCCAGCGGATCAACAGCAGGATAGATACCAAGGGAGGCGATCTTCCTGCTTAATACCGTCTGGGCATCCAGGTGAGCAAAGGTAGTGGCCGGTGCCGGGTCGGTGAGGTCATCGGCAGGCACATAAATGGCCTGGATGGAGGTAATGGACCCCCTTTTGGTGGAGGTAATACGTTCCTGCATAAAACCCATTTCGGTGGCCAGCGTAGGCTGGTATCCCACTGCCGATGGCATTCGACCCAGCAGTGCACTTACCTCTGAACCAGCCTGGGTAAAACGGAAAATGTTATCTACAAGGAACAGAATATCCTTGCCACCACTTTCCTCGTCTCCGTCACGAAACGATTCAGCCACGGTAAGCCCCGAGAGGGCAACAGTAGCACGGGCTCCGGGAGGTTCATTCATCTGTCCGAACACCAGGGTGGCCTGGGACTTTTCAAGCTCTTCGTGATCGATTTTATCCAGATCCCATGAACCCTCCTCCATGCTTTTCTCAAATTCTTTTCCATATTTGATTACACCGGATTCGATCATTTCACGAAGCAGGTCATTTCCTTCCCTGGTCCGCTCTCCCACACCTGCAAAAACGGATGTGCCTTCGTATTTTTTTACGATGTTATTGATCAATTCCATGATAATCACAGTCTTTCCCACACCGGCACCACCAAACAAGCCGATTTTTCCGCCCTTTGAATAAGGCTCCAGCAGGTCAATCACTTTGATACCTGTAAAGAGCACTTCAGTTTCAGTGGAAAGTTGCTCATATTTCGGTGGATGATTATGAACCTGGTATCCCTGGCTGGAATCTACCTTACCGATGCCGTCAATTGCTTCTCCAACGACGTTCAACAGCCGTCCCTTCACATTTTCCCCTCGGGGCATCTTAATGGCTTCACCGGTTGCCACCACCTTCATTCCGCGCTGGAGACCATCAGTGGAGTCCATTGCGATGGTTCTGACCGTATGTTCACCGACGTGTTGCTGAACCTCAATGACCAGTTTCTGGTTATTGTCACGTTCAATTTCAAGTGCTTCGTAAATGCTGGGGAGTTTATCTCCTGTCTCTTCAAAACTTACATCAACTACAGGACCAATTACCTGTATGATTTCACCAATCATATTTGCCATTCGTGGAAAGCTGTTTTATGCGATATAAAATATTATTTTCGAAGCACAAATTTAGTACTTTTTTAATGTGAATTACTGTATTTGCTTAGAAAGTTGACCCCCTTTTTTTAAGCGGAATTATTGCAATTATTTGAAACCGGAACCCGTTATTCTTCGTAGAATAGAGTTCTAAACCCGAATCAAGTGAGAATTTCCCGATTCTTTAGATTTTCTGTGTTACTGATTGGCTTGTTTGTGGTGACCTGTATGCTTGGCTACAGCCAGATACACAGGATTGGTGCAGGTCTTGCATTTTCCACGGGTACGGATTTTAATTATGGGGAAACCGGAAACCCGGGATTTATGATAAAGACTTGGGTTCCACTGAATAAGGCCAGTACTTTCCATGTTGTGCCATCGGTAACAGCCTATAACAGGTACAAGGTGGAAACGGGATATTCCATTTTAACCAATTTGATGTTCCAGGGAGATTTGGATTTTCAATACAACTTTTTCCAGGAGGGAAATGTGAAAGCTATTGCTTTTGCAGGAGGGGATTTCATGTATCTGAATTCGAATTTCGAGCCCCTTATCGTCACGGGAAATGAGACAATAACAGATACGGCGGACTTTGCGGTCGGTGGAAATCTGGGAATGGCACTGGAACTTAGAATGGCACCCAAGTGGGATTTTAATATCAGCGGGAAGTACATTTTTTCTCAGTATTCCCAGTTCGTTATTTCAGTGCAGGCAGTCTATTACTTTAAAAGTAGGAGAAGGTCCTACCGGAGATGATTTTTTATATCTTTAGTCACTATATATTGAGTATTAACATGTTTCAGAATCGATAATGTTATGGCAAGCTTAAGTTTTTTACTTGGGATGATCCCCGGGACCGAGAAGGTGGAAACAGCAGATGATCAACTAAGGGCAGATTATAAAGCATTTAAGGATTATGAGAGTTCAGATGAACTGAAGCACTACCTGGATCTTGAAAAGGAGGTGAAATCCAATGCTTTCAAAGTGCGGAAGAAAAAGATGAAGAAGGCTGACTACAAAGATTCTGAAGAATTTCAGAAAGAAACCGAATACCAGGTGCTGAAAAAATCGGAAAAGGTAGTCTGGTTTTACAAGACAAAGAAGAAATATCCCTTCAAAGAGATTGAAAGATGGGATCTGACCTTTGATGAAAAGTTCAACAGCGGCAAACTGGATGATTCCAAATGGATGACTCAGAATCACTGGGGTGAGCAGAGTATGAATGAGCCCTATGCCATGGAAGATGATAAGAGTTTTCCAAGCAATGGTGATAACATTGAGTTTTATGACAATAAGGCCAGGATTGTTACCAAGGCGGAAAAAGCTGAGGGTTTGGTATGGAGATCTGAGCAGGGCTTTGTTAGGGAGGATTTTGATTTTACTTCGGGAATGATCAGCACCGCCAAAAGTTTCAAGCAGAAATATGGCGTTTTCAATGCCAAGATTAAGATGGCAGGAGGATCGGTGGCCCAGGCTTTCTGGATGGTTTCCGAGACCATGCTGCCCCATATTGATGTGGCTCGTTATGAAAACGGCAAGCTTTATTCCAATTATTTCTGGGGAGGAGGAAGTCCTCATAAATCCCTTTCAAAAACCGGTGGTGCCAAGTATGCAGATGAGTATTTCATTTACACCCTGGAATGGACTCCCAACAAACTGACCTGGAAGATTAATGGCAAGGTGTTTAAAACCCAGACCTCGGGAGTCCCCCAGGAAGAGATGCATATTAACTTCTCATCCAACTTGAAAAAAGATGCTTCGGAAGACGGACTTCCCTCGGCCATGGAGATCGATTGGGTGCGGGTGTATAAGCTTAAGGAAAAGTAAGAGCAGCAAGCAGCAAAAATAAAAGAAACCCTGTTCACAATTGTGGGCAGGGTTTTTGTATTTTGCAAAAAAAGAGATCATGAAAAGCCTTCTATTTAGTTTAAGTTTGTTTATGCTATTTTCTGCAACATCTGGTCAGGACCGGATTACGGGTGAAACCTTTGCCACCCGGTCCGAAGTCATTGCCGCACATGGCATGGCCTGTACGAGTCAGCCACTGGCTACACAGGTGGCACTTGATGTATTAAAAGCAGGGGGAAATGCCATTGATGCAGCCATTGCAGCCAATGCGCTACTGGGACTGGTTGAGCCCACAGGAAATGGGGTGGGAGGTGATTTATTTGCCATCGTCTGGGATGCTGAAACGAAAAAGTTATACGGACTGAACGCCAGCGGCCGATCGCCACGTTCATTAAGCATCGATTACTTCAGGGAGAAGGGATATGAGAAGATACCGGCCTTCGGGCCACTTCCGGTCTCCGTGCCCGGATGTGTGGACGGATGGTTTGAATTGCATAAGCGCTTTGGGAAGATGAGTATGGAAAAGATTCTGCAGCCTGCCATCACCTATGCCAGGGAAGGATTCCCGCTTAGTGAGGTGATCGCCTACTACTGGGCAGGGAACGCCAGGTCGCTGAGCAGGTATCCCAATGTTAGTGAGGTATATATGCCCGGGGGAAAAGCTCCGGCAAAGGGAGAGATTTTTAAAAATCCTTACCTGGCCTCTACCCTTGAACTAATTGCCGAGGGTGGCAGGGATGCTTTCTACAAGGGGGAGATTGCCAGGACCATTGATACTTTTATGAAGGAACAGGGTGGCTTCCTCACCTATGAGGACCTGGCCAGCCATAGTTCAGAGTGGGTTGAACCGGTAAGCAGCAATTATCGTGGTTACGACGTGTGGGAGCTGCCCCCCAATGGTCAGGGCATTGCGGCCCTGCAGATATTAAATATTCTGGAGCAATTTGATATTGCTGCCATGGGTTTTGGAAGCAGTGAATATATTCATCATTTTGTGGAGGCCAAGAAACTGGCCTTCGAGGACAGAGCCAGCTACTACGCCGATCCTGCCTTCAACAAGCTACCTGTGGAAGAGCTGATTTCCAAGGAGTATGCTGTAAAAAGAGCAGCGCTGATCAGGCCTGAGAGGGCCTCCCGCAACCTGGATGCAGGGGAAATGGAACACGGCAATACCATTTATCTCACGGTGGCCGATGAACACGGGAATATGGTTTCACTTATTCAGAGCAATTTTCGGGGACTTGGATCAGGGATGTGTCCCCCCGGGCTTGGCTTTATCCTGCAGGACCGGGGGGAGTTGTTCTCCCTGGAGGATGGGCACTACAATGTCTATGAGCCGGGCAAGCGTCCGTTTCACACCATTATTCCGGCCTTTATTACAAAGGATGGGAAACCCTTTATGAGTTTTGGTTTGATGGGTGGATCCATGCAGCCCCAGGGCCATGCCCAGATAGTGGTTAATATGCTTGATTTCGGGATGAACCTGCAGGAGGCTGGAGATGCTCCCCGGATTCGGCACGACGGCTCTTCCCAACCCACAGGTTCAAAAATGACTGATGGCGGTGTGGTAAATCTGGAGTCTGGGATCCCCTATGAAAGTATACGGGAATTGATGAAGCGCGGACATCAGATTAAGAGTTCCCATGGTGGGTTTGGTGGATACCAGGCCATCATGTGGGATGAAAAGAACGGGGTCTACTATGGAGCTTCAGAATCCAGGAAAGACGGGCATGCAGCCGGGTATTAGCGACCTGCAGAGTCTTAGAAAGGCCAGAAACGGGGGATGACCAGCAGGGAAATGATAAAGGCCAGGATATTGAGTGGTAATCCGATTTTCCAGTAGTCACTGAATTTGTAGTTGCCGATGCTCTGAACAATCAGGTTGGTCTGGTAGCCGATGGGGGTGGAAAAGCTCGCAGAAGCAGCAATACAGATGGTAATAAAGAAAGGCCTGGGATCCACTCCAAGTTGAGTGGCTGCCGCATATGCAATGGGGAAGGTGATGGCTGCAGCGGCATTGTTGGTAATGATTTCGGTGAATACATTGGTGATGATGAAGATGGCAGCTAAAACCCCCAGTGGGCCAAATCCCTTGGAAATATTGATGGTGCTGCGGGCAATGAAATCAGCGGCCCCTGAATTCTGAAGGGCCCGGCTTATCCCGATGGCACATGCGATGGTAATAAGCACATCCCAGTTTATGGGTTTGGTGTATCTTTTTGCTGAGAATATTTTCATCAGGGCCATAAGTACCACTGTGACGGCGGCAAAAAAGAACATATCAAACTGATTCTTTCCCGGAGTGGGTATAAATTGTCCGGCCGTGGCGCCTGCAATCATCAGAAATACAAGAATCATGGCGATCCACCTTCTTCGCCGATCTTTGCTATCGTCCATTTCACCAATCTCGGAGGCCATGTAAAAGACCCTTGATTCGCCCCAGTACCTGGTGAAATCTTCAGTGGTAAGCAGCATCAGGTTATCCCCGGCCTTTAGTTCATGGTTCTTCAGATCGGTTGTAATTCGCTCCCCATTGCGATGCACAGCCATGACCACTGCGTTGTAGTGTCCGAAGAAATCGAACTCCCCAAGGGTGCGCTGAATTCCAGGGAAGCGAGGAGCAATAACCACTTCCACCTGGCGCAGGGAGTTTTTATGAAAATCCGGAGCCACGTGGTCCAGGGCTCTCATCTTCACCTCGGTGGCCTGGGTCAGGTAGCCCACATTCTCCGAGCTTCCGGCAACAATCAATTGGTCATCTGCCTGCAGGAGGAAAGGCGAATTTGAGATGCGTATATGTTTTCCGTCCCTGATAACTGTGCGAACGGTAAATTCATTGAGACCGGGCAGGCGACGTTTCTCAATCTCTTTACCGATCAGGTTTGAGTTTTTCGGCAGATACAGGTCAAAATTATATTCCCGGGTATCATTGGGGAAACTGAACCTTGGTATCTTCTCACCTGGCAATAACCGGTTTGAGAAAATATTCATGTAGAGAAATCCGAAAAAGAAAATGAACAGGCCCACTTTTGCCAGCTCAAACATTCCAAGGCCGGCAATTCCCCTGTCAAGCATCATACCATGAACCAGCAGGTTGGTGGATGTGCCGATCAGGGTACAGGTGCCACCAAAAATGGTGGCATAGGAAAGGGGAATGAGAAACTTCTGAGATGGTAGGCTCAGCTTATCGGCCCATTTTTTCAGCATGGGTCCAAAAATGATGACCACCGGAGTATTATTTAAAAATGCTGAAATAGCCGCTACCGGAATCATTATCTGCATTAACAAGCGAGGAATGGGTTTCCTTTTTTTTGGAAGGATGACCCTGCCAATCCGGTTAAGGACTCCTGATTCCTTCACCCCTTCACTGACCAGAAACAGCAGAGCAACCGTTATCATTCCCTTGTTGGAGAAGCCCGATAGCGCCTCTTCTGCAGTTACAATATCGGTAATCAGAAAAATAACCAGGGCCGAGAAGAGGACTAAACCGGGACGCATTACTTCCCGGATCAGGGCGACAATCATCACCAGAATTACTCCAAGGGCTATATAGGATGAGATTGTCATGCTTAATTACTTAGGTCCGACCAATCGGGTAATGGCCGTATATCCGGTAAGCGACCATAAATAAGATCGTCCAATTTAATGGCCATATGCCGGAAAAGCAAATTATTTTTTATACCCCATCTGATGAAACGATGGAAATGGTTATCGGGGTGACTGTACGGACAGGCTGTAATACATCTTCCACAATCGGTGCCTGAAGTGGTCCAGAAGTGATAGCAGCGTTCAGAATTTATCTGCCAGCGCTCTTTATCTTCGATGATTTCACGCGGACCGTCGGGGATGGCCGCTGATGGACAAACCCGGGCACATTTTTTACAGAGGTGACAAAAATGAAGGGTGGTTCTGTCGGGCCGGGCAGGCGTATGCGAAACAGGCATGTTGGTAGTAACTACTGCGATTCTCACCCGCGGACCAAGGCGGGGGGTCATCAGAAGCCCCATTCTTCCAATGGTACCCAATCCGGCATCCACAGCCACGAGGGGACAAATCACCTCGTAGTTTCCATCAATATGTGCGGTGGCTTCATATCCAAGCTGCCTGATCCAGGCTGCCAGTTTCACGGCAAGCACTCCCGATTGAAGATACTGTTCGGAGGACTCCATTACGGTGGTGCCCTTTGGAGCAGATTGCATCATCCGGTGATCCATTTCAACGGTGAGGGCAATGGCGTGCTTATGTCTGAGATGGAGGGGTGATCCGGATTCAGGTCCTCTGCCTTTGTGCGAGTACAGGTGATATTCATTTAAACTGGTAAATCCCACGCTGTGGGCACCTGTTCTTTTTAACCAGTGCGAGATGAACCGGGCTGTAAGATCAGGTTTCACCTGTACAGGTTTTTTAGATGGCCTTTCAGATAATCCGGCAAAATCGGGTTTTAAGCCATGGATCAATCCTCCCAGGTACTCTATCACTTCAAAGTTTGCTTCTGCTGCAGCATAGGTGCCAGGATGGTAATACCTGGACTTAGTTCCCAGCAGTCCGGCTGCATTTCTTGCTTGCTCATCGGCTTCGAGAAACTCTGGGTGCAGCTGATAATAGGAATTATAAGCCTCACTTCCGGGAACCAGCAACCTTCTTGAGAGCACCACATCGGCTTCATGTATTCTCCTCTCCGGGCGAGCCAGTACAAAGGAGCGGGCCCCTTTAAATGGGAGAAAAAAAAGAAGCCCCGTACCCCCAAGGATGCAGAGAAGAATAAGAAATAGATTCATCGGGTTGAGTCTCTATGCTGCAATAGTAAAAAAAAATAGTTAATTTGACCCTACTCCACTGAAAAGAGGATCTATGAAAGGCTTCAGGTATTTGCTCATCCTGGTGTTTGTTGTATTATCTGTGTCCGCTTTGTTTGCCCAGCAGGGGTTTACCAATGAAACCAGGGCCCTGTTAATTTTGGATATCTCCAAATATATTCGCTTTGATGATGAACATCAGGCCCGCAATGAGTTTCAGATTACGCTACTGGACAAGGACTCAAATCTTTTTTTTGATCTGGATGAGCTGGCAAAGACCAGAAAGGAGATCCAGGGCAAACCCATACGCATACAAGTCTGTACGGAAATTGAAAAGCTTGAGCCGGGACAGGTTGTGTTTTTAAACAGGGTGGATGAATTCAGGATTGAAGAAGTCATTGAAAAAATCGCCGGAAACCATACCCTTCTGATTTCTGAGGGATATCCATTTCGCTCGTCCATGATCAATTTTGTTGTCATAGAAGGTGAACCCCGTTTTGAGGCCAATGAGGAGTTAATGAGCCGGGAGGGGCTTTTTGTGGATGAATTGTTCCTGGCCCAGGCCATTAAAACCAGGGAAGACTGGGAGGCGCTGTACGAGGTGACGGAAGATGAACTGAAAATCGAGAAAAGCATCACAGAGCAGCAATACCAGTTGATTGAGCAGCAGCAGGATCAGATACGTGATCAGGAATTGTTGATCCGTGATAACAGGCAGACGCTAGAGGAGTTGAGAAGTGAAATTGAGATCAGAGAAGCTGATATTGATCAGAAAACCAGGGTGCTTGAAATCCAGGGGCAAAAAATTGAAGCGCAGAGTCTGACCATTGAAGATCAGATGAAAGAGGTGAAAGAACAGCAACAGGTACTGACAGAGCAGGAGCAACGTATTAGCTTTAAAGAGGCCACAATTTCGCAGAAAGAAATAGAGATCAGAAAACAGGATGAAAAAATCTTAGTGCAGGCAGAGGCCATCCAGAAACAAAAGATCATCATACTGGCAGTTGCCCTGGCCCTGCTTCTGGTGTTCGGACTGGTCTATTTTATCTGGAGGAATTACCGGAATAAGAAGAAGGCCAATATTCTCCTGCAGGCCCAGAGGGATCAGATTGCTTATCAAAAGAAGCATATTACCGATAGCATCGAGTATGCAAAGATGATACAGACCGCCATTCTCCCTTCCATGGAACTCTTCTCTCAACACCTGGAGCATTTTGTGGTTTTCAAGCCCAGGGATATCGTGAGCGGGGATTTCTACTGGGCGGAAGAGATGGATGGGAAGTACCTGATTGTTACGGCCGACTGTACAGGCCATGGAGTTCCCGGGGCATTTATGAGTATGCTGGGGATCAGCTTGTTAAATGAACTTATTATCTCAAAGGAGATTATCAGGCCGGATGAGATCCTGAATAAACTGAGAGATAAAATCGTGGAAGCATTGAAGCAGGAAAGCAGCAGCATTATCAGAGACGGAATGGATATGACCATCTGTCTGTTTGACAGGAAAACACTCCAGTTGCAGTTCAGTGGAGCCAATAATCCGCTCTATGTGGTTTCTGAGGGCCAGCTCACACAGATACGGGGAGATAAGATGCCTGTTGCCATACACGATATCATTGAACCCTTTACCTTACATAAAATTCAATTGAAAAAGGGGGATGCCTTTTATACCTTTTCTGATGGCTTTGCCGACCAGTTTGGTGGTCCGCACAGAAAGAAGTTTCTGGCTAAGAATTTCAGAAAACTCCTGCTATCCATACAGGATTTATCCATGATCGAGCAGGGGAACCGGCTGGATGAAGTTTTTACTAATTACAGGAAAGAAGTAGAACAGGTAGACGATGTGGTGGTTATCGGGGTGAAAGCCTAATAACAATCCCAGTAAGTGGTGACTCCGTTAATGGTTACCGGTGATGCATCTTCCTTTTCTTTTAGTTCATCTCCGCAAAAAGGCAGAGGGGTACCGTAAGTAATATTGCCTTGCGCATCCTCTGTGACCAGTTCGCAGGTCCCGCACTCCTCAATGATATCGCAGGCAGGTATAACTGCCATGGCCATGACAAGCACTGCTGAAATCAGGATATTTCTCTTTTTCATGTTGTTTAAATGCTTATTCTGCAAAAATACAATAAGATGCAGGTAAATTCAATGATATATACGAATCATTTCATCAAAAGGTTCGTGTGATTTCATCCTTATTACTAATTTCGATAATAGATTCTTTATTTTCTTATCAGGTGGCTAAGCGAAAAGTAAAAATCCTCAGAATCGGAGGGTGGATCATGGTCGGGATTGTGTCTTTGGTTCTGCTCATAACCCTGGTCTTTTACCTTGGGCGTGGATATTTCATGAAGCGGGCCGTAAGCTATATAAATGAACAACAGGCCGGAGAGGTTCGGATGGACCAGATGAACCTGATTCCCTTCCTGAATTTCCCTGACATCACATTAAGCCTGCAGGATGTGAAATTCTATGAGCAGGAGGTGGGCGCCGATACCAGTGGTTTGGAGCCCATCCTTTCTCTTGGTGAGATTGGGGTCAGACTGGACCTGATAGAATTGATCAAAGGAGGAATCAAGGTATCGGAAGCCAGACTGGAAGATGGCTTTGTCCACATAGAGGTTTACGCAGATTCCATCAGCAACCTGGAGCATGCTCTGGGCATCCGTTTCGGTGAGGACAGCGAAAAAGACACGATCCAGAAGACATCCTCCCTGAGCATTGACCTGGATAAGATTGAGCTTTTAAATGTTCGGGCCCGGATGGATAACCGTCTTACTGAAGAGTATCTGGACCTGGAAGTAAACAGGCTGGAAAGCAGTTTTAGTTATCTTCCCGGGCAGATTCGGGCTGGAGTTGAAGTTGATATTTATATGAATATGATTAAATATCAGACCATCAATGATCAAATAGATAAACATATTAAATTAAAAGGAGGCCTTGTTCTTGATCCTCTGACCCATTGGCTGGAGCTTGAGCCAAGTAGTTTAAATGTGTCTGGACTGGATTTTGAAACCTGGGGAAATGTTGACCTGAAGGCCACCCCCCGTATCGATCTTGCATATACAGCCACTAATGAAGGGCTGGAACTTCTGAACTTCCTCTTTATGGGGATATTGAACCTGGATGAAATTGAACAAATTGGCGGAGGAAGCATTCATTTGAACGGAAGCGTACAGGGATATATGGGCGATGATCAACTTCCTATGATCCGGGTGAACGGGGAGGCCAAAGATCTGGGCTTCCGAATTAAGCCTGTGAACAGGGATGTGACCGGCATTTCATTTCGCCTGTTTGCAAGCAATGGGAGGAACAGTGATCTAAGTGAGGGCGTCCTGGATATAAAGGAATTCACTGCACAGTTTCCTGAAGGGAACATATATGCCAATCTTACAGCAAGTAATGTACAGTCACCAGAACTAGATATTGAGGTGGATTGCGAGCTTAAGCTCCTGGGTCTGGAAGAGATGTTTAAGCTGGAAACGCTGAGTGGCCTCTCAGGATCGGTGGCTCTTCGGGGAGGGATCAGCGGGAATGTCAACAGGGAATCCGGAAGCTTTTTGAATGAGAAAGGATCATTGAAAGCGCATTTGGAGGAGGTTTCTATGGTGATCAGGCGTGATAGCCTGAGCCGGGACAGCCTTTCGAATATTTCCGGTGAACTGGTTCTGCATGATACAATCATCGAGTCGGAGAACCTGTCGATGGATGTTAATGGGAACCATTTTGATATTGGCATCTTCTCGGAGAACCTCCTGCTTTACCTTCTCGATTATGACAGGGATCTGGCTGCAGGAATCTCCATTGCATCGGAACAATTTAATCCGGTCACCCTTCTTCAGGACAGCTCGATTTCAAATAGCCTGGGAGACGAGGTCAATGATTTTTATTTTAGTGCGGGGGTGCAAATCCACAAGGATGAACTGGACAACATGCTGGATCATGACTCCATTCCGCAAGTGGATCTTGTCCTGGATAGTTTTGGGGTTTCCATTCCAATGATCGCAGAAATATCCAGGGTTGGTGCCTTACTGTCCTTTGGCAGGGATACGATTGCCCTGCACCGACTGGATGGAACCATCGGAGAGAGTTCAATTAGTCTGGAGGGAGTATTAGCCAATTACGGAACCCTCGCTCAAGGGGATTCAGGAGAGCATGTGACACTGGATTTCGCCATATCTTCCGACCGGATGAGAGCCGAAGATCTCCTGACCATTAATGATGAGTTCCTGCTACCGGAAAGATTCAGTTCTGAGTACCTTGAAAACTTCAGAATGGCCGGTAGGCTTGAGGCTCCTGCAGCAGGCCTGGTTCATGATAGTGTATCCCTTGATTTTGCTATTGATATAGAAGATCTTGGCTGGAATTTCAGATACTACCCGGAAGTCTTTAAGGATTTTCTGATTCAGGTGAAGCGCGAAGGAGACCTGCTGCTGATAGATAATTTTCAGGGCAGCATTGGAGAGAATAATATGAACTTATCCGCATCCATTGGAAATTTTACCGATTCACTGGTGGAAAATATGTATGGAGGTATTGAATTGTATTCCGACCTGCTAGACTTCAATCAGCTGCTGAATTACCAGCAACCAGAGGAGGCCGAAGCGCTTAACGGTCCGGATAGTGCCAAAATCCGGGAGGCTCCAAAGCTTTATGAGATAGATTATCCCCAGCTTGATTTCACGGTCAACATTGGTGAAGTCCGATATGCCAAACACCGGATCTATGGAATGAACGGGAAGCTGAGAACAAGCAGGGACAAGATATTTTATTTAGACCAGCTTAGCATCTCCCCGGAAGGAAGAGGAAATCTGAAGTTTAACGGCCAACTGAATATCTCAAATCCGGAGCAATATGTTCTCAGCGCGGATCTGAATATGAGGGGAATCGATATAGGTGACCTGAACCTGGAGCTACAGTCGGGCGACACCATTTATTCCCTGAAGGATAATTTTAATGGAATTGTCGATGCCAGGGGCTTGGCGGAAATCTTCATAACTCCCGAACTGAATGTGGATATGTCTGCTTCCACAGCCCAGTTTAATGTGACTGTGAGTGATGGGGCATTAATTAATTTTACACCTTTACAGGCCGCGGGAAAATTTTTGGATAACAAGGATCTGAATAATGTCAGGTTTGACATATTGAGGAATAATTTTACCCTCATGGATTCAAAGCTTATGATCCCGAGGATGAATGTGGAATCAACAGTAGGCCAAATGCTTATTGTTGGGGAGCAGGGCCTGGATGGATCCTACCTTTACCTGGTACGTGTTCCTCCGAAGCTGGCCAGGCAAGCAGCAAGAAGCGCCATGTCGGAAAATACAAAAGATGACGGGGAAGATCAGATCACCCAGATGAAAAGAGGAAATTTCATAGGGGTTACACTGTGGAGTAATGGGAAGGAATCGGATGTAAAACTGGGAGACAGACGGGATAAGTTTCGGGAATGAGAGAGAATCGTTTTGCCTTGGGATATATGCCGCACCGCCTGTGGGGGAGCATATTGCAGGCTCAGGTGCTTGAAAAGGAGGCCGGGAAGGAATTTTATACACCTGGAGAGTATATACAGAACGACAGTTCTACTTCCGCCTATCAGCGCCTGAGTCCCATGCAGAGAGAGGTGCTCCGCCTTATGGATGAGTATGGCGACAGGAGTCTTCACCGCGTTTTTTCAAGGAAACTTACAGTTAAGCAGTTTCAGGATCAGGTCGACAGCGATACCATCAGCCAGCACATCAGGCCCTATATTGAGAAGCGCCTTGTTGCCATCCTCGAAATTGCCAGGGACAATAGAATTCCTGTTTTTGTGAAAGAGAAAAGCAGCAAAAATGTTTTTCCCGAGGATTTTCTGAAACTGGAGCGGGTGGCGGCAGCTCCTGTATTCCGATTCACTTACCACGAACAACTTTCCTATGCCCTCTTCCTTATTCATGGAGAGCACCAGCTGATTCTGAAAGATAGCCCCCTTGAGATTGTCAGCAATGAGCCATGCATCATCATCCTTGGAGAAACTCTTTATTTCATCAGTGATATTGATGGAAAAAAGTTAAAGCCCTTTATGCTCAGAGAGCAAATAGAGATTCCATCCCAGTTTGTTGGAAAGTATTTTGCAAGCTTTGTAAGGAATGCCATCCGGGATTATCATACCCTGACTGAAGGGTTTGAGGTAAAAAACATTATTCCTTCCCGAAGAGCCGAGGTGATCCTGGAGATGGGATTATCCAATAAGCCTGTCTGGATCCTGACATTCCACTATAACGATCACTCGGTGACACGGGAAAGCGCCACAAGACGTTTTGTGAACTATCTGGGTAATGCTGAAGACCATGCCTTTTCGAAATTTGAGCGTGATGATGATTGGGAACAAGAGCTCGTGGAGCTGCTGAATGAGACGGGACTCCGCTCCAGGGATGAGCGTAATTTCTATTTGAATAATAAGTTTAATAAGGATGATGAAAGTGGCATATATTCAGCTATTAATTTTGTCAATGAATATGGTTCATTTTTGCGGGAGTCAGGTATAGATATCAGGCAACGATTGAACAGGAAATACTACCTGGATCAGCTTGTGCTGGATGTTGACTCGAAAGAGAAAGCAGACTGGTTTGATATATATGGGGTGCTTATTCTGGGCGATCTTAGGATCCCCTTTCTTTCTTTGAGGAGCCATATTCTTGATGGTAACCGGGAATACCTGCTTCCGGATAAGAGGATATTGATTTTACCTGAAGCCTGGTTTGCCCGTTATCGTTCCATATTTGAGTTTGGAAAAGCAAGTGGAGAGCGAATCAGAATTCACAAGCAGCATTTCTCCCAGGTGGATGATTCATTGCGGGAATTTCACTCGGAAACCCTGGAGAAACTGGAAGCCTTAAACAGTGTGGAATCCCTTCCCGCTTTAGAACTACCCAGCGGCCTGGAGGCCTCCCTTCGGTCCTATCAGGTAGAAGGGTTCAAATGGTTGTGTTTCTTACAAACGCATGGTTTTGGAGCCTGTCTTGCAGACGATATGGGCCTGGGTAAAACCCTGCAGGCCATAGCCGTGCTGCTGCGATCCAGGGAAATGAGCAGAGCAGGGGCAAGTCCATCAGAAGAACAAGGCGGGGTGAACGATGGGGGACAGTTTTCACTTTTCAATAACAAGCAGGAAAAACTGACTTCGCTGATTGTTGTCCCTGCCTCCCTGCTTCCTAACTGGTCCAGGGAGTGCAGGCGCTTTGCCCCTGACCTGAAAGTTCTGAGTCATGTGGGCATGCAGCGGAACCGGGACTTAAGTAATTTCTCCTACTACGACCTGGTTATATCCACCTATCATACGGTGCGTCAGGACAGCATGCAGTTGAGTACTTTTCGCTTTCACTATATTATTCTCGATGAGAGCCAGATGATTAAGAATTCCTCATCCAAGCTCTATAATGCGATTGTTTCACTGCAGTCCGATCATAAGGTGGTACTCACCGGGACCCCCATTGAAAATTCGCTCACCGATTTATGGTCGCAGATCAATTTTGTAAATCCGGGCCTCTTAGGATCCCTTAGTTTTTTTAAGCGCAGTTTTGTTCAGGCCATAGAAAAAAAGGGAGACGAAGCACGGGAGGAAAAACTCAGGGAACTGATCAGTCCCTTTATCCTGAGGCGGACCAAAGATGAGGTTGCCAGGGAATTGCCCCCTCTTTTTGAGCAGGTTCGATATGTGAACATGTCTGACTCACAGCTTCGATTGTATGAAGAGGAAAAATCACAGGTACGTAATGCCATTCTGGAGAATTTCGAGGAAGTGGGAATGGAAAAATCCTCGATGATGGTCCTCCAGGCCCTCACCCGACTCCGGCAGATTGCCAATCATCCTGATCTGCTGGAAGACTATGAGGGTGAAGAATCCGGGAAGTTTTCAGAGGTCTTCCGGGACATTGAGAGTGTTATTTCGGAAGGGCACAAAGTGCTGATCTTCTCATCATTTGTGAAACACCTCGACTTGTTTAGAAACCGCCTGGAGCAGGAAGGAATCGGATACGCCTACCTGACTGGTTCCAGGAACAGGAAGCAGCGTGAAGAGGCCATAGATGACTTCCAAACGAGGGCCAGTTGTTCACTTTTCTTAATATCCCTAAAAGCCGGAGGCGTGGGACTGAACCTGACAGCCGCCGATTATGTATTCATTCTGGATCCCTGGTGGAACCCGGCAGTGGAAATGCAGGCCCTGAACAGGGCCCATCGGATTGGGCAGGAGAACCGGGTCTTTGTTTACCGTTATATTTCAATTGATTCCATTGAGGAGAAAATTCAACGCTTGCAGGAGCGTAAACGTGAATTGGCGGAGACATTTATTACTTCAAATAATCCTTTGAAAAATCTATCAGAGAAGGAGTTGATGGAACTCTTCTCATAAATGGGCTGAAAGAAAGCCTTAAAATTTCCAGACCACAGTGGCCATGGCTCCTCCTGTCAGAGGGGCGATGCCCAGGTGAAGGGAGGATGTCCGGTTTTTTTCCATTTCACGAGCAGTCTCAGCCCTGGAGAATGCATAGCTGGTCATGGCAATAATACTGGCTGAGCCCAGGACTCCACTGGCAATGGTAAGGGGCAGGGTGGCTCCCCAGTCGGTGGTAAACCCATAAAGGGCCAGAGAGGTGGGAACAATTGAAATAGCGTAAAGCGCCCAGCCCAGTTTGGCCCTGGGATGTAAAATTTCTTTAGAGATGTCCACTGAGCGGCCGCCGGCATAGATAAGAGGAGGAGCTGCCAGGATCATAACAGAAGCCGGAATTCCCACATACCCCGCGTTCCATTCATTTATCAGGGCTGAAACAAACATCAGAACAAGAACCGAAGGGGCAGTGACATAACCAATGCCTACCGCTTCATTTGCCCACCCCGTAGAAAAGGATACATCTGCTATGCTATCCATCAATGCAGGATTGGCCGGTTCCACCTCCTGCGCCTGCAACTGGAAGAAGGTGATAAACAGGAGAATCGCAATGGGTATGGATTTCTGTTTTGCCATAAATGTTTTTTAAAGTTACTGATAAATATTCTTGTTCAGGTCTTACCTTTATTCCATGCGTGAATGTTTGATAAGAGAACTGGAATTCAGAACCAGCAGATCGTCCGGGCCTGGCGGTCAGCATGTCAATAAAACAGAGTCTCGTGTGGAGCTGTTATGGACTCCCGGAAAGTCGGCCTGCCTTAGTGAAGCTCAGAAAGAAATTCTGACCGGTCGCTTAAAAAATCGCATTAGTGCTGAGGGGATCCTGCATATGGTTTCCGAAAAGTACAGGTCACAGCACCGGAACAGGGCTGAAGTAACGGAACGTTTTCTGAACCTGATTAGTGCCAGCCTGGTACCTCTGAAGAAGCGCAAGCCAACCCGGCCCACCCGATCCAGTGTGGAGAAGCGGATACATGGTAAAAAGATCCGGGGAGAGATTAAACGCTCAAGAAGGAAGGGTCCGGAAGAGTAGAATTGCAATGCAATAACAAAAGGAGCCTGCCTCCGTGGGGGCAGACTCCAATTTCTGTTTTGTCATCCCGGGGGCTGAGCAAATAATCTAAGCGGCACCATCGGAGGGCAGCAGGTCCTTGTTCTTGTTTTTAACGGGTTTAAATATGCCAATGACACCTTCCACTCCAACAGTCATCACGATATTAATGAAGAAGGCGAGGAAAGCCAGGAGTAATAAGGCCCCACAAACGAGAGCCAGTATCATATAGAGATCATATTCTCCGTTGAAATAGAGGGTTCTGCGCAGCATGCCTTTCAGACCTGCCATACCCATGAATGCTCCCATTCCAATTCCTCCGATCAGGTGAAACCAGAAATGGATATTGGCAAGTTTCTGACTGTAAAGTTTTGCTCCGTTCGTCAGTATGGGAAGCAGAATATAGATGGCGGCATAAAGGGTCATGGTGAGACCTACCAGTACGGCCACGTGGACATGGGGTCCTACAATCCACTGGGTGTTGTGAAGAATCCTGTTCAGTCCCACATCGGCCTGCATAATTCCTGCTGGTACAGCCAGGGCAAAACCCAGTAGTCCGCCCAGTAGAAATTTCAGCTGATTGGTCATTTTAAGGGGACGGGCGGCCCAGAGTGTTGCCAGGGTAATAAAGAAGGCCAGCCCCTGAGTAATGAGTTCAAAAGCTGTTACCATTTCCCCGGAAAGCACCTTCAGGATTCCGGGCTGTGCCTGGTCTGAAAGCAGGTGATGCGACCAAACCGTCCATGATACAACCAGCTCCAGGAGCAAGGCTGCCCGGGCGATATTCTGCATAAACAGTTTTTTCCCTGTGATCATAGTAGCAAGGAGGTACCAGGTTCCGGCCACAAAAATCAGGACCAGTCCGTCCGCGATCAGATCCAGCCCCCACCAGAACCAGTTCTTATACAGCAGGGCATCGACAGCAGTATCCTGTAAGTTATGACCCAGAATGGCAGCTACCATATAGACCAGGATAAGGACGCCGGTAAAAAGAATAATGATTGTATTCAGAGCCATATCGACAGTCCCTCGGGCAATAGCTGCCACAGGAAGAGGAACCAGGTGCACGCTGCGCTTGTTCTTTTTCCGGAACAGGTTCGCAATGCCCACGGTTCCAATGGCCGAACCCAGCAGTCGGCCGGCAGGTTGTTTTTCCCAGCCCTCCGGGGTATAGGTTATGGTTTTGAAAATGTTAATTACAAAGAGTGCCGATCCTACCATCACAAGAGCGATGCCCAGGACAAAGATGGAGCCTCCAACCGGATTAAACTGGGTAAAGTCCGCAGGAAGTGGCCAGTAGAGTGTATAAAGAGGAGCATAATGTGAGATGAAACCCGCCAGCCAGAAAACGAATGTGCCGATTGTGACCAGGAAAAAATTCCAGTGGGCCATCTTCATGCTATAGAGGGGTTTCTTCATCAGGTAAGGCGTGAGAAACAGGAAGGCACCCATTACGATGGCATAGGTCGATCCGAAAATGCCCACCAGGGGGTGCGCAGTAAGGATGGCAAAGAACTGCACATCTGAGATCATGGAGATTTGTTCCACTTCAAAGATCCGCATAAACATACCTTCCACCACTACAAACAGATAGTAAACCAGTCCCACCACCACGAAGCGAAGGCTTAGTTTCTGCATGGCTGTCAGCGATTCGGCTTTGAATAATCCCTGCTCGCCTTTCATCAGTGTATTTATAAATGACATAGTAATTGTTTTAAGATTAGTTTGGGATTATTTTGCTTCAAGCACTTCAACGGCATTTTCTTCTATCATGGCGACCCCTTTGGGCCCTGAATACTCGGTAGAGCGGATCGTATAAACACCGGGTTTAAGAAATTTCCAAAGAATATCATTCCTGTGCCCGGGGACGACCTGCATCTGGAAAAGCATGGTGTGATCCTCCCTGAAGAGGCCAAAACCATAAGTCAGGTCTAAGGAGGTGACGTCAAATTCGACAATCTCACCCACTTCAACTACCATTTTTTCTTCCGGAAGAATGAAAGCGTGATTGGCCACTTCAATGGCAAATGATTTGTCAGGAGTTATCTCATGACGCTTCAGGTCCATTTCGGTCCAGGGGATGGTGTTGTAAGTAATAATGTGCAGGGAAACACCCAGCACGGTCAGGAATCCCACAAAAGTATAGAATAGAGCGGGTTTCACTTTACTTTTACCCGGCCGGGTTACGCGAAGCGCAAACCAGGCCATCACCAGCATAATGACGATGGTGTAACAGGTATAAGCAATTGTCTGTCCTTTCAGGACGAGTGCGGAATCAACCATAGGTCCTTCTTTTTAGTTTAGTTTTATCATTAAATGCTACCCCAATATAGCATATTATTATAAAAAAAATCAATTTGCTTTATCAGCTTTCAA
>Ga0180429_10001478_pt1 | contig 19933 bp, 18 predicted proteins | sample SS_ome_FD_132428 | JGI IMG/M metagenome (GOLD analysis project Ga0180429, IMG submission 132428) | Hypersaline lake sediment archaeal communities from the Salton Sea, California, USA - SS_1_S_1 metaG | ecosystem: Environmental > Aquatic > Non-marine Saline and Alkaline > Hypersaline > Sediment ...
CAGGTCGACGAGCACCACGTCGTACCGATCACTCTCGAGAGAATCGACACCCTGCGCGAGCCGTTCGCAGCGATCGAGATCGTACTGCACGCCGCGGACACCGGCGAGCGCGTCGTCCACGAGGCACGCATCACGGATGTTTCCCTCGATGAGCAGAATCTTGATCGTGCTGTCCATTCGAATCCTTCGTACAAAGGCCGCCTTCCGGTGCGCCCGGCAGGCGCCACGATGACGGGCGGAATCCCGTCGCAACAATATTGATCGAGAGATCCCGCTGAAATCTTGGGGTGAAAATCCACATAAAAGACTTTTCCGGCAGGCTTTTGCGAAACGATCGATGGGCCGGGGCCGCTCGGGTGATCGGGCGCGGCCCGACCTGTTCATTATTTCCCTAAATCGGCCGATAGAGACGAGGTGTCTGTATGAAGCCTGATCGCAGTTCGCGAGGAGTTCGCCATGGAGAGCACGATCGAAAGCAAAGCCGCCCCCGGCTCGTTTCGCGACTTGAGCACACTCGGTCGAAACACACGCATCTTTGTCAGCATGCCTTATGTGGAGGCGCTCACACCGAGGATCCTGGCCGATCGGGAACGAGCCGCCGACCACGACACCGACGAATCCACCACGCGGCGCGAAGGGATCTTTGCGCCCGACGAGATCGCTTTCTCGCCTTTTGATCGGGGCTGCCTCTTCGGCGATGGCGTTTACGAGGACATTTCCTTTGCCCATGGCCAGATCTTCGTCCTCAGCGAACACCTGGCCAATCTCTACGATGGGACGCGCAAGGTTTCGATCCCCATTCCCTATTCGAAGGAGGAGCTTGCCTGGCGCATCGCGCACACAGTGCGTGCCACGGAGCCGTCCGACGGCGACCACGGCCGGATCCGCGTCACCGTCACCCGGGGGCTCGGCGACCTCGATCTTCACCCCCGCAGAAGCCTGGCGGCGACCGTGTCGATCATGGCCTGCCGACTGGCAAAGGGCGAAATCCCCACCCTCGAGGAACCGATCGAACTCTCGCTGAGCCGCAAGGTGCGCCGCCAGAGGGGGGATGTGGTCGATCCCAACCTCAGAAGCTGCAGCAGCCTCAACAGCATCCTGGGCGTTCTCGAATCGTCGATCAAGGGGAAGCGTGAAACGATCATGGTCAACACACAGGGGATCGTGGCCGAGGCGACGTCGGGCCACCTCTTCTTCGTCTTTCGCGGCGACGGGTGGGAAACGAATCGGGCGAGAGCCACACTGATCACGCCGAGCCCCGAGCACTGCCTGGCGAGCGTGGCGCGCGACCTGACCATGCTCGAAACACGGCGCCTCGGCTTCTGCGTCCGCGAGGCGGACGACATGCACGCCATCGATTTCGCCGGCCCTGACCGGGAGTGTTTCACGATCAGCTCCGAGTTCCGCCTCACGCCGGTGACCGCCATCGAGAACCGCGCCGTGGGCGACGGCAGGACCGGTCCGGTGACCGAGAAAATCAGCGCCGCCATCGCTCTCGACAAGCGCGATCCCGCATTCGGACTCACCCTTGCGGCCGACGAGGCGGTTGTGAGCCGCTATCTCGAAGAGCCGACAGTTTACGAGAGGTAGGACGCCCGAAGCCGTTTATCCCAGGACCACCTCGACGGTGTTGGCCGAGCCGGGCGGCTGCGCGGGGATCGGTCCTTCGATCGGATTGCCGTTGAGGGTGATCGTCTCGATCCCTTTTTCCACGTGACGGGGATTGGCCACCACGATCGTGTAGGTGGCGTCTCTCCACTTGCGCACCACCTCGAAACCATCCCACTCGGCGGGGATACAGGGATCGATGACGAGGCCTTCAAAGGCCGGCCTTATTCCGAGGATATACTTCGTCGCCGCCGTGTAGAACCATCCCGCCGAACCGGTGAGCCAGGGGTGGCGCGCGCGGCCATGGGCGCTGTGATCCCGGCCGTGCACGAACTGGCAGTAGGAGTAGGGTTCGGCCTCGCGGATCTCGATGGCGTCATTCTGATTGTAGGGCAGAATGGCGTCGTAGAACTTCATCGCCCGCCCGCCGCGCCCGAGGAGGCATTCGGCGATGACCGCCCAGGGGTTGGGGTGGCTGAAGATGGAGGCATTCTCCTTGATACCGGGATAGACGCGCGTCACGTAACCGATCTCGTCGTCGGGCTTGGTGAACGCCGGCCAGAGGAGATGAAGTCCGTAAGGTGAAAAGAGGTGCTCGTCGACGGCGTCCATGCACAGGGAGCGGCGCTCGGCCGACGCCACGCCCGAGTAGACCGCCCACGTCTGGGCATTGAGAAAAAGTCTCCCCTCCTCGGCCGACCGGGTGCCGATCTTCCGGCCCGTCCCGGTGAATCCGCGCAGGTACCAGGCACCATCCCAGAGCGTCTTCTCGCAGGCCGCACGCACCCGATTAGCGAGCGCACCGTAATGGGCGGCGTCCTCCGACCGGCCCAGAAACTCGGCCGCCTCGATGAAGATCTCCAGCGCCCAGTGGTGCATGAAGGAAACCATGGCGCTCTCGCCGCCGCCGAGATTGAGACAGTCGTTCCAATCGGCGCGGAGCCCCTTGCACACGCCGTGGGCGCCGGTCTGGGCGGCGGTGAAATCGAGGATTTTTTTCAGGTGCTCGTAGACCGTTCCCTGCCCCCCGTCGGCATAGGCGACGACGTGGTCGAAGAAATCGCTCCGCCCCGTCTCCTTGACCCACTCGCACACCGACGCCACGAGCCAGAGGGCATCGTCGGCGCAGACATCGTCGAGCCCGTGGACGATCTCGTCCCGGCTGGGCGCCGGTTTCACCGTGGGAAGCTTGACCTCTGGAAGGGGATTCTCCCGCGGCTCGAAATCGGCGGGATCGAAGAGGTGGAGACCGTATCCCGTCCGGGTCAGCGCGCTGAGGAGCTCGACGAGCCGCTGCCTCGTCTTGGCCGGGTTGGTGTGGGGCACGGCCATCACATCCTGGGCCGTGTCGCGAAAGCCGAGCCCCGTGCGGCCGCCCACCTCGATGAAGGACGCAAACCGCGACCAGACGACGCACGTCTCGGCCTGGTAGAGCGTCCACCGGTTGATCATGGTATTCATGCCCCGGTGCGGCGTGTTGATCTCGAGAACGGAGCGTTTCTCGTCCCAGTACTTTTTGAGCGCGCCCATTGCGCCGTCGACCGCCCCCGGCTGCGCGTACCTCTCCCGCGCACCGAGCCCCGCCTCCCGGCGCGAGCCGACGCCGAGGACAAAGACGAGCCGGCGCGACGCGCCCGGTGCGAGGACGAGCTTCTTGTGCAGTGCGCCGCAATGGTTGCCCCCCCGCTCGCTGCTCGCCGAGCAGGCGCCCCGCTCCACGGCGAGAGGATTGCGTTCCGTCCTGTAGGGACCGATGAAACGATCGCGCACGCAGTCGAATCCGTCGGGCTCGAATGCGGCGGCGAGAAAATGATAAGTCCACGGTTCGTAGAAGAAGTCGTACTCGATCACCCCGTCGGCATAATCCGCACCGGAGGCGTAGAGGCTCATCTGAAAGTTCTGGTTGTCGATCTCCACATGCTGGAACGACCATTCGAGATAGTTGAAGACGCTCAGGGAGCGCTCCCGGCCGCTGTCGTTCTTCACGGTCACCGCGCAGAGTTGCACGGCGTCGTCGACGGGAATGAGGAGAAGCTGTTCGGCGCTGATCCCCCCGTATTCGCAAAGGAAGCGCGTGTAGGAGAGGCCGTGGCGCACGGTGTAGCGCGCGCTGTCCAGATCCTTGCCCACGGGCTGCCACGAGAGCGACCAGTATTCGCCGCTCTCGTCGTCGCGCACGTAGACGTAATGGCCCGGGCGGTCGAGGGGCACGGCGTTGGGTCTGAACCGCGTGAGCCGTCCATGCTCGGCCGACTTGTGAAAGGTGTAGCCGCCCCCGTTGTGGGAGATCACCGTGCAGAGGTCGCGCACACCAAGATAGTTGGTCCACGACTGGGGGATATCGCACCGATCGATCAGATACTCGCCCCGTGCATCGTCGAAGTGGCCATAACGCATGGAGGGCCTACATTCCCCACAGATGGCCCGTGTTGACCGGCTTGCCGAGAAGTTTCAGGTAATAAAAGAGCTGGGCCTTGTGCAACGAGAGGTGGCCCACCATCTGGATCAGGTGCCGGCCGAGGGCGTAGTTTTCGTCGGGCGCCCAGGGAGCGGCCGTGTGGCGGTTGGCCAGGTCGTCCTCGCCGGCATTGACCACCGTCTCGATCGCCACCCTCTTGTCCTCGGCCAGCATGGCGCGCGCCTGCTCGACGCTCTCCACGGCGGGGAGTTTCTCGGCCGGGGGGAGCATCTCGTCCTCGGACATCTCCTCCACGTTCTGCCCGTCGGGCAGCGACCAGTCGCCCGTCGCCATTCCGCGCATGCAAAAACCGCAGGCCGTGGTCAGGTGCATGAGGAGCTGCCCCGCGGTCATCCAGTTGTCGCCGCTTTCGGGTTTCCAGTCGAGCATGGCATCGTCGACGAGCGCCATCAGTCCGTCGGCCGACCGGTAAGCCATCTCGATCTCGTCCTTGAGAAGTTCGGTGAGATTCATCTGTCCCTTCCTATTCGGTTGAAAGGTCTAATCAGTCTCTGGATAATGTTCTCAACATTTTAGTAGCCCCTCTCATCGAGGCAAGACTCATGAAAATTCAATCTCACCTCTTCGGACCCCTTCTGCTCGCACTCCTTTTCGGCGCGGGCCTTCTCGGTTGCACGGGTAACATCCACATGCGGATCGCCAAGCAGAGTTTCGGAGATTTCGACGGCAAAACGGTCGACCTCTTCACCTTGACCAATTCGAAGGGCGCCACGGTAAAGATCACCAACTACGGCAGCATCGTGACCGAACTGCACGTGGCCGACCGCGAGGGCGACCTCGCCGACGTGGTGCTCGGTTTCGACAACATCGAGGGCTATCTCGGCAAGCACCCCTATTTCGGCGCCATCGTGGGCCGCGTGGCAAACCGCATCGCCAAGGGGCGCTTCAGCCTCGACGACAAGAACTATACCCTCGCCGTGAACAACGGGCCCAACCACCTCCACGGCGGGCTGCGCGGTTTCGACAAGGTGCTCTGGGACGCCGAGGCGCACTGCACCGCCGACGGGCCGGCCCTGACCCTCACCTACCTCTCCGCCGATGGCGAGGAAGGTTATCCGGGCAACCTGACGGCCACCGTCGTCTACACCCTCACCCACGCCAACGAGCTCAAGATCGAAATCACGGCCGTCACCGACGCGCCCACGCCGGTCAACCTGGCCAACCATTCCTACTGGAACCTCGCCGGCCACGGCAGCGGCGATATCCTCGGCCACGAACTCTGCCTCAACGCCGACAGCTACACCCCCACCGACGAGTGGCTGATCCCGACGGGCGCCTTCGCGCCTGTCGAGGGGACTCCCTTCGACTTCCGCACGCCCAAGACGATCGGCGCCGACATGGGCGACGTCCCGGGCAATCCCGAGATGAACAATCCGGGCGGATTCGACACCAACTTCGTGCTTAACGGAAAGACGGGCGCCCTCAAGCTCGCCGCACGCGTGGTGGAACCCCGATCGGGGCGGGTCATGGAGGTCTTCACCACCGAGCCGGGAGTTCAGTTCTACAGCGGTAATTTTCTCGACGGATCGACGGTGGGCAAGGGGGGCGCCGTCTACGAGCGCCGCAACGGTTTCTGTCTCGAAACGCAGCACTTTCCCGATTCGATCAACAAACCGGGATGGCCGTCGGTCGTGCTCCGGCCTGGCAAGACGTACCGCCACGTGGTCGTCTACGCCTTCTCCACGGAGTGAGAATGGAATACCGCCCACTGGGACAGACAGGCCTGCGCGTCTCGTGCCTCGGCTTCGGCGCGTCGTCGCTGGGATCGGTCTTCCGGACGGTCGATGAAACGGACGCGATCAGGGCCGTCCACACGGCGCTCGATCTCGGCATCAACTACTTCGACGTCTCTCCCTACTACGGCCTCACCGCGGCCGAGACAGTGCTCGGCAAGGCGCTGCGCACGGTGCGGCGCGATCGCTACCACCTCGCAACCAAGGTCGGCCGCTACGGCCCTGAAAAATTCGATTTCTCGGCCCCCACCGTGACGGCAAGCGTCGACGAGAGCCTCTCCCGACTCGGCGTCGACCACGTCGATGTGATCCAGTGCCACGACATCGAGTACGGCGACCTCGACCAGATCGTCGACGAGACCATTCCGGCCCTGAGAGAGGTCCAGGCCAGGGGGAAGGCGCTCCATGTGGGGATCACCGGTCTCCCGCTCGCCATCTTCGAAGAGGTCATCGAGCGCACGCGAGTCGACACGATCCTCTCCTACTGCCACGGCTCGATCAACGACTTCTCCCTCGGCGGCCTGATCCCGTGGCTCGAAGAGAAGGGCGTGGGCATCATCAACGCCTCGCCCCTCTCCATGGGGCTCCTCACCCGGCGGGGACCACCCGACTGGCATCCGGCTCCGGCGCCGATCAAGAAAGCTTGCGCCGAGGCGGCCGCCTATTGCCACAGCAGGGGCGTGGACATCGCCCGCCTCGCCATGCAGTATTCGCTCGCCGACAGCCGGATTCAGACGACCCTCGTCGGCACGGCGAGCGCCGAGAATATCAAAAAGAACGTGGAGTGGATCGAGGAGCCTCTCGACGAAGAGCCGATCGCCGAGGTCCGGAAGATCCTCGCCCCCATCGAGGATTGCACGTGGATCGAGGGACGCCCGGAAAACAACGGACCCGTGAGGGGACAGGATGCGAAATATTGTACTGACTGAACCGTTCCGCTTCGCCGCCACCGAGTCGGACCGGCCCGAACCGGGATCCGATGAGGCGCTGGTGCGCGTGCGGCGCGTCGGCGTCTGCGGCACCGATCTCCACGCCTACAAGGGCGAGCAGCCCTTTTTCGACTATCCCCGGATCGTGGGCCACGAGCTCGCCGTGGAGATCGTCGCCTTCTCCCCCGGCGGCGACACCCACGGCGCAAAGGGGGAGCTGAAAGAAGGCGACCTCTGCGTGGTCAATCCCTACCTGAACTGCGGCACCTGTATCGCCTGCCGCAAGGGCAAGCCGAACTGCTGCACGCGGATCGCCGTTCTCGGAGTGCACACCGACGGCGGGATGCGCGAGTTTTTCACCCTGCCCCGCGGCCACCTGCTCGCCGCGCCCGGCCTCAGCGCCGATGAGATGGCGATGGTCGAGAATCAGGCGATCGGCGCCCACGCCGTGCGGCGCGCGGCGATCGAAGAGGGCGAATTCGTGCTCGTCATCGGCGCCGGGCCGATCGGGCTCGGCGTGGTCCACTTCGCCGCCCTCCGCGGGGGGCGGATCATCGTGATGGACATCAGCGAAGAGAGGCTGAGTTACTGCCGCGCGAATTGTCCCGTGATCGAGACGCTCAACGCGGCCGACGATGGGGCAGCGCGTGTCGAAGCGATCACCGCGGGCGACTATCCAACGGCGGTCTTCGACGCAACGGGCAATGCGGCGTCGATGAATCGGGCGATCGAGTACGTCGCCCACGGCGGGCGGCTCGTCTTCGTCGGCCTCACCCAGGAAGAGATCCGCTTCGCCAATCCCGAATTTCACAAGCGCGAGCTCACCCTCCTCGGAAGCCGCAACGCGGCCGATGAAGATTTCGCCCACGTCATGGAAAGCATGAAAACGGGGGCGGTTCGGACCGACCGCCTGATCAGCCACCGGGCGACCCTCGACACTGTGATCGACAGCTTCGAGGAATGGATCGATCCCGCGTCGGGCGTGGTCAAGGCGGTCGTCGACTTGGACGATCATTGAGGGGAGTACTCGGGAGAGTCCGATCAATGCGCATCGATTCGCATCAGCACTTCTGGCACTACGATCCTTCCGAACACGTCTGGATGACCGACGCCATGGGTTCCCTGAAGAGGGACTTTTTACCTGCCGACCTCGAGCCATTGCTCGAGAAAAACGGTTTGGGCGGAACGGTGGCGGTGCAGGCACGCCAGAGCCTGGAAGAGACGGAGTGGCTCCTCGATCTCGCCGACCGCCATGAGTTCATCAAAGGTGTGGTGGGATGGGTCGATCTTCGATCGCCCACTGTGGACGCGGTGCTGGAACAATTGGCCGCCCACCCCAAGCTCAAAGGGATCCGCCACGTCGTCCACGACGAGGCCGACGACCGTTTCATGATGCAACCCGCATTTCTCGACGGCATCGGCCTGCTCGCCGAGTTCGATCTCGTCTACGACCTGCTCCTCTTTCCGCGCCATCTGCCCGTCGCCGTCGACGTGGTCGGCCGGTTTCCTAAGGTAAGGTTTGTTCTCGATCACCTGGCCAAGCCCGACATCAAAAATGCCGATTTCGGCGAGTGGCAGCGGGGAGTCGACCAACTTGGCCGGTTTCGCAACGTGTGGTGCAAGCTGTCGGGCATGGTGACCGAGGCGGACTGGACCGGCTGGACGCAAGAGGACATGGTTCCGGCCATGGAGGGCGTCTTCAACGCCTTCGGCTCGGAGCGGATCATGTTCGGTTCGGACTGGCCGGTGTGCACCCTGGCGGCTCGCTACGACGAGGTGCTCCGTATCGTGACCGGCTACATCGAATCGCTTCCGGCCGAAAGGCAGGAGTCTATCCTCGGCCTCTGCGCGGCGCGCGTCTATCGAATCGATTGACCCACGTCGACTCCCCGGAAGCGTTAGCCCTTCCCGTAGACCAGAAGGCGATAGGTCTTGGCCGCCTCGAACGACTCGGAGCTCATCCGGCCGCCCAGGTATCTCGTCCTGACCTTCTCGATGCGTTTCTTGAATTTCCAATGAAGGATCTTGGAAAAAATCGGGTGGCGCTCCCTGAACGTGGCGTCGGCGAGGCCGCAGATCGGCAGGGCGACCTCGGTCATCACATCCTTGACAAGATCGAGGGTGCGGCCCGTTTCGCGCGTGATGTCCACGTCGTCCGTGATCGTCCACGAGCCGCGGCTGAGAGCGTCTTCGAAGAGGGACCACTTGTGGCCTCCCTTGACCGACTTGACCTTGGCCGTCTGCTTGTCGAAAAAGTCGCAGATCACCATGTGGCCGCCGTCGTCGAGAAGCCGCGCGGCCTTGGTCAGCCCCGTCTCGATGTCGACATACTGAAAGCTCTCGCTGAAAAGGATGAGGTCGTACTTCTTGTCCGTCTCCATCTCCTCGAAGCGGGACTCGAACACCTCGCCCTGGCCGCCGAAAACCTCGCGCACCCGCTGGGCGAGAAAGGCGCTGGGAATCACGCCGTCCACGCTGAAGCCGCGATCGATCAGCTTGCGGCCAAAAGTGCCCGCGCCGCAGCCCACGTCGAGAATCCGGCCCTTGCTGATCGGAAGGTGGTCGACGATGAGCCGAGAGTGGTTCTCCTGTGCGGCGGGGAGGTTGAGCACCTCCACGGGAAGATCGTCGGGCCAGTAGCCAAAGTGCAGCTCCTCGGTCTTGAGCAGGTAGCGGCAGACGATCAGGCCGATCTCGAGCCCGACCTGCCGCGATAGATGTTTGGATTTGCCCATCGAGTCTCCTTCAACATCAGGAGTTCAGTGTTTCACGATCGTCGTGAGGTCAACCGCCCTCGGTGCCCATCTTAACTCCTCCCCTTGGCTGGTTGAACCTCGTTATTCTCCCCGCCGCCCTTTTTGTCTCTCCTTGGGGCACAGGATCGACAGACCCCGGAATTTTGAAGAATGCACCTCCGCAGAGAGTTACTATTTAGTGGTGGCTGGCTTCGCCGCCCCGATCGACGGGCCGGTCAAGATTCCGAGTTTCCTCGTGTGAACGCTGACACCCGGAGAGTGATGGGATCGATCAAGTTAGGAACGTGCAGCTGGAAGTACCCCAGTTGGAGGGGTCTCGTCTACTCGGCCGCCAAGGGGATCAACTACCTCGAGGAGTACGCCCGCAAGTACGAGACGGTCGAGGTCGACCAGTGGTTCTGGTCCCTCTTCGACGGGAGCCCGGTCAAGCTGCCGCGCGTGGAAGACGCCGAGAACTATCGCCGATCGGTGGACGAGAACTTCCGTTTCACCATCAAGGTGCCCAACAGCCTCACGCTCACCCACTACTATCGTAAACACGGATCGGGGCCGCCGCGCGAGAATCCCTTTTTTCTCTCCCCCGAACTCTGGGAGGAGTTCATCGATTCCGTCGACGCACTCCACGACGTCGTCGCCCTGTACATGCTCCAGTTCGAGTATCTCAACCGGTCGAAGATGAAAAGCCAGAAGCAGTTCGAGGAACGGCTCGGCCGATTCTTCGAGGCGATTCCCCAGCGCGCGCGCTGTGCGGTCGAGGTGCGCAACGCCGCCTACCTCAACGCCTCCTTCTTCGACTTTCTCGCCGCCCATCGCCTGTCGCCCGTCCTGATCGATGGGTACTGGATGCCTCCGGTGGTCGACGTCTACGAGAGGTTCCGGGACAAGATCGCCGCATTCGACAGGATCGTGTTGCGCCTTCACGGCGGCGACCGGAAGGAGATCGAGGAGCGGACCAAGAAAAAGTGGAACGCCATCGCGCTCCCCCTCGACGACCAACTCGACGCCATCGCCTCCATGGTGGCCGACCTGGCCGCCCACGACGTCGAAGTCTACGTGAACGTGAACAATCACTACGAGGGTTCGGCGCCCTTGACGATCGAGCGAATCACGGAACTGCTTGCCGATTGACCTGGTGACGGGAGGGCTTCAATCCAAATCTGGGAGAATCGGCCAGCCTGTGTTAAAGTGAACGGCACGTTCCGAAGACCGTGAGGGTCGGCTCATGAAGAAGACACGGATCATGTACATCGAGTACAAGGGCGATGACGGCATCGAGGGCCCGGCCCGCATCGGGCGCGTCACTTATTCCGCTTCGGGACGTACGCTCTACTACGGCGGAAAAACATTCCGGACACTCTGGGGGAAAGGCTTCAAGTCGAACTATCGCGACGTGGAGACGGGCGAGTTCTACTGGATCTCGGGGTGCAGAAAGGACGGCCGTGACGCCCTCTACGGCACCCATGTGACGATCGACGAGGACGTGCGGGAAGAATACTGGCGCGAGATCCGCAACTGCCCCGAGAATATTGCCGTCACCTCTTTTCACGCGCAGGGCAGGCACGGCAGGTAGCTATTAGGGCGAAAGGCGGTGACCCGATGGCGATCTCGAAGAGGCGCGATTTCCTGAAGAGTGCCGGCCTCGGCGCGGCGGCCCTTCTCCTCGGCCGGAGCGCCGCATTCGGCCGTCCTGGCCGAGAGAATCCCAACATCGTCTTCATCCTCGCCGACGACATGGGATACGGCGACCTGGCCTGCCAGAATTCCGAGTCGAAGATCCCCACGCCCAACCTCGACCGGCTCGCGCGCGACGGAGTGCGGTTCACCGACGCCCACTCGCCGTCGGCCGTCTGCACGCCCACGCGATACGGCATCCTCACCGGCCGCTACTGCTGGCGGACGGAGCTCAAATCGAGCGTGCTCTGGCCGTGGGACCGGCCGCTGATCGGCGCAGACCGCCTGACCGTGGGCGGCCTGCTCAAAAAGGCGGGGTATCGTACCGCCTGCGTCGGCAAGTGGCATCTCGGGTGGGAATGGCCCACCGTCGACGGATCGCGGATCAACGACACGCTCCCTCTGGGGCGCCACAACGCCAAGGCGCGTACCGCCTTCGGAAAAAAGATCGACTACTCGAAGCCGATCGGCGGCGGGCCGACGGCGCGCGGCTTCGACAGCTACTTCGGCGACGACGTGCCCAACTTCCCCCCCTACTGCTTCATCGAGAACGACAGGGTGACGGCGATCCCCTCGAAGAAAAAGCCGGACACCATGTTCGGCCACGCCGGCTCGATGGCCGAGGGATGGGAGCTCGACGCCGTCATGCCGGCGATCACCCGCCGGGCGCGCGATTTCATCGCGAACGATGTCATCGCGAACGATTTCATCACGCGCGATGTCATCGTTCCGGGCATAGAGGACGTCGCGAGACGGCCCTTTTTCCTCTACTTCGCGCTCACCGCCCCTCACACCCCGATCGCGCCGGCGGAGGAGTTCGAAGGAAAGAGCGCGGCGGGCGCCTATGGCGACTATGTCCATCAGGTCGACCAGAGCGTGGGCGAGATCGTGCACGCTCTCGACAGCTCCGGCCTGCGCGAAAAGACGCTCGTCATCTTCACGAGCGACAACGGCTCGCCGGGCCGCGACGGAACGAACATGAGCGGAAAGGTCAACTCCGTGCGCCGCTTCGACCACAATCCCTCGCGCCCCTGGCGGGGGATCAAGTCCGACGCCTGGGACGGCGGCCACCGCGTGCCGTTTCTCGCCCGCTGGCCTGGAGTGATCCCGGCGGGAAGCGTGAGCGACGAGCTCGTCTGCCACGTCGATCTCATGGCCACCGTTGCCGCCATCGTGGGCAAAGATCTTCCACCCGACGCGGGAGAGGACAGCCACAACATCCTGCCCGCGCTGCGCGGCGAAAAACTGGAGCGGCCGATCCGGGAGGCGGTGATCCATCATTCGGGCCAGGGGCTCTTCTGCGTCCGCCAGGGCCGCTGGAAGCTCATACTCGGGCTCGGCGCCGGAGGATTTTCGGGCGGAATAATCAAGCCGAAGGAGGGTGATCCTCGAGGACAGCTCTACGACCTCGATGCCGATCCGACGGAAAGCAAAAACCTGTACGACAAGCACCCCGAAAAGGTCAACGCGCTCACCGCCCTCCTCGAGAAATACAAGGCGAGCGGACGGAGCGCTCCGCGCAGAGCACAGAGGGAGAAGTAAAGATGAAGCGCGTCCTCCTCCTGATCCCCACCGGCGTCGAGGTCTACGAGATGGCCGCCTTCTACGACGTGCTCGGCTGGGCGTCGCACTACGGGACCGAGCCGATCGAGGTGGTGGCGGCCGGGTTGAGCGACGAAACGCGCTGCACCTTCGGTCTGCGCGTCAAGACTGATTGTCTTGTCTCCGAGGTCGCAGCGAACGACTTCGACGCCCTCGCTCTTCCGGGCGGATTCGAGGATTTTGGCTTTTACGACGACGCCTACTCCGAGGCGATCCTCGAAGTGATCCGGGATTTCGAGAGGCACGATCGGCTGATCGCGTCGATCTGCGTCGGCGCCCTGCCGATCGCGCAAAGCGGCGTGCTCCAAGGCCGGTGCGCGACGACCTATCATCTATCAAAAGGCAAGCGACGCGATCAGCTCGCCGCCATGGGCGTCACCGTCAAAGACGAACGGATCGTCGAGGACGGCAAGGTGGTCACATCGACGGGGCCGGCCACGGCGATCGACGTCGCTCTCCGACTGCTCGCGGCCCTCACCGATCAGTCGAACGCCGACAGGATCGCCCACCTCATGGGTTTCGGGGAAGGGTGACGACAGCGGCAGGCGGAGCTGTTAAAATCGCGTCATGAAGATCAGGAAAAAGAGGATCTTCCTCGTTCTCCTCGGGCTGGCGGTTCTTTCGGCTCTCTTCGTCTGGATCTCTCACTCGACGATCGAGGGTTATGGGGAGTGGGTCTATCGCGACGTCGACGAGGTGCCAAAGAGACGGGTCGCTCTGATCCTCGGAACGTCGAAGATCGCTTTTGGCAGACCCAATCTCTTTTACGAATACAGGCTCGACGCGGCCGAAGCACTCTACGCGCGGGGCAAGGTCGATCGATTTCTCGTCTCGGGCGACAACTCGCGAAAAGAGTACAACGAACCGGAAGACATGAAAAAGGATCTCGTCGCCAGGGGAATCCCCGAAGAGATCATCGTCTGCGATTTTGCGGGATTCTCGACTCTCGATTCGGTGGTGCGCGCCAAAGAGGTCTTCGGCCAGACCGAGATACTCGTCGTCTCACAGGACTTCCACTGCCGGCGGGCGCTTTTTATCGCCCGCAACCACGGGATCGACGCAATCGGGTTTGCCGCTAGCGATGTGGAGGGTCTCGTTGCCCAGAAGACCTACCAGCGCGAGTACCTCGCCCGCGCCAAGGCGATCGTCGACGTGAAACTCTTCGACTGCGGTCCAAAATTTCTCGGCGATAAAGTCGTCATCGACTGAAGGAGGAGGGATGGGATTTTTCGAAGAAGTCCGAGCCGCCACCGAGCGATTCCTGCCCGCTCTGATCGCCATCGTGGCCGTACTGCTGATTCTCTGGACGATCAACTGGTTCCTGCTGCACAGAAAGCGCGGCATCGGCGAGGAGGTTCGCTTTTCGCGCCGTCTCGTGGTAATTCTCTGCGCTCTCGCCGGAGTGATCGCCATCATCCTGGCGCTCCCGGTGAAAGAGGCGACACGCGATCAGCTCTTCACTCTTCTCGGTCTGCTGCTCACGGCGATCATCGCCCTCTCGTCGACGACGCTCGTGGCCAACATCCTCGCCGGCTTGATGCTGCGCACGGTGCGGAGTTTCCGCTTGGGAGACTTTATCCGCGTCGGCGAGCAGTTCGGCCGCGTCACCGAGCGCGGAATCTTCCACGTGGAGATCCAGACCGAGGACCGCGATCTCACGACGATTCCGAACCTCTTCATGATCTCCCATCCGATCACCGTGGTGCGCACATCGGGAACGATCGTGTCGGCGCGCGTGTCGCTCGGTTACGACAACGCCCATCCGCGCATCGAGTCGCTCCTCGTCGACGCGGCGCAGAGGGCCGATCTTCAGGAGCCCTTCGTCCAGGTGGTCCATCTGGGCGATTTCTCGGTCACCTACCGCGTCGCCGGTTTCCTCCCCGAGGTCAAGCACCTCCTCACGGCACGATCGGGACTGCGCAAGGCGATGCTCGACACGCTCCACGAGGCCGACGTGGAGATCGTGTCTCCGAGCTTCATGAATCAGCGCCCCCAGCCCGAGGACGCGCGCGCCGTGCCGACGGAGCGGGCGCCGGTGATGAAGGACAAGTCGAAGGACGAAACCCAGGTTCATGAAAACCTCGTCTTCGACAAGGCCGAGGCGGCCGAGAAGCTCGAGCAGTTCCGCGCCGAGCAGGACACGCTCCGCGAGGAGATCAAGCAGCTCGAGGGCCAGCTCAAGAACGCCGACGAAGCGGAACGCGCCCGACTCGAGAAACAGATCGACGAGTGCCGGCGGCGCAGCGAAGCGATCGACGGCCTGCTCGAAAGGGCCAATGGAGACGACGATTAGGGTGTGTGTGGAATGGAAAACGATTTCCCGCTAACGAACCGTCTGACACGACTCGACCGGTACAGGCTCGGCGTCGTCCTGCTTCTCATCACGATTCTGGCCACTCCCGCGATCAACTACCTCCCCCATCTCGTGGAGACCGGCGAGGAGCAGCAGAGCGAGCCGGCTTCGTCCATTTACTACATCGTCGACGCGGGCCTCTTCTTGAACGTGCTTCTCTACGTCTGGTCGATCCTCTGTCTTTCCCATCGGCCCGACTCCGAGGTCGGCAGCATATCCCGCGGGCCTGTCCGTTTCTGGGCGCGCGTTCTGGCCGTTGCCGTTCTCGCCCTCTACCTTCTCCTGTTATACGGATCGCTGAAACTGATGACGCCCGTCGAGATCGGCGGACCTCACGGAAAGCCGGCATGGTTGAAGTGCTACATCGTTCTCGGACACGTCTCTTTTGCGGTAAAGACGGCGTCCTTTGTGTTCGCTCTGCTCTGCCTGGGTTCTCTGAGAACGATCGTCAACAAGACGCGGCTCTTCGCGCTGAACGGGTTCCTGATCTGGATGGTGATTCTCTCAGGCCTGTTCACCCTGGGATCGAGAGTCTATTATACCGTTCTCACGTGGACTCCCCGCCCAGCCCATTCCAGAGCCGATCTCGACAGCTACAGGCTGAGCGAGACTCTGCAAGAGTGCTCGGCCGCCATCGGCCTGGTTCTTCTCGTCTTCGAGATCGTTCTCTTGATCCTCTTCACTATTTTCATCAGCCGCGCGCGCGCCCGGACGCTGGTCAACGGCCTCCCAGGATCCAGATAAAGGCCCAGATGAGCGCCCCCACCGCAACCCATCCCGCGAAGAATCCGAGTATGCCCACCACCGTCGGCCTGGGTATCTCCAGATCGGCATGCTTGAAGAGCGGCCGCCGCGGCCCGGGTTCGACTCCTGGAGGCAGGGTGAAGGGCTCCGTCTCCGGCTCATTGGGAGTGACCGGCGTGCGCAGGCAGGTGTAGAACTTGTCGAGTTTTTCATTGTCTACCCGCCGCGTGAAGAAACTCACCACGATGACCGTAATGAATCCGGCCGAGAGGTAGAAGATCATCTGCCAGGGCAGAAGAAGCTTCCCCTCGAAGAGCAGCCAGGCCGGAAGGCTATCGGCAAAGGTGGCGTTGAAATCCCAGAGCACGATACCGTCCCACAGCCGCACCTGGCTCGTGAAGAGGAGCACGCCAAAGCTCACCAGCGTCGACCACCACGCCGCCGCCGCAGACGCGCGCCGCCAGAAAAGACCGGCCCAGAAGGGGATCGCCATCATGGCCGACACCTTCCAGAAGATCTCGAGCCCCTCGACCACGTTCTCGAAGACGAAGGCGAACCAGATCCCCACGAAGACGACGAGGCCCGCCGCCACGCGGCCGACGATCATGTAATGGCGGTCGTCCCGGTCGGGTGCGATGAAGGGTTTGTAGACGTTGCGCGTGAAGAGCGCCGACGAAGAGACCATGAAGACGTCGCACGAGCTCATCACCGCGGCGAGCATGGAGGCGATGAAGAGGCCGATCAGGCCGGGCGCGATGTTGGGAAGCAGGTCGTGGGCCATGCGGCCGTAGACGAGGTCGATGTCCACGTTCTGGCCGACGTAGTAGCCCACGGCGCAGAGGCCGGTGAGCACCCAGGCGATGGTGCAGACCCGCTTGATCAGGATCCCCACCATGACGCCCACGCGCCCTTCCATCTCGGTCTTGCCCGCTCCCGCCATTCCCATGTGGTGGGGCTGGGTGACCCATCCCACGAGAGCGTTGAAGGAGATCACGGCGATGTAGAAGAAGGTGATCTCATGGGGCGCCACAATCTTGAAGAAGTCGGCATTGCCCACAGTCTCGCGCAGCCCCGACATCCCCCCCACCGCGTCGAGCGCAAAGGGCAGGATCAGGAAGCTGAGAATGATGGTGAGCAGCCCCTGCACGAAGTCGGTCATCACCGCCGCGCTCAGGCCGCCGGCGATCCCGTAGACGACGAACATGAGCGTCATGCCGATGATGGCGAGGTTCGGATCGATCGCGCCGCCCGAGACCGCCTCGATCATGGCGCTCGACCCCTTGAGCATGACGCCGATGTTGACCATGAGGGACAGCATGCCGATCACCGCGTAGAGGACCGCCACGCCGCGGCCGTAGCGCGCGTCGAAAAAGTCGGCCGTTGTGATCGCCCGGCACCGCCGAAAGACGGGGGCGAGGAGCCAGAAGAAGGGCGTCACGAAGAGCCACAGCCACTGGTACCAGATCCCCGACGCGCCCGACTTGTAGGTCTTGGCCGCCACGCTCACCGCCTGGTCCGAGTGGGTGCCTGCGCCGAAGGTGAAAAACATCATCATCAGCTTGCCGAACTTGCGCTCGCCGATGAAGAAGGTCGACGCGCTCTTGACCTTGCGCACCGCCCACATGCCGATGGCGGTGATTCCGAGGAGGTAGACGACGATGACGAGCCAGTCGATCCATTGAACTCCGAGCACGATCCCTCCTTGAGCTTAAAAAGTTTCGGCCACCTCGGCGAGAGCTTGCAGGTTCTCGATCGGTGTGCCCGGCGAAACGCCTCCGCCGGGCGAGACGAGAAGCGGCCCGAAGCGTCGCGCGCTCTCGATGAGCTTCTCCGTCGATGCCCTCACCTCGTCGACGGTACCGCGCACGAGCACGTCGAGGGGGGGCACGTTGCCCATGAGAACGATCTCCGCGCCGAGGAGCTCGCGCGCCCGCTCCACAGTGATCTCGTGGCTGAAATTGAACAGATCCATGCCGATCGTGGCCAGCCCCGCATAGACCTTCTCGTTGGGCGTGTCGTTGTGAAAGATGTGGATCAAGCCGGGGAAGGCATCGAAGATCCTCCTGAGCCTCCCCAGGGCGAGATCATCGGCATCGTTGGGATTGATCAGCCCCACCACATCGTCGAGCACCAGAATAGCGATCGGGTCGTCCATCCGGGCGAGCTGGGCCGAGAGCCACGCGATGCACAGATCGGTCGTCCGATCGAGGAGCGCCAGGCAGTTGTCACGATCGAGCTTGGTCGCCATGAGAAACTCGGTCACCCCCATGAGGTGGGAGGCGACGGCCAGCGGGCCGCGCGCCGCCGCCATGCGGGGCGCCAGCCCCCTGCGCGTCAGTTCGGGCGCAAGGCGCTCGTACCGGCGGAGCGCCGCCGGCATGAGGCCGTCGGTCTCGGGATCGGGCGGCGCGCACTCGAGAAGCGCCTCGATCCCGCCCGGGAAGCGGCGCAGCGACGGCGGCTCATGGCCCGTCCACCGCACGGGCGCCCCCCACCCGGTCGGTTCGGCCGCCATCCCGAACTCGACCCAGCTCCCCGGCACGAAGGCCACGCCGGGCAGAGCGCCCAGCGCGCCGCTGTAGGCATCGAGCCAGGTGGCGTCGTCGAAAAAAAAGTCGAGCGTGTTCTCTCCCGCAAACCCGGGCAGCCAGGGCGAATCGATGATCAGCGCCGTCATGGTCCGGTCCGTCCGGCGGCTCCTCACGAGCTGCTCGAAGCGGGCCACGATTTCGGGATAGGGCTGTGGTGTCATTCTTCTCCTGTGCGAGACGGTCTTCTTCGGGCGAATCCTCGATTCTCCGAATATGGCGGCAGAATGCAATAGGCGATCGCTTGGAGCCCCGCGGGCTTGGAGCCTGTGAGACAGGCGGATCGATGAAATGACTCGCCCATCGAAAGTGATCCCTTTCCTGGGTTCTCGCGCCGAGGCATAATGATTTTTGACCAAAGAGGCGATGAATATCCTGTCCGGCCCACCTCGGGGCGATGCAGGGTCCGTTTTCGAGAGAAGATCGAATGCTTTACTTGCTGATCGTGTCGATCGTCTGGGCCTTTTCCTTCGGGCTCATCAAGGAGTACCTCACAGGTCTCGACTCGAACTTCGTCGCCTGTACGCGGATCTTGATCTCCTTTCTCCTCTTCGTCCCCTTCCTGCGCCTGAGAAGCCTCAATCCGCTGCTGGCGATCCGGCTCCTGCTCATCGGCATGATTCAGTTCGGTGTGATGTACGTGGCCTATCTCTACTCCTTTCAGTACCTGGCCGCCTACCAGGTGGTGATCTACACCACCTTCACGCCGCTCTACATCACCTGCATCGCCGACATTCTCGACCGCCGCTTCCGGCCGCGTCTTCTGATCGTCGCGATCATGGCGATCGTGGGGACCTACATCATCGTTCACAAGGAGATGCACCGCTTCGAGATTCAGACGGGATTTTTGCTGCTCCAGATCTCCAACCTCTGCTTCGCCGCCGGACAGATTTTTTACAAGCGTCTCATGAACCGCCACCTTGAGCTCAAGGACGCCCACGTCTTCGGCCTCCTCTACTTCGGCGCCTTTCTCGTCACCGCCGTGCCCGTGGCGGTGACCACAAACTGGTCCGAGATCGCCCTCGGACGGGAGCAGATCGTCTCCTTGCTCTATCTCGGCATCCTGGCGTCGGGCATCTGTTTCTTCCTCTGGAATCTCGGCGCCAGAAAGACCAACACCGGCGCCCTCGCCATCTTCAACAACCTCAAGATTCCCCTGGCGGTGACCTGCTCGCTCTTCGTCTTCGGCGAGGAGGCCAACCTCAAAACGCTGCTCCTCGGCGGAACGATCATTCTCGCAGCACTCTTCATCAACGAGTACTTCGTCCGGCTCCCCGCGCAAAAAAAGGACTGACGGGAGCGACACAAACCCTTTGAGATTCAAAAGTTCCACCTCGCCCTGAATTCCATGCCCCTGAAAGTCGATATATGTATACCAATAGATATTACTGGTCCCCGTGGATTTGTTGGGAGATCGAAAGATGTACGTCACAAACCGGGCCGGCCCGATCGAAGGATTATGGGACTTTC
>Ga0180429_10001481_pt1 | contig 19915 bp, 18 predicted proteins | sample SS_ome_FD_132428 | JGI IMG/M metagenome (GOLD analysis project Ga0180429, IMG submission 132428) | Hypersaline lake sediment archaeal communities from the Salton Sea, California, USA - SS_1_S_1 metaG | ecosystem: Environmental > Aquatic > Non-marine Saline and Alkaline > Hypersaline > Sediment ...
CCCGGGGCCGCGACGGGGCCCTCGCCGGCATGACCTTCGCGAACGGGGACGGTTCGACCCGCCTGCGCGCCGACATCGCCGTGTCCTGCAGCCGGGCCAAGCCGGCCCACGACATCCCCTACCAGCTCGGCGCAGACCTCGTCCTCGACCCGCGGCGGGGCGGTTTCGCGCCCCGGTCGCCCGGGGCCACCGGCGACGCCGTCTCGGTGGTCGGCGAGGCCGCCGGCGACCTGCCCGAGGACCTCTGCACGGAGGCGGCGGAATGAGCAAGCGCATCATGTGCCGCTGCGAGGACGTCACCTACGGGGAGTACCGCGCCGCCTTCGCCGAGGGCTTCACGGAGCTGGAATCCCTGAAGCGCTACACGGGCGTGGGCACCGGCTTCTGCCAGGGCAAGGGCTGCCTCGTGGAGGCCGCGCTGGAGCTGTCGGCGCTGCGGGGCGTGCCGCCCGAGGAGATCCGCCTGACCAACATCCGGCCGCCGGTCGAGCCGGTGACCTTCGCCGACCTGGCCGCCCTCGACCCGCCGCCCCTGATCGGCGAGCTGGAGCGCGCCCGCGCCGCGGCGACGCCCCCGTCCGGCGACGAGGAGGACGGGTCATGATCGCCCTGCCGACCGGCCCCGTGCCCGCCACGGCCGACGCCGTCGTCGTCGGCGGCGGCATCAACGGCCTGGCGACGGCCGTCGAGCTGGCCCGGCGGGGCCTGAAGGACATCGTGGTGCTGGAGAAGGCCTACCTCGGCAGCGGCTCGACCGGCCGCTGCGGCGGCGGCATCCGGCAGGTCTGGACCACCGAGGAGAACATCCTGCTGGCCCGGGAGAGCGTCGCCCTCTACGAACGGCTGTCGGGCGAGCTCGGCCTGCAGACCTTCTTCCGCCAGGGCGGCTATCTGATGGTGACCGAGGATGCGTCGCAACTGGATCTCCTGCGCGACGCCGTCGCCCTTCAGAAACGCTGCGGCGTACGCAGCGAGTTCCTGGAACCGCAGGACTGCCGCGACCTGGTGCCCGGGCTGAGCGTCGAGCGCCTGGCCGGCGCCCTGTTCTGCCGCGACGACGGCACCGCCTATCCCTTCTCGGTGGTGTGGGGCTACGCGCGGGCGGCGCGGCGCCTGGGCGTGAAGGTGTTCATCCGCACCGAGCTGCTGGACGTCTCGACCGCCGGCGTCCGCATCGTCGGCGTCCGCACCACGCGCGGCGACATCGCGACGCCGCGGCTGATCAACTGCGCCGGTCCCTGGGCGCGCACCCTCGCCGCCAAGGTGGGCGTGTCCCTGCCCAACCGGCAGGAGCGGCACGAGATCATGGTCAGCGAGTCCTACAAGCCGTTCCTCGATCCCATGGTCATCTCCATCTCCAGCGGGATCTACTTCAGCCAGGGCATGCGCGGCGAGCTGCTCGGCGGCATCGGCGATCCGGGCGAACCGCACTGGGACGCGGCCGACCGCTTCGACACCCGCAGCCAACTCCGCTTCGCCGCGCGCTTCGCCCGGGCCCTGATCGACCACTTCCCCCCCGCCGCCGGCCTGCGCCTCATGCGACAGTGGGCGGGCCTCTACGACGTGACCCCCGACCACCGACCCATCTTGGGCGGCGTCCCCGGCCTCGACGGCTACCACCACCTGTGCGGCTTCAGCGGCCACGGCTTCATGCTGGCGCCCGTGGCGGCGCGGCGCATGGCCCGCCACATCCTCACCGGCGAGCCGGACGAGATCATCGCATCCCTGTCCCTGGACCGCTTCGAGCGCGATGAGATCGAGGTGGACGCCTTCGTGGTCGGGTGAGGGCGGGATAGAGCACACCCACACGTCGAGGCTCCGGCGCTGCGCGAGTCGCTCGACGTGTGGGTGTGCTCTATCCCGCCACCCGAGAAGGGGTGGACGCCGTTATCGCAAGAGGTCGCTGAGGGTGGCTTCGAGGTCCTTGTGGTGGAAGCTGAAGCCGTTGGCGCGGAGGATCTTGGGCACGGCCCGGTAGCTGGAGAGGATCATGTCGGCCATCTCGCCGAGGACGAGGCGGAGTACGAAGGCCGGCGTTCGGAAGCGGGCGGGCTTGCCCAGCACGCGTCCCAGGGCCTGGGCGAACTCCTTCTGGGTGGGCGGATCGGGTGCCACCATGTTGACCGGACCCGAGAGGTCGTCCCGGTCGAGCAGGAAGAGCACGGCTCGGACCATGTCCTCGCGGCTGATCCAGGGCAGGTAGGCCCGCGGGTCGCCGAGCGGCCCGCCGAGGCCGAAACGGTAGGGCCGGATCATGCGGGACAAGGCGTCGCCCTCACGCGCCAGGACCACTCCCGTGCGCAACAAAGCCACACGCGTGCCGCCGGAGGCGGCTTCCAGGGCGCAACCTTCCCATTCGTGGGCCAGGCGCCCCAGGAAATCGCCGCCGGCCTCGCGCTCCTCGTAAAGGGGCTGCCGGCCGCTGGCGGCGTAGTAGCCGACCGCCGAACCGCTCAGCAGAACCCTCACGCGGTCGTGGGCCTGGATGGTGTCGACGACGTTCCGGGTCGTCTCGAGGCGGGACCGGCGGAAACGATGCTTGCGCCGGTTCGTCCAGCGGCCGGCGGCCAGGGACTCCCCGGCCAGGTTGATCGCCGCGTCGCAGCCGGCCAGGGCGTCCTGCCAGGGGCCCTCGTCCGCCGGGTCGCCGGAGACGATCTCGACGAGGCGCGGCAGGCGGGACAGCGCGCGACGCCGGTCCCGCGTCACGCAGACCACCTCGTCCCCGCGCTCAAGCAGGGCCTGGATCACGGCCCGGCCGATCAGCCCCGTGCCGCCGGTCAGAAACACCCTCATTCCCGTCTCCAGATCTACTCGCCGGACCATTCCGGCGCGTTCAGCATAGGTCCGACACGAATCGTTGTCCAGCGCCGGGCCGTCGGCGTTGACACGGCTGCCGTGGGTATTATCGTGTCGGATTAGGCGGCTTCGGAGCCGTCCCGGTCAGTCCCCCGCCCGTTCAAGGAGCGCGCCATGGAATACGAGTTCTTCAATTGCGAGATCGACGACAGCGTGGCGACCGTCTCGCTGCTGGGCCCTTCGGCCCCCCGGCTCCAGGAGTTGGGCGACGAGCTCGTCGACATCCTGCTCCGCCTGCAGGAGGACCGCGCGGTGCGCGTCATCCTGCTGAGCGACGCCGACGGCTCTTTCGACGCCACCATGGGCCTGCGGACGGCGGCCGAGGAACGGGCCCAGGGCGAGGGCATAAAGAACATGGCGGCCGCCCTCGACACGGTGCGCCGCGTGGTCACCCTCATCCAGGAGACGGGCAAGCCCGTCATGGCCGCGGTCAGCGGCGACGTCCGCGACGCGGGCTTCGGCCTGGTGATGGCCGCCGACGTCCGCATGGCCTGCGCCACCGCCACCTTCACCCTGCAGGACATGCGTCACGGCCTGCTGCCCGACTGGGGCCTCACCTACACGCTCCCCCGCCTCATCGGCCCCAACCGGACCCTGGAACTCTTCTGGTCCGGCCGCTCGGTCCCCGCCGAGGAGGCCGCGCGCATGGGCCTGGTCGATCGGGTGGTGCGGAGCGACGTCTGGGACGACGAGGTGGCCCGGTTCGCCCGCCATCTGACACAGATTCCACAGCCGGCCCTGCAGCTCAGCAAGATGGCCGTGCAGCAATCGCCTCAATTCGACATGACCACCATGTTGTCCCTGGAATTCGAGGCCCAGCAGCAATGCTGGGACTCGCGCGAGACGGAGACGGGGCTGGCCGCGATGCTCGACGGCTGCGAACCCGATTTCCGCTTCGTGGACGCCGGGGACGACGACCAGTAGACATCGACCAACACCGGGAGGACGGGACGTGGGCCTTACCCTTATCGAGAAGATCATCGCCTCGCACTGCGACCAGGACATCGTGCGCCCGGGCGAGACCGTGGACATGCGTGTGGACATCCGCGCCGCGCGGGACTTCGGCGGCGCGAACGTGGTCAAGAACCTGCAGAAGGCCGGGCTGGGCATCGACGACGCGGCCCGCACCCTCTTCACCTTCGACTGCAACCCCGGCGGCAGCGATCAGGGCTACGCGGCCAACCAGCAGACCTGCCGCATTTTCGCCCGCGAGACCGGCGTCGGCCTGCGCGACATCACCCAGGGCATCGGCACCCACATCGCCATCGACGACGGCCTCGTGGGCCCCGGCTCCACCTTCGTCAGCACCGACAGCCACGCCAACATCATGGGCGCCGTGGGCGCCTTCGGCCAGGGCATGGGCGACCAGGACATCGCCTACGCCTGGAGCTCCGGCAAGGTGTGGTTCAAGGTGCCCAAGTCGTGCCGGGTGGTCCTGAAGGGACGCCCCGCGCCCGAGGCCACGGCCAAGGACATCGTCCTGAAGATGCTCCAGGTGCTGGGGGCCGGCGGCCTGCTGGGCTACGCCGCCGAGATCACCGGCGACATCGTCGACGAGCTGGGCGTGCACGACCGCGTGACCATCGCCAGCATGTCCACGGAGATGGGCGGCATCATCTCGCTGTTCGCGCCCAACCAGGCCGTGCTCGACTTCTGCCGCGCCGCCGGCGGCCAGGACTTCCGGCCCATCGCCGCCGACCCGGACGCCAGCTACGACGCCGACTTCGAGGTGGACATCGACGGCCTGCGCCCGATGATCGCCCGGCCCGGCCATCCCGAAGATACAGTGCCCGTCGCCGACGTGGCCGGCCGCAAAGTCGACTCGGTCTTCATCGGATCCTGCACCAACGGCCGCCTGGCCGACCTGCGCGCCGCGGCCCGGATCCTCGAAGGCCGCACCGTGGCGCCCGGCGTCGTCCTGAAGGTGGTGCCGAGCACCCGCGCCGTGTGGGAGGCCTGCCTGGACGAGGGGCTGGTGGACGTGTTCATGAAGGCCGGCGCCCTGGTGGGCAACGCCGGCTGCGGCGGCTGCGCCGCCGGCCAGATCGGCCAGAACGGTCCGGGCGAAGTGACCGTCAGCACGGGCAACCGCAACTTCGCGGGCAAACAGGGCAAGGGCGAGGTCTACCTGGCCAGCCCCGAGACGGCCGCCGCCACCGCCGTGGCCGGCGTCATCTGCACGGCCGACGCCGTCCCCGAGCAACAGGTCGCCTTCGAGATCGGGACCGGCGCCGCCGCCACGGCCCCGAGCGGCGACGTCGCGGCGACGGCCGAGAAGCCCACGGTCCTGCGGGGTCGCGCCTGGGTCGTCGACGTCGAGAACATCGACACCGACATGATCTTCCACAACCGCTACCTCGCCATCACCGACCTCGCCGAGATGGGCCAATACACCTTCGACAATCTCGAGGGCTGGACCGACTTCGCCGACAAGGCCGCCGCCGGCGACATCGTCGTCACGGCCGGCAATTTCGGCTGCGGTTCCTCGCGCCAGCAGGCCGTCGACTGCTTCAAGGCCCTGGGCGTGCAGGCCCTCGTGGCCCGAAGCTTCGGCGCCATCTACGAGCGCAACGCCATCAACGCGGGCCAGCCGTTGATCGTGGCCGACCTGATCGCCGCCGGCCTGAAATCGGGCGACGAGATCACCGTCGATCTCGAGAGCGGCGAGATCGCCTGGGACGGCGGTTCCCTCCAGGGCCAGCCCTTCAGCCAGGTCCAGATGTCCATCTACAAACGAGGAGGGCTGCTGGTCGGTTGACGCATTCAGAAAGAGGCGGCCCTCACCTTGATGACGTTCGACTCCGGCGCTTCGCGAGTCGCTCACGTCATCAAGGTGAGGGCCGCCTCTTTCTGAATGCCCCACGCCGAACGCCCAGGGAGTTCCTGGCAACGGTGGGGTGGGAAGGGATTCCGGTGTTGTCACGTGCCCACGGAGGGGCGTGCACACGCGCGGCGAACGACTCGCGGAGCGCCGGAGCAGAGCCGCGCGTGTGCACACCCCTCCGTGGGCGGACGTCCAAGACGGGAACACTCCCCTCTCCAGCGGTGTAAGTCCCTTTATGCGATGGGGAATCGCATTCAAGGGAGGTTCGACATGAACAAGAAGTTATCGCTCCGCGTCCGATCCCGGTCTCGATTCGTCACCGTCGCAGCCCTGGCGGTCGCGCTGGCCACGACCGTGGCCGGCGCCGCCGTCCAGGCGCGGTCCCTCACGCCCCGCGTCGAGCTGGATCACGGCGTGATCCTCGCCGGCGACGAGAACACGATCTACGTGCTCGTCGACTTCGAGGTCGCGCGCTTCTTGCCGCCGCCCGTGCTCGGCCGCCCCGACCTCAACCTCGCCATGGTGCTGGACCGCTCCGGCTCCATGGAAGACCGCGGCAAGATCGAGTACGCGCGCGAGGCCGCCTCGATCGTGGTCGACCGGATGCGCGAACGCGACGTGCTGGCCGTCGTCGAGTACGACGACGAGATCTCCGTGCTGTGGCCGGCCTCGCCGGTCGAGTCCAAGGCCATGATCAAGCGGCGGATCGCCGGACTGACGCCGCGCGGCAGCACCGACCTCTGCGGCGGCCTGATGCGGGGCGTCGACGAGGCGGTGCCGTATCGCGACGGCGCCGACATCACACGGGTCATCCTGCTCTCGGACGGGCTGGCCAACCACGGCGTCACCGACCCGCACGAGATCTACCGCCTCGTCCGGCAGGCCAAGCGCCGCGGCGTGACCGTCTCGACCATGGGCCTGGGCCTGGAATACAACGAGGACCTCATGCAGGGCATCGCCGAGAACGGCGGCGGCAACTATTACTACATCGAAAACCCGCAGCAGATGGGACGCATCTTCGGACGCGAGCTCGAGACCCTGTTCACCACCGTCGCGAAGGACGTGGTCGTCCGCTTCCGGGGCGGCCGCAAGGTGAACGACGTGGAGGTCTACGGCTACGCCTTCGAGATCGAGGGCGACGAGGCCGTCATCCCCCTGGAGAATTTCTACTCCGAGGAGGAGCGCTCGCTGCTGCTGAAGCTGGAACTCGATCCTGCCCGTGCGGGCGAACTGGACCTGGGCGAGATCGAACTGGTCTACTGCGACCAGCTGACCGGCGAGGATGTGGCATCGCGCCTCGATCTCAGCGTGGAGGTTTCCGAGAGCGCACGCGAGGTCGAGCGGTCCCGCAACGAGCGCGTCGTCGTCGAATCCACGTTGACCGACACCGACAAGCGTCAGGGCGAGATCGTGCGTCTCTTCGAGACGGGCGACTCGGACGCCGCCCAGGCCGAACTGGACGAACTCGTCGAAGAGATGTGGAAGATCCAGCAAGACGTGGACGATCCCAGGCTCGCCGCCAAGCTGGAGGCCCTGGAACTCGGGCAGTCGGACATGGCCGTCGCCTAAGTCAGCGCCGCCGGACGCGCCGCCTACATCAAGACCAACAAGGCGCGCAACTACCAGGGTCTCCGGGGCAAGCGCGGCTTCTTCCTGCTCACGGAGGGCGACAAGGGCTACGAGGTGGAGCGGCTGCAGGAGGCGCTGCGCGACCTCGGCCTGTTCTCCGGAGCGATCGACGGCGTCTACTCGCCCGAGGTCAGGGCGGCCGTCGTGGAGTTCCAGCATCAGAACAGCATCAAGACCGACGGCCTGGCCGGCCCCAACACCCTGCGGGCGCTGGATCTCTACTGACCCCGTCCCACGTCGAAGGGCCGCTCCCCGGGAGCGGCCCTTCGCATTCAGAATCCGGCGACGATCACTCGAAGAGACGCTTCACGTCCCCCCAGCTCGAATCCTCGTTGGCCACGTAGCCCCGCGTCAGCCAGGCGAAGGCGTTCTCCAGGAAGACCAGGTTGTCGTGGTCGTCCAGGCCCATGTTATGCATCATGTAGTAGTGGGTGGTCCAGATCGCGCTGCCGGTTCCGTTCTCATAGACGGCGATCAAGTCCACGACGCCATCCCCGGCCACGGCCACGCAGGGTGCGGACACGACCAGGCCGGCGGTCGGGCTGACGTCGTCGCCCAGCGCGGTCACGCCATCGAAGAGGGGATGGGAGACGAACTGGTCGTACAGGACGGGATTGCCCGGCCCGGGACCTTCGGCGATGCCGAAGTCGTCCATCATCTCCACGATCATCGCCCAGTAGTTGTTGTTGATGCAGATCGAGGCGAGGAGCCCCTTCCCCGAGTCCACGAAATCCATGATCCACGTCGCCTCCGGTTCGGTGTAGGCCTCCCCCGAACTCGTATAGGCGTCCTCCGGCAGGATGATGAGGACATCGGCATCGCCGTTGTCCGTCAGCGGCGTGGTGCGGACCTCCACTGTATACCCCCAGGCCGTCAGCTGCGCCTTGAAGTTGTCATACATGTGGAGCCAGGGCGTGTTGTGCGAGTTGTCGAAGACCACCAGCTGCGCGACCGCCCCCTGCCCGATCACGAGCAGACACAGGATCAACATCAGACACTTCATCCGACCACCTCCAGGCCTGCTCTCCAACCATCGTCGATTATGGGCCCCCGCCACGCCCTTGACAACCCCTGCGGAACGGGCACAAGACCTGGTGCGACGTAGCCCGCCCGGGCAGGTCCAACACGAACACCGCCCGCAAGCGACTCGCGGAGCGCCGGAGCCTTGCGGACGGTGTTCGTGTTGGACCTGCCCGGGCGGCCTACGCCACCACGCTGGCCTTGTACCCGTACTGCAGCACTTCCCAGGCGGGATCGGACTGCAGCTTGCGGAAGACGATCTCGACCTCGGTGCCGATCTGCACCTCGTCTGGCGGCGCCTCGCAGACCATGGCGGTCAGGCGCACCCCGTTCTCGAGCTCGACGACCGCCACCACGTAGGGCTTCAGGGACTCGAACTGGGCCGGGGGGATCCAGATGGTCGTGTGGGTGACCACCTTGCCCCGGCGGGGCAGCGTGACCGTGGTGAAATCCTCGGCGTGGCACTTGCGGCAGACCTTGCGCGGCGGGAAGTGGATCTCGCCGCAGGTGTCGCACTTGCCCGCCTCGAGGCGGTATCGCTGAGCCTTCTCACGATGATAACGCGGACTGATCATGACACCACCTCCAGGATGTGCACCGTGCTGCTGCCGCCGGAACCGCCCATGTTCTGGGCGAGCCCGATGCGCGGCGACTTCAGCTGGCGGTCGCCGGCCCGGCCCGAGAGCTGCTGGACGAGTTCGCAGATCTGCGCCACGCCCGTGGCGCCGACCGGATGTCCCTTGCTCTTGAGGCCGCCCGAGGTGTTGACCGGATGCTTGCCGTCGAGGGCCGTGAGCCCCTCGACCGCGGCCGGCCCGCCCTGTCCGCGCGGGAAGAGGCCGAGTTCCTCGGTGCAGACGATCTCGGCGATGGTGAAGCAGTCGTGGACCTCGCAGAAGTCAACGTCGTCGATGGTCAGACCCGCCTGGGCGAAGGCCCGTTCGGCCGCGCGCTTGACCACGGGGATCGCGGCGAAGTCCGTGCGGTCGTGCAGGGCGATGCTGTCGGTGGCCTGCCCCGACCCGATCACCTTGATGATCGGCTTGCCGAGTTCCTTGGCCACGTCCACCGGGCAGAGCATCACGCAGGCCGCGCCGTCGGTCACCGGCGAGCAGTCGAAGAGGCCCAGGGGTTCAGCCACGCGGACGGCGCCGAGCACGGTCTGCTCGGTGATCTCCACGGGGAACTGGGCGTAGGGATTCTTGGCGCCGTTGACGTGGTTCTTGACCGCGACGGCCGCCAGCTGCTCGGGCGTGGTGCCGTACTTGTGCATGTGGGCGTGCGCGATCATGGCGTAGAGGCCGGGGAAGGTCACCCCGTGGAAGACCTCGTATTCCTGGTCGGCGGCCGTCGACAGGCAGAAGGTGGCGTCGGCGCCGTCGTTCATCTTCTCGACGCCCCCGGCCATCACGAAGTCGCTGGCGCCGCTGGCCACCTCGAGATAGGCGGCCCGGAAGGCCGCGCCGCCCGAGGCGCACGCGCTCTCGACGCGGGTGGCGGCGACGCCGCCCAGGCCCGCGTAGTCCGTGAGGATCGACGCCAGGTGCTCTTGGGCGTTGAAGAGGCCGCTGGTCATGCAGCCGATGTAGGCCGACTGCAGCTTCTCCCGGTCGATGCCGGCGTCGGTCAGGCAGGCCTTGGCCGCTTCCGCGAAGAGGTCGCGCAAGGGGACCGGCCAGAGCTCGCCGAACTTGGTCAATCCGTATCCGATGACGGCTACGTCTCTCATCTCGTCCCCCTTTCTATACCTCGTTCATGCGGATCTTGCCGCGGTAGGCGACGTACTTGCCGTACGACAGGTGGATGCGCCGGTCGGCGAGCTGGTCCCGCACCTTGGGCGCCAGGTCCTGCACCTCGGGCAGGCGGTCGGTGGCCTGGATGATGAAGGAATCCGAGCCGGCCCCGCTGCCGAAGGAGGTCACGAGGATCCGGTCGCCGGGCTCGGCCACGTCCAGGCAGGAGGCCAGACCGGTGGGCGACGAACCGCTGTAGGTGTTGCCCATCAGGTTCACCACCCAGCCCTGTTCGAGCTGCTCCTTCTTGAAGCCGGTCATCTTGCCGGCGCGCAGGGGGAACTTGCCGTTGGGCATGTGGAAGACCGCGTAGCGGAAGTCCTCGGGCTTGAGCCCGCTGCGTTCCAGGATGCCGTTGGTGGCGCCCAGCACATGGTGGAAATACGCGGGCTCGCCGGTGAAACGGCCGGCGTGGCGCGGATAGAACTCCCCCTCGCGCCGCCAGAAGTCGGGCGTGTCCGAGGTGAAGGAGTAGGTGTGCTGGATCTCGGCGATCACCTTGTCGGCCCCCATGATGAAGGCCGAGCCGCCGGCCGAGGCCGTGTATTCCAGGGCGTCGCCGGGGGCGCCCTGGCTGGTGTCGGCGCCGATGCCCAGGCCGTACTTCATCTCGCCCGACTTGACGTGCGAGTAGGCCACGTACATGGCCTCCGCGCCCGCCTTGCAGGCGAACTCGAAGTCGGAGACGTGGCATTCCGGACCGATGCCCAGGGCGTCGATCACGATGGTGCCGGAAGGCTTGACGGCGTAGGGATGGCTCTCGGAGCCGATGTAGCAGCAGCCGATGTCCTGCGGGTCGATCCCCGCCCGGGTGAGCGCATCCCGCGCCGCGGCCACGCTGATGGTTATGGTGTCCTCGTCCGGGCCGGGCACCGTTTTCTCTTCGAGCAGGAGTCCCCGCTTGAAGGCGTCCGCATCCGCGCCCCACTGGTCCGCGATGTCTTCCGCCTTGATGCGGAATCGCGGCACATATGAGCCGTATCCGACAATGCCGTACATACACGTCTCCCTGATTGGCGTCAAAAGTGATGCAACCGAAACGGCAGTCTATCAGGAAGGTGTGCCCCGAACAAGCCTCTTGAGGACGGCGAAGAGACACACCCCGCGATTTGTTGGCGCTGGACGGAACGAAATCGCGGGGTGTGTCTCTTCGCCGTCTTCAGCGCTGGGGGTTCAATTCCCGCTTGATGACTTTGCCGAAGGAGTTCTTGGGGAGGGCGTCGGTGAATTGGATCTTACGGGGGACCTTGAACTGGGCCAGGCGGGACAGGCAGTGGCGGAGGATGGCCTGTTCGTCCCGGTCGGACGCGTCGCGGACGACGACCCAGGCCTCGATGGCCTCGCCAAGGAGTTCGTCCGGGACGCCGATCACGCAGGCCTCGACCACCGATTCGAGCTCGAGGATGGCGTCCTCGATCTCCTTGGCGCTCACGCGGTTCGCGCCGGCCTTGATCATGTTCTTGGCGCGGTCGACGATGAAGATGAAGCCGTCGGCGTCCCGGTAGCCCAGGTCGCCCGTGTGGAGACCGTCCGGGAAGAGCACCTTGGCCGTTTCCTCGGGGTCGTTCCAGTAGCCGCGCATGATGTTGGGACCGGAGGCGACGATCTCGCCCTCCTCGTCCGTGTCGCAGACGGAGCCGTCCGGACGGCGGACCTCCAGATTCACGCCCGGGATCCCCACGCCGATCGAGCCGATCTTGTCGGCAAGCCGGTCCGGGGGCAGCCAGGAGAGGCGTGCCGAGGCCTCGGTCTGGCCGTACATCACGTAGAGCTCGATGCGCCCGGGCAGGGCCTCGCGGAGACGACGGGTCAGGGCGGGCGACATGGCGCCGCCGGCCTGGGTGAGATAGCGCAGGTGCTCGTGGGGCATCTGCAGGAAATCCGTGCGCGCGCAGAGGATGGCGAAATGGCTGGGCACGCCGGAGAAGCCCGTGCAGCGCTCGTCGGCCAGGGTCTCGAGCACCTTCTGGGGAAAGGCGAAGCGGTTGTCGATGACCACGCGCCCGCCGCGACGCACGTGGGTCAGCAGCAGCGAATTGCCGAAGGAGTAGTGGAAGGGCAGCACGCAGCACACGCTGTCGTTCTCGTCCAGGGGCAGGTAGCCGAGGATCTGCTCCGTGTTGGCGACGAGATTGCCGTGGGTCAGGGTCACGCCGCGGGGCATTCCCGTCGAGCCGCTGGTGTAGAGGATGAGGCCGAGATCCTCGGAGCCCAGGTCGATCGAAGGCGGCGGGCCATCGCAGGCCGCCGCGTCCGCGGCGTCGATCAGGTCCAGGCCGTCCGGCAACTCCCACTTGGGATTGCGCCGGTCGAGGACGGCGAAGCGCAGATCAGGGCAATCGGCGACGATCTCCGGCAGCCGCCGCGCCTCCCGGGCGCCGGCCAGCAGGCCGACGGCACCCGCGTCGCGCAGGAGCTTCCGGTGGGTGGGCGCGCGGTTGGCGTGATTGAGGGCCACCACGCAGGCCCCGGCCCGCAGGGCACCGAAGAACGACGTCACGTATTCCCGGGAGTTCTCCATGAGCAGGGCCACCCGGTCTCCCCGGCGGATGCCCGACGCGGAGAGGAAGGCGGCCGTGCGGTCTGCCGCCGCCGCAAGTTCGCCGAACGTCGTGTGGACGCCGTTGTGGGACAGGGCGACCGCATCGGGGCGGGCCTGCACCGTGGCGTCCAGCATGCCGTGGATGGTGGTCATGGACCTATCCCCGCTTGCGCGTGACGAAACCGACGAGATTCTGTATCGAGTCCAGGTTTTCGGGTACCAGCTCGCTGTCCTCGATGGACAATCCCATGTCCGCCTCCAGGAAGGCCACGAGCTCCATCACGCCGACCGAATCCATGATGCCGTTGTCGAGCAGTGACATCCCGTCGTCCTTGAGCGGCTCGTTGTCGCCGAAGAGGAAGTTCTCCACCACGAAATCGTGAATCTGGTCCCTCAATTCCATCGTCTTCATGTTCCCCCGCTAGGGTTTGGGTTCGACGCCCCGCCATTCGATCTCCGCGGGTTCCAAAGCGGCGTCGGCGATCCGTTCCCGGAGTTCGCTCCCGAACTGCCGGGCCAGCAGCTGCGTGCTGAGCACGCCGACGAAGGCCATGTTGTCCCGCGCGCCCGTCAGACGGCCCGCCCGCCACTTGCGGATCAGGGCCGCGACGCGCTGCGGATCGAAGATCCCCGCGTCGCGCAGGGCCTCCTCGCCGAGCAGGTCCGCCGCCATCTCGGCGCCCTGGCCCACGAAGAAGCTCGCGCTGTCCGGCGCCCGGTAGGGCTGCTTGGGACGCGTAACGATCTCCGCAGGAAGGAGATCGGCCACGGCGGCCTTCAATAAAGCCTTTTCCTGCAGCCCCGCCAGCTTGACCGAGGCGGGAATGCGCCCGGCCAGTTCGGCCACGTTGTGGTCCAGGAAGGGGAAACGGCCCTCCACGGTGTGCCCCATGAGCATGCGATCGCCCTGTGAGGACAGGAGGTAGCCCGCCATGAACAGGGTCATCTCCAGGTACTGGGCGCGGGCCACGGGTCCCCACGTGGCGAAGGCTGCGGGCAGCGATTCGCGCAGACGGGCCTCGGGGTCGCGGGCGGCGGCGGTCGTGGCGACGTCGTTGTGGAGGAAGGCGGCGATGCGGCCCGTGTTGTTCCAGCGGGGGCGATGGGAGAAGAAGGGATCGGTGCCGGCCTCGTCCAGCCCGGCGCCGTAGAAGCGCGCCAGGAAGCCGGCCGGCGACTGCTCCAGGTACGGGTACAGCCGCGTCAGCAGGAGCGGGCGGCGCCGGGACTCCGGTTCGCGGGCCCAGAAGGCGCGCACCTTGGCCTCGCGCAGGATGTTGTATCCGCAGAAGACCTCGTCGGCGCCCTCCCCCGTGAGCACCACCTTGTAGCCCTGGGAGCGGACCAGTCCGGACAGGGCGTACAGCGGGGCCGGCGCGGTGCGCAGGATGGACGTCTCGGCGTGCCAGACCACCTCGGGGAAGGCCCCGGCGATCTCGGCGTCGCCGACGCTGATCATCTCGTGGTCGGTGCCCAGATGCGCGGACATGATCCTCTGCCAGCGCGTCTCGTCGAAGGCCGCGTCCTTGAAGCCGACCGAGAAGGTCTTCATGCGACGGTCGGTGGTGTCCTGGATCAGGGCCGCCGTGGCGGAGGAATCGAGACCGCCGGACAGGTAGGCCCCCACGGGCACGTCGGCCCGCAGGCGGATCACCGAGGCGTCGGTCAGCGCCTCCCGGACCTCGCCCTGCAGCCGCGCCCGTTCCTCGTTTCCGACGTGCCGGTGGTCCTCGTCCGCGGGCAGGAATTCCGGATGCCAGTAGCGCCGCAGCACGGGATCCTCGGCAGGCGCCCCGTCGCGGCCCGGATCGAGGGTGGCCGTGTGCCCGGCGGGCAGCTGCCGGACGTTGGCGAAGGGCGTGGCGGGCGGCACGTTCACCCAGGTGCCGAAGATCTCGCCCAGGGCGGCGGGATCCAGTTCGGGCCGGAAGCCCGGCCAGCCGGCGAGGGCCTTGACCTCCGACGCGAAGAGGAACGTGTCGCGGTCACGGGCCCAGTAGAGCGGACGGATGCCGAAACGGTCCCGCGCCAGGAAGAGCCGGCGCCGGCCTCGGTCGTAGACGGCGAAGGCGAACTGGCCGTTGAAGCGGTCCACGCAGTGCTCGCCCCACTGACGGTAGGCCGTGAGCAGGACCTCCGTGTCCGACTGGGTCCTGAAGACGTGGCCGAGACCGCGCAGTTCCTCGCGCAGTTCGAGGTAGTTGAAGATCTCGCCGTTGAAGGTGACCCAGAGCGATTGGTCGGCCGTGGCCAGGGGCTGCTGGCCGGTGCCCAGGTCGATGATGCTCAGACGCGCGTGGCCGAGGAAGACGGACCGGTCCCGCCACGCGCCGAACTCGTCCGGTCCGCGGTGGTTCATGGCGCCGATCATTCTCTCGGCCGCGCCGTCGGGCAGCGTCAGGCTGCCGTTGAGGGCCACGGCTCCGCAGATTCCACACATGGTCAGGTCTCCATCGGCCGGGACAGCCAGGTCTTGACCTGTTCGACGGCCTCGGCGGCCGTGTCGGCGAGGCTCCACTCCCCCGCGCCGCAGCGGTCCAGGAAGGCGGCGCCCGGATCGAAGCCGAGCAGGATCACGCGCCGCTCGAAGCGCAGGGCCATGGCCACCTCGGACATGGTGCCGCCGCTGCCGGGGCAGGCCACCACAACGTCGCTGGCCAAGACGTTGACGACGTTGCGTCCGGCGCCCATTCCGGTAGGGATCACGATATCCAGGTGCTCGCAGGCCCCGTCCCGGTCGTCGTCGAAGAGTACGCCCACCGTCAACCCACCCGCTTCCCGGGCGCCGCGGGCCGAGGCGTCCATGATGCCGGTGGGGCGCCCGCCGTTGAGCAGGACCCAGCCGTTCTCCGCGATCAGACGTCCCAGTTCGCGGGCCGCCTCGTGGGCCTCCGCGTCGGCGGCGCACCCGCCCATCACTCCGATGATCGTTCTGCGCATGGATTTCCTTCCGGTTCCGACCAGGATCACAGAAGTCGCCATGACCCGCAAGTGCGGGAACGGAGGACCGCTCAGTCGTCGGGTTCGCGTCGGCGCAGGCCCCGCGTCAGGGCCCCCTTGCCGAAGCGGTCGGCGGCCCGGTCGGTGAGGACGTCGAGCGTGCGGTCCCGCTCCGCCTCGGGATCGCCGAAGAGCTCGGCCGGCCGGTCGTCGGCCCGCTCGAGATTCTGGGCCGCGATGCCGATCAGGCGAAGGGGCCGGCCGCGGCGGTCCAGGTGGTCGTCGAAGAGCTCGCGGCCCGCGTCCCGGAGTACCCGCAGGCTGTCCGATGGGGCCGTCAGGGTGAGCGAGCGTGTCCGTGTGGAGAAATCCGGGTAGCGGGCCTTGAGCTGGACGGTGCGCGCCAGCAGGCCGGCGCGGCGAAGGCGTCGCGCCACCTTGTCGGCCAGGCCGTCCAGGATGTCGACGAGGGCCTCGCGCCCGGCGATGTCCGCCGCGAAGGTCAGCTCGTGCCCGATGCTCTTGGCCTCGTGGTCCGGAACCACCGGTCGATCGTCGCGACCCTCGGCCAGGGCGGCGACGTGTCGCGCCATGGCCGGCCCGAGCCCCTGCTCCAGACGATCCGGATCGGCCAGCCGCATGTCGCGCACGGTGCGGATCCCAAGAGCCTCGAGGGACGCCTGGGAACGCGGCCCCACGCCCCACAGGCGCGAGACGGGCAGGGGATCCAGGAGCTCCCGTTCGCGTCCCGCCTCGACCACCACGAAACCGTCGGGCTTCTCGAGGTCGCTGGCGAGCTTGGCCAGGAACTTGTTGGGCGCGACACCCACCGACGCCACCAGCCCGATCTCGTCGCGGATGCGGTCCTTGATGCGGCGGCCGATCGTCACGGCCTCGCCGAAGAGGCGCAGGCAGCCGCCGACGTCCAGGAAAGCCTCATCCACCGAGAGCGGTTCGACCAGCGGCGTGAAGTCGTGGAAGACGTCGAAGACGTGGCCGGAGATCTCGGCGTAACGCGCGCCGCGGGGGCGCAGGAAGACGCCGTCGGGGCAGAGCTTGAGCGCGCGGGCGGCGCTCATGGTGCTGTGCACGCCGTAGGCGCGGGCCTCGTAGCTGGCCGCGCTGACCACGCCGCGGCTCTCGGGCGTCCCCCCCACGATGACCGGCCGGCCCCGCAGGCGCGGGTCGTCGAGCACCTCCACCGACGCGAAGAAGGCGTCCATGTCCACGTGCAGGATCGAGCGCTCGGCCATGGCCGCGCCTCCGCCCGGCGATCCGGATTAAAGGGCCTGTTCCACCGTCACGACGGCATCCTCGACGATGACGATGTAGAAATAGCCGCTCCCGAAGTCCCGGTCCACGGCGACCGTCCCCTCGACGACCACCGTGTCTCCCACGCGCGCCGTGCCGTCGGTGGTGACGGTGACGTCGTTGTCACCGCCGGCGGCGTCGCCCGAACCGTCCCGGAGATGGAGCCAGTTGCGGTCCATGATGCCGTCGAGGAACTTGACCACGCGACCGCGCAGCTTGACGCGGCGGCCGTCGAGCTCCTTTCGGTCGGCGTGGAGCGCCGCGACGGAGATGCCGCCGGTCGGAGGCTCCATGAGGTCCACGGCCGACCCGGTCTCATGGTGCGATGGTCGCGGACCGCTCCCGGCGGCGGCGTCCGCCGGATCCCCGGCGGGTCCGAAGGACGACAGGAACCAGATCTCGTCGAAGGTGCGATCCAGGGACGGCGACCGGAAGCCGCGCATGATCATGCCGCCGGCCAGGGACACCTCGTCCCCCTCGGCGACGCGGCTCACCGGGCCCGCGGCCCAGATCTCTCCCTGCGGGGTCTGCAGGCGGACGTAGGTGTAGCCGCCCGCGTCGAAGGTCTCCACTACGCGGCCCGCGGTGCCGGCCGCGGCCGACGCGGGCCGGTCCGCGGCGTGCGGATCCGCGCTCCCGCTCCGGTCGGCGGCGTCGGCCGCCAGGGACTCGTTCCAGGCCTCGGCGTCGTCGCCGGTCTCGGCGCAACCGGCGGCGAGGACCAGGGCCGCCAGCAGGAGGGCGATCGTCGCGTATCTCTTCAAGGGGGCCTCCTCGAAAAACTCGTCTTGACGGTCGGGTCGTGTTCAGGATAGACGCTAACTCAGGATTTTCAAGGCGCGCGCCGCCGTCCGGCGGCTGCCTCGCCGCCTCCGGATCGCAAAACCCGAAAGGAGCGACGGCATGCCCGCAAGCGCACTCACGCTGTCGGCCCTGTCCGTCTATCCTCTGAAGGCCGCCCAAGCCGTCTCGCCGGCGAGCCTCACCGCCGGGCCCGGCGGCTTCGCCCACGATCGGCGCTGGCTGCTGACCACCGTCACGGGCGCGCCCGTCGTGCTCAAGACCCACCCGGCGATCACGCGCCTACGACTCGCCCTCACGAACGACGGCCTTTCCCTGACCGCCCCCGGCCGGCCCGGCCTCGTCGTGCCGCGTCCCGGTCCGGACGCCCCGCGCTTCGCCGTCGCGGTCAAGGGCGAGCGGATCGAGGCCGCGGGTGCCGGCGCCGAGGCCGAAGCCTGGTTCGGCGCGTTGCTGGGCGAACCGGTGCGACTGGCCTACATGCCCGACGACGTGCGCCGCCCCGCCCCGAAGGACCCGTCGGCCGGCATCGGCTTCGCCGGTTCCGCGCCCTACCTCCTGATCTGCGACGCCTCCCTCGACGAGCTGAATGCGCAGCTGGACGAGCCCGTGGGACGGGACCGCTTCCGGGCCAACCTGGTCCTGTCCGGCGGCCGCACTTGGCAGGAGGACGACTGGCGCCGGCTGCGCATCGGCGGCGCCGTGTTCGAGGTTCTCGGCCCCTGCCCGCGCTGTCCGACCACCACCATCGATCCGGACACCGGCGCCGGCGGCGCGGAACCCCTGCGCACCCTGACGCGGATCCGCTCCCGCGACGGCAAACCCATGTTCGGCGTGTTCATGGGCGTGAGGGAGGCGGGACCGGTGCGCGTGGGCGACCCGGTCGAGATCCTCTCCTGAAACGCTGCCCGGCAACCCTGCCGCGCGAGGGACGTACGCATCCCTGCCGGCGCGGTACCATCCGGCAGGCCGGCGTGCTATGGTGGCCCGGTCCGCAATCCGTAACATTTCGGTTATGCCAACGAAATTGTGTTTTACTCGGCCAGGAGCATCTTCATGCTGATTTCATTTCAGTTACGCGCCTCAATACGAGGTCCGCAGCGCTGATTACGGCTGAAACACAATTTCGATGGCAGAACTTAACATTCAGCAGGAGGTCGTCGCCTTGCGCCGATGGCAGATCATCCCATGCGTCGCTCTGCTCGCGGTCGCGGCAACCGTCGCGGTCGCCGCCGAGCGCGATCACGTGATCGTTCCCGAAGACTACTTCTCCCTGGTGTTCTCCGGCAGTCCCGCCGTCTCGCCGGACGCCGAGCACGCGGCCTGGATCCAGAGCGGCTGGGCCGGGCCCGGCGCCGGGCGCAAGTCCGAGCTGTGGGTCACCGACCTCGACAGCCGCGCCAGCCGGCGCCTCACATTCGATCTGTCCGGACCCGCCTCACCGGTCTGGAGCGGGGACGGCAAGTGGATATACTTCGGGGGGAGCTGGGACCGGGGCGAGGACGGCCCGCCCTACGACGGCAGCCACCAGGTGTGGCGCATCCGGCCCGACGGCACGGGGCTCTTCGCGGTGACCCGCATCGATGACGGCATCGAGCTCTTCGAGCTGGCCCGCGACGGCAACCTGCTCTACTACACCGTCGGCGAGGAGAACCACGAGGACGCGTGGCAGGACCTCAAGCAGAAGTGGGGCGATCTCGAGTACGGGCACGGCATCGTGGAATTCGACGAGGTGCGCCGCCTCGACCTGGGCAACTGGCGCGACACGCAGGTGCTCGAAGCGACGCGCGTCATCCACTTCATGGACCTGACCCCGGACGGGACCCGCCTGGCCATGATGACCACGCCCGACGAGGAGACCATCTTCGAGGAGGGCTGGTCGCGCATCGACGTGCTCGACCTCGCCACCGGCGGGATCGAGCCGGTCACGTCCCCGGCCTGGCGCGAGGACCATCCCTCCCCCTACGGCTGGATCGAGCAGATGGCCTGGGCCCACAACGGCCGAGCCCTCGCCTTCACCGTCGAGTTCGACGGCTTCGCGCCCCATATCTGGGTGGCCGAATGGCGCGACGACGACGTCCAGCTGCAGCGCATCGCCTGCCCCCACCCGGTCACCCTGCACTACGACATCGCCTGGCGCGGCAAGGGCCGGGCCCTGACCTACCTGGGCGAGGACCGCGGCCGTGTGCGGCTCTA
>Ga0180429_10001482_pt1 | contig 19907 bp, 17 predicted proteins | sample SS_ome_FD_132428 | JGI IMG/M metagenome (GOLD analysis project Ga0180429, IMG submission 132428) | Hypersaline lake sediment archaeal communities from the Salton Sea, California, USA - SS_1_S_1 metaG | ecosystem: Environmental > Aquatic > Non-marine Saline and Alkaline > Hypersaline > Sediment ...
ATCAAAGCCCAAGGCTATTCCTGAGATTGTCGTGTGCTCCACTATCGTGAACCGCCCGGTGCGGACCCGCATGCCGTGGTGGTGTGGGGGCTGGGGGTTAGAGACCCCCGGCTACCCGATTAGATGGTCACAGTGATTTTTCGTACTTCGCCTTGTTTTCTGTCAGGTATCGTTCCAACGTGTCGATCAGGCCTTGTTTTGCTTCGTGGAAACGCTTGTCGGATTCATCTAAATCCCCTTGGAGTGCCGCTTCCACGTATTCCGACTTGGATCGAATTGGCTCGCCGTCCGTTTCGCCATATCTTCCGATCGCCTCTTTCAGAATCAATGCATGCTCGGAACACCCTATCGCCTCCAAAGCAACGACCGCAGCCTCGGCGTGTTTCACTCCCCAATTCTCGAAATATTGCAGATGGCCACCGTTCTGGACTTCGGACTCGTACCAGAACACCAGTGCCAACGACTCGCGTTCGGTCGCAAAGGAGTTGAATTCGGTCGAGGATAGATAGGATACGAATCGGTTCCACAGCTTGAAATCTTCTGACAAGCCATCTTCGCAACCCAAATCGCGCGGCCCACCGTTCGATGGGCAGACTGCCGGGCAACCGCAGAAGGCGAGATATAGCACCAGGCCCAAGGAAGCCAGTTTCGCCTTCTTCATTTCTCCCCCCATCTAACTATTACTTATACGGAGAAATTTCTCTGTGATAGCCAGTTCATAACGCAGCTTTGCACAGTAAGGTTTCCCTGTCAACGATGGCGCTTTGGAGCTTGAAATCGCTGCCTTGGCTGGGATATTTCGAAGGAGGCCTGGGGGGGGATAGACTGCCTGCTGGGCGGGCTATCTCCTTACTGGGATAGGCGGCGAGGATGGGGATTAACGGGAAGGAGAGGCTCAGAAGGAGTCTGCCGGGCTTCTTACGCCCTTTCCCCCTCGGTTGAGGACGTGCGTATAGACCATCGTGGTCGTGACATCCTTGTGCCCAAGAAGTTCTTGAACGGTGCGGATGTCGTAGCCGTCCTCAAGGAGGTGGGTCGCAAAAGAGCGCCGAAACGTGTGACAGGTCACTCGCTTGGCGATCTTGGCAAGGGCCGCGGCGCGTTTGACGGCCTTTTGGATGACTGTTTCGTGGAGGTGGTGCCGGAAGTGGAGGCCGGTTTCGGTTCTGTGTGGACGCGGCAACGTTTCTGTCCATAGCGAGGTGTGAAAGAAAGGTCTCGACTTCAAGCTTTCCCATCTCCCTTGGATGCCGGACCCCATGATACCGGATATAGCGCGTAATCCATGAGACACAGGCATCTTCAGTTCTGGGACTGTAGTGACGTTGCCGGATCTCGGCCCTGACCTGATCCAAGAGCCTGGGCCCCCTTCCTTGAGGGACGCGCGAGGGGCTGTTTCTATCCATGGGCTTGACGCTGCTCAGTGATGTAGAGAGAAGAAGTCGTATCGTGCCGGGCAGCAGGAACCGCGCCGCTCCGGATGCACAGAGGGAAGGTCTGCCCCGCTGAGAAACGGGGTTCCGGAAGAATGCCGTCCTTCCAGGCAGATTACAGCAAGAGAACGCGAGCCTCATAGACCGAGGCTCGGTCAGGATGTTGCGATGTCGGGAGCCCGGTGTGTGCGAGAATGTATCGAAACGCACACACGATTACGCCCAAGCATTCCCTGTCTTGTTAGAACGCCGGACCCACGGTGTGGATCGATAGGCAGTCCTGCAGGTTGGCCTCCGCCTTGGGTTGCTCGCCTTCCGCCACCCGCTTGATCAGGTCCACGAGTTCGTCCCCTGCGTGGGCAATGCTAACCCCTTCGAGCAGCCTGCCCGCGTTCAGGTCCATGTCGTCTTCCATCATGTTGAACAGTTCGCTGTTGGAGGCAATCTTGACGACGGGTGCGATGGGGAAGCCTACGGGCGATCCCCTTCCCGTGGTGAAGAGCAGGATCTGGGCGCCTCCGGCGGCCATGCCGGTGAGGGAGAAGACGTCCGAGCCCGGTGTGTCCATTATGACGAGGCCGGCTGTGGAAGGCTGGGCCCCATAGTCGACAACCTCGACCACGGGCGTTGTCCCCCCCTTGATGATGCAGCCAAGGGATTTCTCCGTGATGTTGGTGAGGCCTCCCTCGATGTTGCCCGGCGAAATGACCATGCTGGCAAAGGGTCCGAGGGCTTCCTTCACGAATGCGGTGTGGTCTTTGATCATCCCGTAGAGCTTATCGCCGATTTCGGGCGTGGCGGCCCTCTTCTTGAGGACCTCTTCCGTCCCGATCATCTCGGTCGTTTCGGAGAGGATCACGGTCCCGCCCCGGGCGACCAGCCAGTCCGCGGCCACGCCGACGAGCGGGTTGGCGGTAACCCCGGAGAGCGCGTCCGACCCGCCGCACTCGAGGCCGAGTATGAGCTTGTCCCATCCACATGCCTCGCGCTCGAGGGTGCCGGTCTCGGCCAGCATGTCTCGAGCGATCTCGATCCCCCTGGCCGTGGTCTTCTTCGTGCCCCCATTCTCCTGGATGACCAGGCTCTCCACGCGCTTGCCGGAGGCCTGTACCTGCTCTGCCAGCTGGGGTGCCTTCATGAACTCGCACCCGAGGCCCACGATCAGGATGGAGGCCACATTCGGGTTGTTGCACAGCCCGGCGACCGTGCGCCCCGTGATCTCCACGTCGGCGATTCCGCGGCCGCACCCCTCGGGGTGGGTGACCGCCTTGACCTCGGGCACCTCCCGGCCGATGGCATTCACAACGCCGTTGGCGCATGACACGGAGGAGAGGACCATGACGTGATTCCGGACGCCGCACTTCCCGTCGGGACGTCTGTATCCGAGAAAGCCCATGTCAGTCCTCCTCCCATTTCAGGTTGTGGCTGTGGACCCAGTCCCCGGCCCGTATCGGCTTGGAAGCAAACCCGATCTTCTCTCCGTACTTGAGGACGGGCTCGTTTTCGGCCACCTCTGCGATCGCCACCTTGTGGTTTCGCATGATGTCCTCGTTGGCCTGCAGCTCCAAATCCCCGATTCCGGTGACGGTCTCGCCCGCCTTGATCTCCTTGATGGCCACGGCGATGTTGTCCTTCGGGTTCACGAGAACGGCGTTGGTTTCCATGGCAATCCCTCTTGCTTTGATTGAACGGAGCTTCTTCCCTCAAGCTTTCCACAGAGACGGAGGGTAGACCCCTTGCTCGACAAGGTCGCGGACAGCCTTCACCACGAACGGCTTGTCTTCCTTGTAAGTGATGCCGAACCACCTCTCATCGGTCCGGAGGATCTTCACCCGGGCCCGGCCTGCTGCCGTCAGGTCGCCTACCCGCTCGGGCAGGAAATACTCTGCCCTGGGTTCGGAACCGCGGGTTTTCAGGAACTCGACGAACCCGGCATCCAGCTCCTCGAACAGGCTCGGCGTGAAGCCCCACATGTTCATGGACACCACGCTGTCGGCCGGCAGGTCGATCCAGGTCTCGCCGTCTTCGGTGTGTCGTATCGCGTTTTTGAACCTTTGGATCTTGACCCGCTCGCGGATCTCCTGAAGGGTCCCGCCGGAGCCGACCTCGCAGACCCCCCGGGACACGTGGCCGTGCTCGGACAGGGTGTTTCCGAGGAGGTACCCCACGAGGCAATACTCGTGTACCCCTTCCTGCTCTCGCGCCGTTTGCAGGAAGCCACCCAGTACTTGAAAGGCGGAAGGGCCGTAGAAGTCGTCCGCGTTGATGACTGCAAAAGGTGTGCGGACCGCCTCCCGGCAGGCCGCCACCGCGTGGGCGGTGCCCCATGGTTTCACTCGGTCCTCCGGAACGATAAAGCCTCCCGGCAGGGGCCCCAGTTCCTGGTACACGTAGCGGGTTTCGATCTGTTGCTCGATCCGCCGGCCGATGTGCTCCCGGAAGTCCTCTTCCATCTCCTTGCGGATCACGAAGACGACCTGTTTGAACCCGGCCCTTCTGGCGTCGTACACCGAGTAGTCGATGATCTTTTCCCCGGCCGGTCCGACGGGATCCATCTGCTTCAGGCCCCCGTACCGGCTTCCGATTCCGGCCGCCATGACGACCAGCGCTGTGTCCGGCATCCTTGTTTTTCCTCGCTCTAGCAGGTATCCATCCATGAAGGATATTGAAACCATGGAGAGAGTGCAAATGCCGAAGGCGATCCTGTCATGGAGTGGAGGGAAGGACAGCGCACTGGCCCTTCACGAGATACAAAGGGCCGGGGAATACGAAATCCAGGCGCTGCTGACTACCATTACGGAGGCGTACGGGAGGAGCAGCATGCACGGGATCCGGCGAGTCCTGATCGGGCAACAGGCGGAATCGCTGGGGATTCCGCTGGAAGAGGTGCTTCTGTCTCCGGTCTCCTCGAACGAGGAATACGACGCCAAGATGCGGGAAATGCTCGAACGCTACAAGGCACAGGGCGTCTCGGCCGTCGTGTTCGGGGATGTCTTCCTCGAGGACGTTCGGAAGTACAGGGAAGAGAGGCTCGCATCGGTCGGGATGAAGGGCATCTTTCCCCTGTGGGGAAGGGACACGACCGAGCTTGCCCGAACCTTCACGCAACTCGGCTTCAAGGCGGTCATCACCTGCGTGGATACCGGGCAATTGGACCGAAGCTACGCAGGGAGGGCCTTTGACGAGGAGATGCTCGCCTCTCTGCCTGCAGGCGTGGATCCCTGCGGAGAAAACGGCGAGTTCCACTCCTTTGTATATGACGGCCCGATCTTCACGAGCGCCATCCCCCATGCGACCGGGGAGGTCGTCCTGCGGGATGAACGGTTCATGTTCTGTGACATCCTACCCGGGACAGGGCACTAATCGACCAGGTGTTCCTCCCTGGTTCTTGCCAGCAGGGCACACGCGATGATGGCTGCTCCAATCGCGATCAGCGTGCCTCTCAGCGACCATTCCACCAGAAGTCCGAGGGCGAGATACATCAAGCCCATGGCCAGGGTTGCGACCATGGAGACGGCGGAGATCACGGTGGCACGAACCGACGACTCGATGTGCTTGTTCATGTAGTTCTCGAACAGGACCCGTCTGGACATTCCGAACCCGGTGATCACGAGTAAGAGAGGGACGGTCACCACCGCCTTCGGGACGATGCCCAGCAGGATGAAGGCGGCACCGGCGATGATTGCGCTCCACACCAGGTATCCCGTTCTCGACCCGAAGGCCCTCTCGAGTCGCCCGAAGTTGTTCATGACGGCTATCTGCATTGCCGTCATGCCGGCATGGACGAATCCGAAATACACCAGAGGAATGCCCACCTCCTTCAGGTAGGGCTGGTAGGTCCAGATGATGAGGAAGGTCAGGGTCGAGATCGAGACCGCGTCGAAGGCCAGGATTCTCAGGACCCGATGCTCTCGGAAGTACCTCAATCCTCCTGTCAAGGTTTCCAGATAACCCCTGGCTTCCTTGCTGCCGGCGTGAGCCGGCTCTTCAAAGGTGAAGGCCAGCAGGAATGCCAGGAGAAAGGGGACCGACATGAAGAGCATGGTCTGCCGCAGGCCGACAAACGAAGCGATGGCGCTTCCGATCGGTGCTGCCACCATGTAGGCCGACAGTTCGAAGCTCCTGAACCTCGCCAGAGTCTTCTTGGAGCGATCCTCCTCGTTCATCTGCTTGAGGCTGTCGTAAAGAAGGGCTTCGTCCGCTCCGGAGGCGAGCGCGAAACTCGTGGCCCAGAGAAACTCCCCGACCAGGAATACGGAGAAACTGGGCGTCGAGGCATAGACCAGCACGGCGATCCCATTCGTCACCGCGGCAAGGATCAAGGAAACCTTTCTCCCCAGGTGATCCGCCACCGCACCCGTGGGCACCTCGAGCAGGAATACGGAGAAGACGAAGAAGGCCTGCAGCACCATGACCTGGAAGAATCGGATGCCCCCCCAGTCCGTGAAGAACGGAATCAGGACGCCGCCGATGAAGTGCAGGCTCATGAAGAACTTGAAGGCGTAGATCTTCCGGATGTTGGAACGTATTCCTGTCATCATCCGGACATACTAGAGCGATTCAAAGGGGATTTTCAATCACCTTTTTGGTTGACACTCCGCAAGGCTTTTCCGTATGTTCGTGCAGTCCTTCCGGAGACTTTGATGAAGATCCTGGATTGCGAGTCGATCGATTCCACCTACGCCTCGATGGAGGAGATCCTCTGTATCGAGAGGCCTCGGCTCGAGGAGCTGCTCGGCAATCTCGACCTGGACGAGGCCTGCCGGAGGGCAAAAGGCAAGACGAGTGCCGAGGCCCTCCTCGAGGCGGTTGTGAAGCACTCGAGATCCAGCCATCCGGCATTCGACCGAACGTGCTGGTTTCACTTCACTCGAAGCCACCCGCGGAACAGCTTCAGCAAGGGGATCCTGCCGCTGAGAGATGCGTTGCCCTACCTCTGGGGCTTCCTCCTCATGCTTCTTCCGGAAGAGTTCCCCCTGGACGCGTGGTACCGATTCGTCCGGAACCCCCCTTCGGGGACTTATCACAGAAGGTTGAGCGTTCCTGCATCCTGGGGGCCCTTCGGGGTTCTGCCGCGGGAGGCAGGACGTTCCCCCGGAGGTCTTTGTGTCCGCGATTTCCCGGACACGCCGGAAATCGTGGAAGACATATGCGTCGCCTTTCAAGAGGAGCACGACTTTGATTTGCTCCGCGCATACCGGCAGAATACAAGACCGTGCATCGTCAAGTTCATTGACGACAGGCCCGGTCCGGGGCACGTTGGGATCGCCCTGCAATATCTCTACGGCGTCGTGAAGGGGGGGCAAGTCCCGGCCGAGTGTAAGGTCGATTTCGATGCAGGCGGCCGGGGGGTCCCCCCGGAGAAGATACGGGGCGTGACGTTTCTCTGATCCATGCCCGCATCCACAGCCTGTCTCGACATTCAAGCCGGTGGAACAACAGCCCGGACGAGGTGACTGACCATGTCCTTCAGCAAGCCCTTGCGGCCCGACTCTTACGTCCAGCAGACCCTTCTCCGATACACGGGATCCGAGCACACTGAATTCAAGCGTTACGTGCTCCTGACCAACTTCTCCGACTATGTCGAACGCTTCAAGGCCCTTGGCGATCACGTGCACCACAAACAAACCTGGGAGTCGGTCCACAACGACGATCTGGACTGCTCCGTGGTGAACTTCGGGATCGGCTCGCCGGCCGCGGCCATGGTCATGCACTGCCTCGGCTATCTGGACCAGGTGGATGCGGTCATCATGTTGGGCCTGGCCGGCGGGCTCGCCGAGGAGATGCAGATCGGGGACCTCGTGCTTCCCACCGCATCGATCCGTGACGAGGGCGCCTCACAGCACTATCTCCACAGCGACACCCCTGCGCTCCCCAATTTCAAAGTGCAGCACGTCATCCAGCAGACCTCCGCCGAGATGGGGGTCAAGACCCGGTCCGGGACCTTCAAGACCACGGACTACCGCATGTGGGAATTCGATCAGGACTTTGCCGACCTCCTCAAGGGCCAGAAAGTCGTTGCCATCGACATGGAGATCTCGGCCCTCTTCTCCGTAGGGTATGCCCTCCGAAAGCCCATTGGCGCCGTCATGCTCATCTCCGACCTGCCACTGCTCCGCACGGGGATCAAGCATTCCGAGTCCACACGGGAGATTCTGGGGGAGTTCTGCGAGAAACATCTGGAGTTGGGGATCCGTGCGGTTGAGAACCTGAAGAAGGAGAAGGTCTTCCAGATAGGCGAAGTTCTGTCCTTTGAATGGTAGAAACCGTACTTGGTCTTTGCCGATCCGCTTGCAGGCAGCTTTCCGAGGGCGATTTCCGGAAAAACCGAACCAGGGAGGTGTGTTGTGAGTACGGGACCCGAACTGACCCATCCGTCTTACATCGCGATTGCATTGCAGCCCAGGGCCTACGGTTGCAGGAACAAGGAAGAAGTCAAGAAGAACCTGAAGAATCAATCGAACCTGATCGATGATGCCTTTGTACACGCATACCTGGCCGGTGGAGGGCCGGTAAAGCTGGTTGCCTTGGCGGAAGGTTCCATTCAGGGCTTCTACGACGAGTTGAACAACATGGATCACGCCACCTACTGCAAAGACATCGCGATTCGAATTCCGGGTGAAGAGACGGAACAACTGGCCAAGAAGGCAAGAGAGTACGATATCTATCTGGCCGCTCAAGCGAAAGTAGTGGACCCGGAGGTCGCAGAGGACCGATTCTTCAACCAGGGATTCATCATTTCTCCAAAGGGAGAGATCATCCTCAAGCACACAAAGAACATAATCAGTGTCGTGGAGGGATCGGCAAGCCCCTATGATCTCTGGGGCAAATGGGTGGAAAGGTATGGCGATACGCTGGAAGCCTGCTATCCGGTCGCAAAGACGGAGATCGGGAACCTGGGTATGTGCATCTGTGCGGAGACGTTTTTCCCAGAGTCATTTCGGGCCCTTGCCGTTAACGGAGCTGAAGTCATCATCAGACCGACGCTCCCGGAGCCGACCGTTTCGTGGGGAACCTGGGAATTCACCAGTCGTGCACGGGCATTTGACAATGTATGCTACCTCGTTTGTCCCAACAACGGCCCATACTATGCTACCATCGACAGAGAGACCCCGTATTCCCTTCTGGGGGGGCAATCGATGATCGTCGATTATCGGGGCAATCTTGTCACCAAAGTAAATCACGACAACGTCACGGGCGTGCCCGGATGTATCGACATCAAGGCGCTTCGCGAATACAGGGCGACCTCTCCACAATCAGCCCATATGGTTCAGATGCGATCCGACCTGTGGAAGCAGATCTATGAAAAATGGCCGGAATATCCAAAGAATCTCTATGTGGAAAGGGATTATCCTGATCTCCTGGAGCGGGCCGGTCTGCACCTGCAAATCCTGGAGAGCTTCTTCAAGGCAGGGGTATACACGCGACCCGCCCGATAGCTGGGGGAGGTCGCTATTCCAGGAATGGGAAGTGTCGTTGCGGAACCTTTGCAGGACCTTGAGGAAGGCTTCAAGGGAGATCGGGGACAGGCACCGATCTCGAGAAACGACTCTAGCCCGCCGGCTCGCTCTGCAGCGCAAGCCGGAACACGGGAGGGTCGATCCTCTGGCTGCGGCACCGGGGACAGGCGCTCGGCTTGGTGAACCGCCGCCGCTTCTCGAACCGGAACCCGCACTGCATGCATTCGGCGGGCTCGATCACGAGCCGCTTCCCCGATCGGCGTAACGACTTCTCCAGGTGCTCGAGATGGGGGGCGACCTCCCTTTCCCGAATGTGAACAAGGCCCGACAGCTCGCGAGCCGTTACCGGTCCCTCCTCGAGGCAGTCCAGGATCGACTGCCGCAGCGTTTGATTCTGTTCCCTGGGTTCGTTTCGGGATCGGTCCATGATGGTTATTCGTGGAGGTTCTAAAGCCTGCCGTAGGTTTCGGTCATCTCCCGAAGCTCGCGGCCAAGGTCCGGCCCGAGTTGTTCCGGTACGAGTTGCCACTGCCAGTTGCCGTCCGAGCGGGCAGGGCGGTTCATGCGGGCCTCCTCTCCCAGCCCGAGAAGGTCCTGGATCGGAAGTATCGCCGTGTTCGCCACCGACATCATGGCCAGGCGGACCATTGCCTCGTGGATTCTCTCCGGATCCACTTGTCTTCCGAGGTAGCGGGCGAGGCGTGCCTTGTCGTTGTCGGTGAGTTCCGTTTCGAACCACCCCCTGACCGTGTTGTTGTCGTGTGTGCCCGTATAGATCAGGCAGTTCTTCACGTGATTGTGCGGGACATAAGGGTTGGTGGCCAGATCGTCACTGAAGGCGAAGACGAGCAGCTTCATGCCCGGCAGGTGGAAGCGGCCCATCAAATCGCGCACCTCCTGCGTGATCGTGCCCAGGTCTTCGGCCACGATCGGAAGGTCATGGAAGTGTCCCACAAGGGCCTGGAAGAAGTCGTCTCCGGGCCCCTTGACCCACTCCCCGCGCACGGCCGTGGGCTCTTCCGCCGGAATTTCCCAGTAGGCCTCGAACCCGCGAAAGTGATCGATCCGGACGATGTCGAAGAGGTGAAGGTTTCGCTCGAGCCTCTGTATCCACCAGGCGTACCCCTTCTCGCGGAGCACGTCCCACCTGTACACCGGGTTGCCCCAGCGCTGGCCCGTATCGCTGAAATAGTCGGGCGGCACGCCGGCCACGGCGACGGGCCTTCCCGCCTGGTCCAGCTTGAAGAGTTCCGGGTGGGTCCACACGTCCACGCCGTCGAGGTTCACGTAGATGGGCAGGTCCCCGAAGATGTGCACATTCCGCTCGTTGCAGGCTCGCTTCAGGGCAACCCATTGCGTTTCGAACAGGTACTGAAGGATCCTTTCCCCCTCGATCCGGTCGGCAAGGTCCCGCCGGGCGGCCTCGAGCGACTCCGGGTCCCTGTCCCGGAGATCGGGCGGCCAGTCTTGCCAGGGACGTCCTTCGAACCGCTCCTTGAGGGCGACGAACAGGGCCAGGTCGTCCAGCCAGTCCTCGTTGTCCGAACAGAAATGCTCGTAGTCCTCACGCTCCCCCTGTTGCCCGAACCGGCCCTGGGCCCGGGAGAAGAGCCTCTGTTTGAAAGCGATCGCGGCGTCGTACTGAATGCGGCCCCTCGGGAAATCCGGAACCGGCTCCAGGTCTTCCTTGAGGAGCAGGCCCTCCTGCAGGAGCAGCTCCGGGCTTATGAGCAGGGGGTTGGACCCGAAGGCGGAGATGCTGTCGTAGGGGGAGTTCCCGTTTTCCGGGTGGGTCGGGTTGAGGGGCAGGACCTGCCAGAGACGCTGGCCGCTCTCGGCGAGGAAGTCGGCAAACCTGTACGCCCACGGCCCCAGGTCCCCGATTCCCCAGGTCGAGGGCAGGGAGGTTACGTGGAGAAGGATGCCGCTTCCGCGCTTCTCGAGGGCAGGGACCGTCATGGGCCGTCCTCTTGCGTATTGCCCTTGAAGAACAGGGCGCCCAGGGGGGGGAGGCTGAGCAACAGGGAGCAGGGCCTGCCCTGACAGGACCCCTCTTCGGCAACGGCCAGGCCGCTGTTGCCCACGCCGGTGCCTCCGTAAGGTTCCCCGTCGCTGTTCAGGATTTCGGTCCACAGGCCCCCGTGAGGGACCCCCACCCGGTAGCCCTGCCGCGGCACGGGCGTGAAGTTGAAGACTGCAACGACCGTCTCTTCCGGCGTCCCGCCCTTTCTCAGGAAGCTCACGACGCTGTCGTCGGCATCCTGGAAATCGATCCACTCGAACCCTTCTGCTTCACAATCCTTTCCGTGCAGGGCCGGCTCCGAGAGGTAGAGGCGGTTCAAGTCCCGAACCCATCGCTGAACGCCCTTGTGGACAGGGTACTCGAGCAGATGCCAGTCGAGGCTCGTCTCGTGATACCACTCGTTCGATTGTCCGAACTCCCCCCCCATGAACAGGAGCTTCTTGCCGGGATGGGCGTACATGTAGCCGAACAGCAGGCGGAGATTGGCAAACCTCTGCCACTCGTCGCCCGGCATCCTCCTCAGCAGCGAACCCTTCCCGTGAACCACCTCATCGTGGGACAGGGGCAACAGGAAGTTTTCGAAGAAGGCGTACCAGATGCTGAAGGTGAGCTGGTTCTGGTGATGTCTCCGGAACACAGGATCCTTGGAAAAATAATCCAACGTATCGTGCATCCATCCCATGTTCCACTTGAGACCGAAGCCGAGTCCCCCCACGTAGGTGGGCCGGGTCACCATCGGCCAGGCGGTCGACTCTTCGGCGATGAGCTGGATGTCCGGGTAGAACTCGTACGATGCCCGGCTCAGCCGCTTGATGAACTCGATGGCCTCGAGATTCTCTCTTCCCCCGTACTTGTTCGGGATCCACTCCCCCTCGTTCCGTCCGTAGTCCAGGTAGAGCATGGAGGCCACGGCATCGATCCGAAGCCCGTCGATATGGTACTTGTCGAGCCAGAAGAGCGCATTGCTGATCAGGAACGAACAAACCTCGTAGCGGCCATAGTTGAACAGGTAGCTCTGCCACTCCGGGTGGATCCCCTGCCGTGGGTCCTCGTGCTCGAACAGGTGGGTGCCGTCGAAATAGACGAGTCCGTGTTCGTCCGAAGGGAAATGAGAGGGGACCCAGTCGAGGATCACGCCGATGCCGTGTTGGTGGAGAGTGTCGATCAGAAACATCAGATCCTGCGGGTCCCCGTACCGGCTCGTGGCAGCGAAATAGCCTGTGATCTGGTACCCCCAGGATCCGTAAAAGGGATGCTCCATGATCGGCATCAGCTCCACGTGGGTGAATCCCATGTGGAGGGCGTACTCGGCGAGTTGCACGGCGGCGTCCCGGTAGCTCAGCGGCTCTCTTCCCCGTTCCAGGCCCCGTCGCCAGGATCCGAGGTGCACCTCATAGATCGAGATCGGGGCGGCCAGGCCGATGCGCTCCCCACGATGCGTCATCCACTCGCCATCCGTCCAGCCGTAGTCCAGATCCCATACCCTGGAAGCGGTCCTGGGGGGCAACTCGGAGAAGAATGCGAAAGGGTCTGCCTTGTCTACGGTGTAATGGTCGTGACGAGAGACCACGTGATACTTGTACCGATCCCCTGTGCCCAGACCCGGAACGAAGCCTTCCCAGATTCCCGATTCATCCTGTCTGGCCTTCATGGGATGAGAGTTCGGACTCCATTCGTTGAAATCACCCGTGATCGATACGCCCTGCGCGTTCGGCGCCCAGACGGCGAAGAATGTGCCCTCCTTGCCCTCCACGTTCATGGATCGAGCCCCGAGCTTCTCGTAGAGCCGAAAGTGATTCCCCTGTTTGAACAAGTAGACGTCGTGCTCGGTGATCGGGCTTGTGCCGTGGACGACACTTCCGGTGTTCTGCATTTCCTACCTCATCCGGGCCGGTGAAAGGGCTTGCCTGCCCCAACCGGGGGCGCTTGGAGTATAGATAGAACTGTGCTCTCCGGTCAATTTATATAGCAGGGCGATTTGGAGGGTGCACTTCGTTCCAGGAAGTCTGGGCGTCAGGATCTGTCCCGGGTTCCGTCTCCGATTTGCTTGGGCTCCGTCCCCCTCTCCCCCGAAGTCGCCCGGCGCAAATCTCCGACGGAACCCAGGACAGCTCCTTCGAACACTGACTCTTCCGGCGGAGCATAGTGACCCTCTACTGTCGACCAGGCAGCTACCTATCGGAAAGCCTCGAGCAGTTTGAGGAAGGAGGTCGGCTCGACCGGTTGCTGGACGAGGCTGCAGGTCTTGATGACCGGTTCCTGTTCTTCCCGCGTGGGCCTCGCCGACTTGTAGAGAATCCCGATGGGAATCCGCTCTCCCCACTCCTGTGCTTTTTGGAAGGCCCTCGTTCTGTCGTAAGGGTCGTATCCCTTTTCCTCTTCGATCCCATACTCTTCCTGGACCCTGTAGACGCGGTTGTTGTACCACTGGAACGTATTCACGCGATTGAAGGAAACGCAGGGCTGGAGGATATCGATGAAGGAGAACCCATTGTTCCGGATGCCCTCCTGGATGAGTTGACTCAGGTGGGGGATGTCTCCCGTGAATCCGCGGGCCACGAAGCTGCAGTCCGAGGCAATGGCGAGCAGAAGCGGGTTCTCCGGCGGATTCGGGGAGCCCCACGGGGTCGTCCTTGAAACGTAGCCCTTCTCGCTCGTCGGGGAGGTCTGGCCCTTCGTGAGGCCATAGACCTGGTTGTCGTGCACGAGGTAAGTGATGTCCACGTTTCTCCGCATGGCGTGGATGAAATGGTTGCCTCCCTCCGCATACCCATCACCGTCGCCCCCTTCGGCGATGACGGTCAGCTCGTGGTTGGCCAGCTTGAGGCCCGCTGCGGTGGGCAGGGTCCTGCCGTGAAGCCCGTTGAAGGCATTGCACATGAGATAGTGAGGGGTCTTGGATGCCTGCCCGATTCCGGAGACGATCGCGATTTCGTGGGGCCTCTTGCCCAGGCCGACCAGGGCCTCCTTCAGGGCATGCAGCAGGGAGAAGTTCCCGCATCCCGGGCACCATGCGATCGGGTCCTTGCTTTCGTAGTCCCGTTGGGAAACCATCATGAAGCTCCTTTACAGCAGGGCGCGTACCCGCCCTGCGATCTCCTCGGCGGAGAAGGGACGACCGTCGTATTTGAGTATCCTGTCCGTGACCGGGATGCCGGTCTCCAGTTGGAAGAGATCCGCGAACTGGCCGGTGTAATTGCTCTCCAGGCCGATGACCCTGGCATTCTCGCCGATCCGTTCGACGAGGCCCTTCTTTCCGAGGGGGAACACATCACAGTAGTGGAACATCCGGGCTCCTATGTTCTCGTTGCGCAGCAGGTCCACCGCCTCGCGCATGGCGCCCCACGAGGAACCCCACCCGAGGAGGACGAGATCCCCGTCTTCCGGAGGGACAACTTCCGGAGGCGTGGATTCCAGGCGCATTCCCTCCAACTTTTCCATCCTCTTCCGGACCATCGCCGTCCTGACCTCAGCACTCTCGGTGATGTGCCCCTCTTCGGTGTGCTCATCGCTGCAGGCGTAAAGGACTGCGTCGGACAGTCCGGGCAGGGTCCTCGGGGAAACGCCGGAGGGGTCGTCCGCGTATCGCTTGAAAACCCGGCCGGGCCCTGCCTCTTCCGGATGGACGATCTTCCCTCTGTCGATGGTCATGGCGGCCGGATCCAGCCCCTCCACCGTGAAATAGGAATCCAGGAGGTGTTGGTCCGCGAGGACGACCACCGGTGTCTGATAACGATCCGCCAGGTTGAAGGCCCTGGCCATTGCGTAAAAGGCTTGTTCCGCATTCCCCGGGGCGAGCACGGCCCGGGCGAAATCCCCGTGGCCTGCATGCACCACGAAGCCGAGGTCTCCCTGCTCGGTCCGGGTCGGCAGGCCCGTGGCCGGACCCGGCCTCTGGCCGATCGCCACCACCAGCGGCGTTTCGGTCATGCCGGCGAGGCCGAAGGCCTCCACCATCAGGCAGAAACCTCCTCCGGAGGTTGCCGTCATGGTCCGAACCCCGGCAAAGGAGGCGCCGATGGCCATGTTGAGGGCGGCGATCTCGTCCTCTGCAGGCTCGACGACGATGTTGCACTTGCGGGCCTGGGATGCCACGTACTCCATGATTGCGGTGGATGGGGACATGGGATAGCCCGTGTAGAACTTCAACCCCGCGAAGATCGAGCCGATTGCCATTGCCTCACTGCCGTTGAGAAGGAGTTTCCCTCTCTGCGGAGCGCCCAGGGAGATCTTCTGGGAGACGGGCCGGGGGAAGTGCTGCTGGACGTGCCGGTAGCCGGCGGATGCACTGGCCCGGTTCCTCTCCACCGTCTCGTTTCCCTTGTCTCTGAACTGTTCCTCCAGATAGTCCAGCAAAGGCTCGAGTTCTACGCCTATGGAGGCCAGGGCCGCGCCCGTAGCCACGGAGTTGGCCATGATCTTCCCACCGCCCACTTCGTTTGCGAGCCTCTCCAGGGGAACCGAGAGGTGGTTCGGACTTCTGCAAGGACGGCCTGTGCTCTCACCATCGAAGATCAGGGCGCCGTCTTCCGCCAGATCGGGCAGGTCCTGATCGATCGTTCGTTCGTCCAGGGCAATCAGTACGTCGGGCCTGTCCTTGATCGAAAGGACGGGGCGGTCCTGGATACGGATCTGGGCATAATTGTGGCCGCCCCGAATCCTCGATTCCAGGTCCTGATGGATCAGGACATAATAGCCGTGACGGGTGAAGACCTTTCCCACGGCATAACTGACCGCCTGCAGTCCCTGGCCTGCCTGTCCTCCGATTCGGATACTCACGTCGAGAGCCATTGGTTTCGGATCCCTCAAATTAGAAGGTGGGCGTTCTCATGTCGCCCGAATGCATCATTTGTTTAGATGCGAGTTGTTTTCTGTTGACTGCAAGAAGCCGGAATGGTACCCTTGACAAGATAAATAGCAAACAGTATTTATATATTCCATCAAGCCGAATTAAGACGGAAGCCTGGCGAGACATTCCATCCTCGAATTGAGGTACGAAAAGGAATGACTGAGGATATCTGGGTGTCGGTCGTTGTCTTTCTGGTGGGCGCGGTCCTTGGCCTGGTCGTCTTCATGCAGATCGTATACCCCCTGTTTTCTCTCGTGCCGAAGGTCCGGAAGATCCTTCACGAAGAGGAACGGGAAAAATCGATCCTCCTTTCGTTGCTCTTCTTTACCCCGGTAGTCTGGACCACGGTGCTGCTCTTCTCCATTCTCCTGGTTGTCCGGTATTTCCCCGTATACTGGAAGCCTTACATTCTCGGCCTGGGAACGGTCCTGATCTTTGTCTTCTTCTTTGTGGAGCGGAGAAACGAGGAGGTGGAAGACGAGATGATCACAAAGGTCAAAGACCGTATGAAACTGACCGGTTCGGACTCCTCCTCCAAGCCCCCCTGGGAAACCGACGCGTAGTCAGCCCCTCTCTTCACCTCGTTAGTGCCCCTGTACGCGCCCGTAAATGGCTGTTAGGTATTAGGTTTTCACTCCTCCCCTTCCGTTCGACAGGACGAGGAGGAGGACGAGGACGATCGAGAGTTTGGGGACAGCCACCGATCTTCCGGGAGTTAAGTGGCTGTCCCCAAACTCGCCGGATTCGTGCCCGTGCCCGATCAAACTGCCCATTACCTATCTTCGCGTGGAAGCGCGCGGCCTGACGTTCGCTTCGGCCCCCTGGATCGTCGCGAAAGACCCATTTTCTTGTTGACAGGCCTCCTTGTTCTGGTATGTTGGTAATACCACCAACCAAGAACAGGAGAAATGCGTGGAAGACATACTCAGACCGATACGCAAGGAGAGCCTCAAAGACGTGTTCGTCGCCCGCTTCGAAGACTTGATCCTTTCCGGCAAGCTCTCGATCGGGGAGAAGCTCCCCTCGGAGAGGGAACTCGCCCTTCGACTCGGGGTCAGCCGGCCCGTGGTGCACGACGGGCTGATGGATCTTGTCTCCAAAGGCCTCGTTTCGATGAAGCCCAGGGTGGGAACCGTGGTAAACGACTATCGGAAGGAAGGTTCCCTCTCGATCCTGACCTCCCTGGTCAATTACCAGAACGGGAAGCTCGACCCAAGACTGTTCGAGAGCATGGTAGAGATGAGGATGCTCTTCGAAGTGGAAACGGCGAGGCTTGCCGCGTCGAGAAGGACCCGGGAACATCTCGACGGGTTGAAAGGCCTGCTCGAGGAAGAAGCCGGGGTGGATTCCCGGGAGATCGAGCGGATCGCAGAGCTTGATTTCGGTTTCCACCACCTGATCGCAATGGCTACGGGCAACTTCATCTATCCGCTCCTCCTGAACTCCTTCCAACAAGTCTACACCAGTTTCACGAAGCAGTTCTTCTCGGACCCGGACGTGGTTTCCGTCGTCTTCGGCCTGCACGGGGAGTTGGGGCAGGCGATCGAAGGCAGGGACGAGAGGGGGGCAATGGAAGTGATGAGAAGATTGTTGGTACACGGCAGAGACAGATTGAAGACCATGATGGCCGAAGAGGAAAGGGGGCAGCCATGAGTGTGTCCGCCGCAGAGCCGCTACCGTATTCGATCAAGGAACCGGGAGGGCTTTCCCCGAGGATCGAATGGTTGAGGGACTACTATTTCAAGGGTTGTGCAAGGGAGTGGAACAACGAGTTCACCGCGTGGACCACGGGCACGCCCTGGGATGTTCAGTACGACGAGGCGGTCTATTACATCGTACCGGAGACGTTTGCCTTCCTGCAGACCTTCCGGTCGTCCTTCCACCAGGCGGCCCGGCCCGTCAGGCTGCACCGGGACTTCTGGAAATGGAGCCTGCCGGAACGGAAGGCTTGGTTTACCAGGGAGGTCATGGTGGACTACCTGCCCCAGGAGATCCTTCCGGGCGATCTCATCGCCGGGGGGAGGTTCAACATCCAGACCTCCATGTGCTTGACCCGGAAGGAATCCAAGGCGAGAGACCGCTTGATCTACGGAAAGAACGGCGCCCGGGCGAGGATGAAAGCGTTCCACGACCACGGGTACGGGAATGCGGGGGCCACGAGCGGCCATCTCATACCGGGATACGAGCGGGTCCTCGAGATCGGCTGGAAGGGGATCCATGAAGACCTCGTTTCCCGTTACGAGAGCTTGAGCGTGCCGGAGAAGAAGGGCGAGAAAGGGGCCCAGTTGAGGGCCATGATGACGGCAGCGACCATGCCCCGTGACGTAGCAGCCGGGTACGCAGAGAAATGCAGGGAACTGGCCGCAGCGGAAGAGGACCCGGCAAGAACGAAAGAGCTCGAGCAGATGGCAGCCAACCTGGACCGGGTCCCCTGGGAGCCGGCACGAACCTTCTGGGAGGCGGTGCAGGCCCTCTGGCTCAATCACATGCTCATCATGAGCGACGAGAACTACCCGGGGCCGGGAACCTCCTTCGGCAGGATCGATCAGTACCTGCTGCCCTACTGGGAGCGCTCCCTCGGGGAGGGCATGGACAGGGAATACGGAAAAGAGATCCTGAAGTGCTTCTGGATACACGCCAACACTGCCTACGACGCCATGATCCGGGTGGGGGGCAACCAGGGGATCACCGCAGGTTTCGGTCAGCTGCTCACCCTGTCCGGCATGGGCCCGGGCGGCAGGGACATGACCAACGGCCTCACCGTTGCGATCCTCGAGGTCATCGACGAAATGAGCCCCATCCTGGAGCCCAAGCCGAACGTGAGGCTGCACAAGAACTCGAGCGAGGAGCTCTTGGACAAGGTCGTGGACATGCTTGCCTCCAGCCAGGGAGCTCCCTTCCTGCTCAACTTCGACGAGCGGTCCATGGCCGGGATGATGCTTCAGGCGAAGAAGGCGGGCTGCTCCGACCTGATCCACGAGCAAAATGTCCACGAATACGCACCCGTGGGATGCCTGGAAAACACCATGGTGGGAAACGTCCGGTCCGGCACGGTGGACAACAACCTGAACCTACTCAAGGCGGTGGAGCTCGCCCTGACCGGTGGGAAGGACCTTCTCCCCTTCGAAGACCCGATCACCGGCAAGAAGGAGGAAGTCGGCCAGGACGGGCCGAACACGGGGGAAGCCTCCAAGTTCACGGCCTGGGAAGAATTCTGGAAGGCCTATACGATGCAGACAGAGTACATCGTGAAGAAATGTGTAGGTCTGTATGAACTCTCGGAATCGATCCGGGCACAGTTTGCGCCCACGCCTTATCTGTCCTGCCTGGTCAAGGGATGTGCGGAAAAGGGACTGGATATCACCCGCGGCGGCGCGGAGCTCTCCTTCACCACGCTGGAGGCGGTTACGTACGCCACGACGGTTGACTCGCTTCTTGCTATCAAGTACCTCGTGTTCGACCAGAAGGCGTGTTCCATGGAGGAGTTGACGACAGCGCTCGAGGCGAACTGGGTAGGCCACGAATCCCTGCAGGCCAAGGCCAAGTTCAAGGCGCCCAAGTACGGCAGGGACGACGACGAGGCGGACGAGATGGCCAGGGAGGTGATGGATCTCTGGTGCGAGGAGGCCTGGAAGCACAAGACCGAATCGACGCAACGCCAGTTCCGGCCGGGCATGCTGAGCTGGAATTACTGGGTGGGTGACGGGTTCATCCTGCCCGCGAGCGCGGATGGAAGGCCCAAGGGACAGTTTCTGTCGAATGCCATCTGCCCCTCGAACGGAGCGGACATAAGGGGGCCGACCGCTAACGTGAACTCCGTGGGCAAGGCCCTGGGAGGGAAGGTTTATGACGGTCAGGGGGATTGGGGCGAGTACCTGAACGCCCTTCCGAACGGCGCCAGCCACACCATGACCTTCAATCCTGGCATTTTGCGGGACCCGGAACACAGGAAGAAATTCAAGGCCTTTCTTCGAGGCTACGTGGAGAACGGGGGCACGGCGCTGCAGATCAACCTGCTCGACCCGGACCTTTTGCGGACGGCACAGAAGAAACCGAAGGATTACCGCCACCTGCTCGTTCGGGTGACCGGGTACAACGCCTACTTCACGAGCATCGGCAAAGAGCTGCAGGACGAGGTCATC
>Ga0180429_10001483_pt1 | contig 19904 bp, 14 predicted proteins | sample SS_ome_FD_132428 | JGI IMG/M metagenome (GOLD analysis project Ga0180429, IMG submission 132428) | Hypersaline lake sediment archaeal communities from the Salton Sea, California, USA - SS_1_S_1 metaG | ecosystem: Environmental > Aquatic > Non-marine Saline and Alkaline > Hypersaline > Sediment ...
CTTCTCGGGGGGGTGGGGGGGGGGCAAGACCCATGGGGCGGTGGGGGTGCTGCGGGGGGTGGCCGCCCGGGGTTATCGGGGCCTCTTCGCCGACTCCCGGGAACTCATCGGCGAGATACGCGCCGCCTACGTCGATGACTCGCCCGTCTCCGCCCGGCGCCTGGTGGAGCGGGTGCTCTCGGTGGAGCTGCTGCTCCTGGACGACCTGGGCGCCTACCACCTCACCAGTTGGGTCCAGGACACCTTCGCCGACATCCTCACCCGGCGCTTCAACGCCTGCCTGCCCGTCATCATAACCACCAACTATCCGGACAAGGCCTCCGCCAAGAACGCGGAGACGCTCTCGGACCGCATCGGACCGCGCCTGCGCTCGCGGCTGTACGAGATGTGCCGACACCTCCACCTCACCGGCGCCGACCACCGCCAGGTCATGCTCGCCGACGCATACGACTCCGACGTGTGAGGTCGGGTTTGCGTCCGAGCCCCGGCTTGGGATAGAATAGTGTCGGCAAGGACGACGTAAGGCTTCCCGAATGGGGGTAACATGCGAAGATTTTGGCTTGTCCTTTCGGTTCTGCCCCTGGCGCTATTATTTATTGCGGGCTGCGACTCGGGCACCGACGGTGACGGTGACGGAGACGGGGACGGCGACGGGGTGACCGAGGATTACACCCTGAGCTGGGCCCTGGAGACTGCCGCCGACGCCGTCGGCGACCTCTTCACCGACCCCGCGCCCACCGCCCTGGGCGCCGATTGCCTGTCCGACATCGGCAAGATCATGTCCGACCCCGAGGGCTCCTGGTTCCTCTACATGATGGAGGACGGCCATCCCAGCCAGGACCGCTACCTGGTCTCCGTCCACCGCGACGGCTCCGTGGAGGCCGACTGGATGCAGTCGAACTCCGGCGAGCTTCCCGAGTACGACGACGCCGAGCCCTGGCTGACCGCGGCCGTGGACGAGGCCGAGGCCCGGGAGTGGGACGCCCACGACCACCTGTCGCTCTTCGTCTACCGGGACGAGGAGGGCGTGTGGCCCGGCGCCTCGGTCATCGCGCGGGTCATCTTCCGCGACGACGCGGGCGGGGAGACGGGGCGCATCTACCTCGACGCGGACACCATGGACGTTCTCGAATAGAGTGGAAGAATTCAACGGGGGCCGCCGCCGGGCGGCCCTTTTTTTGAGGGGGAAACGCCGGCCTCGCTGCGATGTTGTAGGGCGGCCCTTCTACTGGCCGCCGTGTCTAGCGATGACGTAGGGCGGGGATTCCCATCCCCGCCCGCAAGCGACCGTGGACGGTCGCCCCAACGGACAAGATTCGCGCCCTGCAGCCGTAGGGGCGGGTCTCCTGACCCGCACGCGGGCCGACCTGAACGGCGCTCCGTCGGTCGGCCCCTACGAGGGAAACCACGCGGCTTAAATGTAGGGCGGGGCTTCAACGCCCCGCCGCCGGGTGGTACTTTTTGTTAGAATGGGTCCGTATCCGTTCGAGGAGAACTCAACCATGCCGCGATTGGTGGCGCTCGGCGATTCCCTGGCCCAGGGGGTGAGCTCCGGGGCGGTGTGGAAGACGGGCTGGAGCTTCCCGGCCATGGTGGCGCGAGCGATGGGGCTGCGCGTGGGCACGGGCGAGGGCTTCGACTTCAGTGTCCCCCACTTCGGCCTCGGCGGGATGCCGCTGAACCTGGAGCGTCTTCTCCGCGACCTGGACTTCACCCTCGGCGGGCCGGGGCTGGACCTGGTGGACTGGCTCCTGGCGGCCAGGCCGGCGGTGGAGGAGTGGCTCGAGGAGCGCGACGAATACTACGAGCACGGCTTCGGCGCCCTGGCCCGCAGCTACGGCGGGCCCTACCACCTCCTGGCCTGCTTCGGCTTCACCGTGGAGGACCTGTTCACCGTGAACGGGAGCCGCTGCGACCGGCTCATCCGCGAGCGCCGGTGGGACGACCGTTCCGAGTTCATGGAGAAGTTCCCCTCGTCGGCGGCCTACCGCGCCGCCCGGCGCGTCCTGAACCCCGCCGCCCGACACGAGCTCAACGACCTGACCCAGGTGGACTGGCTCGGCCGCATCGAGGAGCTTCAGGGTCCCATAGAAAATTTAATCCTCGTCGCGGGGCTGAACAACGCCGCCGGGGTCGTTACCCGGCTGGAGGTGGTGGAGACCGGCCCCGAGCCGCCGGAGCCCGACCTGGTCGAGGAGTTCAGCCTGTGGCACCCCAGGGCCTTCGAGGCGTCCTACCGGCGGCTGGCGGAGCGGGTTTCGGATAAAACCAATGCGCGGGTCTTCGCCGCCACGCTGCCCTACGTCACCGACGCCCCCCTGATTCGGGGCGCCGGTCCCCGCAATCACGGGCCCCGCAGCGAGCACCACGAGTACTACGTCCACTTCTACCTCCGCGACGATGACCCCTCCCGGGAGCGTTTCGACTTCCTCTCCGCCGAGGAGGTGCTGCGCGTCGAGGAGTGCCAGGACGCGTACAACGAGACGATTCGCTCCGTGGCCCGGGAGCGCGGCTGGCGGGTGGTGGACCTGGCGGGCCTGTTGAACGGGCTCGTCGGACGCGGTGAGTACACCCCCGACGCCCACCTGCGGCGCTTCCTGGGTGACGAGAATCACCCGCTGCTCAAGCTTCAGCCCCCGCCGCGGATGGAGCTCTTCCGCTCCGACGCCGGGGGCCGGCGCACCGGCGGGGGCCTGGTATCCCTGGACTGCTTCCACGGCACCGTTACCGGCTTCGCCCTGGTGGCGGAGCTTTTCATCCGGGCCCTGCTCGAGGAGGGGGTGGAGTTCCGCGACGCTTCGGGTAAGCCGCTGCCGCCCGAGGGCGTCCGGCTGCCCTGGGAGCGGGTGACGGCGGTGGACCAGCTCCTCGTCAACCCGCCGCGGCTCTGGGCGGACCTGTTGCGCGCCGGGGAGCACCTGGGCAAAATCTGGGAGCGCGTCGGCGGCGTCATCAGCCTTTTCCACGCCTGAACCCATGGACAACCGCGAAATCGCCTCGGTCATCGAGCGGCTCGCCACGGCCTCGGAGCTTCTGGGCGAGAACCCGTTCAAGGCCCGCGCCTACCACGGGGCCGCCCGCACGCTCTACGGGTTGGCCGAGCCGGCGGAAACGCTTCTGGTCGAGGGGAGGCTGGGCGAGCTCCCCGGTTTTGGGAAGGCGCTGGTGGAGAAAATCGGCGCGCTGGTTTCCACCGGGCATCTGCCCCAACTGGAGGAGCGTCTGGCGCAGCTGCCGCCCGGCCTGTTCGACATCCTGGAAATCGAGGGGCTCGGCGCGAAGCGGGTGAAACTGTTGTGGGAGACGCTGGGGGTGACCAACCCCGGCGAGCTGGAGTACGCCTGCGTGGAGAACCGGCTGGTGGAGCTGCCCGGCTTCGGCCCGAAGATGCAGGCCAACGTGCTGGCCGGGATCGAGCGGCTGCACCGCTACCGGGAGCGGCGGCTGTACCCCGAGGCGCGCGCGCTGGCCGACGAGGTTTCCGGGAAAATCTCCGCCCTTCACGGCGTGGAGCGCTGCGCGGTGGCGGGGAGCATCCGGCGTCTGGCCGAGACCGCGGGCGACGTGGACCTCCTGGTCCGACTCGACGGCGGCGGGGAGGATGCGTTTGCCGACGCGCTGCGCGGCTGCGACTGGGCCGCGGATTTAAAGGCCGTTGACGGCGGCGGATTCCGGTTCGATTTTCAGGGCACCGAGGTGGACCTGCGCCTCGTCGGGCCGGGGCGCTGGGGGACCGCGCTGGTCCTGGCCACCGGCTCGGCGGCCCACACCGACGGCCTCCGGGACGCGGCCCGGGAGAGCGGCCTGGAGCTGGACGCCCTGGAATTCGACGACGAGGCGGGGGTGTACCGGGCGCTGGGATTGGAGGAAATCCCGCCGGAGCTGCGCGAGGGACTCGGCGAGATAGGGGCGGCCCGGCGCGGGGAGCTGCCGAAGCTCCTCGAAACCGCGGACATCCGCGGCGTGTTCCACGTCCACACCACCGCCTCCGACGGCTCGCAGAGCCTGGAGGAGCTGGTAAAGCTCGGCGAGGAGCTCGGCTACGCGTACATCGGCGTCAGCGACCACTCGCACTCGGCCTTCTACGCCGGGGGGCTCTCCGCCGAGGCGCTCGTCGCACAGGTCGAGGAAACCGCCCGCGTCAACGAGCTCGGCTCGCCGTGCCGCCTCCTGGCCGGGGTGGAGTCCGATGTCCTGGCCGACGGCTCCCTGGACTATCCGGGAGAAATTCTGGGGCGGCTGGACTTCGTCATCGCCAGCGTCCACTCGGGGCTGCGCATGCCGAGGGAGAAGGCAACCGCGCGCGTCCTGGCGGCCGTCGAAAACCCGTTCACCACGATGCTGGGCCACGCCACCGGGCGTCTGCTCCTGGCCCGGGAGGGCTACGAGCTGGACTGGGACCGGGTGTTGGCGGCGCTGGCGGAGTGCGGCGTCGCGCTGGAGCTGAACACGAGCCCCCACCGCTTCGACGCCGACTGGCGCGTCCTCCGGCGGGCCGGGGAGCTCGGCATACCCGTGGCGCTCAACCCCGACGCCCACCGGGCCGAGATGTTCGACACCGTGGCCCTCGGGGTGGGAATCGCCCGCAAGGGCTGGCTCACGAAGGCCGACGTGCTGAACACCCTGGAGCTGCCGGAGCTGCTGGCCCGCCTGGCCGCCCGTCGCGAAGAGAGGAAACGGTGAGGGTGGATAACGAGTGGAAGACCTTCTTCGACGGCCACGCCCCCGTTTACGAAAACGAGCCGTTCACCGCCAACACACCGGCCGAGGTGGAGTTCATCGTCGCCGAGCTGGGCCTCGCCCCGCCGATGCGCGTCCTGGACGTGGGCTGCGGGACCGGCAGGCACGCGGTGGAGCTGGCCCGGCGGGGGTTCCGGGTGACGGGGGTGGACATCTCGGAGGGGATGCTGGCCGAGGCCCGGCGCGCGGCCGCGGAGGCCGACGTGAAGCTCGAGTTGCTGAGGATGGACGCCGCCCGCGGGCTGCCCCCCGGTCCCTTCGACGCCGTCATCTCCATCTGCGAGGGCGCCTTCGGGCTCCTATCCTCCGCCGACGATCCGCTCGAGCACGGGGCGGCACTGTTGGGGCGGATGGCCGCGGCGCTCGTCCCCGGGGGGAGGCTCCTGGCGAACGCCCTCAGCGCCCTGCGCTACATCCGCGGGGTCGGCAGGGACGAGGTCGCCGCCGGGCACTACGACCCGTCCGCCCTGGTGCAGACGTTCGACATGGAATTGGCGGGCGGCGGGACGGTGCGGCTCCTGGAGCGCAGCTACACGGCGCCGGAGCTCCACCTCCTCGCCCGCCGGGCGGGGCTGGAGGTGCTCGGCGTCTGGGGCGGCTCGGCGGGGGCGTGGAACCGTCTCCCCGTCACCTGCGACGACTACGAGCTGATGCTCTCGGCCCGCAAGCCGGCCGGCTAGGCCCGCATAGGGGAGGGGAGATGGACCTGGGATGGTTCGAGCTGAGCCTGAATGTGGCCGATCTGGAACGGTCCGTGAAATTCTACGAAAGGCTCGGTTTCACCGCCGCGGGCGGCGACCCGACAGAGGGGTGGCGCGTCATGACCCACGGGAATTGCCGTCTCGGTCTCTATCAGGGTCACCTCGCCGCCGACACGCTCACCTTCCGCGGCGGCGATGTCTTCGCCCTCGCTCGGGAGCTCGAAGGGCGGGGCTTGACCCTGGAGTCGGGTCCGGAGGTCGAGATCGACGGAAGCGCCGGCGCCGTTTTACGCGACCCGGACGGCAACTCGATCTACCTCAATACCCACCCTGACGAGACGGGTTCGGGCCCAGGCTAGGCCGCCGCGCCGAGACATACACCGATTTTATTAAACCGGCGATTACGACGAGGAGAAACCGTGCTCAGACCGATGAAGATGGAGGTTCTGCGGGAGCTGGTGAAAATTCCCGGCGTGGGGCCCCGGACGGCCGATGACCTTTACGATTTGGGAATCCGCACCGTGTTCGACCTCACGCGGCAGGCCCCCGAGGCACTTTTCGAAAAGCTGTGCAAGATGAGAGGGAAGCGGGTAGACCCTTGCACGCTCTACATCTTCCGCGCCGCGCGTCGCTACGCCGAGAAGCCGGACACCGACCCCGAAAAGCTCAAGTGGTGGCTCTTCAAGGATTGACGGTTCGCCCACGGGCGACCACAGAGGGTCGCCCCTACGGGAAATCGCGTGGCTCGAAATGTAGGGCGGGGAACCGAGCGAAGCGAGCTATGCGAAGCAAATCCTTTCCCCGCCGCGTTCCCAGCCGTTATTCAAATCGCGGCGGCCCGCAGAGGGGCCGCCCTACATTATGAATCGCGTGCCGCTGACGTAGGGGCGGGTGTCCACACCCGCCCGCGGGCGACCGTGGAGGACTCGTCCTACCGGCCGCCCCTACGCATTGGATTCGCGGTGGATGTATGTAGGGCGGTGATTCCCCTTCGGGCCCATATAACCTTCGGTCGCAGATTCCTATCCCCGCTGCGTTCCCAGCCGTTATTCAAATCGCGGCGGCCCGCGGAGGGGCCGCCCTACGGCCGGGAATCGAGCGTTGACGACGTAGGGGAGGGTCTCCTGACCCTCCCGTTTTGTTTCCCCCCATTGACAAACGTGAAAATTCCGTATACACTAAATCCGGTTATTCGGTTATCGCATATATACGAAAAAGGAGACGCGCCGTGGCCGAAGCACCGACCCTCACCGATTTCAGGGAGACGGCCAGGCTGTTCCGCGCCCTGGCCCACCCCCTGCGGCTGGCCATCACCTGCGGCCTGGCGCGCTCACCGGTCACCCAGGGTGAAATCGTCGCCGTCCTGGGGCGCCCCCAGAGCACCGTCGCCCAGCACCTGGCCAAGCTGCGCGCGGCCGGGGTCGTCGCTGGGAAGCGCGACGGGGCCCAGGTGGTCTTCCACGTCACCGACCCCGCGGCCGGCGCCGTCATCGAGGCCGTCTGCCGCCAGCGGCACAACAACGCCCTCAAGGAAATAACCTGGCAAAAACTCGGTGAGCTGGACTGGAACTCAATTTAGGTTTAATATAGGGTAGATTCCAAAGGAGCCGAATCATGGCAGGGTTGAGCAGAAAAGAACGCGAGTACCTCCGGGAGCACTTCGGAGGCCGGGTCACCTTCGACAGGACCGAGCGGATGCTCTACGGCCACGACATCGCCTCGGTCCCCAAGCTGTTGAAGCCGCTCATCGGCGGCACGACCCCCCGCGCGGTGGTCCAGCCGTCCGACGAGGCCGAGCTGGTCGAGCTCGTTACCTGGGCCTACGGGCGCGGCATTCCGCTCACGGCGCGCGGCAAGTCAACCTCGGGCTACGGCGGCGTCCTGCCGGTCAGGAAGGGCCTGGTTGTGGATTTTTACCGGATGCGTGACGTGGTGGAAATTTCTCCCGAAAACCTCACCGCCACCGTGGAGCCCGGCATAACCTGGGAGCAGCTCGACGAGCAGTTGAAACCCAAGGGCCTGACCCTGCGCACCTACCCCACCAGCTACCCCTCCTCGACGGTGGGCGGCTGGCTGGCCCACGGGGGCGCGGGGCTGGGCGGCTACGAGTACGGCTACTTCGCGGACAACGTGGTCTCGGCCCGCGTGGTCCTGGCCTCGGGCGAGGTGCGCGACGTCGCCGTGGACGACCTCGACCTCGTCTCCGACGCCATGGGCACCACGGGATTCATCAGCCGCGTCACCGTCCGGGTCATGCCCGCCGAGGAGCTGGACGTCATCTCCATCTCCTGCGCCGACGCCCACGACCTCCAGCGCTTCATCGAGCGCATCATGGCCGAGGGGCTGCCTATCTGGTCCATGATGTTCATCAACCCGCGCATGGCGCACCTGAAGAACCTGTCGCCCCTGCGGGAGCACCACGGGGAGCCGGCCGAGGAGCGGGTCCTGCTGCCCGAGTCCTACGTCATGACGCTCACCTTCCGCAAGCGTGACGCCGAGCGCATCCACGCCTACTTCGACTCCCCGCACCCCGAGTGCTCCGCCGAAATCCTCTCGGATAAAATCGCCCGGCACGAGTGGGCGAACCGCTTCAACCTGATGGTGGTCAAGCGGCTCGGCCCGTCGCTCGTCCCGGCGGAGGTGGTGGTGCCCCTGGCCGCCCTGGGCGACGTGATGACCGAAATCGAGGAAAAGCTTCGGCAGCCGGTGGTCAAGGAGGCGGTCATCATCCGCGAGGGCCGGGACGGCGGGCCGGAGGCGGTCATCCTCGGCTTCATCCCGGCGGACGAGCGGCGTTTCGGCTACACGTTCCTGTTCGCCCTGTCGCTTTCCATCATGAAAATAGCGCTCCGGCACGGCGGCCGTCCCTACGCCACCGGGCTCTACTTCGCCGGCCTGGCCGGGAAGATTCTGGGGGCCGCCAGGGTCAAGCGCCTGCGGGCCGCGAAGCGCGAGGCGGACCCCCGGGGCCTTTTCAATCCGCGCAAGGTGCTGAATAACGGCCTGGTGGGGGCGTTCATGGGCCTGGCAGGGTTCTTCGAGCCGCTGGTCCGGTCCCTGGGGAACTCCGTCTCCGTGGAAATCGGCGAGCGCCCGAAGAAGCCGGTCCGCGGCATCCCCGCCGACGTGGCCTGGTACGCCTACTCCTGCTCCCAGTGCGGCTACTGCGTGGACGCCTGCGACCAGTTCTACGGCCGGGGGTGGGAGAGCCAGAGCCCGCGCGGCAAGTGGTACTGGCTCCGCCGGATGATGGAACATAAGGCGAAGTGGGATCAGGCGATGGTGGACACCTTCCTGGTGTGCACCACCTGCGAGCTGTGCAACCTGCGGTGCTCGGCGGCGCTGCCCATCGAGCCGGCCTGGATGAAGCTGCGCGGCAAGTTGATTCAGGACGACGGCCGGATGACCTTCCCGCCCTTCGAGGTTATGGGGGCGGCCACCACAGCCCAGGGGAACATCTGGGCCGGGTATCGGAAGAACCGCGCCGACTGGTTCCCCGAGGACCTCGCTGCCAGGCACGGCCCCGGCGTCAAGGCCCCCGTCGTTTACTTCGCCGGCTGCACCGCAAGCTACGTCGAGCACGACATCGCCCAGGCCACGGTGCGCCTCCTGGACGAGGCGGGGGTGGACTTCACCACCCTGGGCGAGGCGGAGAACTGCTGCGGCACGCCGATGCTGGTGGCCGGGAAGTGGGACGTGTTCCTGGAGACGGTGCGCCAGAACATCGCGGCGGTCGAGGCCACCGGCGCCAAAACGGTGGTCACCTCCTGCCCGGCCTGCGACATGATGTGGCGCCACCACTACGCCGGCTGGGCGAAGGAGCTCGGCGTCGAGTACGACATCGAGACGAAGCACTACTCGGAAATCATCGCCGGGAAGCTGGCCGCCGGGGAGTTCAAGTTCCCCGAAAACGGCGGCGAAAAGGAGCGGGTCACCTGGCACGACTCGTGCCACATCGGGCGCGTGTCCGGGGTGTACGAACAGCCGCGGGCGATGATAAAGGCCGTGCCCGGCGTGGAGTTCGTCGAAATGGCGCACAACCGCGAGGCGGGTCACTGCTGCGGCTCGGTGCTCACGCTCATCAAGGACCCGCCCGTGGCCGCCGACATCGGCGCGGGACGCCTGGGCGAGGCGGTGGACGTCGGGGCCGGGAAGGTCCTGGCCCTCTGCCCGTGCTGCGAGTTCCAGCTCCGGGTCAGCCGGGACAAAAAGGGCGTGCCGGTCCAGGTGCAGGACCTGGCGCGCTTCGCCGCCGGGAAGCTCGGCTACGACTTCCCCGACCCCGAGCCCGAGGTCCGGCGCCAGTGGGCCGTCTTCGAGAAGATGATCGCCCTCATGACCCCGCAGGGCTTCGCCGACCTCATGGACACCATGTGGCCCGAATTGCTCAAGGCCATGCCGCTGGGCATGGGCGCGATGCTGAAGTTCATCGGGCGGCTGGGGCCGGTGGGCGGCGGGATGCTCTTCCTGATGCGGCCGCTCTTCCCCATCCTCTTCCCCATGCTGTTGCCGGGGATGGTGCCCAAGGTCATGGAGACGATGCTGGAGCGCATCGGCGGGATGGTCCCCATGCCCGACTACATGGCCGAGCAGATGCCGGATTTGATGCCCGGGGTGATGGACCGGCTGCTGCCGCACATGGTCAAGGACCTGGTGCCGCACGCGGTGCCGAAGATGATTCGTTTCCTGCGGACGCAGTCGTAGGGGCCGACCTTTAGGTCGGCCCGCGGGCGACCGTGTACGGTTGCCCCTACGTTATCGCAATTCGCGGGCGACCGCAGAGGGTCGCCCCTACGTCATCGCCAGCGGCGGGGATAGAATCCCCGCCCTACATTCAGGCGCACGTCTGTTAAAAAACGGACGGGTGTGGACACCCGCCCCTACATCTATCAATCGCGCAATAAACCCGTAGGGGCGACCGTCAACGGTCGCCCACGACCTCCCTCTCCCTGTGGGAGAGGGATTGAGGGTGAGGGCTGCCTTTGATGAAATGGGGCGGGGTACGGAGCCCCCGCCCTACGGAATTGGATTGAATTGCACAACACCCTCGTAGGGGCCGACCTTTAGGTCGGCCCTATTTGTGCTTGAAGAAAGGATATATTAAATATAACGCTTGACTTTTTACTGGAACTGTGGTATACTATTATAGGTATGAATTACTACATGGGCGCGTTTTATTGCACCTAATAGTGCTCAATTAAATGAGCCAACATTTATATACTTAAACGGAAGGAGGTTGATATGAAGACATGAATGACAGTAAGGTACTGATCCTACTGGGTGCCGTCACTAAAATCATCAGCGAACTATGCACAATAATATTTCAAGATACATCTATAGGGCAAGTTATTGGATTGATTTTTGCACTATCTATATTACTCGGATATCTATTAACGATGCTCGATATGAAAAGGTAAGTGACGGTAAGATAGGCGGGTGTTGATTCCCCATAGGTTGAATCCACCCGCCTTTTTATCTAAGGAAGCCCTCACCCCCATCCCCTCTCCCACAGGGAGAGGGGGGACACTACACCCCCCTCCCTAGCCCTCCCACCAAAGGGGGAGGGGACAAACATCACCCCTCACCACGGCCCGTCGGTGCACCGCTCCCACGGGGAGAGGGAGACCATTCAAGCGTCTTCGCCGTTATTAATAAAGGGACCGCGCGGGCGGTCCCTCTGTTCACGAAGATAAGTTATCGGGCGGTTAGCCGCCCATGCGCTGCAGCTCCTCCAGGGCCTTGAGCGTCTCGGGGTCCATACCCTCCATGCCTTCGGGCATCCCGCCCATGCCGCCCTCCATCATCGCCGCGCCCATGAACATCATCATCAGGGCGTTGGCGTCGATCTTCATCGGCTCGGCCTTGGTGAGCTGGCTCTCGTAGCCCGACCGGCCGTAGTCGACCAGGACCAGTGGTTCCCCACCCTCGGCCACTACCTTGACCAGGCCGAAGAAGGGCACCTCGGGGGAGAAGAAAATCTCCACCGACTCGCCCTCGTGGGTGACCACGACCTTGTCGCAGGCGTAGGTCTTGCCGGCGACCTCGGTCTTGACGTTCTTGACCAGCTCGAAGGTCGGCATCACGATTTCCTCGACCTCCATCTCGCCGCCGTAGGCCTCCTGCATCTCCTTGGCCATCTCCATTCCGGCGGCGGCCTGGTCGCCGATGAGCTTGGTGAAGCTGGGGATGTCTATCTCGAAGGCCTGGCCCTCGGCCTCCACGATGAGGCGCAGGACTACTTTGTTGAACTCTTCCAGCCCGGCCTGGATGTCCTCGGACGTGGCCTCGCCCCCGGCTTCCATGCCCTGCGTGGCCATGGCGTCGGCCAGGAGGCCCTCCTCGGGAATCATGGGGTCCTGGAGCCATTCCATGACCTCTTTGCCGAACTCCTCGTAGGCCTCCTTCTCGACGAGGACCTTCACGACGACCTTCTGACCCTCCTCGGGCACGACCACCTCGATCCAGTAGCCGGGGACGCCGTTGAACTCCTCCTCGCCGACCAGGGCCAGGGTGACCTCGCCCACCTCTTCGCCCGCGTAGATGACCCATTCGCCGAGCTCGGTGGTGAAGGTGCCCGTTTCCCGGGGGACGACCTCGGCCCCGCCGTTCTCGCCGTCCACCTCGGCCTCCTCCTCGCAGCCCACGAGGCCGAAGAGGAAAACGATGGCGAGCAGGAGCATTAGAAACTTTGCGGTTTTCAAGACAAACCTCCGTTTCAGGGGTTGGAGTTTCGCGTCGAAGTACGAGTATAGCGGCGTCCCGCGGGTGTGTCAACTTACAGCAGGCGGTCCAGGACGAGCCGGACCTCCAGGACGCCGGACCCCAGGCTCGACCCCTCGCCCAGGGCGTAAACCACCTCGAGGCCGCCCACGCCCAGGTTGACCAGCAGGCCGATTCCGTAACCCAGGGCCCGCGTCCACGTCGTAGGGCTCGTGAAGGGCGTGGTGGAGAGCGGTTGGAAGTAGGCGAGGTCGCCGAAGGCGAAGAGGCGCCCCGAATCCCCCAGCCGCAGCCGGTACTCCGCCGTGGCCAGGGCGTAGGCGTCGGTGGGCAGCTCGCGGGTGCGGTAGCCGCGGGGCCGGTTCGCGCCGCCGAGGTAGAAGCAGTCCAGGGACGCCGGCGGCCGGACGTCGGCCATCCCTCCCTCCGCCAGCAGGGCGAAGGTGTGGGGCTGGACGGGCGTCCAGTAGCCGTCGGCGCCCAGCCGCGCCCGGAGCGGCGTCTCCCGCCGGACGTCGTAGCGCCGCTGGCCGGCCTCCAACCTGCACCACAGGTCGAAGCCTTCGGCGGGGTCGCGCGGCCGGTCGGTGTAATCCAAGAGCGCCCCCAGCCCGGCGCCGAAATAATCGCTCGACCCGGCGCCCCCCTGGAAGTCCGAGGAGAACCGGACGGAGAGGGATAGCTCGAGGTGGTCGCCCAGCGGCTGGGTCAGCTCGGCCTCGCCCGAATCGGAGCGGCGGTCGGTGCGCCGGAGGCCGGTGTAGGCGAGCCCCGCCGACGCCCGGCTGCCGAAGAGGAACCGCTTGGTGTACCCCGCCCGGTAATCGGCGTTGTCGGCGGAGGTCCGCCGGTACAGCCCCGCGAGGTCGTGCCCCCCGCCGCCCAGGTTGGCGAGCCTGAACTGGAGCTCGCCGTAGAGCCCGCTCCCGGTCCCCGTTTCGCCGAGGCCCAGGGCGCCGTCGAAGTACACCGTCCGCCCCGGCTCGGCCTCGAGCCGCAGGGTCGTCCCGTCCAGGGTGAGCGCGACGCGGTCGTAGTAGCCGGTCCGTTCCAGACGGCGCCGGGCCGCCTCCAGGGAATCGGGGGTCAGGGGGTCGCCCCGCGCCAGCCCCAGGGCGGCCAGGGCGGTGAGTTCCGCCTCGCCGTCCAGGCCCGCGACCTCGATCAGGTCCACGCGGGTGAGGTCCCCCTCCGACACCTCGAGGGTGATGCCGAGCGACCCGTCGAGCGCGCGTCTCGGCTCGACCAATTCCACGGCCGCTCCCAGGTAGCCCTCCGAGGCGTAGAGGTCGCCCACGGCCCTCATGAGGCCGATGGGCCCGTCCCTGCGCCAGCCGGTGCGTGCCGCCGCCTCGACCAGCCGCGGTTCCACCGCCCGGGCGCCGTTCACCGCCAGCGAGCCCAGGGGGGCCCGTTCGCCCCGCTCCAGGTCCACCCTCAGCAGGACGCCGCCCTCGCGCCGGATGACATCCGGGGTGAGCCGGGCGTCCAGGTAGCCCTCCGCGGCCAGGGAGGCCGCCGCCTCCCGCAGCGCCGCATCGGCCAGCCCCTCGTCGAACTCCTCCCCCACCCGGAGCGCGGTCAGCTCCGGCAGCCCCGCGCCGTCCCCCTCCAGGCCGACCAGGATGGCGGCCCCGGCCGGGACGACGAGGATTAAAAAAAGCAGCGGGATGGGGTTCTTCACGGTCGATTCCCGGGGTTCAAGAAGGGGAACGGCTCCCGGCGTTCCCCATTAATCCGGCCCCGGCTCGGGGGTCAGTGCAGGCGTTCCTGCCACGGGTGGCCCTTGTTCCAGCCGGCGTAGGACTCGTAGTCCACGAAGTAAACCTTGAGGTCGGCGTAGGATTCGTAGTCCACGTAGTAGATGGTCACGTCGGCGTAGGACCCGTAGTCCACGAAGTACCACAGGGCGTCCTCGCCGTCGGCGTAGCTCTCGTAGTCCACCACGTACACGTTCAAATCGGCGTAGGACTCGTAGTCCACCACGTATACGTTGAGGTCGGCGTAGGATTCGTAGTCGGCCACGTAGACGTTGCCCGCCGGAGCGGGGGCGAACGCCGCCAGGCACAGGACCGCCAGGAGCTTCTTCACCGCGCACCTCCCCGTCGTGCGTCGCGGGCCCGGGGTACGTTCAAAGTATAGGCCGTTTCGGCGCCGATCTCAACGTTCATTCGGCGTAGGGCGCCAGCGACTCCCCGCCGAAGGCGCCGTTCCCCGGGGCGTACCACAGCCCATGCCAGCCGTTCTCTTCCTTTTCGTACACGGAGACGCCGTAAGCGCCCTCGTTGAAGCCGGCCACGAGCCAGTCGCCGACGGGAAGCGCGCCGCCGGGAATCTGCTCCTCACCCACGGTCCAGCGCAGTACCACCGCCCCGTTCCACGGCTTGGCCTGGAGGAAGCCCCGGTACTCCGTCCCGTCGGGACCCTCCCCGGTCACCTCGAACACCGCGTCCTCGGGCCAGGCGCCCAGGGTCGGAGGTTCACCCACGGCCTCGCCGACGACCTCGGTGCCTATTCCGTCGCCGCCGGTCCACCGCCCGGTGAGCCCGCCTTCTTCAAGATGATACACGCCGACGTCCAGCCCCCCGGGGCCGACCCGGGCCACGGCGAAGAGTTTGTCGCCAAAGGTCATTCCGACTCCTTCGGCCCCGTACTTCTCGCCGGTCCAGACGAGGTCGAAGGCGCCTTCGATCCCCCCGGCGGGGGTGATGTTCAACTCGCAGGCGTAGGGCTGACCGTCCGGCGGGGTGCAGAGGGAGTGGTAGGTCGCGGCCGGTGTGCCGATGGCGGGCAGGGGCGACGGGCCGTCGTCCACCGGGGGCGTACCGGCGCCCTCGGGGCTCGGGGCCTCCTCCCCGCCGCAACCGGCCAGGATTACGGCGAGCGTGAGCGTAATGACGAGGCGCGTTTTTCTCATCGGCCGGATACTACTGCGGCCGCATGGTTTCGGTGCCGATGTTCATCGCGCCCTCGGCGAACCACTCGCCGGACCACTCGTCTCCCTTGCGCTCGTAGTACTGGACGGTGAGGTCCAGGCCGAGCTGGTACACGACGACCACGGCGTCGCCGGTGTACAGGGCGCGGCCCTGGTAGCTCTCCACCTCGGTGTGCTGGGTCATCATGACCCCCTTCCCCGGCCCGGTGCCGAAAACGGCCACGTTCAGGTAGCCCGAGTAGGGGGAGCCGTCGGGGTTGGTTCCCTGGAAGTCGAATTTCGTGGGCAGGTCCCAGGCCAGGACCTCGGGCGGCTCGACCCCCTCGCCCGCGGACTCGGTGCCGGCCTCGTGGCCGTTGGTCCAGCGTCCGGCCAGGCCCGTCTCGCCCATCCGGTACACGCCGACGTAGTGCTTGAGCGTGGCCGGGGCGTAACCCACCGCCAGGAGCCCGTCGCCGAACTCCAGGCCGTAGCCGTGGAAGGCCTCCTCGTCGCCGGCCATCCAGGTCATCTTGTAGAGGCCCTCCCGCATCGGGGCGACGGAGAGCTCGTAGTGCATCTCTTTTCCATCGACGTCGGTCTGGATGGACTGGTAGACGGTGGCCTCGCCGGTCACTCCTTCCCCTTCACCGCCGCAGGCGGCGCAGAGGAGGGCGGCGAGGGCGACGCAGAATGCCGGGGCTCCCTTCATGCTGTCTCCTTCAGGTGGGGGTGGCGCGATTGACCCGGCGAGTGTATGAAACCCGGCGGCCGGTGTCCAGCCCCGGGTGATGCCCCTCACCCCGATTGCGATGCCGCAGGGGCGGGGCGTAGGACGAGCCCTCCGTCCCCGCCCGCGGGCGACGGTGGACGGTCGCCCCTACGGGGAATCGCGCGTTTTTAAAATGTAGGGCGGGGCTTCAACGCCCCGCCGCTTTACCCCTCTCCCTAGCCCGTAAGCACGCTTCCCCCCAGAGGGGGGAGGGGACCGGAATCCCCCTCCCGGCCCGTCGGCGTGCCGCCCCCCAGAGGGGGTCGCTGCACCACCCGCTACCCGGCCCTCTACGCCTGGCCCACCGCGCCGGGGACGGTCTCGGCGAACCGCGGCAGGACCTGTCGCAGGACGTTGCCGGTGTATGATTCCTCGACCAGGGCGACCTTCTCCGGCGAGCCCCGGGCGATTATCAGCCCCCCGTCGTCCCCGCCCTCGGGGCCCAGGTCGATGATGTAGTCCGCGTTCTTTATCACGTCCAGGTTGTGCTCGATGACGATGACCGTGTTGCCCGAGTCCACGAAGGTCTGCAGGACGCCCAGGAGCTTGGCTAGGGCGGCGAAGTGCAGGCCGGTGGTGGGTTCGTCGAGGATGTATACGGTCTTGCCGGTGGAGCGCTTGGTGAGCTCGCGGGCCAGCTTGACGCGCTGGGCCTCGCCGCCGGAGAGGGTGGTCGCCGGCTGGCCGAGCTTGACGTAGTCCAGCCCCACGCTGGTCAGGGTCTCCAGCATCCGGGCTATCTGGGGGATGTTGCGGAAGAGCTCCAGCGCCTCGGAGACGTCCATCTCGAGCACGTCGGCGATGTTGTAGCCGCGGTAGCGCACGGAGAGGGTCTCCTTGTTGTAGCGCTTGCCGTGGCAGGCGTCGCAGGTGACGTAGACGTCGGGCAGGAAGTGCATCTCGATCTTTATCAGCCCGTCGCCCTGGCAGGCCTCGCAGCGTCCGCCGCGCACGTTGAAGCTGAAGCGCCCCGGGGTGTATCCGCGGACCTTGGCCGCGGGGAGCTGGGCGAACAGCCGGCGGATGTGGTCGAAGACCTTGATGTAGGTGGCGGGGTTGGAGCGGGGGGTGCGGCCGATGGGGCTCTGGTCGATGTCGATGACCTTGTCGACCTGCTTGAGGCCGGCGATCTTCTCGAAGGGGCCGCCGTGCAGCCGCGTCTGCCGCAGGGCCGTGGCCAGCGCCGGGAAGAGCGTCTCGTTGACCAACGAGCTCTTGCCCGATCCCGAGACCCCGGTGACGGCGGTGAAGGTGCCCAACGGGATGCGCAGGTCCACGCCCTTCAGGTTGTGGTGGGTGCAGCCGTAGAGCTCGATGAAGTGGCCGTTGCCCGGCCGGCGCCTCTCCGGCACGGCGATGGCCAGGTCCCCGGCGAGGTAGCGGCCGGTGAGGGAGCCGGGGGTTCGTTTAACCTCTTCGGGTGTACCCTGGGCCACGATGCGTCCGCCCATGTGCCCCGCGCCGGGGCCGAAGTCCACCATGTGGTCCGCCGCCAGCATCGTCGCCTCGTCGTGCTCCACCACGATGACCGTGTTCCCGAGGTCCCGCAGGTCGGTGAGGGTCTTGATGAGCTTGACGTTGTCGCGGTGGTGCAGGCCGATGGAGGGCTCGTCCAGGATGTAGAGGACGCCGACCAGGCCGCAGCCTATCTGGCTGGCTAGGCGGATGCGCTGGGCCTCGCCGCCGGAGAGGGTCGGCGCCGAGCGGTTCAGCGTCAGGTAGTACAGCCCCACGTTGACCAGGAACCCCAACCGGGAGCGGACCTCCTTCAACAGCTCGTGGGCTATCTTGCGCTCGGTGTCGTTGAGGCTGAGGCCGGCGAAGAACCCGACCAGTTCGCTGACGGGCAGCTCGCCCAGCTCGTGGATGTTGAGGCCGTCGAGGGTCACCGCCAGCACCTCGGGGCGGAGCTTCTTACCCTCGCACACCTTGCAGGGCAGGCTGGTGAAGAAGCGGCCGTAGAACTGCCGGGCCGCGTCGGACTTCGTCTCCCGGTACAGCCGATGCAGATTCTCGATGACCCCGGTGTAGGCGTGGGTGCTGGAGCCGGAGCCGTGCTCGTACTCCCAGGTGAACTCTATCTCCTCCTCCTCGGAGCCCTCGAGGATGACCCGGTGGACCTCGGGCGGCAGCTCGCCCCAGGGGGTGTCCAGGGTGAAGTTGTAGTGGGCCGCCAGGCTCTCCAGGCGCGACAGGCGCCAGGTCTTCGTCTCGTCAATCTTGCCCCAGACGGCCACGGCGCCCTCGCGGATGGAGAGCGCGGAGTCGGGCACCACCAGGTCCGGGTCCACCTCCAGGGTGGAGCCCAGGCCACCGCAGGAGGGGCACATCCCCTGGGGGCTGTTGAAGGAGAACATCTGGGGTGAGAGCTCGGGGAAGGAGACGCCGCAGACGGCGCAGGCGTTGTGCTCGCTGAAGACGGCCCGGCCGTCGGCGTCGAAGTGGGGTCCTTCGCCGGTGGACACCTCGTCGGGCGCGCCCTCCTTATCGGCCAGACGGGCCACCGCCTCGGCCACGGCGCCGGAGAGACCGTCCGAGTCCTTGACCAGCGTGACGGTCAGCACGCCGTCCGCCAGGCGCAGGGCGGTCTCGATGGAGTCGGTGAGCCGGGCGCGGATGTTTTCGCTGGCGATGAGCCGGTCCACGACGACCTCGACGTCGTGGGGACGCTTGCGGTCCAGGCCGGCTATCTCGGTAAGCTCCTCCATCCGCCCGTCGATGACCGCCCGGACGAACCCCTGCTGGCGCAGGTTCTCCAGGAGGTTCTTGAACTCGCCCTTCCGGTTGGCGACCACCGGGGCGTTGACCATGAAGCGGGTCCCGGCGGGGAGCTTCATCACCTCCTCGACTATCTGCTCGGCGGTCTGGGAGCCGATGAGCCGCCCGCACGAGGGGCAGTGGGGCTTGCCCACGCGCGCGTAGAGGACGCGGAGGTAGTCGTAGATTTCGGTGATGGTGCCCACGGTGGAGCGGGGGTTGCGGCTGGCGGCCTTCTGCTGGATGCTGATGGCCGGCGAGAGGCCGGTTATCTGATCCACCCTGGGCTTCTCCATCTGCCCCAGGAACTGGCGGGCGTAGCTGGAGAGGCTCTCGACGTACCGCCGCTGGCCCTCGGCGTAGAGCGTGTCGAAGGCCAGGGAGCTCTTGCCGGAACCCGAGACGCCGGTGAACACCACCAGCTTCCCCCGGGGGATGACGAGGTCGATGTTCTTGAGGTTGTGCTCGCGGGCGCCGCGGATGGTGATGTCTTCCATTGGTAGTGGCAAGGGGTTTAAACCCCTTGTCTCCATTTTTTTGAAGGGGAGTGGCGTTGAGCCGGTTTTAATCATCCAATAATAGATGAAAACTTCGTCGGCGTCAAGACGGGGGGAATTCACCCCCGAGGGGTCGAACCCCCACGGTGGGTCGGCGGGAAGGTCGACGGTCTTACGTGGGGGACATCCGGCCGGTTCCGCGCGCCCGACCGTCGAGCGCAGGGGTCGGTGGATTTCGGCTCGGACCGGGGGGCCGCCGTCCGTTAGGCCTTGACCGTGGAACGGATGTTGCTATAATTGTGTTAGGGGTGGTGTCGGGTTTCGATGCGCTGTCTCTTCCCAGTGCTTTTAGTCTGCCTCGTGACCGCGGTTTTCGCCGAGGAGGCGGTGCTGCGCACCGGTGAGACCCTGGAGGCGCTGGCGGAGCGCGCCCTGGGCCAGGCCGGCCTCTGGCGACTGCTCCTGGCGGTGAACGAGGACCTGGTCGGTCGCGAGCCCCGGGCCGGCGAAAGCCTGATGCTCCCCGGCCCCGAGGTGGGGTGGGCGGAGCTGGTGGCGGGCGATGGGCACGTCGTGGTCGGCCGGGAGCACGGCGGCTTCGAGCCGCTCCACCCCGACACCGCCGTGGCCCCCGGCGACACGGCGCGCACCGGCGAATTATCCACCGCGGAGCTTTCGGTGGGCGGCGCCCGGGTCATCCTGGCCCCCTCGACGGGGCTGCGCCTCGAGGGGTCCGTACGGAGCGAGGGGGCGAGCTCGACCCTGCTGGAGCTCCTCTACGGACGGGTCCGGATCGTGCTGGA
>Ga0180429_10001485_pt1 | contig 19895 bp, 9 predicted proteins | sample SS_ome_FD_132428 | JGI IMG/M metagenome (GOLD analysis project Ga0180429, IMG submission 132428) | Hypersaline lake sediment archaeal communities from the Salton Sea, California, USA - SS_1_S_1 metaG | ecosystem: Environmental > Aquatic > Non-marine Saline and Alkaline > Hypersaline > Sediment ...
ACGGTATTGCCCTTGAACGCCACGCCCAAGTCCATGATGGGCGTCAAGTCTCGTTCCAGACGCTCGTCCGGCAGGCGGTACTTGGGGATTCCGTAGCGCATCATGCCCCCCGGTTGAGGGAAAGCGTCGAACACCACGACTTCGTGACCTTGGAGGCTCAAGTAATAGGCCGCCGTCAAACCGGCGGGGCCGGCGCCCACGATGGCCGCCTTCTTGCCGGTCTTATCCTTCCTCTTCTGGTTCCGCTTCCAGGCATCGCCGCCCTTGTCCACGGCCGCCCGTTTCAAGGCTCGAATGGCGATGGGGTCGCCGAACTGCTTGTAGGCGCAAACGTCTTCGCAGGGAGCGAAGCAAGCGTCGGCGCAAACCACCGGAAAGGGAATCCTTTCCCGCAATACCGCCACCGCATCGTCATACCGTCCGTCCTTGACGGCCCGGATATAACGCGGCACGTCCACCCCGGCGGGACAGGCGTCGGTGCAACGCGGCACAATGAAATCCTTCCTGAAGACGTGAACTTGACTCATATGCCTTTCTCCTTGGGTTTGTGAAGCTCTCCACTTGACTCGATGCTTCTCGACAAAAGGCAAATCTCGCGCCAAAGGAGGCCTCCAAGGAAACAAGGCCTTTCACCGAAAGCTATGCACCTAGATTCTATTGGAAATTTTTCGAAAAGAATTTTTCGGCAAACGGCGACAAGCGCGACGGGAAGGGGTCCCAAACCGTCCGACTTCCCGGACATGTTCGGATATCCGGACATACCGAAGGAATCGAGGCATCAATGCACCTCCAATCGGCGACATTTCTCGTAAAGGGTAGATCGAGATATGCCCAAGGATTTAGCCGTCTTGGCCATGTTGCCTCCGTTGAGCTCCAGCCTGGAGCGAATGAGGCCATTCTCGAACTGGGCAAGAGCATCCGCGAGGAAAGTGTCCGACTGATCGGACACCGCGGCCCGGGAGCGTCCCCCCTCCAACACCTCGCAGGGCAACTGCCCCACGTCGATGACATCCCCTTCCGCCAGGCTCACGGCCCGCTCCACCACGTTCTTGAGCTCCCTCACGTTGCCCGGCCATTCATAGCTCTTCAAACGATCCATGGCCTTGTCCGTGAATCGCAAATGGGGCCTTTCCATGACGTTCAGAAAATGTCCGAGCAAAACCGGGATGTCTTCGCACCGCCGGGAGAGAGGGGGAATCTGCACCATCATGGCGTTCAAGCGGTAGTACAAGTCGTCGCGGAAGGCGTTTCGCCGGACCATGTCCGGCAGGTCCCGGTTGGTGGCGGCCACCAGGCGGAAATCCACGGGGATGGATTTGACCCCGCCCACCTTGTCCAGCATTTTCGCGTCCAAAACCCGCAGGAACTTGGACTGGGCGGCCAGAGGCAGCTCTCCGATCTCGTCGAGGTACAAGGTCCCCATATGGGCCAGCTCGATCTGGCCGGGCTTGCCCTTTTTGGAAGCCCCCGTGAAGGCCCCGGATTCGTATCCGAACAGCTCCGACTCCATGAGCTCCCTGGGAATGGCGGCGCAGTTGACGCAAACGAAAGGTCCTCCTCCGCGAGGGGAGGCGTGATGCGCGGCGTGGGCGAACAGCTCCTTGCCCGTCCCCGTGGGACCGATGAACAGGATCGGCGCGTCCGAGCGGGCGTATTTTCGAGTCAGCTCCTTGACCTCCTCCATGGCCCGGCTCTTCCCGACGATGGAATCGAAAGTGTGGCGGGCCGACAGGATGCTGTTCAAGCCCTTCTTGTAATAGTTGACTTCCCTTTCCAGGAGGTTCAGCCGCGCCAGAAGATCGGTGAAGTGCTGGTAGTCCCGGAAAACCGTTTGCAGGATGGCGCCCGTGGTGACGCCTTTGTGCTTCAAGGGGATGCGGTTGACCAACAAAGGCGTGTCCGTGCGCAAGCTGCAGCGCTGCCCCAGCTCCACTCGCCCCGAAGCCATGACCCGACCCAGTCGCGAGGAAGGGAAGAATTTCTGGATGGGCTTGCCCACGCACTCGTGGCGGTCCACCCCCAGGAGCTCGGCGTACACTTGATTCATGAAGACCACCCGGGCCTCGCGGTCGGTGACGATGATCCCCGAATAGACGTTGTTGAGCACCAGCTCGAAAAAATCCACGAGCTTGCCGGGATCGCCGTGCCCCTCCCCTATGGGCTCCGCGCAAGGGCTCTCCAGCAAGCCCTCCTTGGGGAGGGCTTCCCGCCCTTGATTTCCGTTCATGATCGTCTCCCAAGAGTCCCGTCGCGGTCCTGGCGAAGGGTGCCAATTTGAAGGACCTCCACGATGACGAGAGGATTCAGCAATGTGTCCAAATGGGCATCTTCGAAAGCCGGCTCGCCGCAAACGGCGACGACATCCGGGTAGGTGTAGAGCCCCGTCGCCGTCACCTTCAAGCGCATGTCTCCCGCGTACACTTGGCAGGGCTTCTCCTTCAACCGAACATTGAGGCCGCTCGCCACGTTGACGGCGATGATGCTGTGCCGCCTGCCCGCTCCGGCCATGGCGCGGATCCGACCTCGGAGGTATTCGCTCCGGGCGGTGGCCTTTCGCTCCATCTCCAGATATTCCCGCGGCGCAGGCCGATATTCCAAAAGGGGGCCTCCCATCATGGCCTCCATGAAAAACGCACTATCATCGGCGATGAACGCGGACGATTCCTTGCACGGGCCGCCCCCCGAGCTTCCGTCTCCCATGACGGAAACGATACCACTGGCCGGTCCCCCTTTCAAGGGTCCCCCGTTTTCTCGTCTTGCGTCGAAGGAGCGCGAATTGGACGTTTCAAGGCAAGTCGATCCCGCCTCCCTGGATTTTTGGAGCAGCTATGATAGACTCGTTATTGCAAGCTCGACGAGCCGGCAGCGGCCCTCGACCCCCAAAGACCCGTACACCCCATGGAAAGGCGCGTCATGACCCACAAGAGCAAAAGCTCCCTTTTCGCCCTGGCCATGCTGGCCGGACTGACGGGCGAGCCCTCCGGGGCCCCCGCCGGCGACCGCGCTCGCTTGACGGTGGTTTTCGACAACGTGGCGTACCGCAAGGACCTGAAAACCTCGTGGGGATTCTCCTGCCTGGTGGAAACGGGAGGCAAGACGATCCTTTTCGACACGGGCAACAGCGCCCGGACGCTCCTGTCCAACATGAAGGCCCTCTCCCTGGACCCGGGGAAGGTGGACGCCGTGGTGCTCTCCCACAATCACGGGGACCACACGGGAGGCCTCGAGGGCTTCCTGGCCCAAAGCCCTCGAGCGGCGGTGTACGCGCCGGCGTCCTTTCCCCGCGCCTTCTGGAAGGCCCTGAAAGCCCGGTCCGTCGAAGCCCGCCCGACGGCGGAGCCGACCACTCTCTTTCCCGGCGTTCACACCACGGGGGAGATGGGCAGGAGCCTCGTGGAGCAGGGGCTGGTGGTGGAAACGTCCCGGGGGCCGGTGCTTCTCACGGGCTGCGCCCACCCGGGCATCGAAAACATGGCCCGGCAAGTGGCCCGACGCTTCCCCGGGGGCATCCACCTCCTCATGGGAGGCTTCCACCTCATGAATCATTCCCGCAGGGAGCTGGAAGGCCTCTGCCGGGAGCTGCGGGATCTGGGAGTGCGAAGGGTCGCCCCGTCCCACTGCACGGGGGACGAAGCCCGACGAATCTTCAAGGAAACGTGGGGCGAGGATTTCGTTGAAAGCGGCGCGGGGGCCGTGATCGAGGCGGGAGAGCCATGAAAGCGAAGGTCTTCGCCGCCGTCGCCGTCCTCGGGGCGGCGTGGCTCCTTTACGCATGGCTCAAGCCTCCGTACGTGAGAAACGCCGACCCCCGGGGGGACAACATCGTTTGCTTCGGCGACAGCCTCACCTACGGCACGGGGGCTTCTCCGGGCATGGACTACCCCTCGCAGCTCCGGCGTCTCGTTTCCCTCCCGGTGATCAACGCCGGGGTGCCGGGAGACACCGCGGCGGAAGCTCTGGAGCGGCTGGAAGAAGACGTGCTGGAGCGGTCTCCGCGCATGGTGCTCATTACCCTGGGAGGCAACGACCTCAAGAACGGGGCTTCCAAGGAAGAAGCCTTCGAAAACCTGCGGCTCATCGTGGAGCGGATCCAGGAGGCCGGGGCCCTGGTGGTGCTGGGAGGCATCCGGTTCATGGTGTGGGACCGGGGGTTCGGGGACGCCTACGAGGAGCTGGCGGAATCCACGGGGTCGGTGCTCGTCGACAACGTCTTCGAGGGCGTCATGGGGAACGCGGCCCTCATGAGCGACCCCATCCATCCCAACGACAAGGGGTACGCCGTTTTCGCCCGAAGGTTCCACGAAGCCCTGGAGCCGTATCTGTGAATGGGGGGAGGAAGAAGGCCCTAAGGCAACAAGTCGCTCACGGCGATACGCAGGCCCGGCTTGACGAGGGGAGAGACGAGCTCGCCTTCCTTCAAAATCGTTGCGTCCGCATAGCCAAGCCAGAAGGACCTCGCGCAACGCTCGACCATCGATTCGGCCAGCCGTTCGCTTTTGGATACCACAGTGGAAGGGATCGATCCCGTCAAGGGGAAGGGATCGAAGCAAGGCTGAAAATTCAAAAGATATCAATTGGTTGACCGGAGAATCCCCTCGAAGCTTCCCAAAATACGGAAAGGTTCTTCGACGCTCGGTGAAATCGTCGGACCGAGCGCTCGCGTCATCCGGCTGAAATATGGCTCCCGTATGGACGACGGCAAGGCTCGAGGATCGAGCATCAATCGTCCCGGGCCAGGATGCGGGACTGGAGGGGGTCGTTGACGGGGAGGCCCTTGCGGCGCAGCTCCACGGCTTGGCGGATGGCTTGGTGCATCTCCCGATTCAGGGGGTAGGCCAGGGCCACGGCGAAAGCCGCCACGTTGCACGCGCAGGGAGCCAAAGCGTACAGGACCCGGAGGGTGAAAACCACCTGCGGCGTCTGCTCCACGTTGGGGGCGTACCCCGAAGTTCCCAGAAGAGAGAGGGCCACGCCCACCCCCAGGGCCGCCGACAGCTTCCTGGCCACGGACCACACGCCGATGTACTGCCCCTCCCGGCGCTCTCCCGAAAGAAGCTCGTGGTAGTCGATGACGTCCGCCTGCATGGCGGAAGGCAAAGCCAGGGTGGCTCCGAAGCCCGTGCCCGAAAGAAAAACCAGCAGGGTGTAGAGGCCTTCGTCGCCGGCCCCCAGGAAGAACACTCCCGCGAAAGCCCCCGTGTTCACGGCCATGGAAGCCAGCCAGGCCCTTTTCTTTCCCACCCGGCGAGCGACGACCACCCAGAGAGGCAGAAAGGCGATGCCCGTGGTGAAGTAGATCAGCAGGAAGAGATCCGCCTTTTGGGATTGGAGGACGTATTCCACGTAGTAAAGGATGAGGGTGGCGGGAAGATTGCTTCCGAAGCCGCTCAAGGCGTAGGAAACGAGCAGAATCACGAAGGGGCGGTTGGCCCGAAGGTAGCGAAAGTCCCTCCACACCCCTCCCGGACGGGGCGAAGGCTGGAAGACCCTTTCGCGCACCCCCAGAGCGCACACCCAGCAGGTGACCACCAGCAAGGGCGCGTAAAGCCAAGCCATCCACAGGAATTTGCGGCGCTCCCCCCCGGGGTCCGCAGGCAGATCCAGGACGGCCGACAGGATCGCCGGGGAGGCGGCCGCCGCCAGGGTCCCCGCCATGAGGAAGCCGTCCCGCATTCCCAGAAGGGACGTTCTTTCGTCGTAGTCGAAGGTGATCTCGGGCCCCAGGGACTCGTAGGGAACCGCCACCAGGGTCCAGAAAAGAAACAGGGCGAAAATGGCTGCGGCGAGCCAGACGGTGGCGGAGGAAGGGACCATGGCCGGGGGATGGAAAAGCAGGTAGAGGGTCAGGGCCAGAGGGACCGAAGCGATCACCAAGTAGGGCCGGCGACGTCCCATGGGCGTGCGGGTTCGATCCGAAAGACCGCCGATGGCCGGGTCCGTGACGGCGTCGAAAAGACGAGCGGCCAGAAGAATGGCCCCCACCGCCCCCACGCTCACCCCGACCACGTCCGTGTAGAACTTGGGCAGATAGACGTAGACGGGAATGCCCACCACCGCCAGGGCGAAAGCCGGCAGGGCGTACGCCCACCGCACGGTCCACGAAACGCGCTCTCGCTGCATGGTCGAACCTTTCGCCGGGCACGGTCCGTCAATTGGAGACGGGAATGGTGAGCACGGGCTGGCTCCCCTGGGCGTTGCCCGACTGGAGGGAGAACAGGGTGTTGAGGAGGCCGAAGCTCCATTTGGAGCGGATGTCGGAATCGTCGATCCAGAACCACTTGCCCCGGTAGGAGACCGCCACGTAGGCCGAGGAGGGACGAGCCTCGCCGCACCTCACCGACAACAGGTCCAGCCCTTTCCCCTCGGGCGTTGTGTAGGACGAGAGGGTGACGCCCTTTTCCACGTCCTTGGCGGGGACTTCGATTCCCTGGGCGAGATAAAAAAGAGCGTCCACGAAGCTTCGCAGTTTGAGGGGAACTTCGGGCATCTTTCCCGAGCGATCCAGGCTGCGCCTCAAGTCCCGTCCCCGGGCGAGCCTGAAGCCGATCACCACCTTGCCGTCGGCGAGCTCCACGCGCTCGGGCCGGATCCCCAGCAATCGGCAGACGCGGTCGGCTTCCTCCACCGTACACTTCAACTGAAAGGCGAACTGCGGAGAGCCGGGCTTGCACAATCGGTAGCTCCCCTGGTCCCCCTTGGCGAAGCGATAGCCCCCCTGGTCCGCCGTCATGACCGCCGAGGCGCTCACTTCCCCGGGAGCGATGTCGTCGGTGAGCACGCTCTCGGGCCCCGGCACCAGGACCATTTCCGTTTCTCCCCGTTGCTGCAGGGCCCCCATGAGCCCGGACAATTCCAGAAATGCCTCGTAAGGGTCCCGGCCTTGGGCGGAATCGGCGGAGGGCATGTTGCGCAAATCGCCCATCTGGGCCACGAGGATGCGCATGAGGAGCTCCAGGGACCAACCGCTGCGGTAAAGGGTTTGAAATCGCTCCATTTCCACTTCCGCCAGCACTCGATTCACGTAGTCCTCGCCTTCCAGAGGCACGTAGGTGATGGTGGGGCGTTCGGTATATTGTCCCAGAAGCTGAAGGGAATACTTGTGCAGCATGGCTTCGGGAATCTCCACGAGCAGCGAAGGCTCCAGCTGATAGTTGAAAGTGGAATTGACCGCCCCCACCTGCATGAAAAAGGGTGGCTCGAAGTATTTCACCCTCACCAGATTCACGAGCATTTGCTGACTGGCGCTCTGCTGAAGCTTCATGTTGTATTGAGCGCGGTTGCCCTCGAGCATCCTGGGCCCCAGGGAGCATCCCCCCGCCACCAGGACCGCCAACAGAATCGACCACGCTCCGACCCTTCTCCATCCGAGCCCCGTTTTCAGCATCGCTCCCTCCTTGAGTCGCAAAAACAGCCTCGCCGGACGAGCCCCGGGCCCCGTCGAGAAAACTCCGACGAAGCCGCCCGAAGCCCGCAAATCGAAGTTGACCGCCCTTTCGCCACGCCTCGTCCCGTCACAACCGGCGGAGAATCGATTCGTCGCAAACATACACCACCCGAACGATCTCCACAAAGCGTTTTCACGCCGGGATTTCCCCGTCGAAGGAGGCATTCAAGAGCTCGGGCCCCCGCGATACGGAGTGGAAAGGGATATCGTCCGTCAAACGAATGAAACGTTGACAATCCCGAAGGGTTGAGGTTTATTGAAGCGAAAATCGGGGTTTCCCATGTTCTTCAAAGCTCGATGTTTTTTTGCGAGGAGGCGTGTCATGGCAAGAGGGGCGAGACGTGCCGGGATGGCGGGATGTTGGGGGATGCTCCTTGGACTCTTGGCGTTTTTCGCTGCGGGTGGAGCTTGGGCCCAAGACGCTCTGGTGGTGGACAGCGACAAGGCATCCGTGCAAGCGACCTACGCTTCGGGACAACCGGTGGATTTCAAACTGAAATCGGAGCCCGGGGAGAAGATCTGGCTGCTCCTGCAAGCCGAAGCCACGGGAGCGACCCGTCTCGCCCGGCCATCCGACGCCTACGCTCAAGCCAACGGCGGCTTCCTTTTCCCCTTTTCCTTTGAAGACGGCTCCCTCGCCGACAACGCCGACGAGCTTTTCTACGTCGAATCGGCTTCTTCCGCCCAAATAAACCTGGTGGGCCAGGACCTGACGGGTCTGGGCCGGGCGACCGTGTCCGTCATGAAGGGGGAGCCCTCCTCGACCTTCGGATTGGATCCGGTTCAAACGGTGACCCTCGTGGAGGGGCCCCCTCTGGACGAGGAAGTGGCTTCGGGGCTGCAGGAAGCGCTGGATTCCACGGTGGCCCTTTATCGCAGGGCGGGAGGGGCTCTGGCGGTGCGGTTTCCCGACGGTCGCGTCTGGGCGGGGGCTTCGGGAGTGGCGGACTTGGAGACGGGGGAGCCCGTGGAGGTGGACGACCGCTTCCGCATCGGCAGCATCACCAAGACTTTCACGGGCACCGTGGTGCTCCAACTGGCCCAGGAAGGGGTCCTTTCCCTGGACGACACGGTGGAGAAATGGCTGCCGGGACGCCTCGACCACGGGGACCGGATCACCATCCGCCAGCTCATGTACCACACGGGGGGCATCGACAACTACTGGCATCTGGGCAACGACCTCTACATGGAGTTCCTGGAGGACCGCACCACGGAGCTGACCCACAACCAAGTGCTCGAAGAAACCAACAAGATGGGGCTCGTGGCGGAGCCCGGAACGGAGTTTTACTATTCCAACGGGGGGCCCGTCATCGAGGCCATGATCGTGGAGGCGGCCACGGGCGAGGCCATGGAAACCCAGGTCACCAACCGCATTTTCAAAGTCCTGGACATGAGCCGAAGCGTGTTCCCCTCCGCCGAGACCATGCCCGCCCCCCACGTGCAGGGCTACTTCGACTTCGACCAGAGCGGGGTGCTCATGGACAACGCCACCGAGGACATCACCTTCGTCAACCCGTCGTGCGGCTGGGCTTCGGGGGCCGTCGTCACCTCGGTGACGGATCTCCTGACCTGGGGCAAGGCCCTGGTGGACGGAGATTTGCTCGACGAGGAGTACCAGCGGGAGCGCCTGACCATGGTGGACGCCGCCCCGGGGTTCAAGTCGGGCCTGCACATCTTCGACGATCACGGGTTTTTGGGGCACAAGGGGGATTTCTTCGGCTTCCAGGCCACGGTCCAGAGATATGAAGGGTACACTTTCGCCGCCATCGTCAACACCCAGTACGTGGAAGGCGTCGATCCCCCCGATCCCCAGGGCAACGTGGCCCACCTGACCTTCATCGCCGCCCTGCCCGTCCTGGGTCTGGAAGTCCCCCAAGGAGCGGTGCTGGAAACGGCTTCCCGCCGGAGGGAGGCGGCTTTTCCGGCGGATCCGAAGTGGCTGGCGGGGGGGCTGAACGAGTACGTTTTTTGAGAACGATGGCTGTCCGTCGAACATTGAAAACAACGTTGCACTCGGAACCGATAAGTGTGAAAATACGGGAAAGGCGAGGGACGAGAGATGGAGACTTCGGGAGAAGGGGATCGGCCAAAAGCCGATGAGGAAAAAAGCGGAGCCATGGAGCGGCAAGGGGAGCTGCCGGAAGTAGAGGCGGAAGAGACCGGGCAACCTCCCGAAGCGGAATGGACGGAGGCAACGGTCGAGGACGCCGTGGCGACGGAGTCTGTACAAGAAAGAGAGGAGATCGAAAGCATGGAAGCGAAAGCGATGGAGACCGGATCGGCTGCCGCGCAGATGGAAGCCGAAACTTTGAAGCGAGCCAACGACATCGTCAAAAACCACATGCTCTGGTCCATGGGAGCCGGGCTGGTGCCCATTCCCATCGTGGATCTCGCGGCCCTCACGGGCCTTCAGCTCAACATGGTGAGGCTTCTTTCCAATCTCTACGACATCCCTTTCAGCAAGGATGCGGGCAAGAGCATCATCGCCAGCCTGGTGGGCAGCGTGGTCCCCGTCTCCCTGACGCCCACCCTGTACAGCCTCATCAAGGCCATCCCTCTCATCGGCCAGACGGCCGGAGCGGTGACCATGAGCCTGGCCGGAGGAGCGGCCACCTACGCCATCGGCAAGGTTTTCGTCCAGCACTTCGAATCCGGGGGGACCTTCCTGGACCTCAATCCCGAAGAGGTCAAAGGCTACTTCGCCAAGAAGTACGAAGAAGGCCAGAAGGTGGCTTCCGATCTCAAAGGGAGCAAGTAGACCGCGGCCGGGGGCTGCCGCAAGCCCCCGAAACGGCGAGCCCGGGCCCAAGGGTCCTTTCACGGAATCGTCTCCGTCGCGCCCGGGCGTTGCCCTTGCCGGGCTTCCGGGATACCCGTCCTTGGGGATGCCTCTCGTCCGGATCCTTGGCGAAAGGTCCGTCCGTTTCTCGTGACGGATCGATCCGCCGGAGTCGGTTTCCTCGAGGGAAGGATTTTCCGCGAGGAAGCCCCGTATTTTCCGACGGAAATCCCCCTTTCGCGAAGGGAGATTCGGGGGGATTTTTCCGAGGACGAAAAGTTCGAAAGCTCATGGTCGAGTAATCATCCGAATGCTTGGGACGCCCCGGGCCTTTCATGGTCGGTTTGCCGGATCGAGCCGGAAGCGACCTTCGGTCTTCGGCGATCGGTTCCGAGGAGAGCACATGAGCCGCCCGCTGGATCTTCGTTGCCTGCGGGACCTGGACGAGATCCTGGCCGCGGTCTTCGATCGCGCTGCCGGTCGCCTGCAGCCTCGTTGCGTGCTTGCGACCGGCTCCCTTCGGGAAGAGCTGCTCCAAAGGATTCAGCGCACCGTTCAAGACCGCACCATCCGAGGAAGGATGCTGGATCGTCATCCCCTTGCTCTCGTGGAGGTCCGTCCCGCCGGGGCGCCTTCCCCTCCTTCCGATCCTTCTTCGCCCGTGCGGAGAGTCGTCTTGCAAGGGGACCCGTCGAACCCCCGGGCCTTGGCGCGGGAGCTGAGCCGCCAGGGAATCGCCGAGACGGAATCCATCCTTTGCTTGGGGCCCTTTCTGAGCGGCTCGGGACCGGGAGCTTGCGCCCGGACGGATCGTGGAGATCTCCGGGACTGGCTTTCTTCGACGAACGGCCACGGATTGGTGAGCCTTGACGAATGCGAAGCCGGCGAGGAAGAGGAGGAAGGGGCTGCCGGACCTGCCGCGTGGCTGGCGGCGGCCGCCCGCGATGGCCTTTTCCCCAAGGCGGGCTTTTCCCGCTGCTACGTCGAGGAGGAAGGCCCCCGCCGCACGGCCCTCAACTGGCTGGAAAAGCGACCCTACCGCATCCGGTTCGCCCGCGGCGAGGATCTGTCGGAGCTCGCGAGCATCGAAAAGGAATGCTGGCCCGAGGGATTGCGGGCCGAGCCCGGGGAGATGCTCCGGCGCATGGAGCGCTTTCCCCGGGGGCAGTGCGTCCTGGAGATCCAGGGGAGCTTGGCGGGGGTCGTGTACTCCCAGAGGATCGCCGATCCCGACGCCGTTTACGGATGCACCGACCGGGATGCGGGAAGGCTCCGCGTTCCGGGAGGCCCTTTCGTGCAGTTGCTGGCCATCAACGTGGATCCCGCGTGGCAGGACCGAGGTCTGGGAGACGAGCTGCTGGAATTCATGCTCCAGTATTGCGGGGCGCTGGAGGGCGTGAAAGGTGTGGTCGCCGTGAGCCTGTGCAGCGGCTACCGCAACCATTCCCGCCTATCCGTGGAAGAGTACATCCGCCGGCGGGACGGAGAGGGACGCCTGCTGGACCCCACTCTTCATTTCCACGAGCATCACGGGGCTCGCATTCGGGGGACCGTTCCGGGATACCGACCCGGGGACGGGGCCAACCTCGGCCACGGCGTCCTCGTGGAATACGACCCGGCCACCCGGCGGGCACCGGGCGCCCCGCGCCCTCGGACGACCGTCGGGGAAACGGACGTCCCGAGGGTGGTGGAGGAGTGCATTCGCTCCGTGGCGGCCCGGAGGTCCGCCAAGGGCTTTTCCCTGGACCTTCCCCTCAGGGAAGCGGGCTTGGATTCGCTGAATCTGTTGGAATTGAGGTCTCTTTTCGCCCGTCGTCTGGGGGTGGAGGTGGAGCCGTCCTTTTTCTTCCGCCACGCCACCGCGCGAGCCATCATGGATTGGCTCGCGAGCAATGCGAACGACGCAGCCCCCCCTCCCTCCCGAAAACCGGAAGCCGGGACGGAGGCTCCCGCATCCTCCGGCGGGACGCCGTCCTTCCGAGGCGCCCCCCCGCTTTCCGGAGATCCCGACTCCCGAAGATCGTCCAGAGGCGAAATCGAGACCGCGCCGAAGGGCAAAGGATCTCCCGAAGCCCCGCCAACGGAGCCCGTGGCCATCATCGGCATGTCCTGCCGGTTTCCGGGAGGGGCGAAAGACCCGGAGTCCTACTGGGAGCTTTTGGAGCGCGGCGGGGACGGCATCGTCGAGATCCCGGCAAGCCGCTGGGACGCGGACCGCCACCATCATCCGGACCCCGGCCGCGCGGGAGCCACGGTCTCCCGTCACGGCGGCTTCATCGAGAACATCGACGGCTTCGACGCGGATTTCTTCCGCATCTCGCCGAGGGAGGCGGCCCTCGTGGACCCTCAGCAGAGGCTCCTTCTGGAAACGGGCCGCGAGGCGCTGGAGCGGGCGGGCATCGCCCCCGAATCGTTGGCAGGGAGCCTTACGGGCGTCTTCGTGGGCTACTTCACCCACGACTACGAGCTGCTGCAATTGCGCAACGATCGAGGGCTGGACCTGGACGCCTATTTCGCCACGGGCACCTCGCCCTCCGTGGCCGCCGGGCGGTTGGCCTACACTTTCGGGCTTCGGGGACCGGCCCTTTCGGTGAACACCGCTTGCTCCTCCTCTCTCGTGGCGGTTCATCTGGCCTGCCGGAGCCTGCGCAGCGGGGAATGCCGCCTGGCCCTGGCCGCAGGGGTCAATCTGATCCTTTCCCCCGAGCTGAGCGTCGCTTTCTCGCGAGCGGGCATGCTGTCCCCCTCGGGACGCTGCCGGACCTTCGACGCCCGGGCCGACGGATACGCCAGGAGCGAAGGCTGCGGGACCGTGGCCCTCAAGCCGCTGTCCCAAGCCCTGGAGGACGGAGACCCGGTGCTGGCCGTGATCCGCTCGAGCGCCATCAACCAGGACGGGGCCAGCAACGGCCTGACGGCTCCCAACCCCGACGCTCAGGAGGAGGTGATTCGCCGGTGCCTGGAGCAGGCGGGGGCCTCCCCCGAACAAGTGGCGTATATCGAGGCCCACGGTACCGGGACCTCCCTGGGGGACCCCGTGGAGGTGGAGGCCCTGGCCCGGGTCTTCGCGGGGCGCTCCACCCCTCTGGCTCTGGGCTCGGTGAAGACCAACATCGGACACGCGGAGGCGGCGGCGGGCATCGCCGGTCTGATGAAGATCGTGTTGAGCATGCAGCGGGGCTTCATCCCTCCCCATCTCCATTTCGAAGCCCCGAGCCCCCTCATCGATCTGGAAGCGATTCCCGCCACGGTGCCCGCGCGAGGGATGAAGTGGCCGGAAGGATTGGACTTCGCGGGCGTCAGCTCCTTCGGTTTCAGCGGGACCAACGCCCACGTCCTGCTGGAGCGATTCGACGAAGAAAAAATGGCGAAGGGAGAAGGACAAGGGCGGAAGAAGGCCGAGTGGGACTTGCCCGGCGAGGGGATGCGGGCGCCGACCCTCCACCTGCTCGCTCTCTCGGCCAAGACGGACCGGGCCCTGGAGCAATGGGCGCGAAGCCACGCGATCCATTTCCGACAAAGCCCCGGCATTTCCCCCGCCGACGCCTGCCTTACGGCCAACACGGGCCGCACCCATTTCGAGCGTCGGCTGGCGGTGTGGGGGGAATCCGCGGAGGAGCTGGCCGACCGCCTGGAGGATTGCCTCGTGGAAGAGGAATCGGGGGGATGGGTGCGAGGGATCGTCGATTCCCCCCGTCACGGTCCGGCGTTTCTGTTCACGGGGCAGGGGTCCCAGCACCCGGGCATGGGACGGGAATTCTACGAGACCCAACCGGCCTTCCGGCGGGCTTTGGACGAATGCGCCGAGCTCCTCGAGCCCCATCTGGAGCATCCCCTGCTCGACGCGATCTTCCCTTCCGACGAAGCAACGGCGCGGTTGCTGGACGAAACGGCCTGCACGCAACCGGCCCTCTTCGCCGTGGAATACGCCCTGGCGCGCATGTGGATGTCCTGGGGGGTGGAGCCTTCGGCGGTCATGGGTCACAGCGTGGGGGAGTACGTGGCGGCGTGCCTCGCGGGGATCTTCGGGCTGGAAGACGGCCTCAAGCTCATCGCCGCCCGCGGGCGCCTCATGCAGTCCCTGCCGGAGGGCGGGGCCATGGCGGCCTTTTTTTGCGACGAGGCGAGAGTGCGTCCTCTCCTGGAGCCCTTCCCGGGGAGGCTGGCCCTGGCGGCCGTGAACGGCCCCGAAGCCACGGTGGCTTCGGGCGAGAGGGGAGCGGTGGAAGCGGTTGTCGAGGTCCTCGAAGCCGAAGGCGTCCAGGTGCATCGCCTCAGCGTGTCCCATGCGTTCCATTCCCCGCTGGTGGAGCCGATCCTGGGGGATCTCGAGACCGTGGCCCGGGAGGTGGAGTACCGCAAGCCGTCCATTCCTTTCGTATCCAACGTCACGGGGGATTTCGCATGGGAGGAGCCGGCGGATGCCGCCTACTGGGTGCGGCACGCCCGGCTGCCGGTGCTTTTCGGGGCGGGCATGGAGGCCCTTTTCCGCGAAGGGCGCGAGATCTTCGTCGAAGCGGGACCGAAGCCCGTGCTGCTGGGGATGGGAAGACGGTGCGTCCCCGAGGATCGCGGCGTGTGGCTGCCGACCATGCGGCCGGGGCTGGAATGGCCCCAGACTCTTTCCAGCCTGGGCCGATTGTACGCATGCGGGATCACTCCCGACTGGAAGGCCTTCCACCAAGGCCGGGAGGGCCGGCGCATCCTTCTGCCCACCTATCCCTTCCAGCGCAAGCGGTACTGGATCCCCTTGCGGGAGGAAGGGCCTGCGGAGCTCCCGTCTCCGGATCCCTCCATCCGGGAAAGGCCGGAGTGGAAGGACTGGCTCTTTCGCGTGGACTGGCGCCTCGCGGATGGCCGCGAGCCGGCCCAAGTCCTTCCCGATCCCCGGATCACGGCCCGAAAGCTGACCGGCGCGAAGCTCCTCGATCCGGATTCTTGCCTCGAGCACGGTTCACGCCCTCTCGACTCCTGTTCCCTCGCCGCACGGTTGGAAAACCTCGGTTTGCGGTACATCCTGCAAGCCGCGGAATCCATGGGGGGATTTCCCGCCGAAGAGCCCTTTTCCACGGCCGCCGTCGCCGACCGATGGGGGGTGAAGCAAAAGCACTCGAGGCTTCTCGAACGTTTGCTCGGCATCCTGGGCGAGGCGGGAGCCTTGAGAGGGGACGAAGGCGGATGGGCGACAGGGCCCCTACCCACCCCTTCGGATCCCGAAGAGGATTGGCGACGGTTGATGAACGAATACCCGGAAGCCTCCACGGAGCTCACCCTTCTGGGTCGTTGCGGCAAAGCCCTTGCCGCGGTCCTGCGCGGGAAACAGAGCCCTTTGCGATTGATCTTCCCGGAAGGGGACTCCACGGTAGCATCGGATCTTTACAGGAATGCTCCGGCCTTCGCGGGGACGAACCGAATCCTGGAAGGGGCCATGGCCGCTCTGGTGGAGAGCCTGCCGCAAGGCCGCCCCCTGAAGGTCCTGGAAATCGGGGCGGGAACGGGGGGAGCCACGGCCCATGCGCTTTCCTCGCTTCCCCCTCAAGAGACTCGATACGTTTTCACGGACATCTCTCCGTGGCTCCTGTCCCGGGCCCGTCGGCAATTCCGGGATCATCCCTTCATGAGCTACAAGAAGCTCGACATCGAGCGGGATCCCCTGTCCCAGGGGTTCCGTGAAGGGGAATTCGACGTGGTCCTGGCGGCCCATGTCCTTCACGCCACGGAGGATCTTCGAAAGACCCTGGAGCACGTCGGGAGGCTGCTGGTCCCCGGCGGATGGGTCATGATCCTTGAAGGCGTCGCTCCCCGGCGATGGATCGACCTGATTTTCGGCATGATCGAAGGATGGTGGAGATTCAAGGATCGCGATCTCCGTCCTTCCCATCCCCTTCCGTCTCCCCGCCGATGGGAAAAGATCCTCGGCGAGAGCGGGCTCGGCGGAGGACTGGCGATGGTGGTGCCCGCCCCCCCGGAGCAATTCGGCCAGGACGAAACCGTTGCATCCTCCGTTCTTTCCGAGGCGATCTTTCCCCAAGCCGTTTTCCTGGCGCAGACCGGCGAAAACGGGTCCCGGGCACGCTCCCATGAGCCCTCGACCCCTTCGGGGCAATGGCTCGTGGCGGGGGGAGCCGGACGAACGGCAGACCGCTTGGCGGCGGTCCTTGGGGAGGCGGGGGAGAATCTCCGACGGGTCCGCGTCGGCGACGATCTTCGAAGGGCGATCGCTTCCGGCAATGCGGACGGACAACCCCCGAAGGGATTGCTGTACGTCCAGGAGACGGGACTGGCCGGTCCGACGGAAGAAGAGAGAGACGAACGGGTACCGGTCCATGCGTCGATACCGAGCCTCGAGGAAGTCGTTCAACTCCTCCGCGATTTGTCCGACAACGGCTTTCCGTCGCTTTCCTCGGTTTGGCTTGCGACGACCGCCGCGCAGCCCGTGGAAGACGGCGAGATCGTTTCCCCGGTTGCTTCCGCCCTGTGGGGGCTGGGGAAGGTGGCCGCTCTGGAGCACCCGGAGCTTTCCGTGCGCCTGGTGGACCTGGGTCCCGAGCCCTCCGACGAGGACTTGAGGGCTTTTTGCAGGGATTTGCGGAGCGAGAGTCCCCGTCCCGAGAATCAACTGGCCTTTCGCCGCGGGAAGCGATACGTCCCTCGGTTGACGAAAGCAGGCCATCGCGCGCCCGCATCCGGTTCCCGTAGAATCGAGGGCACGGTGCTCGTCACGGGAGGGTTGGGAGGCATCGGCCTGGAAATGGCCAAATGGCTGGTGACGAAGCGAGGGGCCCGTCACCTGGCCTTGCTGGGACGTCGGGAGCCGTCGGAGAAAGCCTGGCGGGTTATCGAGGATCTCCGAGACCTCGGCGCATCCGTGGTGCCTTTGCAGGCCGACGTGCGCGACCTCGACCAATTGGAAAGCGCCCTGGATTCCCTTGTCGGCGAAGGGCTGCCGCCTCTGGGCTCCGTGTTTCACCTCGCCGGGATCCTTCGGGAGGCGCCTTTGTCCGATTGCCGTTGGGGTCAATTGGAGGAAGTCCTCGCGCCCAAGGCCTACGGTGCATGGAACCTTCACAAGCTTGCCAAGCGTATGGGCTTGAAGGGTTTCGTGATGATGTCGTCCGTCTTCTCCGTGTTCGGTTCCCCGAGCCTGGCGGGGTACGCCGCAGCCAACGCCTTTCTGGACGGCTTGGCCCACTACCGCCGGAGCCTCGGACTTCCGGCGGTTTCCATCAATTGGGGACCGTGGCGCGAGGCGGGCATGCTGCGAACGGAAGCCAAGGCATTGGAAGCCCAATCGCGAGCCCAAGGCCTGACCCCCATGGACACCCGGCAGGCCTTGCGGGCCTTGGAGGGGATCCTGGAGATGGACCCGCCCCAGACGGTCGTTGTCCCTCCTCTCCATTGGACCGCCTTTTCCCGCCAGTTTCCTTCGGGCGCCGCTCCTCCCTTTTTCGATGAGCTGGCCATTGCCGAAGGGCCGACGGAGGACGCGAAGCGTGCCGAATCGGATCTGCTCGAGCGAGTGGCGTCGGCTTCCGCGAGCCAAGCCCGCGAAGCGGTGCTGGCTCATGTGAAGTCCAGGGTGGCGAGCATCCTTGGCTTCGATTCCTCCCACCCCCTCGACATTGGAAAGGGCTTCTTCGAGCTGGGGATGGATTCCCTCACCTCGGTGGAGCTGCGCAATCGCTTGCAGAGAGACCTGAATCGAGGGCTCCCTCTCACGGTGGCTTTCCGTTATCCCAGCATCCAACGGCTTGCCGATCACCTTTTCACGGACGTGCTGGGGCTCGATGAAACGGCATCCGCGGAAGATTCCAGCCATCGAGCCGGACCCGTGGAGGACGCGAGCCGGGAAGCGCAAGGGCCGGAGATGGATACCGACGGGCTCGATCCATCCATCGTCGAAGAGTTGACTCAACTGGAGACGCTGCTGAATCTGGACTGAGTATGAGCGATTCCATGACCGAACGGCCGCCCATGGAAGGGCGGATTCCCTCTTCCCAAAGAATTCTCCTGGCTTTGAAGAAAGCCCGGGAAAAACTGGAAGCGGTGGAGCGTGCCCGGCGGGAGCCCGTGGCCGTCGTCGGCATGAGCTGCCGATTTCCCGGCGGGGCCGACGACCCGGAAGCTTTCTGGAGGCTGCTTCGAGACGGCGTGGACGCTGTGGGGGAAATGCCGCCGGGCCGATGGGACATGGACGCCCTTTACGATCCCGAGCCTGGAAAGCCCGGCAAGACGTACTGTCGTCGAGGGGCTTTCCTCGACGACATCGACGGCTTCGATGCCGGCTTTTTCGGCATCACCCCGAGAGAGGCCCGAAGCCTGGATCCCCAGCACCGGCTGGCCCTCGAGGTGGGCTACGAAGCCGTGGAGCGGGCGGGCTTGACGCCCCGACGATCGGATCCTCGGCGGGTAGGCGTTTTCCTGGGCATCGGCCAGAAGGGCTACCTGCGCCAGGAGCTGGCTTCGGGAGATTTCACCCGCATCAGCGCCTATTCGGGAACGGGGAATCTCTTCTGCTTCGCCCCTGGGCGGCTGTCTTATTTTCTAGGGTTTCGGGGCCCCAACCTTGCTCTGGACACGGGATGCTCGTCTTCCTTGGCGGCCGTCCATCTGGCTTGCCAGAGCCTGCGCGCGGGCGAGTGCGACGTGACCCTGGCCGGAGGGGTGCATCTCGTCCTGGCCCCCGAATGGACGGTGTTTCTCGCCGCCGCCCGCGCCCTTTCCGCCGACGGGAGGTGCAAGACCTTCGACGCGGCGGCCGACGGCTTCGGCCGAGGGGAAGGCTGCGGGATCGTGGTCCTCAAGCGATTGTCCGACGCCCTCGCCCAAGGGGACCCGATCCTGGCCCTCGTCAGAGGCTCCGCCGTCAACCACGACGGAGACAGCGGCGGATTGACGGTCCCCAACGAGCAAGCCCAGGAGGAGCTGATCCGCGGGGCCTTGGAGAACGCCGGGGTCCGTCCCGGCGACGTGGACTACGTGGAGGCCCACGGCACGGGTACCTCCCTGGGAGACCCCATCGAAGTGAGCGCCCTGGCGTCGGTGTTCGCCCAGGACCGCCCCCCGGACCGTCCCCTTCTCCTGGGCTCCGTCAAAACCAACATCGCCCATTTGGAAGCCGCCGCCGGAGTGGCCGGGCTCGTCAAGACCATCCTGGCCCTTCAGCACGAAGCCATTCCTCCCCATCTCCACTTCCGAGAGCCGAATCCCCGCGTCGATTGGAAATCCCTCCCCTTCCGGGTGCCCGCGACGCCGGCCCCTTGGCCCCGGGGAGAGCGGCCCCGCATGGCGGGGGTCAGCTCCTTCGGCATGAGCGGCGTCAACGCCCACGTGCTGGTGGAGGAAGCGCCGGAAGGACAAGGCGGAAGGCGGAAGGCGGAAGGCGGAAGGACAAGACCGACCACCGATCCCCGACCACCGTCCCCTGCCCCCTGCCACCACTACAGGACTGAGGCGAAAGCGACGAGGACCGAGCGGGATCGCGGACCGCTCGGTCCTCGGCATGCCCCCTGCCCTCCGCCCTCCGCCTACTTCTTGCTGCCCCTGTCCGCCAAGACCCCCGAGGCCCTGCGCGAGCTGGCTCGACGTTACTCGACCTTTCTCGAAGGTCCTTCGGGAGAGGACTGGGAAGACGTTTGCTATACCGCCGCTACGGGCCGCGAGCATTTCCCG
>Ga0180429_10001486_pt1 | contig 19887 bp, 18 predicted proteins | sample SS_ome_FD_132428 | JGI IMG/M metagenome (GOLD analysis project Ga0180429, IMG submission 132428) | Hypersaline lake sediment archaeal communities from the Salton Sea, California, USA - SS_1_S_1 metaG | ecosystem: Environmental > Aquatic > Non-marine Saline and Alkaline > Hypersaline > Sediment ...
CTCCAGCGAACAGATCTCTACACAGTCCCCGCAACCGATACAGGTTTCTTCGTCCACCCGGGCCAGAAAATTTGTCGTTTCCGTCAACTGTACCCCGGCGGCTGCATGAAGGCATTTAGGGGACGGTCTCTACTAATATGGACTTATTGCGTTTGTCCACTTAGTCGAGCCCGTCCCCTATTTTGTCCCCCTAGGATTGATAGCCCTCTGACCAACCTCAGAGATGCCTTGACACGCCCTTTTCCGGCCTCTAGCATTGTCCATGTGTTCTTGATTTTCCTATGGAATTGGGAGGCGGAAATGTACAATAGAGAAGCCCACGAGAAGGCGGCCAAAGCAGCCGACAAATTGATGAATGAAAGGGCCCCCCTCCTGCTGGGCTTGGAGCCGATTTTTGTAAACTACAGGTGTTCCGAACCGGTCATCGAGGCATTGCAGCCGCTATGCCCCCTTAAATGGGACCGATTGGCTGATGTAACCATGGGGATAGGTGGCGGCTTTTCCAACATGGGTGAGGTCTGTGGGGCTTTGTCTGGCGCGATCATAGCCATAGGGCTTGACCTCGCCGCCAGATACCGGGATACGGCAGTGCTAAGATTGCATAACATCAGATTCACCCAGAAGCTCATGCGAGACTTCGCTAAGGAATTCGGGGGTGTCCGTTGCAGAGATATTACCGGTCATGACATATCCGGTTGCTTAACACCCGGCGATAAAGGCTACGCGGCATTTATAGGTGACATGATTGAAGGGAAGTTGAGATCCTGTAACGACCTCGTAAATTTTGCCATTATGTACCCCCTGCCTTCTGAGCAGGAGGAATTGCATCCGCCGCTTTGATAAATTGGGGCGCTATCATATTTCTTGAATCTCAACAAGTTAAGGATCCTCACGATAACAGAATGAGGTAGCATCCGTTCTGGAAGAAAGAGAGGGACGATATGGAGTTTAGAGATTTCAAGAACATGCACGAGCTGGTCAAAGAAACCGTTGACCGTCAGTCGAACGACACCGCTTACAGATGGTACGTGGCCACAGGGCAGGCTGATTCGGTTTCATGGAGTGAATTCTATGACCAATTGAGAACGGCTGCGAAGAGCCTCATCGCCCTCGGCGTGGAAAAGGATACGAAGACAAATATCCTGTCTTACAGCTGCTATCGCTGGGTACTCTCCGACCTGGCCGCCATCATCATCGGGGGCGTTTCTGTGGGCATATACCAGTCGCTCCTCCCTGATGATTGCAAGTATATCATCAACCATTCCGACGCCGTGGTGATTTTTGCCCAGGATGAGCTCCAGCTGGAAAAACTGATGAAGATTCGAGCTGAGATTCCTGAAATTCGAAAGGTTGTTCTTTTTGGCGGCAGCTGTCCGGACGATGACTGGGTGATCTCTTATGAGCAGTTCCTCGAACTGGGAAAAGATGTTTCAGACGAGGAACTTGAAAGAAGAATAGAGGCTGTTACGTCGAGTGATAACGCGGGTATCGTGTATACCTCCGGCACAACCGGGATCCCGAAAGGTGCGGTGCTGACCCATGACAACCTCACTTTCACCGCCCAATCTGTCGCAGGAAGTGTCGTATACGATAAAGGCGATCATGTTTTTCTCTTCCTGCCTCTTGCCCATGTCTTTGCCCGAACCTGTGCATACACATCGATTCTTGCCGGTTCGACCACAACATTCAACCGGAACATGGACACCCTGGTGGATGACCTGAAAGCCTCGAGGCCCCACTGGTTTGCGAGCGTGCCCCGGATCTATGAAAAAGTATATTCCAAAGTGATCAGCGGTGCGGAAGCAAAGGGCGGACTGACCCTCAAGATATTCCGCTGGGCCATGAATGTCGGGCTTGAAGTGGGAGAATGCAAACTGAACAAACAGCCCATTCCCGCCCTTCTTGGATTGAAACATAAACTGGCCACGAAACTGGTGTTCAGTAAGATTCAGGAAGCACTGGGAGGCCGGGTGCGATGGTGCATCAGCGGGGCTGCGCCTCTCAATCCTGACATCGGCAAATTCTTTCATGCTGCGGGCATTCTGATTGTAGAAGGCATCGGTATGACCGAGAACACATCTTTCACGAACGTGAACCGCTATGACAATTACCGCTATGGCTGGGTGGGTCCTACAGGACCGGGAATTGAACAGAAAATTGCCGATGATGGTGAAATCATGTATCGCGGCCGCAATATAATGAAAGAATACTACAAGATGGCGGAAGAAACCGCGAAGACCATCACAAGAGACGGCTGGCAGTACACGGGTGACCTTGGAGAGATTGATGATGAGGGCTTTTTGCGGGTTACGGGAAGAAAGAAAGAACTCATCATCACCGCTGGGGGAAAGAATGTTGCGCCCGCAGCCATCGAGGGAGTTATCGCTACTTCAAAATATGTCGGTCAGGTATGCGTGATTGGCGACAAACGAAAATTCCTCACCGCACTGGTAACCCCGGACCCGGACAACGTGCCGGATTACGCGAGAGAAAATAACATTCCCTTTGAAAGTATCGAAGACCTGATCAAAAACGAAAGAATTATCAAACTAATGGAATCCGAGGTCGCCGAAAAAAACAGATCGTTCGCTTCATACGAGACAATCAAGAAAGTAACCCTTGTCCCGGAGTTTACGATTGAAAACGGCCTCTTGACGCCGACACTCAAGATCAAGAAGAACATTGCACTTGATCAATACAGTCAAGAAATAGAGGAAATGTATCCAAGAGAGTAAACAGGCTTAATCGCATTTGGCGATCTTCTGGCCCTTTCGGCCTCTCTCGGGCGGAGGCTGTCGACTACATCCCTGACGCGGACTTCTACGTACAGGACCCTATATGCCCGGATTGGACCCTCCCGTTGGATGGATGGCCGTCTGAACAACCTCACCTCATATCACGGGCGCATTCCGCGCACAGAGGTTCATAAGGCCTTGGAGGGGTTGAAGAAACGAGGGCCCGGCTGATTACGAGTCAGCCTCTTCCAGTGGACGGAGAAGGCGTTCCGGGGTGACCGGGATTTCGTCGATCCAGACCCCAACGGCATCGTGGATTGCGCTGACGATGGCGGGGGCCGGATGGAATTCGCCGTTCGTCACGTCTTGCACGTCTCCTTGCAGGTGAGGATCGATCGTTCTTTTTGGAACAGGCGTTCGAAGGCGTATTTGTCCTGCGCGAGCACTGTATGAAAATGAAGAATTGGGAGTCAATTGGGAAGGGAGGGAAGAGATTCGGCTATGCCAGCTTGAAGAGCTTTCGGGTCTCCATCAGTTCGCTCAGGATGTCGTAGACGATGTCGTCCAAAAGCATGACTTCCAGGCCGAGTTGTTCCATGGCGTAGGCAGAGGGCTTGTAGCTCAGGGCGTCGAGTCCTGCCCCCACCCCTGCCATCAGGCACAACACGTTGGCTACGTGAACCACGTTTGCCGCACGAGGGTCCTTCCCGTGGTATTGGTCGGGTTGATGGTGCCAACGGACGATATCAACGAGATCTTCCGGCAGGTTCCAGTGCTCGAGGAGAAGGGCGCCCACTTCGGCGTGATCGATTTCAAGCACCTCCCGTTCCGCCCGCTCAAAGGGCATCTTTTTTTCGTAGGCGAGTTCACGCACCGATTCCGCGTTCACCTCCACGAAGGTTCCGAGCACGACCTTGCCCACATCATGCGTCAGGGCGGCCGTGAAGGTGTAGGAAGGGATCTCGAGCTTCAGGGTTTGTGCGAGCTTGAGCGAGGCAATGGCGGTTCCGACCAGGTGGTCCCACAAGTCTCCGCCTGAGAGGTCATACCCGTTCACCGGTTTCTGGGCCATCTTGCCTACTGTGGCAGCCACGACCAACTGGAAGACCTGGTTGGTGCCCAGGCGGAAAAGGGCATCCTTGACCGTGCTGACCGAACGGTGAAACCCGAAGAAGGAAGAGTTTGCCAGGCGAAGCACATTCGTGGTCAGCGAGGGATCGTACTCGATGGCCTGTGCAATCCTGCCGCTCGGTACCTTCGGGTCCTGAATCATCCGAATCACCTCGGTCGAGGCTGTCGGAAGGGGAGGGACGGCGGCAATACTCTCGATGATTTCCTGCCTCTTGTTCATGTACTATCTATACGATTCTATTCGAGAAAAACATTAGCCCGAGCCCGAAGTTTTCTATATTGTTTTACGGTACAACCTTCTTGTTGAGGAGTGTGTCGCCGGCTCGGATGTGGTAACCTTGGGATCAGGAGACCATTCGACAAGAAAGGGAGAACAGGATGATCAGAGGCATTCACCACACGGCGATCTCCACCGGGGACCTGGATCGGGCATTGAAATTCTACAGAGATCTGCTCGGCTTCGAGGTGGCCATGGAGTTCGAATGGCCCACAGGAACCGAGTTTGCCGACAGCATTACCGGCCTGAAAGACTCGGCGGCACGAACCGCCATGTTGAAGGCGGGCAACATGATGATCGAGATTTTCGAGTATTCTTCCCCGACTCCGAAGCAAGGGAATCCCGGGCGGCCTGTCTGCGATCACGGTATTACGCACATCTGTGTGGACGTGGTGGACATAGAATCCGAATACGAGAGGCTCAGGGCGGCGGGGATGACGTTCCATTGCCCGCCCCAGGACCTGGGCATCGCAAAGGCGACCTACGGCCGTGACCCGGACGGAAACGTGGTGGAACTGCAGGAAGTGCTGGACCAAAGTTCCCCGACAGCGCTTCCATGGTGAGGAGCGGGGATCCCCTCTCCCTATTCGATACCGAACAGACGTGCGGCGTTGTGGTAGAGCCACTTGTCCTTCACCTCTTCTTTGAGCGGTAACTCTCTGACCCCGTCCGCCAGCTGTTGGATAGTCTGGCCCATGAAGAGCCAGGTGGACCCGAAGAGGACCCGGTCCTGGAGAATGGAGTTCCCGAGGTTCATCAGGGGCTCCCAGCCGCTCCCCGGCATGCTCAGATACTTGGGCATGTAAGAGGCGATATCTATGTATATGTTCGGGTTGCGCCAGGCCACGGCCATCATCTCCGCCACCCAGGGCCAGCCTCCGTGTCCGGCAATCATCTTCAACTCGGGAAAATCCTGGGCCACCACGTCGAGGTGAATGGGCCTCTCCACTTCCATGTTGTTCGTCGAATAGTTGATGGACAGGTGGAACCAGATCGGTATGTCCAGCTCCACACAGGTGGAATAGATGGGATACATCTTGGCGTGGGTGGGCGGGATGCCGAACATGAAGGGGCGTATGCCCACGCCTCGCAGCCCGAGATCATAGCTGCGTCTGATCTCCCGGACCGCGTCCATTCCCTTGAGGGGATCGATTCCGGCGATCCCGATGAACTTGTCCGGATACTGCTTGACGATGTCGGCGTAGTAGTTGTTCGGCAGGCCGGCGATCCCGGAAGGGGTCTGCTCATCCAGGTTGAAGATGACCGCCTTCTCTACCTCCATGTCATCCAACTGCTTGACGAAATCGTCCAGGGACATGGACAGTGGCTTCATCCGCAGAGCCAGCTCCTTCCTGAGCTCTGCCTGTCCCAGGTCGGTCTTCATCCGGTAGAGTTCTTCGGGAGTCAGGCCCATCAGGGGCGCCACTCTCGGGCCGAAAACGTCTTTCAGATACCTGGCCATCTGGGGCGGCAGTGAAGCCACCAATTCTACCTGCACTTCTTCGGTGGGAACATAACAAAGGGAGTCGATGATCATGGCTGGGCCCCTTTCTCGTTTTCCGCTGCCTTGGACAGGACATCGAGCACCTTCCGGGTGAGCAGTTCCACGGACAGGCTGCGGCCCACAGATATTTCCGGGGCAAAGGCACGGATCGTGTTTACCTCTTCCTGGCTCGGGAGTCGGGTGACTTCCAGAGGGTCAGCGATCTTCAGGTCCCATGGAATCTGCGTCTTGATCTCCTCTACGGTCATGCCGGGATGGATGCCTGCGAGGTACATCTCCTTGGTCTTCTCATCGAATTTGAACACGCCCTTGGTCGTAATCAGGGCACTCGGCCCCGAGCCCTCGGGCATTCCTGCCTCGTACCTGGAATTGCCTCCGTTCACGTAGCCCGGGGTGGTGAAGTAGTCCAGTTCCTCCACGAACTCCCCTCCGCTTAGCGTGAAGACGCTCCGTTTCGAGTGACCCGCGAACTCGGGCGCGCCTCCGGCTCCGGCCAAACGCATGTCGTAGTCGTTCGGGTCGCCAATGTAGCTGCTGTTCACGTTTCCGAACTTGTCGATTTGTCCCACCCCGAGAAAGGCGACATCCACGTACCCGCGATGGACCACAGTCGTGAAGATGTCGAACATGTCGCACCCGTACGAGTACCCCTGGGTACAGCTCGTGTCCGCTATGTGAAGCGGGACCTTGAAGGGGTCGATTCCAACGAGGCCGGCTTCGGTGACGATGATCGAATTCGGGGCATGGGTCTTGCGCGCCAGCACTCCGGCAGCCATGGGGATCCCCTGGCCGATGACCACGATCTCTCCGTCCCGGATCTCCTGTGCGGCCCGATAGACGATCAGTTCATCCAGCGTATACTGAACTCCCATCTTTCTCTCTCCTTATGGAAGGATCACCCTTGTCTGAGAATTCCCCTTTCCTGCATGAACACGGCGAACTCGTCCAGGGTCATCCCGAACCTTTGCGAGAAGCCCGTCTCATCCCAATTCGGCGCAAAAGAGAAGCCGTAGTCGGCGGGTGCGCTCTTGAACGGTTTCGCCTTGATCTCCTCCAGGGGCCTTGTGCCGAACTTGCCCTTGTAACGCTCCATGTATGCTGCACGGTCCGAAACACCATAGATCCACTCGTCCATCCAGTCCTTCATGGCCTCAGGGTTGTTCAAGGATGCGAAATAGAGGGCCCGAAAAACCATGTCATAATCGTAGAAGCCGGCGAGTTCGGACGGATGTGCCCCCCACGGGCAATGGACAACCGCACAGACCTTATGAGCCGGGGCGATGGTGAGGTGTGGGGCGGACATGATCACGTCCCTGTCGACGATCTCCTCGGTGGAGAGGATGATTCGTTTCGCGGCCAGGGCAGCCCACTTGCTGTTGATCATCGCGCCCCAGAGCTGGCCGTTCCCGGCCGTGTCCGCCCGTTGGACGTGCATGAGAGCGAAGTCCGGGCAGTATCCCTTTACGACCAGGACATCTTCCCCGCCGAAGGGGTCTTTCACCTCCTGAAAGCACGCCTCACCCAGAAAGCCCTTCTTCTTTACAACGTCCGTTACCTGCATGCCCCCCAGAACGGGGATGAAGGGATAGCCCATGGCGCCCGCCTTCATCATGGCCAGGAGAGTGAAGTTGGTGAGCTCCTCCACCTGGAGCCGGCCGTCCTTCAGGGCCCTGTCCAGGGGCGGGGTGACGCGTTTGCCTCCCAGTCTGAAGTTGTAGGCCACGGCCAGCCGATCGATGGAACCGGCAGAGATCAGCTGGTCGACCTCTTCGAGGCCTCCCTGCTGGAAGAGCATGAGGTTCTTCTTGCCGGACCGAATCAGGTCGTGTATGAGTGCCAGCGGCATGCCGGTCAGGCAATTGGCGAAGACGAACGATTCGCCGTCGTTCACGAACCGGGCCACTGACTCGGCCCCGGTCATCCTCTTGTCTTGATCCATGAATTTGTTCACGGTGCCCTCACTTTGTGACCCACCCTCTTACATTCTCTTCCAGGCCCTTTTCCCATTGTTCCATCCGGCTGCCGAGTTCCTGGGCCAACTGTGGGTGGTTGTCGATCAGGTTGTAGCTCTCGCGCGGGTCGATATCCAGATCGTGGAGCAGGGGCCAGCGGCCGAGCCTGCCTTTGCCCAGTTTGCCCATAGGAGTAGTTTCCTTGTCTACTGGAGCAGGCCAGACATAGTGATGGATGTTCCGGATGAATTTCCACTTCCCGGCACGAATCGCCTCCAGTTCGTTCACGTGATAGAAGTAGAAGGCTGCGTGAGGTGTTTCCCGTGCCTCGCCGGTCATGAGTCCGAGGATGTTCCTGCCGTCGATGGTTCGGTCCTGGGGAGGCTCCACCCCGGCCAGGGCCAGGCTCGTGGGGAAGAAGTCGATGTTCATGGCAGGCTGATCGCAGACGGTGCCGGCAGGGATCACGGTCGGGTACCTGGCGATCATCGGGACCCGGAACCCGCCCTCATAGCTTTGCCCCTTTCTGCCCCGGTGGCGGCCGGGATCGCCCTCGAACCAGGGGCCGTTGTCGCTCGTGAACAGGACGAGGGTGTTCTGTTCAAGGCCGTTTCGTTGCAGGCAATCCATGATCCGGCCCACGCTCCAGTCGATCTCCTCGACCGTGTCGCCGAAAAGCCCTCCTCTGGATTTTCCCCGGAACGCTTCCGACGCGAAGAGGGGCTGATGGGGGAAGGTGTGTGCAAAATACAGGAAGAAAGGCTTCTCTTTGCTCTCCTCGATGAACGAGATCGCCTCCTTTGTGTAGAGGCCGGTCAGCTTGGCCTGGTCCTCCACGTGTGCCTCGAGTTCTCCCTCGTTCCGGTAGAGGGGAAAGGGGATCATGTCATTGCTGTGAGGCACTCCGAAGTAGAAATCGAACCCATGGTTGACTGGGTTGTGGTCCGGATTCATGCCGTAGTCGCCCAGGTGCCACTTGCCCACCATACCGGTCCGGTAGCCCCCCATCTTCAAGGCCTCGGCGAGGGTGATCTCGCTCTGGGGCAGGCCCGTCGTACCGGCGTTCGGGCCGAGATCGACAAGGCCCAGCCTTCCCATCATCTGGCCGGCGTTCTTCGACACCCTGTGGCTTGCCGGCTCGTCCTCGGGAAGCAGAATCCAGCTCATTCCGGACCGCTGTGAGTATCGACCGGTGAGAAGCCCGGCGCGGGAGGGCGTGCACACCGAATTGGAGGCGTAGAAACTCGTGAAGCGAACCCCCTGGCGGGCGAGACGATCGATGTTGGGCGTCCGGATGATGTCGGTTCCGTAACAGCCCAGATCCCTGTATCCGAGATCATCACAGAGCATGATGACGATGTTTGGCCTTGGGGCGTCTGGCTCCGAGACCTTCAGGTCGCTCTGGGTGTAGCCCGGGGGATATTCGTCGAAGAGCGGGTCGCAGGGAGGGTCCTCGAAGAGCTTGTAGCCGAGCAGGCCCACGAGTGTGACGACTCCGAGAACGATCAGAATGCACAGGGTCCTCCAGATGGGGCTTACGGTCTTGCCCTTGTTTTCGCCTTTCCCGCTCATGGGATTTCACCTCCGAAAAAGGGTTGTGCCGATGCCATATCCTTTTCGATCCTCCGAGAAAGGTCAAGTCCAGCTCGGGGCAGACGGTCTTCCCGCGTCCGCCGCGGAAGTGGGCATCGATGAAAAACGGGCGAAGAATAAGGAAAAGTACTTGAAATGACGAATGAAAAGGCGAGCGAAGGAAGCATGGATCTCTCGCATAGAGAGGTAAGAAGGTGAAACCGGAAGAGAACATGATCCATCTGCTCTTCAGCAGCCGATTCTTCGGCGTGTACATGCACGATTTCGAAGGGAATTTCCTGGATGCCAACGATGCGGCCCTGAATCGATTGGGGTACTCGAGAGAAGAGATTCGTTCCGTGAACATTGCTTCCCTTCTGCGCGAAGAAGACCTGGGAAAGGCCCTCGCCACTCTCGAGGAGATTAAGAAAACCGGTGAACAACAGGTGCTTACGAGATACAGGCTGCAATCGAAGCAGGGGGATTTTGTCTGGGTGGATACGGAAGGGTTCCTCGTCCATCGAGAGGGGAAACCCTATGCGGTCCAGGGGATCGCGCGTGACGTCACGGAGCAGATACGTGCAGAAGAGGAAGTGAAGAGATACCAGGAACAGCTCGAGGCACTCGTTGAGAGTCGAACCTTTCGTCTGAAGAAGACGACCGAGAGGCTGCGACGTGGAACCGCGGAAAGGCAACAAGTCGAGGAAACGCTCGCCGAGAGCGAGGAGCGATACCGGAGGCTCACGGAAAACATCCGCGACATGATCTGGATTACGGACGCCGATGGAAAGATCCTGTATATCAATCGGTCTGTGGAGCAAATCTGCGGGTATCTTCCGGAAGAAGCCGTCGGGCTTCCCATGGACCACTATTTGACGGCCGATTCGGTGCAGAAGACGGAAGAATGGATACGGGAGGCGGAGTCATCGGATCCTCCGGGGTGTTCGTACCATGGAGAAGTTGATTGTAAGCACAAGGATGGTCACACGATTCCCTGTGAGGTGAATGTCACGATTCTCCGTGACGAGAACCGGCAGATCACGAGCTACGAGGGCGTGACACGTGACATCAGCAGGCGCAAGCGGGCCGAGGAAGCCACGAAGAAGCTGAACCTGGAGCTCGAGCAGAAGGTGAAAGCGAGGACCGAAGAGCTCGAGCAGGCATACACTGAGCTGAAGCGACTCGACAGGACAAAGGACGAATTCCTGGCGCTGGTCTCTCACGAACTGCGTACCCCACTCACTTCGATCCGGTCCTTCTCCGAGATCCTTCTCCGATATGAGAACGAGCCGGAAACGCAGAAGGAGTTCCTGACGATCATCAACACGGAGAGCGAAAGGCTCACACGGCTCATCAACAACCTTCTCGACTTCTCGAAGATCGAAGCGGGCGCGGTCACCTGGCACGACGGGACGATCTCCGTAGAGGCAGTTGTCAGGGATGCGGCAAGGGCCTTGCAGCATCTCTTCCTGAGGAAGCGTCTCGAGTGGCGAGTGGACGCAGAGCCCGAACTGCCTTTCGTCTTCGCGGACCGTGACAGGGTCCAGCAGGTCGTCACGAATTTGCTCAGCAACGCGATCAAGTTCTCTCATGAAGGGGGAAGAATCCGGGTTCGGGTCGAGGGACTCGAGGGAAAGCGTTCGAGGGAATACTCACGGTGGATCAAGGTGAGCGTGCAGGACCAAGGGATCGGAATCGACGAGAAGGACTTCGAGATCATCTTCCATCGATTTCGTCAGATCTCCGTGGATCATGGAAGAGAAAAGCCGAAAGGGACGGGGCTCGGACTGCCGATCTGCAAGGAGATCATTTCTCACTACGGCGGCAACATCTGGGTCGAGAGCAAGAAAGGAAAGGGGAGCACCTTCTGTTTCACCCTGCCCCAGATCCTCCCCCCCGGCAAATCCTAGCCCGCGTAGAGCCGAGTTTGGGGGGAGTTTGGGGACAGGGGAAGTTTGGGGACGAAGTTTGGGGACAGGCACTTATCTCCACGAGAGATAAGTGCCTGTCCCCAAACTTCCCCCCAAATTCCCCCCAACTCCCAATATGCGGGCTAGATGCCGATTTCTCTCGCCTCGGTCCTCGAGGGGATCGTCTTGATGTCCAGGTGATGGTGTGCCGTGATGTACCGAACGGTCCGGGTCTTGGCCCGCATCGCCACGGAGTGGGTGATGGCCACGTTCTCCTCGTACCGCACGCCCGGCAGGAAGTCGCCTCCTGTGATGCCTGTGGCACAAAAGATGATGCTGTCCCCCTGGGCCATGTCTTCGGTGCCATAGGACCGATCCAGTTCCGCTTCCGAGTGGCCCATGTCGAGGATCTTCTTTCGCTCCGCCTCGTCTCGCGGCCAGAGCTTGGCCTGTATCTCCCCACCCAGGCACTTGAGCGCAGCGGCCGAGATGACCGCCTCGGGCGAACCGCCTATGCCGAACAGGATGTTCACGCCCGAATCCTCCGTCGCCGTGGCGATGGCCCCGGCCACGTCCCCGTCGCTGATCAGCTTGATGCGCGCGCCGGTATGGCGGATCTCCTGGATGAGCTGGTCGTGGCGCGGTCGGTCGAGTACGATTGCAGTGAGTTCGGCGGTGCGGATTCCGAGTACCTTTGCGACGCTCTCGAGGTTGTCCTCTACCGATGCGTTGATGTCGATGCTACCCTTTGCCTCGGGACCGACAGCGATCTTGTTCGCGTAGTAGGTGGGCAAGGGGGCCAGTGTGCCCTCTTTTCCGACGGCGATCACCGCGATCGCGTTCGGCAGCCCCTTGGATGTCAGGGTCGTTCCGTCGATCGGGTCCACCGCAATATCCACCTCCGGATCTCGCAGGCCTCCACCGCCGACCCTTTCCCCGATATAGAGCATGGGGGCCTGGTCCTTCTCTCCTTCGCCGATCACGATCCTGCCGCGAACATTGACGAGATCCATCATGCCCCGCATGGCGTCCACCGCGGCCTGGTCGGCCGAATTCTTGTCCCCCCTGCCCATCCAACGGCTTGCCTTCAGGGCCGCCGCCTCGGTGACCCGGATGAATTCCAGAGTGACTTCCCTGCCTAGATCGACCATGTTGTTTCCTTCCATTGTGTGAGGCTGACGAGGACAGGGAGAGTGTACCCTACTGCGGCGCAAGCGGCAAGGAGAGGGGGTCAGGCCGGAGCGCTGGAGCCCAAACGAATAGAGATGTGACAGGGATAGCACAAGAGGGGATCGTGCCCGTGCCCGACCAACCGCGGCACGCAGCGTTCGGTGGCTGCCCGCGATCCCTACTCGTCCTCGTCGCCGCCCTCGAAAACGGGCACGAACTACGCTACCAGGGACGGTTGCTGTCGAGCAGCACCCGCCTTTTCCTCATTTTCCGTACACAGAACGCCGAAGGAGGCGAGGATGTCGAGGGCGGCCCGTCTCCCCGCGCCCATGGCAAGGATCACGGTGGCGGCGCCGGTGACGATGTCACCCCCCGCCCACACGCCCTCCCGGTTCGTCCTGCCGGTTTCCGGGTCGGCGATGATGTTCCCGCGCTCGTTCACGGCCAGACCGCGTGTGGTGTTCGGGATCAGGGGGTTAGAGCGGTTTCCGATCGCCACGATGGCTGTGTCCGCCTCGATGTCAAAGATGTCGCCTTCGATCGGAATCGGACGACGTCGGCCGGAGGCATCCGGTTCCCCCAACTCCATCCGATTACACTGGACGGCCTCGACCCATCCTGCCGCGTTTCCGCGGAACGACAGGGGACTGGTCAACAACTGAAACTGTACTCCCTCCTCCTTGGCGTGGTGTACCTCCTCCAGGCGTGCCGGCATTTCTTCCTCGGTTCTCCGGTAGACAATGGTGACCTTCTCCGCGTTCAGACGCAGCGCCGTTCGTGCGGAGTCCATGGCCACATTACCGCCGCCGAAAACGACCACTCTCTTTCCCCTGGCGATGGGGGTTGCATACTCCGGGAAGCGGGACGCCTTCATGAGGTTGTTGCGGGTCAGGAACTCATTTGCGCTGTAAACACCGCACAGGTTCTCTCCCGGGATCTTCAGGAACACCGGCGCCCCGGCCCCGGTTCCGATGAAGACGGCGTCGTATTCGCTCCCCAGGAGCCCGTCAACGGTCTCGATCTTCCCGATCACGTAGTTGGTCTTGAACTGTACGCCGAGCCGGCGAAGATAATCGATCTCTTCCCGGACAATCGACTTTGGCAACCGGAACTCGGGGATCCCGTAGACCAGAACGCCACCCAGGGCGTGCAGGGCCTCGAAGACGGTGACCGCCACTCCGTTCTTCGCCAGTTCGCCTGCAGCCGTCAAGCCCGCAGGGCCCGAACCGATGATGGCCGCCTTCTTCCCCGTGGGCGGTTTGATCTCCGGCATTTGTACCTGTCCGGTGCTTCGTTCGTAGTCGGTCACGAAGCGTGCCATCCTTCCGATTGCACAGGCTTCGCCCTTCTTGTTCAGCAAGCATTTCGCTTCACACTGACTCTCCTGGGGGCAGACGCGGCAGGAGATGGCCGGCAGGGAGTTCCTCTCCCGCAGCACCCCGGCCGCGCCAAGATAGTCCCCTTCCCTGATCTTCGCAATAAAGGCTGGGATCTTGATCTCCACAGGGCAGCCCTGCATGCAGGCGGGCCTCTTTCCCTGAAGGCACCTCTGAGCCTCGAGACAGACCAGTTCCTCCGTGTATCCAAGGGTGACTTCCTGGAAGCTGTTTCTTCTCTCGTTCGGGTCCAGCTCCGGCATGAGCTGTCGCGGGATCCGTTTCCGTGCCTGTGTCTGTGCCGTTGTTGCCATCTTGTTTATGCCTCCCCGGGTCTGTGGCCGGTTGTCTTGTATTCCTCGAGGGCAATCAATTCCTGTCCCTTGTACATGTTCAGCCGCTTGCTGAGCAGGTCGAAGTTCACCTGGTGCCCGTCGAACTCGGGTCCGTCCACACAGGCGTAGACCGTCTTCCCATTGATTTCACATCGGCAGGCACCGCACATGCCGGTGCCGTCCACCATGATCGGATTGAGGCTCACGATGGTTTTGACCCCGTATGGACGCGTGAGCTCACAGAGGGCCTTCATCATGGGGACGGGCCCCACGCCCATGACCCGGTCGATCCTTTCGCCTGCCTGCAGCATTCGTTTCAGCTCTTCGGTTACAAAGCCGTGAATTCCGTAAGACCCGTCGTCGGTGCAGATCTTGGTCACGTGACTGACGGCGCTCATCTCTTTTTCCATGACGAGCAGATCTTTCGTGCGGGCGCCGAGGATGCTGACTACGTAGTTGCCGGTTTCCCGGAAGCCTTTGGTAATGGGATAGAGGAGCGGAATCCCGATGCCCCCTCCGATCGATACGGTCGTTCCGAAATTGCAGATTTCCGTGGGTTGGCCCAGGGGGCCGGCAAGGTCCAGCAAGGCCGATCCGGGAGCCATTCTGGCCAGTTGGTAGGTTGTCTTGCCTACCTCCTGGAAGGTCAGGGTGATGGTTCCTCGTTCCATGTCCTTGTCTGCCACGGTCAACGGAATCCTCTCGCCCATGTCGTCGATCCGGAGGATGACGAATTGGCCGGGTCTGTGCGCACGAGCGATGTCCGGGGCCAACAGCGTCATGGAAACGATTCCCGGCACGAGTTTCTTGCGGTCCAGGATCTCGAACATGTCTCTCCTCCTACACCTGGGCTTCTTGTATTTCTTTGAGAGCCTTCTGGACAGCCCTTTCGAACAACTTGTCCTCTCCCACGGCCACGCTTGTCAGGCTCGGAATGGCCGTCTTGGCGTCACTTCCCATGTGTCCGATCGCCTTGGTTGCGAGGATCCGGATGGAGTGTTGTTCTGTTTCGTCCTTGAGGATCTCTATGAGGGCGGGCAGAGCCTCTCGGGCATCGGGGCCCATCTGTCCAATCGCCTTGGCGCTCGAAATTCGCAACCCTTTGCACTCCTCTTTGTTCTTGAGGACAGCCAGGAGCGCGGGCAGCGCATCCTTGCACTCAGGTCCGAGCTTCCGCAGCAGCTTCGCGCACAGAACGCGGACACAGTTGCAGTCGTCCTTGTCTTTCAGCACTGAAAGGATGGATTCCGCCACGGCCGGGGACGGTGGCCCGATTTCGCGAAGGGCTTTGGCTGCCTGGACGCGGATGCAGTCCGGCTGCTTCGGGTCCTTGACCAATGCCACAAGAGACGGGACGGCAGCAGTGGCGCCGGGGCCGATCCTCTGCAACGTCCTCATGGCCAGGAACCGGTTGCATTTTGCCTTTTTCGCGTCCTTGATGATGCCGGTTAGAGCGGGAACCGCAGCCTTTGCCTCAGAACCGAGGTCATAGAGAACGGCCAGGATTTCGTGTCGTCCCCGTTCGTCCGCTGTTCCCAGGGCCTCGAGAAGCTCGGGCACTACGTCCGACCCCTTCTTCTCCAAGGCCAGGATGGCAGCGGTGCGGTTCCACTCGTTCGTGTCTTCCAGCATGCCGATCCACTCTTTGGCCTGCTTCTGAGAGAGTGTCCCTGTCCTGTCCACGTCCTCTGCATTGCACGCCCAGGCCATGATCGATGCCACCAGTAAGAAAAGGATGGTCCGTTTCATAGCGATTCCCTCCCTTCGTTTCGGTTACTATGGATTTCGATGGCACATCCGTTGCCGGCCCCCGGCAAAGAGAACCGAGGATCCTCAAGGGTCCCTGAGAAATACGCGACCAGCACCTCCTCGACGAGCCCGCATTTCCACGGGATCAGGGTGATGCCCATGCCGCTGACCATCTTCGCCAGCGGATTGGAGATAGCGCCGCATACGAGGACGTTCACGCCGAGTTCCCGAAGGCGCTCGGCACGGGCGGCCATCGACTCGTCCGGTATCTCGTACCGGTAGCGAGACTGTTCTTCGTCGTCGTCGCACTGCACGACCAGGATTCGGTGAGCAAAATCAAACACAGGAGACACTTCGTAGTCCCAAACAGCAACGGCGAGCCTCATGATGTCCTCCTCCCTTGTGTTCTCTATATCAATTGTCGTGCCACGGGGCCTGGAAATGTCTAGGTGGGGGAGAAAAGCACATGAAAATAGATAGATAGAGAAAAAACGGCGTGTCAAAACCTGGACGGAGGACGGCGTAGTGTCTTATCCGTGATACTGTATCAAATCACGAGAGTCCCGAATATGAGACGCTATATGGAGGGAATCTGAGGAAAGCGGGCTAACCGACGGCGTTGCGGCCGTCCTTCTTGGGAAGCTCGATTCCGAGGGCCTTCACTTTGCGGAAGAAGGTGCTCTTGGACATGCCCAGCGACTTGGCAGTGGCAAGGCGGTTCCAGTCGTGTCTCCGGAGGGCCTCCCAGATGTAGCGCGCTTCCAGGTCCTTCAAGGGGACCTCCCCAGAGGGGGTGCCGATGGGGTGACCGCTGAAGTCGTGGGCCATTTCAGGAGGAAGGTGCTCCGGTTTGATCGTCTCGCCGCGGCACATGACAAAGCCGTGCTCGATGATGTTTTCCAGTTCCCGAATGTTCCCTGGAAAGTCATGGGCCATGAGGAGGGAGAAGGCCTCGGGGGAGACCTGGTGAATGTTCTTTCCCTTGAGCCGGTTGAAGTGCTCGATGAAGTGATCGATGAGCAGGGGAAGATCGTCCATGCGTTCCCGCAGGGGCGGCAGGGTGATCTTGACCACGTTGATCCGGTAGTAGAGGTCGTGCCGGAAGAGGCCGTTCGACACGAGTTCCGCCAGGGGCTTGTTGCTGGCCGCGAGGATCCGCAGGTCGCCCTTGACCGACTGCACCGCGCCCAGAGGCTCGTACACGCCGTCCTGCAAGAACCGCAGGAGCTTGACCTGAAGGGCCGGCTTCACTTCCCCAATCTCGTCGAGAAAGAGTGTGCCCCGATTTGCGATGGCGAACTTGCCGGGCTTGTCCTTCTTGGCCCCTGTGAATGCGCCTGTCTTGTACCCGAACAGCTCCGATTCGAGCAGGGTGTCCGGAATCGCGGCACAGTGGATGGCCACGAAGGGGCGTTTTCTACGTTTGCTCAGGTTGTGAATCGCGTGGGCCACCAGCTCCTTGCCGGTCCCGCTTTCCCCCTCGACCAGCACCGAGGCCCCGCTCTGGGCAATCTGGGGCAGGGTCTTCAGGATCAACTGCATCTTCGGGTTCTTGCTGATGATGTCCTCGACCTTGTGCTGGCCCTTCAACTCCCTGCGCAGTTCCGCCACGAGGCTCATGTCCCGAAAGCTTTCCACAGCCCCGACCAACTGACCGTCCTTGTCCCTGAGGATGGCGGTCGAGATGCCGATGGGCAGCCGACGCCCGTCCGACCTGACGATGATGATCTCCTTGTGGAGCATGGTCTTCCCGGTTGCCATGGTCTGCCGGAGGGCGCAACTCTCCTCGCAGATGTTTGTCCGGAGTACCTCGCTGCATCTCCTGCCGACTGCCTCCCCGGCCGGAACGCCTGTGATCTGCTCGGCGGACCGGTTGAAGGAGGTGATCGTCAGGTCGGAGTCCACCGTGAAGACCCCGTCTGCGATGTTGTCCAGAATCGTTTCGAAGGCGATTTTCTTCATGACCCTTTCCAAGAACCCTGCTGGTCGCTCATCAGGATTGCTTCCTATTGTAGAGGAACCGGGGAAATCCTTCCACTCCGTGAGAATCTGCTTGACATGAACATGACGTCACTTTATATAATATGACGTATAAGAAGAAATCTCTATCAACTCCGGCCTGAACAAGAATGAGACGGGGGACCGTCGTGGGAGAGAAAAGAGTTTCACGCAGGGAAAAGGAAAAGCAGCGGCAACGCAAGGAGATGTTCGCCGCCGCTCTGGAGTTGTTCTCCAAGAAGGGCTTCTACAACGTCTCCATGCACGAGATCGCCCAGAGGGCAGACTTCGCCATCGGAACGGTCTACAAGTTCTTCAAGAACAAGGAGGACCTGTACAAATCGATGCTCATGTCAAAGGCACAGGAATTCCACAAGATCCTGAAAGAGGTTCTCGACGGCAAGGGAGACCCGTTGACGGTCCTGCGCAACTATGTGGCGGCCAAAGGGGTGATCTTTGCCGAAAACCTGGACAGCCTGCGCCTCTATTTCGCTGAAACGCAGGGGGCGAGCTACAACTTGAAGGCCGGTCTCGATCGAGACATCCAGTCTCTTTACGACGAAGTCATCGACAAGCTGACCGCCCTGTTCAAGGCCGGCGTCCGGAAGAAGCTGTTCCGAAAGCTGGATCCCTACTACATGGCCGTCGCCCTGGAGGGGCTGACGAATTCCTTTCTCTTCTGCTGGCTGGAGGACACGGAAGCGCACCCCTACGAGCAAAACGTCACCCTCATGACGGACATGTTTCTCCAGGGGGTGGCCACGAAATGAGAAGGGCTGCTTCCTGGTTCGGGTCGGGGCTTCTGGTTGTGGCCCTCGGTACGGGGTTGCCTCCCCCGGAGATTTATGCAGGTCCCGCCCAGGCGGTCGGCCTGGGGGGGCAGGCGATTGCGATGGGGGGCGCGGTTGCCGCGTCATCCGCCGATTACGCAGCCATGTTCTACAACCCTGCGGGGCTGGCCTTTGCGGAAGGCCCGACCCTGGGCGTTGGCTTCGTCTACGGGGCCCCGGACCTCCGGATCAGCGGAGAGACACAGGACGTCGACCCGATCCGAGCGTTTCAGGTAGGCGGGTCGCTTCCTCTCGGATCGAGCAAGTACCTGGGCAGAATTGCCCTGGGGGTAGCGGCCCACATCCCCACATCCACTGCGATCATGCTTGGCGCGTCCGACCCGGTTCAGCCCCATTTCGTCTTGTACTCGATCGATCCCCAGAGGACGGCGATCTACATGGGCGGGTCCATCAGGATCCTGCCGAGCCTTTCTATAGGTGCAGGGGTGAGCATGCTTGCAGGGGCGGAATTCAACATGAGTCTGAGCCTCATGTCTTCCACCTTCTTCACCCACCAGTCCCCGAGCAAGTACGTCTTCGACCCGATCTTCGGCATCAAGTTCAAGCCTACGAAGTCCCTGGCCCTTGCGGCCGTCTACCGTGAGGCCAAGTCGGCGAGCCTGGAACCGGAGTTGAAAATCTTCGTGGGAGAGACGCAGGTGCTGCCTACGGTGACCATATTGAATCTCTACAACTATGAGCCTCGTGAGGTCGTGTTGGCGGGCGCCTACAGATTTCGGGAGCGGTTGACGGTGGAACTGGACGTCACCTGGATGGACTACAGCAATTACCAGGCCTCCACACCCCAATACGAGTTCGAAGAGGAAGTGCCCGAGTGGGTAAAGACGCTGATGAGCATGAACAACTTCCCGGACCCAGGGTTCAGGGATATCTTCGTCCCTCGACTCGGCACGGAGTTCGTTCTGAACAAGTACTTCGCACTAAGAGCGGGGTATTACTTTCAAGCCAGTCCGGTACCCGATCAACGAGGGATCACCCATTACGCAGACGCAGACAAACACGTGGTCTCTATCGGTGGTGGCGTGAACGCCTTCCTTCCTCCGAAGATCCTCGAAAGCCCGATTTACATCGATTTTGTCTTTCAGGCGCAAATTCTCGAGAGCAGGTCCGTGGTCAAGGACGACCCGGACGACCCGGTGGGGGACTACACGATCGATGGGGAGATTTTCTTGGGAGGCATCTTCCTGAAACACGTCTTCTAGGTCTTGGCGGAGCATGATAAGATAGGAGACGATGAAATGAGACAAATCCCTGTATGGCGGAGCCTGCTCTGTGAGTAATGAAGTGTCCATTCGGCTTGGTTTCTTTCTTGGTGTCCTCATCTTGA
>Ga0180429_10001489_pt1 | contig 19858 bp, 21 predicted proteins | sample SS_ome_FD_132428 | JGI IMG/M metagenome (GOLD analysis project Ga0180429, IMG submission 132428) | Hypersaline lake sediment archaeal communities from the Salton Sea, California, USA - SS_1_S_1 metaG | ecosystem: Environmental > Aquatic > Non-marine Saline and Alkaline > Hypersaline > Sediment ...
ATAACAGACTGAGATTTGACTATACCGCATATAATCCTCCTTCTGATGACCAGCTATCCAGGATAGAGAAGATGGTCAACCAGAAAATAATGAAAAATGATAAGGTAAGGTGTTTTGAGACCACCCTGGAGTATGCAAGAGAGCTTGATGCGGTAGCATTATTCGAGGAAAAATATGGAAGATTTGTAAGGGTGGTGGAGATAGATGATTACAACCGTGAATTATGCGGCGGCACTCATGCAGACAGGACCGGCGAGATAGGGTTATTCAAGATAATATCAGATACCAGTATCGGGGCAAATCTAAGAAGGATAGAAGCAGTTACAGGCATATATGCATATGAGATGCTGAATGAAAAGGAAAAAAACTTAAACAGGGTATCCGCTATCCTGGAAGTAGCGGAGGAAAAGGCCGCGGACTCAGCTGCCCGGCTGAAACAGGAAAACCTTGAATTAAAGCAGGAGCTGGAAGAGCTGAGGACTGGTGTAGCTGCCGAGCGGATAATCAAGTCCCTGGCGAAAAAGGAACCGGTAAACGGCATAAATATCCTAGATTTTAATATGGCATCCCTTGATCTCTCCCGGGAGATCCCGGTTAAGGATATGGGTGAAATTGCAGACCGCATAAAGGATGCCTACGGCAATAAGAATACTTTTATAGTCCTGGGGAATATATTCAGGAGCAAGCCGGTGATGGTGCTTTCCTGCACCCGGGACATATCCGGCAGTTCCTTGCACTGCGGAAAACTTGCCGGAGAAGTGGGCCGTATAATAAAAGGCGGCGGAGGGGGAAGACCCGATTTTGCCCAGCTGGGCGGTTCGGATAAAGACTCGCTGGAAAAAGCCATTGATCTTGCCGCAAGCAAGGCCAGGGAAAGCTTTATCCGGGGGTCATAATATGAAGATAATGGGAATGGATATCGGTGATAGATATATCGGTATAGCCCTTACCGATAGGGAAAAAAAGATGTCAGTACCGGTCGCGGTACTTGAAAACGATGAGGACTTTAAGGATAGGCTCTGCAGCATCATGGACAGGGAAGGCGTGGAGAAGATAGTGGTGGGTATGCCGTACACCCTCAGGGGAGAGATAGGACAGCAGGGTAAAAAGGTCCTGGAATTTGTTAATAAAAAAATACTTGATACGGGGACCGAGATCGTCTATCAGGACGAAAGGTTTACCAGCAAACTCCGTCTGGGACCAGGAATGAAAAATAAAAAAGGCGCCCGGAAAGATAAGTTTTCTGCCGCCCTCATACTTCAGGGCTACCTGGACAGGACCTCGGCTGTCAGAAGGGACAATGATGAATAAAAACTGGTTTGGGCTATTGTTTTTGATCATATCTGTACTGGCGGCATCAGTATTAAATGCCTGTATTTTTGATACTGCCGCCCCGGAAGAAGAAAATACAATTGTCGCGGGACAAAAAGTAATGGTAATAATAGAGGAGGGGATGACCCTTAACGGTATAGCAGCGCTTCTGGAAGAAGCCGGAGTGGTGGACAATGCTCTGCTTTTCCGTCTCTTTGTCCAGCAGAGGGGCAGTGAGAAAAACCTGGCGCCGGGCGAATATGACATGGTAACCGGTTCTGAATATGAAGAAGTGCTGGACATGCTTACGGCGGGACCGCCGGTAATAACATATAATGTGACCATACCCGAAGGTTTTACCAGCATGGATATCATTGAAAGGTACGGTTCGGAGCTGCCATTTATAACATCTGAAGACATGGCAAGAGCAGTCCTTATAGACAATTATGATTATGATTTCCTGAATGGTCTGGAAAGCCTGGAGGGTTTCCTTTTCCCCAAGACTTATGAAATACTGGCCCCCTACAGGGCAGCGGATATAGTAGACATGATGCTGGTCCAGTACCGGATTGAGACCAGCGACCTGGATTACGGACTGGCACGGGAAAAGGGCCTTTCCAGTTATGACATATTGAAGATCGCATCCATGGTGGAAAGGGAAGCATATATCCCTGAGGAAAGGGCGCTTATATCAGCTGTCATACATAACAGGCTGGACATAGGCATGACACTGGGCATAGACGCTACCCTCACCTATTTTTTGCAGAAATGGGATGAACCCCTGACCGAAACAGACCTGGCCGCAGATACCCCGTATAATACCAGGATCTATGCCGGTCTTCCCCCTACGCCCATCTGCAATCCGGGACTTGCTTCCATAGCTGCAGCCCTGGAACCGGCTGATGTGGACTATTTGTATTTTGTGGTTACAGACAGCCAGACACATGAGCATTCTTTTACTGATGATTATAATGAGCATTTAGAGAATATCAATAATGCAGAATGATGACCTTAAGCGCCTGCTGGAGCAGATGAGCCTGGTGGAAAGCCTACAGGGGCATGCTGCTGCCGGCAAGATCCCTGTGGTCGGCAAAAGCACCGGGTATTTCCTGGGGTTTATGGTAAGGCTGGCCAGGCCCGGAAATATCCTGGAAATAGGCTGCGGCAACGGGTTTTCTTCCTATTTTATTGTAAGAAATATGCCAGGGGTCTCCAGTTATACGGGGATAGACCTTAACCGGCAGAGGCTTGAGGATGCCCGCGAACTTATCGACTCCCATTTCCCGGACTCAGACTGCCGCTTCATATGCGGCAATGCCCTCCAGGTGGTCCCGGAGCTTTCCCTTACCTTCGACCTGGTTTTTATTGATGCAGCCAAGTTTGAGTATCCCGGATACCTGGAAGCAGTAAAAGGCAAGATAAAAAAAGGTTCCATAATAATAGCCGATGATATATTCTGCAAGAAAAAATTATTTTTAAAAAATGTCCCCAAACACTACAAAAACAGTGTCAGGGGCTTAAAGAAATACCTGGAATCCACTGGCCCGGGGACAGGTTTCAATACTGAGCTGCTTGATGCTGATGGAGGGCTGGCTGTCAGCATATACGGGAAGGATTGGAGTCTTGGATAGTATGAAGGTCCCGGAGCTCCTGGTGCCGGCAAATAATCTTAAAGTGCTTAAATATGCAGTAAATTACGGGGCAGATGCAGTCTATGTCGGGGGCAAAAAGTTTAACCTAAGGAGCATAAGGGGAAACTTCACCATAGAAGACCTTAAAAAAGGCATTATATATGCCCATAAAAGAGGGGTAAAAATATACCTGGCCCTGAATTCTTTCATATATGAAGATGAACTGGATGGGCTTGAAAAATATGCTGAAGGCCTCAGCGGTCTTGAGCTGGATGCTGTCATAATATCCGATACCGGGATAATACCAGTTGTAAGAAAAAGGCTGCCTGGAGTAAAGATCCATATAAGCACCCAGGCTAATATCACCAATCATCTTGCCGTTGGATCTGCTGAAAGACTTGGCGCTTCCCGGGTCAACCTTTCCCGCGAGCTGTCTTTTAAAAGCATCAGGGATATAATAAAAAAAAGCAATATCGAGGTAGAGGTCTTTGCCCACGGGGCATTGTGCATCTCCTATTCCGGAAGATGCATGCTATCGAAATATATGTCGGGAAGGGATGCCAATAAGGGCCAGTGCGCTCACAGCTGCAGGTGGAAGTATTATCTGATGGAAGAAGAAAGGTCAAATCTTTTCTTTCCCATAGAACAGGATAAAAAGGGCACATATATATATAATTCACGCGACCTCTGCCTGCTGCCGGTCCTGGACCGGATCGCGGAAATGGGCCCAGACAGCATAAAGATAGAAGGAAGGATGAAGACTGAAAGCTATGTAAGCCTGGTCACCTGGGTATACAGAAAAGCCCTGGACCTTGTAAAAGAAAACAAATTCACAGACAGCATGAAAAATGCCCTGATAGGTGAACTGGACAAAGCTTCACACAGGAATTTTACTACCGGGTTTATGTTCGGGGCCGGCAACAGGGAACTAGAGGATAATGAAAATGTAGGGTATATAAAAAAATACTCTTTTGTCGGTTCAGTGGAAAATACAGGCAGGGAACTGGAAGAAGCTGTCATATATGTGAAAAACCAGTTCAGGAAGGGAGAATCCCTCGATATCCTCCAGCCCCATAAGGACCCGCTTGTAAAGAAAGCGGAAAATATACTCAGGGTACCCGGTATGGACCCCATAGAGACAGCCAATCCTAATGACAGGGTAGTCATAAAAGGGCTGGGTGCCGTCAGCCCCTATTCCATCCTCAGGAAGAAGCTGTGACAGGCAGCCAGGAGAGATTTTATTTAGTTAAAAGTCTTGATGATGATAAAATTGTAAAAGAATATTAATTTTGTTATTATTATAATAATTATTTTGATAGAATTATGATTGAAAATATTAAGACTTATAATATATTGATCTCCGGAAGGGTGCAGGGAGTAGGTTTCAGGTATTTTGCCGTATCCATTGCCGAAAAATATGATGTCAGGGGCTATGTGGCCAATAAGCGTAACGGAAAAGTCGAGATAGTCTGCCAGGGAGAGGAAGAAGAGCTGCAGTCATTCATGGAAGAGGTCAAAAAGGGGCCAGCCTTTTCTGTAGTGACAGATACCGTCATGGAAGAGATACCTGAAGAAAAAAAATATAATACATTTGATATAAAATATTGACCATAGCATTCCGGATCATTCCGGATAGATGTAATAATAAGGCAGCATTTGATGCAGCAAAATAAAATAAGCTCGAAAACAAAGGTCCTGGCATTATTCGGTTATCCCGCTAGGCACAGTCTTTCACCCATTATACAGAACCGTTTTCTTAAGGACTGCGGGATAGATGCTGTGTATGTAACATTTGAATTTCCGGAAAAAAGGTTCCCGGGAGCCTTCAGGGGGGCAGGGGACCTGGGTATATACGGACTTAATATAACCATGCCCTATAAGGAAATAACCTACCTCCATTCAGCGGTAAGGGACGAAAGGGCGTCGGCAACCGGTTCGGTCAATACCGTCAGGTTTGACGAGAAGGACGGTATAGTAAAGGCTGCCGGGTTCAATACCGACATTGACGGCATCATACTCTCCCTTGACAATGCCGGCCTCAGCCCTGAAGGGGCAGAATGCCTGGTGCTGGGAGCGGGAGGGGCAGCCAGGAGTGCCGTATATGCCCTCAGGGAAAAAAACGCCGGCAGTATAAGCATATTTAACCGGACCATAAAGAATGCGGAAAAGATAAAGCATGATATGGAAGGCAATGGAAATATAAACGTGCTGCAGGACCTGGAAGATAAGAAGATACCGGATTCGGTGGATCTGATCATAAACTGCACTCCCCTGGGAATGGATTCCGGAGAACTGGGAGGCCTTTTGCCTGTGCCTGACAGCTGGGATCTTTCAGGCAAGATAGTATTTGAGACTATATACAGACCGGTGGAGACAGGACTGGTAAAAAAGGCAAAAAAAGAAGGTGCAAATATTATTGACGGCCTGGATATGCTTATATACCAGGCAGCATCATCCTTCTACCGATGGTTCGGCATATATCCGGAAACAAGACATATCAGGGAGATGCTGGCGGAAAAAATATAAATAGCCCATGAAAGGATTAAGATAATGAAGATAGACGAGATACTGAGGGAAGGAATTGAAAAGGAAGCTTCCGATGTCCATATCGTATGTATACTGCCGCCGCTTCTACGTATAAACGGCATCCTGCAAAAGATAGAAAAGTTTGGAGATATAAACCCGGAAAGATCAGAGGAGCTTTTGCTGGAAGTATTAAACGATGACCAGAAGCAGAGACTGTCAAAAGACCTCTCGCTCGACTTTTCATATACCATTCCAGGAGAAGGCAGGTTCAGGTGCAATTATTTCTTTCAGAGAGGCACCCTGGCCGGAGCATTCAGACTCATATCCAAGAAGATACCCACAATCGAAGAACTGGGGCTTCCTTTACAGATAAAGGAATTTTCAACTTATCCCCGGGGGCTGGTACTGGTGACAGGACCAACGGGTTCAGGCAAATCCACCACCCTTGCGGCTATTGTGGAATTAATAAACCAGAACCGCAGGGAAAACATAATAACCATAGAGGACCCCATTGAATACCTGTTTACCCACAAGCAGAGCATCGTGAGCCAGCGTGAGATCCTGGCTGATACCACATCATTTTCCCTGGCATTAAAAAATGTATTAAGGGAGGACCCGGATGTTATAATGGTAGGCGAGATGAGGGACCTGGAGACAGTATCCAGCGCCCTTACTGCAGCCGAGACGGGACATCTCGTATTTTCCACCCTGCATACCCAGGATGCTCCCCAGACTATTGACAGGATAATAGATATATTCCCATCATACCAGCAGAGGCAGATCAGGACCCAGCTGGCAGCAACTCTTAAAGCGGTTCTGGTACAGCAGCTTCTTCCTAATGTCACCGAAGACGGCAGGGTGCCGGCAATTGAGCTTATGTTTGTAAACCCGGCAATTTCCAATATGATCAGGGAGAACAAAGCACACCAGGTCTATACCGCCATGCAGGCCGGCGGCAAAAGGGGCATGATGACCATGGACAGGTCGCTGGCAGACCTTTACCGGCAGGGAAGCATCAGCAAGGATATATGTATAGAGAAGTGCCACAGCAGGGAGGAACTCCAGAGGATGATAGCGTGATAATCTTTAGTATTAAAAAAATATTGAATATATTGTATAAACATTTGATAATGTTTATAATTAACTAACTTATGTGACTGGAACAATATGGCTACCTTTAAATATAAAGCAAGGGACAAAACCGGTGAGATATTAAACGGTTCCCTGGAAGCGTCTTCAGAAGACACCCTGATAACCAGCCTCAAGGAAAAAGGCCTGCTGGTCCTGGATATAAACAAAACAAAAGACGATAAAGGAGCCGGCCTGCAGAGGAATATCGCCCTGTTTGACAGGATCCGCTCCAGGGACCTTGTGGTTTTTACCCGCCAGTTTGCCACTCTTATATCATCGGGGATGTCTCTTATCGAATCCCTGGTGGTACTGGAGAACCAGACTTCCAGCGAAAAGTTCCAGAAGATAATCTCACAGGTTCGGATGGATATAGAATCAGGCCACAGCCTGTCGGAGGCAATGGGCAAACACCGCATTTTTTCCAGGCTTTATATAAGCCTGATACGTGCCGGCGAGACTGGAGGTGTTCTTGACCAGTCCATGGAAAACCTGGCTCAGTTTCTGGAAAAGGATGAAAGAGTGAGGCTTCAGGTCAGGAATAAGACGGCATATCCAAAATTTGTCCTTGGTTTTGCCGTGGTGATCACCCTTGTCATCATAATTTTTTTAGTCCCCACATTTAAGGAGATATATGACGACCTGGGCGTGCAGCTTCCAACCATGACCAGGGCAGTGATATGGGTAGGCGACCTTTTTAAAAATGTATTTTTCTACCTTTTCATTATTGTTGCAGGCGTGGGAGGCAGGTTTCTTTTCAGGTGGTACAGGAAAACACCCAATGGCGCCAGGACTGTGGATACTATAAGAATAAAAATACCAAAGATGGGCGATATCATAAAAAAGATGGCTCTTTCCCGTTTTGCCAGATACCTGGGGACGCTGATGTCTGCCGGCGTGCCCATACTGTCAGCCCTGGATATCGTAAAGGGCGTGACTGATAATGTGCTGATCGACACTGCCATTTCTGATATCAAGGAAAATATCCGGAAAGGTGAGAATATATCCACTCCCATGTCCCGGTACAGCATATTTCCGCCTATGATGGTACAGATGACAGCCGTAGGAGAAAAAACCGGTACCCTGGATACAAACCTGGTAAAGATATCTGATTTTTATGATTCAGAAGTTGAGAACTCCATCGAGATCCTGCTTACCATACTTGAGCCCATGATGCTCCTGGTGGTAGCGCTTCTGGTGGGCACCATAGTAATTTCCATGTACCTGCCCCTATTTAATATTTACCAGGCAATGTAAGACAAACAGGGATATATCAGATGAAGCCAGTCGATCAATACCAAAAGCCCGTAGAAGAGCTTGTATCCATATACCAGAGATCAGGAGATCCCGGCATACTGGAAAAAATAATAGATAAAAACAAGAGATTATTATTTAGTATCGCAAAAAAATACAAGAACCCGGGACATGATTTTGAAGACCTGATGCAGATGGCATATACCGGTCTCCTGGTAGCTGTAAACCGGTTTAAAATACAGAAAAAAAACAAGTTCTCAACTTTTGCCTATTACTGTATAAATGGCGAGATACTTCATAATCTCAGGGATAATGACCTCATAAGGATACCCAGATGGCTGCAGAAGCTTAATACTGTATTAAACCGTTTTGTCCGGGATTTTAAGGCAGGCAAGGGAAGATACCCCACCAGGGAGGAGATATCATCGGGCATAAATATCTCCCTGGAAAGCGTGGATGAGATATTAAGAGCCAGGGAGGCAACACTTTACAACGGCAATACCCAGAACGAACATGGGAATGATGAAGAAATAATAGACAGGAGTCTTATAAGATCAAGGTCTCCCAAAAGTTTCGAGCTGGTCATGGAAGACAGGATCACCCTGTGGGATGCCATCGACAGATTAAAATCCCTGAATAAAAAAATACTGGTACTTAAATATTTCTTCGGTCTTTCACAGGAAGAGATAGGAAGGAAGACAGGACTTTCCCAGAGGACTGTCTCGCGCAAGCTGAAAGATTCCCTGGAAGAGATAGGTAAAGACTTTAACTGATACCGCTGAGTCCCTGCAGTCAAAAAACATTCATATATAATTAATATAAACTTCTACAATTATATTATTAAAATAAAATACACAATAATGAATTAAATAATTTATTATTTATTCTTGACATATATTATTATTGATAATATACTAATTATAATAAATAGATGTATATTAATAAAATTTATTTATAAATATATGTCTAAAATAATTAATTATGGGTATAATTAATTAATGTAAGTAAAAACATAGCAAACAAGGAGGAAAAGACATGAAATGGTTCTATAACAGGATCTACAGGAAGGACAAAGGTTTCACACTGGTGGAATTGATGGTAGTAATCATCATACTCGCCGTACTCACAGGTATAGCTATACCCAGCTATATGGCATTGAGGAACAGGGCCAGGGTACAGGCTACCAGATCGGAGATGCAGAATATTGCAACTGCATTAGAAGTATTTAATGCAGACAATGATGCATACCCGACTACTGCTGAGGGCCTAGCTGCAGTTGAAGCAGGCGATTATATGGCCAGTGTTCCTGACACTGATGCCTGGGGCGGTGCATATACTTACACAAGTGCTGACGGTACGACTTATACGTTAAACAGTAATGCCGGCAGTGATGCTGCGACAGATATAGAGATAGTTGATGGCCAGTTTACCGATGAAATTGCAGAAGAAGAAGAATAGTGGTTTTAAAAAAGGGCGGCCAGTCCGCCCTTTTTTTTTGCCTTTTTTTTATTGTTTTAAAAATAAAGGATTTTTACTGATCCTGGGCCTTTTAATATTATTTTTTATCATTATTTTTTATCATTATTTTGACTGGATAATAAAAAAATGTTAATATACAAAAATAGATTTATTAATAAATAGTTTTATTAAATTTGTATAATTCATATAAATTTATATATAATAGTAGTCAATTTCATAAAAACATAGCCAAGTAATAGCAATAAAGATTAAATAAAAGCAGTTAAAAAAGCAGCAAGATATGGAGCCTCTGGATATAATATTATATATAGTATTCTTTATTACGGGACTGGCAATGGGAAGTTTCCTGGAAGTGGCTGCATACCGGATACCCAGAAAAATATCCATAATAAAACCCAGGTCATATTGCCCGCAGTGCAAAAAGACGATCGCTTTCTATGATAATATACCACTGCTTTCATACCTTATGCTTAAGGGAAGGTGCAGGAGCTGCAGGGCAAAAATACCAATTACTTCTTTTTTTGCAGAGCTGCTTACTGGACTCTTATTTGTCTCTAATTATTTTTTCTTCGGGATCAGCCTGCAGACACTGTTGGGAGCGGTCTTCTGCTGCCTGCTTATTGTAGTCTCATTTATTGATATAGAGTTCAGGATAATCCCCAATGTTATAGTCCTTCCTTTCACTATTATCGGTCTGGGGCTTAATATATTAATGGATCCCGGCCGCTGGTGGCATCCTCTTGCATTTGCTGCCGGGGCATTTGCATTCATGCTCATAATAAACCTCATCTATCCCCGGGGGATGGGGATGGGAGATGTAAAACTGAGCCTTATGGCGGGAGCTTTCCTGGTAAAAAATATTATTCCCGGATTATTCCTTGGTTTTTTGCTGGGTGCGGCATACGGCATAGGCGTAATTATAAAAAAGAGAAGATTGAAGCAGACCATACCGTTCGGGCCATTTATTTCCCTGGGTAGTATTATTGCTTTATTTTGGGGTAATAATATCTTAAAATGGTATACAAGTTTCTTTTAATGGCAGGATGTGGTTTTAATGGGATCAGTTGGAATCGATATAAGTTCAAATATGATAACCCTGGTAGAATTATTAAAGTCTCGCAAGGGGATCGTTATAAAGAATGCTGCTGAATTCGAGATATCGACAGAATCAATAAAAAAAGGTGAGCTGCAGGACCCGGTTGCCTTATCAAAAGGACTTAAAGATGCCTGGAAAAAGAACAGGTTCACGGGAAGGAATGTCTTTGCAGGACTTTCAAACCTGAAGGCTATAGTCAGGGAAGTGGAACTTCCCCTGGTCAGCGCCGAAGAAATAAATAATTCCCTGAAATACCAGATAAATGATTTTATACCAATACCAAAGGATAATATCCTTTATGATTACTATATAATGGAACAAACAGAAGGCAGCTCCAAACTGATGCTGGTAGGCGCCATGAAAAGCATGATAAATAATGTCATAGAGGCTATCAAAAGCGCCGGCCTCATAACCCAGGCCATCGACCTGAACTGCTTCTCGCTTTTCAGGACCATCGATGAGGTGTATGACCTAAAAAAAGACAAGCAGACAAATTGTGCCGTATATATAGGCAGGGACATATCCATTATAGAGATACTGCAGGGAGACACCCTTAAATTTCCCAGGTTCCTGTCTAATTCCATATCATCATTTATTGATAATATACAGAAGAGCACCGGTGCTGATGAGAAAAAAGCAAGGCAGTCACTGGCCGGTTTTGATTTTAAGTCTATTATACCCGGAAAAACCGGTTCTGTGTCTTCCTCTGATAAAAAAGAAAAAGATACAGAAGCCGGTGATGCTGACAAAGCAGCAGCAGAACAGGATGAGGATATAATAAAGTCTATTAATGCAACCGCTGATAATTTTATAAATGAGATAAGGATGTCTGTGGAACATTTTCTCCAGGATGATACAAAAGCAAAGATAGGAAAAATACTGCTTTCCGGAGAAAAACTGGATAATATCGGGGAATATATAAAATATAAGACCAATTACAGGGTTGAGGAAATAAATGTATCTGAGGGCTTCACGGTAGAAATGGTAAATAAGGGCGGTAATACAGGTAAAATACTGGACCCATTGCCCATAGGAATGGCTTTGAGAGGTATTAAACAGTGAGTACCAGATCAATAAACCTTCTTCCGAAGGAAGAGAAAAAAAGAGATATCAGGAGTGTGGTCCTTAATGTCTTTATGGCGCTGGTCATCATACTTCTTCTTGCCGTTATCCTTCTTTCAGTATTTATTTTTGATATCGATAATGTATTGTCAGCCAGGCTTAGCCAGTACCAGAATGTGAATATCAAGCTGCAGGATCAGGTAAGCAAATTGAAGGTTTATAATGACTTCAGCTCCAGGGTTGCAGAAAAAAGAAATCTTATAGATGAATTTGAAAAAGACGAAATACTATGGTCTAAGATCATTTATGATATAGGCAGGTCTATGCCGGAAGGTGCCAGTCTTGATACTTTTAATGCCCAGGGATCAAGCCTTTATGCTTATTTGAATGATTACGGGAAAGGCGAAACAGAAGAAGGTAGGCAGGTAATATCATTTTCCTTAACAGGCGAAGCCAGGGAATATACTGATGTCCTCAGGCTTGTTATCGAATTAAACAAGATAGATAATCTGGACCTGGTATGGATACAGAGCATCAACAATATTACAAACCCGGTGATAGACAGCGAAATAATCGGTTATGTTATAATTACATACTGGGATGTGGACTATTTCATAGAAAAATCCGGGTCAACTCCGGAAAAAAGCAGTAATGAAGATGTGCTGGACAGTGAACTCGAAGAGCTGGAGAGCTGAGTAAAAAATGAGGAATATATATAAAATAATAATAATAGCAGTGGTATTTATAATATCTGTATTCCTGCTGCTTCTGGTAATAAGGCCGGCGATTGTAAGAAGCGGCAGGCATCTTGTCAGCATAACCGAGGAAGAAGAAAGGAATATCAGCCTTAACTCGGAACTGGACAGCTATCTTGAAGACAGGGATGACTATTATATATTAAATGCTGAATACCAGAAGCTGGCCATGGAGTTTCCGGAAAAAGACGATACCCTTATACTTACTAATGAGCTCTATGAAATTGCCGGTTATACTGGCATTGAAATAAACAGCATAAGCTTTAGCGAAGTATCTATTGACGAGAAAGAACTTAAGAATACCCCTGCAAAGGAGATCTCGATCGATATGATAATGCAAGGCTCTTATTACCAGACTTTGAATTTTATAAATACCATAGAGATAATGCCCCGGATAATAAAAGTCGAGGATATAAACATCCAGTCACCTTCTAATGATTATAATGATCTGGTGACTTTTTTAAGCGCCAGGACTTATTTTGTAAATGAATATTATAGAAATTGATATGTTTTCAGGAAAAAACAGGAATATAGCCATTTTTCTTATTGTCATCCTGTTGCCGGTGATAATAAGTTTTATTGCATTTTCAGGCTGTTCTTTAAACCAGATGGTAGGTTCCACCTACAATAATGATCCCAGCCTGACATTAAGGGATATAGACATTGACGAAAAAGAAGTCGAGAGCATCAAGACCATGGATGAAAGTATGGAGAAAAGCTATGACATCAGCAGCGACATCAGCAGCATTGCCGATGAACTGGATAATCCCTTCAAGCCGTTTTATACAGAAAAAGAAGCTGATGAAGTAAAGAACATCCTTATCCTCCAGGATATACTGTTTGAGGACGGCATTGAGACCTGTGAGATAAAATTTAACGACTATACTTATATCCTCTATGAATCAGATACTTTTTTTGACATCTATATGGTCCAGTCTATAAATGAATCATCGGTAGTAATCCTCAAGGGTGATGAGCTTTTCACACTATATATCGGCGAAATGGTCCATGACTGACAGAAAGGATATGTAAGTTATGGATTTTAAGACAGCCGGGGAATCCCATGGCAGAGGCCTGGTAGGCATAATCTCAGGTTTTCCATCCGGAGTCTCTGTCAGTACTGATTATATAGACCATATTCTTTCCCGGAGGCAAAAGGGTTATGGCCGTGGAGGCCGGATGGCCATAGAATCAGATAAAGTGGAGATAATCTCAGGGGTCCGCAGGGGTTTTTCTACAGGGTCACCCATATCCTTTCTGATCAGGAACCGGGATTGGGCCAACTGGAAGGACCTGATGGATCCTGCCCTGCCGGGAAAAACAAAAAAAGAAGAAGAGATGCTCTCCTGTCCCAGACCGGGTCATGCCGACCTTACGGGTGTTTTGAAATACCGCCTGGATACAATAAGGGATGTGATAGAGAGAAGCAGTGCCAGGGAGACTGCGGCCAGGGTCTGCGCCGGCGCTTTTGCCATGTCGGCGCTTAGATACTTTGATATAGGGATATTCAGTTACGTAGACAGGATCGGGAAAGCCCATATGAAAGAAATCCCCAAAACGGAGGATGAGGGTTTTATTAAAAGAATAGAGGATTCTGAAGTCCGCTGTCCAGACAGGGAATTATCTGAACAGATGAAAGCGGAAATAGACAGGGCAATAAAACAGGGAGACAGCCTGGGCGGAAGCTTCAGGATAATAATAAGGGGAGTGGTCCCGGGCCTGGGAAGCTATACTGAATGGGACAGACGCCTTGATGCCAGGATGGCCCATATGATCATGGGAATACCGGCTATTAAGGCAGTAGAAATAGGAATGGGAATAGCATCCGGTTCCATCAGCGGGCTTTCTTTTCACGATGAGATATATTATAGCCAAAAGAAAGGTTTCTACAGGAAGACCAATAATGCAGGCGGCATAGAAGGCGGGATGTCAAACGGGGAAGATATAATCGTGGGGGCGGTCATGAAGCCTATACCTACTACCACAAAAGGTATGGGGACTGTGGATATATTAACCAAGAAGGATGCTGTTTCCATAAAGGAAAGGTCAGATACCTGCGCTGTCCCCAGCGCGGCAGTGGTGGGAGAGGCAGTTTCAGCCATAGTTATACTTAATGCACTGCAGGAGAAATTCGGCAGCGATAATATTGGTGAGATAAAGACACATATTGAGAGCTACAAAAAGTACCTTAAGGACCGGTGACCGGTGAAAGACAATATTGCCATAATCGGTTTTATGGGTTCGGGAAAGACTACTGTGGGAAAAATACTGGCTGCCAGGATGGGGTGGAATTTTTTTGATCTGGACCGGATAATAGAATTATCAGAGGACAGGACTATAAATGATATATTTGACGATGATGGTGAAAGACATTTCAGGGATGTAGAGACAAAAATAATATTAAAGACAATAAGCAACAATAAAGACTGCATATTTGCCTGTGGGGGCGGAACTGTATTGAGAAAAGAGAATATGTATGCTGTAAAAAAAAAGTGCCGCATTGTATACCTTGCTGTATCTGCCGAAGCAGCAGCAGCAAGACTTGCCGGGTCTGCTGAAAGGCCGCTAGTCCGTGATAGGGACCAAAAAAGGAAAATTCCGGAGCTCATGGATAAAAGACGGCATTACTATGAAAAGTATGCAGAAATAACAATCCGCAACGTGTCTCTTGCCCCGGAAGAAGCTGCGGAAAGAATAATTTATAAATTAAGAAAATACGATACTCCATAAAAAAGATGAAGCGGATAAAGATAAAGACTTCCCTGCGGAAATACCATATCTATTTGGGGGAACGCATCCTGGAAAAGGCATCCGGGCTAATAAGAAGACAGGTTCCGGGGTTTGACCGGGTGATCCTGGCGACCAATGAAACTGTTTATTCTATATACTCTGAAGATATCAGCACACTATGCCGGGAGCTGGGCCCGGAATGTGAGATATTTATTCTTAAGGATGGTGAAAAATACAAAAGCCTTGACAGCGCCAGGGAGATCTATTCCAGGCTGGTTGAGCTTAATTTTCACAGAAATGATGTATTGATCGCATTCGGCGGCGGTGTCACAGGCGATACTGCGGGATATATAGCAGCTACCTTTCACCGGGGAATGAAGCTGGTGCATATACCCACTACCATTATAGGCCAGGTAGACAGCAGTATAGGGGGGAAAGTGGCAGTTAATTTTGAGGAAAGGAAAAATATCATAGGTACGTTCTACCAGCCGCATGTGATAATAATTGACCCTCATACCCTTAAGACTCTTGAAAAAAAAGATATAATAAACGGACTGGGCGAGATAGTAAAATACGGGCTTGTATTTGACCGCATCATCCTGGAAAAGCTGCAGCACATATCGGAAAGGAAAGATTACTGCATTGATAATATTGTGTCTTCAGGCGGTTTTGAAAATATAATAATGGAATGCATCAGGATAAAGGCCGGGATAGTGGAAAAGGATGAATTTGACACTGGTCACCGAAATCTTTTGAATTTTGGGCATACCATAGGCCACAGCCTTGAAAATATTTTCAAACTCGAAGGTGTAAACCACGGACAGGCAGTAAGCATGGGGATGATAGCCGCGCTTGAGATGTCAGTTAAAATGGGTCTTTTCCCGGAAAAAAAGAAAGAGGATATAGTAATGTTTTTCAGTAAACTGGGAATACCGCATGCAATACCGGAAACCGATGCAGAAAAAGTCCTTCAGGGATTAAGATATGATAAAAAGTTTACTTCCGGGACTAACCGTTTCATACTCTTAAAGGATATAAACAAACCGGTGATCGTCGATGGGATAAAAAAAGATATAATAATAGACAGTATAAATAATTGTATCAATAAATAGTTTTATTAATATATTTATACAATTTTGAATTTTATAATAATTTAGTATATAATAATATAATACTGGGATTTTTTTGGGGATAATTCCAAGAGGATGATAACATGAAAAAAATATTGATAATAAACGGACCCAATCTTAACCTCCTGGGCAGCAGGGAAGAAAGTATATATGGCAAAAGGAGTTTTGAATCATTTTTGCCGGAGTTAAAACAAATAGCTGCAGCAAAAGATGCTGATATACAATACTTCCAGTCCAATCATGAGGGAGAGATAATAGACAAAATACATTCCAGTATGGGAAATATAGAAAATATTATCCTGAACCCTGGCGCTCTTACCCATTACAGCTATAGCATACATGATGCTATTATTGCGGCCAAAATACAAGTGATAGAAGTACATATATCCAATATTTTCCAGAGGGATGACTGGAGGGCCAGGTCAGTCATCTCTCCTGCAGCCAGGGGTATCATAAGCGGTTTTGGCCTTGATGGCTATAAAATGGCTTTATATTATTTATTGAATATGTAGATGATCAATAGAGGCAAATACGATCATGCAGGACAATTTGTCAGGAAAGATTGTTAAAAGACTAAGGAATAATAAGGGTTTTACCCTGGTAGAGGTATTGATCGCCATGTTCCTTATATCGATCATGGCTGTCGGGCTTATACACGGCTCTACTATTGCCCTTAATACTGTATCGGCAAACCGGGAAAAAACGAGGGCCATAGCTGTTGCCAATGAAAAAATAGAGATCATAAGAGCCATGGATTTTGAGGCGATAGAGATGACTTCGGAAAACCCCGGATGGGACCTGTCCTATCCGGAATTATCAGAAGATGGCTATAGCATCTATTATTACTCCACATGGTCTGATGATGTGGAGGACAGCTACAAACAGGTACTGGTGAGCGTCATTACCGCGGATATGAACGAGCCCGTCGAAGTTGTCACCCGGATATATCCTTCTCTTGGCAATGCTCCAGAGCCGCAGCCGGGACACCCGGCGCCGGTAAATCTGGTAATAATATCCGATAGCGGCTACAGTGAAAACAGGGAGATAACATTGGCGTGGGAAGACCCGGAAACAGAACTTGCAATAGCAAGCTATAATATAAACCGGAATGGCGAACTGATATATAATTCTCCCGCAGCAGCATATGTCGACTATCCGGCAAGCAATGAAGAGCAGGTCTATTATGTTACTGCCGTCTATGATGATGCTGTTGAGAGCAATCCCAGCAATTCAGTAGTTGCAACCGTAGAGCCCTATTACCCGTCACCCCAGGACCTGGCGATCGACGGATACACCGGCAGTGAAAGCACAAGGGAAGTTCTTCTGTCATGGGATACCCCTGACCATCCTTATGATATTATAGAATACCGCATATACAGGGATGGCTTGATACTTGATACCAGCCAGGATGAATCCTACCAGGACCTGATAGGCACCGAAAATTATGTCTATTATGTTACTGTGTTTTACTATGGAGATGTGGAAAGTGATCCCAGCGGTACAGTTGAAACTGAACCCGAGGTCACTTATCCTCCACCTGCAAACCTTACTTATTATTTCACCGGAACAGGCAATCAAAGATGGGTATACCTTGACTGGGAAAGACCTGATACGCTGTTGACTATTATTGAATACAGGATATACCGGAACGGATCTTACTATAGCACTACTGCCGGTACAGGTTTTAATGAAAGGATCCGGAGCAGTGATTATACATATTATATTACAGCCGTTTATGAAGGCGGTGTGGAAAGTGATGGCAGCAATTCGATATATACAGGCGATTAATAAAAGGGCGAAAGGCCAGAAAGGCTTGACGCTTGTCGAGCTGCTGATAGTACTGCTCTTTATCAGCCTTATTGTGGCCCTTGTCTCAACCATATTCCTGTCTTCAAGCAGGACATCTGAAGACGTGATAGATATGACAAGGTCACAGATAGATGCCAGGCTGGCATTATACAGGATGAGCAAGGATATAAGGGAAGCCGGCAGTTTTTCAATTGCAGATGCCGGTCATATCAGTTTCTTAAGCAATATAGATGCTGATGAAGATTATGAGGAGGTAGATTACTACCTTCAAAGCGAGGAAGGCTATTATCTGCTGGTGAGGACAGTGGACGGCGGCAGCCAGACCACTGTAATATCCCATCTGGTAAATAATGATATCTTTAAGTATTTTCTGGATATAAATACGCCTGAAAACGGGATTGAAACCCCTTTGTCTTCGGAAGACATGGACAGTATTAAATTAATAGGACTGGATGTGAGCATAGATCAAAGCGGTACTCCAGGGCCCAGGACAATGGATCTGGATACCTTGATAGCTCTCAGGAATAGGATCTAAGGGTGTGCGGGATGAGAACACAAAACTATATAAGAAAGCGCAATGGCAATGTGACGGTATTGGTATTGATGCTGGTGCTGGTGGCATTATTTTTGATATCCACCATGGTCAGGTATGTATACCGCGATGTCGGCTTTACTGAATTAGATGAAAATGAACTCAGGGCTTTAAACCTGGCAGAGGCAGGAATATCTGACATGTATCTCCAGCTGGACAGATATTACAATGCAGGTTCAGACGGACTGCCAGATAGCCCCTATACACTGCAGATATCTTCCCAGGGTGAAGCTCAGGGCGATGTTATCGTATCCTATACAATCGAGCCCTCTGCCGGCAATACATCAAGTTATATCATCACTGCCAACGGAACTGACCGCAGCGGAGTCAGCAGGCAGGTAAGGGTCAGGATAAATGTTACCCAGCAGAATTCCATTGCCATGGATATATTTGATTTTATATATATCAATAATTCCGCTACATACGACAATAATTCACAGGCCATAGAAGGACCGTTTTATACGGAAGGAGACCTTATACTGGCAAATTCAGGCATGCTGCAGTCAAGCGCAGAAGGACCTATAATAGTGGAAGGCGACCTCACCATGACCGGAGATGCCACAAACCTCAATTCGACAGCACTGTCTGTTGGCGGAAATGTACTGATAGAAGGAAGCTCCAGGATAAACGGGGGGCTGGTAAGTATCGGGGGCAGCCTTACCATGACCGGCAATACCAGGATCGATGACGGACTTGAAAGCCCCATGATAGTAATGGGCGACATAGACATGGAAGGCAGCCCCGAGATCGGAGAAGTCGGAATGGATCTGGTGCTTTCGCATCATGGGAGTATTGATCTCCCCTGGGGTAACGATTATTCCCTTTTTATCCATGCAGACCTGGATGACAGCGGAACGAATCCATTCGTTTTTGAAGATCCGCAATATAATGTCAGCGATATTATCAGTCATGTGCAGACTGAAATAGAGGGAGACGCGCTTGTCATCGATGGTGATGTCTTTATCTACGCTATAGAAAATAGGGCAGACAGGGTGCTGTTCGATCACAATAATGCATACGGCAGGCTGAAGCTTTCCCAGGAAGACGGAAAATATATTTTGGACATAGACGGCAATATAATCATCAATGGAAACCTTATAATCGGCGATGATGTCTGGTGGGACCAGACCGGTCCCCATACAAATACCATTTATTATCGCGGCAGGGGACTCATTTATACAACCGGCAGCGTAAACTCCCTCACATGGCTGAAGCCGCTTGATCCCAGCGGTTTTCCGGTAGATGATTTTATGGTAATGGTCTCGGAAAACAATATTGTCTTTGATGTTTTCAGGTTCGACTGGGTCTTAAGGCAGTGCAGTGAACCGTCACTGTTTGTGACTGCTGTCGCCAAT
>Ga0180429_10001490_pt1 | contig 19858 bp, 15 predicted proteins | sample SS_ome_FD_132428 | JGI IMG/M metagenome (GOLD analysis project Ga0180429, IMG submission 132428) | Hypersaline lake sediment archaeal communities from the Salton Sea, California, USA - SS_1_S_1 metaG | ecosystem: Environmental > Aquatic > Non-marine Saline and Alkaline > Hypersaline > Sediment ...
GATGTTCTCTGCCTGCAACATCGCCAGATAGGCCTCGCGTGACTGGCGGCGGGTATTCAGGCGCAAAGTCATCGGGCCACGTTGCTGCAAGGCAGCCAGGACCGATTCCGCCTGATCAGGCCAGGCCTTTTGCATGGCCTTTACGAACCATTTCGGTTGTGCGAAACGCAAAGACAGGTCACTCTCGATCTGCCGGTGAAGGGGCGAATCCTCTTTTTCCAGATCACGCTGGATACCGCGCAATATGGCGTTGACCAGCTTTTCCGCCCAGCTCTTTTCGAGCCGTCGTGTCAGGTCAACGCTGGTGGAGATCGCCGCATGCGGCGGTGTGGTCGCGTGCAGCAACTGGTAAGCCCCCAGCATCAACAGGAAATGCAGATCGCGGTCTTTTTCCCGAAACGGCTTTTTGAGTCGTGCGGCGATCACCGCGTGCAATTGCCGATACCAGCGGCAAAGCCCGTAACTCAACTCGGCAGCAAAGGCGCGATTTTGCTCCGACAGGTGTTCTGCATGCCTGGCAAGCGCATTATCGAGCGATTGGCCGTCGACGACAGCTGCCAGGTTGGCTATCGCAGCCAGGCGGGGGTCATCCATCAATCACCGAGCTGCGTGCCCTGAATGTCATGCGCATTGATGAAGTCCTGCGCACTCATGGCACGCTTGCCGGGCATCTGCAGCTGCGTGATGCGCAACAGGCCGTCGCCCGTTGCGACATCAATACCATCCCTTCCGGCGGCCATCACGGTGCCAGGGGCAGCCCCTTCCCCCTTGATGGCATACCCATCCCAGATGCGCATGTTGGCGTCCTCGAAACGCGTTTGTGCCACAGGCCATGGGTTGAAGGCACGCACCTGTCTTTCGATGTCCGTTGCCGGGCGATTCCAGTCGACCCAGGCCTCCGACTTATCCAGCTTCTTGGCATAGTTGGACTGAGCATCATCCTGCGGCACTGCCGGCAGGCTGCCATCGGCGATGCCCGGCAGGGCCTTCATGAGCGCATCGGCACCGACCACGGACAGACGGTCGTGCAAGCTGCCACCTGTCTCGTCGTCGGCGAGCTGCACCTCGTCGATCAGATAAACCGGGCCGGTATCCAGGCCTTTCTCCATCTGCATGATGGACACGCCGGAAACCTTGTCACCCGCGAGCACCGCTCGCTGGATCGGCGCCGCTCCCCGCCAACGCGGCAGGACAGAGGCATGGATGTTGATGCATCCCAGACGCGGGGCCTGCAGCACAGATTCAGGCAACAGCAATCCATAAGCAACCACCACCATCAGGTCGGCTTGGTAGCCCGCCAGGCGCGCCACGTCGGCCGGGTCCTTGAAGCTGGGCGGCTGCTCCACCGGAACGCCGGCTTCAAGTGCCACTTCCTTGACCGGGCTGGGCGTGAGTTTGCGGCCACGCCCGGCCGGGCGATCCGGCTGCGTGTACACGCCCACGACCTGATGCTCGGATTTGAGCAGTGCGCGCAACGGAGGAACCGAGAAGTCCGGTGTTCCGGCAAACAGGATACGTAAGGGCGTTGTCATGCGAAGGGCTCCCGGGATTCGCGCAATGGGGATGCGCTGGTGTCAGATAGCAGTGCCAGCGGCAACGGGAGCACCGGCTCGCGCTTCTTTTTCGAGTTTCTTGCGAATGCGTTGGCGTTTCAGGTTCGACAGGTAGTCGACAAACAACTTGCCATCAAGGTGATCGATCTCGTGCTGCACGCAAACCGCGAGCAGACCGTCTGCCTCCATCTCGAACTCGTTGCCTTCCCGGTCAAGGGCCCTGAAGCGAATATGCTCGGCGCGTTTGACGTTCTCGAACACCCCGGGCACGGAGAGGCAGCCCTCGCTCATCTCCTCGATACCGTCTTTCTCAAGGATCTCGGGATTCACCAGCGCCAGTGGCTGGTTCCTCTCCTCGGAAATGTCGATCGTGATGACCCGCTGGGTGACACCGACCTGGACTGCGGCGAGGCCGATTCCCGGCGCGTCGTACATGGTCTCAAACATGTCATCGATAAGCTTGCGTACCCTGGCATCGACTTCTTCGACGGGCTTCGCGCTGTCACGCAGGCGCGGATCAGGGAAGTGCAGAATTTCGAGAAGCGCCATCAGCGACTCCGTGAATCGGTCGGAAAAAGGTGCGGTTTGTGGCTTGGCGCACGAAAATAAGGTGCATGCATATGAAATCCGTACTAGTCCTATAGTAAAGTTTCAAAAAGCGTTTCCAGACAACTGTTTGAGCTAGAATTTCAGAAATGCCAACAGCTGCCGTTAATCATCTGGCCGACATCATACCGAAAACTTGACAATTAGACCGACAGGAACCGCTGTTTACGCCAAGGGAATCCCATGAAGAGAGTCTGTAAAAATATCTTTCAACAGCTCACCGTGCTGCTGATTTTCACCTTACCCAGCATCGCGGCAGCTGCCGACGCCATGTTGCGTGACGATCACCCGCAACAGTACACCGTGGTCAAGGGCGACACCCTCTGGGACATCGCCGGGCGGTTTTTGCACCAGCCCTGGCGCTGGCCGGATATCTGGTACGTCAACCCACAGATTGCCAATCCGCACCTGATCTACCCGGGTGACCGGCTGGAGCTGGTCTACATCAACGGCAAACCGCAATTACGCATGACCCGCGGGCACCGCACGGTGAAATTGTCCCCGGGAATTCGTTCGACCCCCTGGGATGGCGCCATCCCAACCATTCCGGTCGATGCCATTGCCCCGTTCCTCTCCCGCCCTTACGTGCTGGACGAGGGTGAGGCCGAGGCTGCTCCCTACATCGTCGCCTTTGCCGATGACCATGTGCTTGGCGGCGCGGGTCTGAGTGCATACGTCCGAAGCCTGGACACCATGGGTGGCAAGTACCACGTGGTGCGCCCCGGCAAACCCTACAAGGACGGGGAAACCGGCGAAGTGCTCGGCCAGGAGGCGATCTACATAGGCGCAGTGGAAAGCACCCGCGCTGGCGACCCGGCGACTGTCTTCTTCAACAGTTCGCAGCTGGAAAGCGCCATTGGTGACCGTCTGCTGCCGATCGGCGACGAGAGACCCTGGGCCAATTTCACGCCCCAGCGCCCTGACAGCGAGATCAACGGCTCGATTATCAGCGTACTAAATGGCGTCAGCCAGATCGGCCAGTACAACGTGGTTGTCATCGATCGTGGCAGCCGGGACGGCCTGCAACCGGGCCACGTGCTGCGCATCGACCAACGCGGCGAAACCGTGCGTGACGTGGTCACACCGGACTCGCGTGACACCGTCACCCTGCCGGACGAGGAGGCGGGTATCCTGATGGTGTTCCGCAGCTTCGAGCGGGTCAGCTTCGGTCTCGTGATGCATGCCGAACGTCCGATCCACGTGGCCGATCGCGTCAAGACCCCGTAACTTTTCACGAGGCAAAGCAGGGCAAGGATAGCCCTGCGGTAGAATTGCAACATGGATGTACCTGCCCTCCCCGACGATCTCCTGTTGGCCTGGCTGACGCTGCTGCGCCTGCCCAGCACGGGCCCGCGCAGCCTGGCCCCCTTGATCAACGCCGGCATCGACCCGCGCGAGCTGCTGACCTCACCCCCTGGCGGCATCCCGGACAAACTCAACCAGGTACTACGCCAGGCAGACTGGCAGCAGGCCGAAGAGGACGCGCAATGGTTGCGCGAGTCCGGCAATCGGCTCCTGCCTCTCAACAATCCCGATTACCCGGAGTTACTGCGCGAACTGACGGACCCCCCGCTGGCCCTTTTTCTACGCGGTGATGCCGGGTTGTTGAATGCCCCCCAGATCGCCGTGGTCGGCAGCCGCAGTGCGAGCCGGGGCGGATTGGAGAATGCCCGGCAATTCAGTCGTTTTCTCGCCGGGTCCGGCATCGCCATCACCAGCGGCCTGGCACTGGGCGTCGACACTGCAGCGCACCAGGGCGCACTGCAGGCCGGTGCCACCATTGCCGTGCTGGGCACCGGCCTGGACCGGGTATATCCGGCTCGTAACCGCGACCTGGCACACCAGATTGCCGAGCAGGGTCTGCTGGTCAGCGAATTCCTGCCAGGCACACCACCGCAACCACAGAATTTTCCGAAACGGAATCGCATCATTGCCGGGCTTGCGCTGGGCACCCTGGTGGTTGAAGCCGCCCTCAAAAGCGGCTCACTGATCACTGCCCGACTCGCAGCAGAAACAGGGCGAGAGGTATTTGCCATTCCCGGCTCCATCCACAACCCGATGGCACGCGGCTGTCATGCGCTGATCCGCGAGGGCGCCAAGCTGGTGGAAAGCGCGCATGACATCGCTGAGGAACTCGCTTCCCAGGTTGCCTTTACTCCTGCTGCGGCTGCTGTGAATGTTGTATCTGCCACACAGCAGACAGAGGCCGAAACAGATCACCAGGAAGTGCTTGACGCCATGGGATTCGACCCTGTCAGCACCGACCAACTGGTCGAGCGAACCCGCTTTTCCGCCGCGGAAATCTCCTCGATGTTACTGTTGCTCGAATTACAGGGTCATGTATTATCCGAACCAGGTGGACTGTTCACTCGACTTGGAAATTCGCACACGTGAACCCATATCCCGCCTTAACAGGCCCTCATTTGGGACTCCTCCAAACGTCCCACGGGCTCGCTTCCCCCCGGATTCAGGAAAACCTGCCGTGAATGAGAATCTCATCGACGTCCTGATTTATATCTACGAGAACTACATGGACAGCGAGGAATCTGTCCCTGTGGACCAGGTTACGCTGGAGGAAGAACTGTTGCAGGCCGGTTTCAAGGCAGGCGAGGTGAACAAGGCCTTCGACTGGCTGGACGAACTCGCCTGGCGACAGGGGAGCCTCGTGGAATATGGCTCGGTTGCCGTCGCCAACCGCTCGATGCGCATCTTCAGCACCGAAGAGCAGCAGAAAATCGACCTGGAGATACAGGGCATGCTGCTCAACTTGGAACAGATGGGGATCCTCGACCCGATGAGCCGGGAGCTGGTGATCGAGCGCTGCATGGCGATCGAAACCGAAGAACTCACCGCCGATGACGTCAAGTGGGTAGTGCTGCTGGTCCTGCTCAACCAGCCAGGCCAGGAGAACGCGTTTGCCCTGATGGAAGAGCTGGTCTATAACGGCGAACCGCCCTACCTGCACTGAGTTTCCGGATTCCCCGCGCTTTGTTGAGGCCGGCATTTTTGCCGGCCTTTTGCGTTACAGCTGGACCAGCTCTGTCACGAAGATGCCCCTTCCTGCATCGCATCACGCCGCAAAACGAATTCCAACGGCCGCGACGTATCCAGATGCAGATCCCGCTGCGGGAAGGCGATCTCGATCCCGGCCTCGCGGAAGCGTTCGAGAATCATCTGGTGCAGGTCTGTGATGACGGTCAGGCGCTTGTCGATGTCATTGAGGTATCCACGCATCAGCAGGTTCAGCGAATTATCGCCGAACAGCTCGAAGGTAATGCGCGGCGGCGGGTCATCGAGAATGTCCGGGTGCTCCAAAGCCACCTCTTGCATCAACTCCATTGCCTTGCGCGTATCGGAACCGTAACCCACGCCCACTGTGATGATGACACGGTTGACGGTATCCGACAGCGTCCAGTTGATCAGCGTCCCGGTAATGAAAGACTTGTTCGGAATCACCAGTTCCTGGCGTTCCCAGTTGATGATCGTGGTCGCCCGGATACGAATTCGTGACACGGTACCGGTGGTGTTCTCCACGGTCACCACGTCGCCCACGCGAATCGGTTGCTCGAACAGCAGGATGATACCGCTGATGAAGTTCGCCACGATCTCCTGCAAGCCGAAGCCAAGTCCCACCGACAGCGCCGCCACCAGCCACTGGATACTCGACCACTGCAACCCGAGCGCATTGAAGGTGATGACCAGACCAATCATGGCCACCAGGTATTGCGTCAGCGTGGTAATCGCATAGCGCGAGGCGCGGCTAAGCGGCAGCCTTTGTAGCACGGTCAGCTCCAGCAACGCCGGAATATTGCGTGCGGCGAACAACGCCAGGCCACCCAGCAACAGCCCTGCCAGCATATCCCCGAGTGTCAGTGGCACCTCCTGGCTGACGCCATCGATCAGCTTGCTGGTGGAGAGCGGCAACTCGATGGAATCGAAGATATTCATCGCCGGGATGACTTCCCGCCAGATCCACCACAATCCAAGCAGCAGGCTGATCATGTACAGCATCTGGACCAGCTGACGCACCTTCTCGCCCAACTCCGCAAAGTTTGGCTTGGCCGATTCAATGGGCATTTCCAGGGCCGTGTCGGACGCCGCGTGCGCGGCACCCTCGCGATACCGTAAAGCCTCTTCAAAGCGCAGGCGCCGCTGCGCGGAATGGAGTCCGCGCAACAACAGGTCGCGTAGAAACATCAGCAGGAAAATGAACCAAACAGTCTCGGAGAACTTACCGGCGAGAAAAGCCGACGTGTAAAAAAAGCCCGAAAGCGCCACCACCGCCAACCCCACCGGCACCAACAGCACCGGGTAGAACCACAGCAGGTGATAATCAGCCCACTTGCTGCTGCCGCTGTCGGCAGCGATCGACTGCATGACACTCCCCTTGCTTTTCCAGACATGGAAAATGGAGAAGGCCACCAGCAACAACAACGACACCACCGCGATCAGGCCGATTGAGCCCAGACCGGCGACCTCGACCTGCAGAGCCCGACCTAACGTTACAAATGCCGAGGGAACACCAGATGCCCCCATCACCGCGAAAAATGCCAGGGGCGGGATAATGCTGCTCAGCCAGCGCGTCTGCTTTTCCAGTTGCAGGCATAAGGTTTCATTCCAACCCAGATGCGCCCTTGCCACACCCTGCTCACGGCAGAGCTGGCCCACCAACATCAGTAACAAGAGGGTATGCCCCGCTGCCTGAAGCCCCGCAGCGATCAGCTGCGTGTAATCATCTCCCTGGGTGGCCAGGATCTTTCCGCCACCGATGAAAAACCAGGGCCAGGGCAACATCAGCACCACCGTGCTTGCCAGCGCAAACAGCGTCAGGCTGAAACGGTCGCTACGGGGCCGTTGCACCGCCTTCGCACTGATTTCGAGGTTATCCAGGGCCCAGCGGCGGAACGCCAGCATTGCCAGCAGGCTGGCCAGCCAGAGGAACAAGGCAGGACCGCTATGCTGAGGGAGGCGCCAAACGTCCTGCGCCAAAGCAGCCAGGTTTTCACCGCTGATCAGCCAGCCCAGTGCGCTGTGCAGCAGCCCTGGTTGCTCGATAGGGGAAACCTCTGTACTCGGCATCCACAACAGGTGATCATCGATAAAACTGCGATAGTCGGTAATCACCTCAAGACGCTGGCGGGTCAGCGCCTCCAGCGAGGACAGCTTGGTGATCAGCCGCGTATATTGTTTCCACAACTCCAGCGCGAGCTCACGCTGTCGGCTAAGGGCCTCGTCAGCCTGCACCCGCAACATCGCCCGCTCACTTTCAGGCACCTTCTGCAACACCCGCTCCAGCTCGCCCTTGTCATCGTCGGTTGCACGCAGTCGCTCGTCCAGGGCGATCTGGCGCAATGCCGCCTCGTTGAGCCGCTGTTGGTAGTCAAGCACCTCCTGCGTCAGATCCTGAGGAAATGCAGTGAAGGCACGGCGCTTCTGTAACAGCTTCGAAACCTGGGCGCTCGCCCCACCGAGCTCAACAACCTGCTGCAGGCGCTCGCGGTCGCGCGTTACCACCTCGATACGCCGCTTGGCATGTTCCTCGGCTCGATCGAGCTCGGACTCACGGGCTACCAGAGCCGCCTTTTCAGCCGCCAGCCTGGCCACCTCGTTGCGCAGACTTGCAAGCGACGAGGGCGCCTGCATGCTTTCCTGCTGAGCCACCAGTTTCGCGCTGGTCGCCGCCTGCTCACGCCGCGTCTGCAGGTACTCCCGGTATTCAACGAGATGGTCACGCAGCCCGGTTACCCGGGCCTTGTTGAGATCCCGGCGCATCTGCGAAAGTTCGATGAGCAGGTTCAGATTACTCTGCTGCAGTGTCAACCAATCCAGTCGTGCACGCACTTGCCGCCGCCCCGCTTGCTGCGACAACTCCTCGACCTGGAGCAGCAGCGGGGACCCCTCTTCTAAAACAGCCGACACGCTCTCCGAGTCTGCTAGCTGCTGCTGTAACTCGGTAATCTCGCCGCTTCCGGTTCGGGCTAACAACAGGTAGCCGTTCAGTTCACGCTCACTGGCCAGCAGCTGCTTTTCCAGCTCGTCCAACTTGAACTGCCGTTCATTCAGCACCACCTCGAGCTGGTCCAGACTCCAGACCTCGAAGTCCGCCACCTTCAGCCCGATACCAGGCGTCTTAATGGCCTCCTTGAGTTTTTTCAATTCGTCCGGTGCCACGAGCAATTTTTCAGCAAGGGCCTGACGGCGAACTTCCAGCTCATCAGCCTCCTCCAGCAGCACGTCAGCCTCATCGAGTTTCGTCAGCGCCTGCTTCTTTTGCTCCTCGGCCAGCCCCGTACCCTGTTCGATACTCGTGCGCTGACTGGAAATCATTTCCAGCAATGATGCAGGAGAAGGCTGTTCTGCCGGCAAAAAACCGGCAGCAAGAAACATCGTCGAAGCGAGAATGAGACGCCCTCGCCCTGACAACGATGCCCGGGCCTTGTGCAACGTCCTGCACACCCAATTCCAACCCAACTTACCGGCAACAACAGACATGGTTAATAGATCCATGGGAAGTAAACGACGCTCGACCGAGGACAAGTATGCATCCAAACAGGCAAGCCGGGGGACTGCCTGGATGCCTGGGCAAGCAATTTTTTCTTGCTAAGGGGTTTCCGGAAATCTGCACTACAGCCCAGGGCGTCGGACGAAAAAACGCCGAGTTCCCGTCAGCAGACAAGTCGCGGGTTGGGCAATTAACGCCAAGCCTCTGAATTTAGGGGATAGTTTCTCGGTCGGGCCTATGGAGCACTGGCCATTTCCGCGTTCATGCTTGACACTTCGGCCCCTGCCCGGCTAACGATATAAAAAAGGGTTAACCTCGGCGCGTCGACCCGTCGCGCCCCGAATTTCGAGCAAAATCAATTATGAATCTGGTTATCGTTGAATCGCCAGCCAAGGCTAAGACGATCAAAAAATACCTGGGCAAGGACTTCGAGGTCCTCGCTTCCTATGGCCACGTACGCGACCTGGTGCCCAAAGAGGGCGCCGTGGACCCGGACAGCCACTTCGCCATGAAGTACCAGGTGATCGATCGTAACGACAAGCACGTGAAGGCGATCACGCAGAAGCTGAAGGATGCGGACGCCTTGTATCTCGCGACCGACCCTGACCGCGAAGGCGAGGCCATCTCCTGGCACCTTTACGAGTTGCTGGAGAATCGCAAGAAGCTGAAGAACAAGGCGGTGCACCGCGTCGTGTTCAACGAGATCACCAAGAAAGCGGTGCAGGACGCGGTTGCCCACCCTCGTGAGCTATCGATGGATCTGGTCAATGCGCAGCAGGCACGCCGCGCACTGGATTACCTGGTGGGCTTCAACCTGTCACCCTTGCTGTGGAAAAAGGTCCGGCGTGGACTGTCTGCAGGCCGCGTGCAAAGCCCGGCGCTGCGCCTGATCTGCGAACGTGAAGACGAGATCGAGGCCTTCAAGGCCCGCGAGTACTGGACCGTCGAGGCGGACACGCAGAAGGACAGCCAGAAGTTCAGTGCCAAGCTGACCCACTTTGAAGGCGAAAAACTCAGCCAGTTCAGCATCGACAATGGGGACCGGGCTGCCGAGGTCGAAAAGGGACTTCAGGCCGCCGCCAAGAGCGAACTGAAAGTCGAGAAAGTCGAAAAGAAGCAGCGCCGCCGCAACCCGGCGGCCCCGTTTACCACCTCCACCCTGCAGCAGGAGGCCGCGCGCAAGCTTGGCTTCACCGCGCAACGTACCATGCGTATTGCCCAGCAGCTTTACGAGGGGGTCGACATTGGCAACGGCGCGGTCGGCCTGATCACCTACATGCGTACTGATTCGGTCAACCTGGCCGACGAGGCGCTCGCTGAGCTGCGCGATTTCATCGACGAAAAGTACGGCCAGGACAACCTCCCGGACAAGATCCGCGTGTTCAAGACCAAGGCCAAAAATGCCCAGGAGGCGCACGAGGCCATCCGCCCAACCTCGATCCGAAACATTCCGGACGAGATCAAGCAGCACCTCGACAAAGATCAGCTCAAACTCTACAGCCTGATCTGGAAGCGCACGGTCGCCTGCCAGATGATTCACGCGACCATTCACACGGTCTCAGCTGACCTGTCTGCCGGCACCGGGAACACCTTCCGCGCTACCGGCTCGACCATTGCCAAGCCCGGTTTCATCCAGGTCTACCTGGAAGGCACCGATGACGCCAAGGGCGGCGATGACGACGAAAAGATGCTGCCACCGTTGACCGAGGGCGAGACGGTCAAGCTGCTCAAGATCCGTCCCGAACAGCACTTCACCGAGCCGCCCCCACGCTACTCGGAAGCAAGCCTGGTCAAAGCGCTGGAAGAGTTCGGTATCGGCCGGCCCTCCACCTATGCCTCGATCATCTCCACCTTGCAGGACCGGGAGTATGTCGAGCTGGAGAAGAAACGCTTCTATCCAACTGACGTGGGAAGGGTGGTCAACAAGTTCCTGACCAACTACTTCACCAAGTATGTCGATTACGACTTCACCGCGAATCTCGAAGACGAACTCGATGCAGTATCGCGGGGCGAAGAGGAATGGATCCCGCTGCTGGAAAAATTCTGGCAACCGTTCAAGGACCAGATCGACCACACCCAGGAGAACGTCAAGCGCTCCGACGTAACCCAGGAGCCGATCGACGAAAAATGTCCCAAGTGTGGCGCGCAGCTGGCCAAGCGACTGGGACGCAACGGCGTGTTCATCGGCTGCACCGCCTACCCGGATTGTGACTACACCCGTAACCTCAACGACGACGGCGAGGCCTCGGCAGAACCGGAAAAGGTAGGGCGCGAGTGTCCCAAGTGCGGCTCCGAACTGATTTTCAAGACCGGCCGTTACGGCAAGTTCATCGGCTGCTCCAGCTACCCCAAGTGCAAACACATCGAGCCACTGGAAAAACCCAAGGACACCGGGGTCAAATGTCCCAAGTGCAACAAAGGCACCCTGATGCAGCGCAAGTCGCGCCGTGGCAAGGTCTTCTACTCCTGCTCCACTTACCCGAAGTGCGACTATGCGGTGTGGAACGAGCCGATCGCCGAGAACTGCCCGACCTGTGGCTGGCCGGTGTTGACTATCAAGACCACAAAGCGGCGTGGCACCGAGAAGGTCTGCCCACAGCAGGAATGCTCCTTCGCCGAACCGTACGACCCGCCGCCCCAAGCGGAAACGGCCCCGAAGAAAGACGAAGAGGCAGCTTCTTAAGTGGAAACTTTTCGGCTGGCCCAGGCCGGACAGGTCATACGTAACGGTGGGGTGGTCGCCTACCCAACAGAGGCGGTTTACGGCCTCGGCTGTGACCCGCTGAACCCTGCAGCTGTCTACCGCTTGCTGGCGATGAAAAAACGCCCGGTGGAGAAGGGGCTGATCCTCATCGCCAGCCGGCTCGACCAGTTGCTGCCGTTTGTACAGTTCGCAGGTGACTGGACCGACCGGGTCAAAGAGAGCTGGCCGGGGCCGCACACCTGGCTTCTGCCGGCCGCCCCCGAGCTGCCTTACTGGATCAACGGTGGGCGCGATACAGTTGCCTGCCGAGTCACGGCGCATCCGCTTGCCAGCTCGCTTTGCGAGCACGTCGGGCATGCGCTCATCTCGACCAGCGCCAACCGCAGCGGACAACGTCCCGCGCGCACTCCGCTGGAGGTGCGCCTGCGCTGTCCCGACGTCGACCACGTCATCTGTGGCAAACTCGGCGATCTTGCAAAACCCACCTCCATACGCGATGCGCGCACTGGCGCGCAGCTGAGATAGAAAATGAGCAAAGATCCCCAACAATCTCCCGATATCGGGGCTGTCAAAGACTACCTGCTGGGCCTGCAGGACAGCATTTGCGAGGCTCTCGCCGCCGAAGACGGCCAGTCCTTCGCGGAAGATGCCTGGGAGCGTGAAGGGGGCGGCGGCGGCCGTTCGCGCGTGCTGGAAGAAGGCAACGTATTTGAAAAGGCCGGGGTGAACTTCTCGCATGTATTCGGCGATGGACTGCCCCCCTCAGCAACCGCCGCACGGCCGGAACTGGCCGGACGCTCGTTCCAGGCCATGGGCGTGTCGTTGGTGATCCACCCGCGCAACCCCTACGTACCGACCTCGCACGCCAACGTACGCTTCTTCATCGCCGAGAAGGAGGACGCAGACCCCGTATGGTGGTTCGGCGGGGGTTTCGACCTGACCCCCTACTACGGTAACCGCGAGGACGTGGTGCACTGGCACCAGACCTCGAAAGCCGCTTGCGAACCGTTTGGCGAGCACGTCTACCCAAAGTACAAGCAATGGTGCGACGAGTATTTTCACCTCAAGCACCGTGATGAACCACGCGGTGTCGGCGGCCTGTTTTTCGATGATCTCAACGAATCCGGCTTTGAGGAATCCTTCGCCTTCATGCGCAGCGTTGGCGATCATTACATCCCGGCCTACCTGCCGATCGTGCGAAAGCGCAGGGACAACGATTACGGCGAGCGTGAGCGCAGCTTCCAGCTTTATCGCCGGGGGCGTTACGTGGAGTTCAACCTCGTCTACGACCGCGGCACCATCTTCGGCCTGCAGACCGGCGGACGCACCGAATCGATCCTGATGTCACTGCCCCCCCTGGTGAGTTGGAAATACGACTACCATCCCGAGCCCGGCACCCCTGAAGCAGAGCTTTACGAGGTATACCTCAAGCCGCAGGACTGGCTCGGCTGAAACCAACCCGCCCGACAGGCTAAAATGGGCGCATCCTGAAGCACTGAGCATTCCAGATGGAATCCATCCTGCTCGCCATCGATCCACGCGATCCGTTATGGATCGCGATCGCCTTTGCCTTCGGCTTCATCGTCAAGCTGTTCGGCCTGCCGCCGATGGTCGGCTTTCTGATAGCGGGATTCGTCCTGCACGCCGGTGGCGCAGAGCCCAGCGAGTTCCTGCACACCACGGCGGACCTCGGTGTCACCCTGCTTTTGTTCACGATCGGCCTGAAACTCAGGCTGAGCTCACTCGCTCGCCCCGAGGTATGGGGTGTGGCCAGCATACACATGCTTCTGGTCACCACGCTGTTGACCGGCTTTGTCCTGTTGCTTGCCGGTTTGGGACTACCACTGGTGGCCGGCATCGACCAGGAGACCGCCTGGCTGATCGGCTTTGCCCTGTCTTTTTCCAGTACCGTGTTCGCAGTCAAGATCCTCGATGAGCTCGGCGCGTCCAGCTCACGCCACGGCAACATCGCCATTGGTGTACTGATCGTGCAGGACATCGCGGCGGTGGCCTTCCTCGCCGCTTCGACCGGCAAGCTGCCGACCTGGTGGGCGCTGGGCCTGCTGCTGCTGATCCCGGCCCGTCACCTCCTGCACCGCGTGCTGGCGAACACCGGCCACGGCGAACTGCTGATCCTTTACGGCATCGTGCTGGCGCTCGGCGGCGCCGACCTGTTCGAACTGGTAGAGATGAAAGGCGATCTCGGGGCATTGGTGCTGGGCATGTTGCTGGCCGGGCATCCCAAGGCCAACGAGTTGGCCAAATCGCTGCTTGGCTTCAAGGACCTGTTCCTGGTCGGCTTCTTCCTCAGCGTGGGCATGAGCGCACTGCCCGGCTGGTCAGAGCTGTGGGTATCGCTGGCACTCCTGATCTTTCTGCCGCTCAAGGTGGCACTGTACTTCGGACTTTTCACCGCCTTCAGCCTGCGTACAGGCACCGCCTGGCGCAGCTCTCTCAATCTCGCCAATTACAGTGAATTTGGCCTGATCGTCGGCACCCTGGCAGCGGCCAACGGCTGGCTGCCACCTCATTGGCTGGCCGTCTTCGCCATCACCCTTTCACTGTCATTTATCATCGCGGCGCCCTTGATGAGGGTCCGCGATCGCCTTTACGCGCGCTGGCGCCCGAAAATCAAGCACCTGGAACGGCGACGTCGCCTGCAGGGAGAGGAAGATATCCAATTCTGCTCGGCGAACATGGTGGTGTTCGGCATGGGCCGCATGGGCACAGCCGTATACGAGGCACTTACTCAGGATCCGCAGGCACGCGTTTGCGGCGTGGATATCAGTCCGCATGTAGTGGAAAGGCATGCAGCCAACGGTAGAAAAACCATGGTGGGTGACGGCACCAACCCGGACTTCTGGTCACGCGTGACCCAGGGAACCCGTGATGTCGACTGGGTGATCGCCACCCTGCCAAGCCACCAGGCCAACCTGATGGTGGTTGAGCGCCTGCGCGAGGCCGGGTTCAAAGGCCGCATTGCGGCAACCGCCAAGTACCCCGACGAGGCAGAGGAGCTGGAAAAAGTCGGTGTCGAGTTCGCCTTCAATATCTACGCCGAAGCCGGCACCGGTTTCGCCAACGACCTGCAGCGGCATTTCGCCTGAGCCACAGGCGTCAGCACACTGAGCCCACGCAACACTCAGCCAGGCTCGACCTCAATCCCAGCCGCCGACAACTCCGCCTTGACCTGGGACTCGGCCTCCAGCCAATCGTCCTCGGGCAAGCCATTTTCGAACAGGCGCTTCTCAGCGAGAAAATATGCCGCCAGAGCAATGCGTTCGCGGTACTCCGCGTAACTGATACGCTTCTTCGCCGTGGCCACCTTGCTGCCCGATGCCTTATTGGCAGGTTTCTTCTTTGCAACCTTTTTCGCGACTTTTTTCTTGCTCACTTTCTTCTGGGTAACTTTTTTCTTGGCCACCTGCTTTTTCGCCACCTTCTTCTTGGCGGCGCTCTTCTTGGCCACTTTCTTTTTGCTGGCCTGCTTTTTGGTGGTCTTGGATTTTGGCTTCTTTTCCTTTTCGCTCATTACAGCTCCCTGATCGAATGGATGGCTTTGCACAGGCTCACGCGCAGCGGCTGCCTGCCCCGCTTACAGCGTGTGCAGGAAGCATGCCGTTTGACCTGTCGCTTTTCCGGATGACTTGAGTAGGCTATCTCAAGCCAATGTGACCTGCTTGTCCAGATATACATCCTGGATGGCATTGAGCAGTTCCACGCCCTCGCTCATCGGGCGCTGGAAGGCCTTGCGCCCGGAGATCATACCCATGCCACCGGCGCGCTTGTTGATCACCGCGGTGCGCACAGCCTGTGCCAGGTCCCCGGCACCGCTGGAGGCACCACCCGAGTTGATCATCCCGGCCCGTCCCATGTAGCAGTTTGCCACCTGGTAGCGCACCAGGTCGATCGGGTGCTCAGTGGTCAGGTCATCGTAGACTTTGTCGTGGGTCTTGCCGAATTTGATGGCACGGTAACCGCCGTTACCTTCGGCCTGCTTCTGTTTCACGATATCGGCATTGATGGTGACCGCCAGGTGATTGGCCTGGCCCGTCAGGTCGGCTGCAGTGTGGTAATCGGTACCCTCTTGCTTGAAAGCCGAGTTGCGCAGGTACGCCCACAACACGGTCACCATCCCCAGTTCGTGCGCATGCTCAAACGCCTCGCTGATTTCCTGGATCTGGCGTCGTGATTCGGGCGAACCGTAGTAAACAGTCGCTCCCACCGCGACCGCACCCATGTCGAACGCCTGATCAACCGAAGCGAACAGGGTCTGGTCGTAGAAATTCGGGTAGCTGAGGATTTCGTTGTGGTTGATCTTCACCAGGAAGGGGATTTTGTGGGCGTAGCGACGCGCCACCGAGTGCAACACCCCAAGCGTCGATGCCACAGCATTACAGCCGCCCTCGATGGCCAACTCACAGATCTGCGCCGGGTCGAAATAGAGCGGGTTTGGTGCAAAGGATGCACCACCAGAGTGCTCGACCCCCTGGTCCACCGGTAAAAGCGAAAGGTAGCCGGTTCCGGCCAGGCGTCCGTGGTCGAACAGGCACTGCATACCGCGCAGCACCCCGGGCTTGAGATCTTTTTGTGCCATCACCCGGTCGACGTAATCACCTCCGGGAAAATGGAATTGCGATCGATCGAAGGTCTCACTCCGATGTGATAGTAGGCTTTCCGCCTCTTCGCCAAGAAGTGCTTGAATATCGGTCATGCCGGGCTCCTGCAGACAGTGGTACTTTGAACAACATAGTCGAACTCTATGACAGTTTTGCCCGCAGCTGTCCCGGTATGCGTTTTGCCTGACGCCGATCAACCTGGGAAGCCACTTCCGCGAATCCAACCTTTGTTTCCCTAATTGGCTTGGCAGCCTTAAGACCGACTCCCATCGGACGACAATCTGTGGACCAGGCGGGAAAAGCCAGCCTGCCCCTTGTCAATTCCCAGGAGAAAAAAATGCCCGATAAGTACCGCCTCGTCACGCGTAGCGACTTCGACGGTCTGGTTTGCGCCGTACTGTTGAAAGAACTGGACATGATCGATGACATCCTGTTCGTCCACCCCAAGGACATGCAGGACGGGAAGGTCGATATCACCGAGCGCGACATCACCACAAACCTTCCGTACGTACCGGGTTGTCACCTGGCTTTTGATCACCACCTGAGCGAAACCCTGCGCAACGACAAGCGGGACAATCACATCATCATCCCTGAAGCCCCATCCGCTGCGCGCGTTGTCTATGACTACTACGGAGGAGCAAAGGCGTTCCCCTTGGTGTGGGTAGAGCTCATGGAAGCCGTCGACAAGGGGGACTCTGCGCAGTTCACGCGTGAAGAAATCCTCAACCCGCAAGGCTGGGTATTGATGAACTTCCTCATGGATGCACGTACCGGCCTGGGAAGATTCCGTGACTTCACCGTATCCAACTATCAGCTGATGATGCAGTTGATCGATCACTGCCGGGTGCATGCGATCGAGGATATCCTGCAACTGCCGGACGTGCAGGAACGCGTTGAGCTGTATCACGAACACGCTGAGAAAGCTCGCGAGCAGATCCAACGTTGCAGCAAGGTCTACGGTAATCTGGTGGTACTCGACCTACGCGAAGAGGAAACCATTTATGCCACCAACCGCTTCGTGATCTATGCGCTGTACCCCCAGTGCAACATCTCGATCCACGTGCTGTGGGGACTCAGAAAACAGAACACCGTGTTCGCCATTGGCAAGTCCATCCTTGACCGCAGCTGCATCACCAATGTCGGCGAGTTGTGCCTGGGCTATGGTGGTGGCGGACACACTGCCGCAGGAACCTGCCAGGTGCAAAACAAAGAGGCCGAACATGTCTTGCTCGACTTGATCGCAACCATCAATGCCGACGAGGAGCAGGCCGCCGCGGATCGCCCGACGATACAAAGCGCCTGAAGCCTTGCCAGACACGCCAGGGCCCGGCTTCCCGCTTGGGGAGTCGGGCATTTTTTTGTATTCGTAAAGTCCCCAGAACGTCGGGACCTCGAAAAAAAACAGGCCAGCCCGGGGAGGGAACTGGCCCTGAAAGCGCTGTTAAAGCGCCGGAGGAGGATCGAAATGAATGGTGCCAGAGGCGCCATTACCATCCTTAACGACCGGTCCGGCGCAAACCTGATTTTTCTGCGAAACAGATTCCTGTGCAGCCCGCGAAGCAACAAGACCAGCAAAAGTCACTGTTGGCGGGCCTTGCCAACGTGTCGGCGAATCAGAGATGGTCGTCCAGCCAATCCTGGATCCAGTGGGTGGCGCGCGCGCCACTGAAACGCCCCAGTTCTTCACCGTTGCGAAACAGGATGATGGTGGGAAAGCCGCGCAGACGGTAGCGTCCGGCCAGCTTCATGTTCTCACCCTCGTCGACCTCGACCTTGGCCAGGCGTAGTTCGCCGGCTGCATCGTTGACCACCTTGGTGATGTGGGGCGCAATCGCATGGCAGGGGGCGCACCATTCAGCCCAGAAATCCACCATGACCGGCGTTTGATGCGAGGCCTCGATGACCTGCTGCTCGAAATCATGCAGGTCGACGTTGAAGATCAGATTGTCAGACATGGGTACCGCTGAAAAACAAATGACTATTTGGCGACCGATTGTATCGCGACAATCACCAGGCCCTCGATTTCGCTCAGCACGGGCGAGGAACGGCACTGCGCACTTACGCTCGGACGGGCGAACAAGCTGCTGGTGAAAACGTCCTTGTGGATTGCGCCATGCCGGCGATGCTTTGAGGCTTGTCCGGTTCAAAAAAGAGTTGCCAAGAGACACAACGGCACGGCAACGATTTTCCGCACCGTGACTCCTTGTATTCGCGCGATTATACGCTGTTGCTTTGTCATCGGCCCTCACAGCCAGTAGCATTGCGCCCCACATTGCCCAGTCAGGCAAAAGATCCGGATATTGCATCGATGACCGACACCATACGTATCGCCACCCGAAAATCCCCGCTCGCCATGTGGCAGGCCGAACACGTCGCCGAGGCCCTGCGCAATGCCCACCCGGGTATCAACGTGCAGATCCACGGCATGAGTACCCAGGGCGACAAGATTCTAGACACCCCCCTGGCCAAGATTGGCGGCAAGGGCCTGTTCGTGAAGGAACTGGAGGCGCGCATGCTCGAAGGGGATGCCGATATCGCGGTGCATTCGATGAAAGATGTGCCGGTGGAACTGCCCGAGGGCCTGCACCTGGCAGTCATCATGGAACGCGAGGACCCGCGCGACGCCTTCGTAAGCAATGACTACGCTTCGCTGGATGAACTGCCCGAGGGCGCCGTAGTCGGCACGTCCAGCCTGCGTCGACAGTGCCAGCTGAGCGACCGCCGTCCCGATCTTGAGATTAAGTCTCTGCGTGGCAACGTCAACACGCGTCTGAAGAAACTCGACGACGGCGAATACGACGCCATCATTCTCGCTGCCGCCGGACTGATCCGCTTGGGCTTTGGTGACCGCATCCGCTCCACTATCGAACCGGAAGACAGCCTGCCGGCAATCGGCCAGGGCGCGGTCGGCATCGAATGTCGCGCCGACGACGAGCGTGTCAACGGGTTACTGGCGCCACTGCATCATGCCGATACCGCCAGCCGGGTGCTCGCCGAGCGCGCTATGAACACCCGCCTGGAAGGTGGCTGCCAGGTACCGATCGGCGGTCATGCCGTTCTGAAAGACGACGAGATCTGGATGCGCGGCCTGGTCGGCACGGTAGACGGCAGCGAGATCATACGCGCCGAGATCCGCGGCCCGCGAGACGAGGCCGAGGCACTCGGCACCGCACTGGCTGACGAACTGCTGCAACATGGAGCCAAGGAAATCCTCAAGGAGCTCTACGACAAAGCCGATGGCTAAACCGAGCCCATGGGACAAAAAAAAGGCAGACGCCAGGCCGCCGTGCAACCTCGGCGGCCTGAGCGTGCTGATCACGCGGCCGGCGGAGCAGTCCGCGCCACTGGCAGAAGCGATCAGTAATGCGCACGGGCGCCCCATCACCTTCCCCGCGCTGGAAATTCTCGGACCCAAAGACAAGCACTCGGCACGCGCGCAGCTTGCCAAGCTGCACAGCATCGACCTGCTGATATTTGTCAGCGCCAACGCGGTGCGTTATGCCTTTCCACTGATGCCCGACAAGATCCCGCTCGACCTGCAGATTGCTGCGGTGGGCAAGGCCACGGCCAAGGCGCTCGACGAGTACGGCCTGGAGGCCACCCTGGTGCCTGACTCCTCGATGGACAGCGAAGGCCTGCTGGCGTTGCCACAGTTGCAGGATGTTGCCGGCCGGCACATCGTCATTGTGCGCGGCAACGGCGGCCGCGAGCTGATCAGGGAAACACTCGAGGAACGCGGCGCCAGGGTCGAGTACGTGGAGGTCTACCGGCGCCAGATACCGAATCGCAACCCAGCCAACCTGATCGCCAACTGGGAGCAGATGGTCGAGGCGGTCACCATCACCTCCGGGCAGATCCTGGAGAACCTGTTCAC